>Ga0137407_10002646_pt1 | contig 11760 bp, 10 predicted proteins | sample CZOMad2_2_16fung_FD_108410 | JGI IMG/M metagenome (GOLD analysis project Ga0137407, IMG submission 108410) | Vadose zone soil fungal communities from Angelo Coast Range Reserve, California, USA - CZOMad2_2_16fungal (Illumina Assembly) | ecosystem: Environmental > Terrestrial > Soil > Vadose...
CGCCCGAAGGCTGCACGCGAGGCGTACTCGCTGTACGTTGAGCGTGCAGCCGAGGGCGCCAACGAAGCAGATGGGCCTTTTTCAGCAGCCTACGCGACCTTCACGAGCTTCTGAAGGCTTCGCAACCCGGCCGGGTGAGGTTGGCCCTTGTAGCGATTGCCCCAGTTGGTGAACGAGACCTCGCCCACGTAGATGTCGCCGCGCGAGTCGACGGCGAGGCCGTGCGGCGAGATGAACTGGCCCGGCTCGAGCCCGGCCGGGCGCTGACCCAGACGCGCCAGCAGCTCGCCCTTGTGGCTGTAGATGCTCACGCGCGGCCCGATGTTCGGCATGTCATGGTTCACGCCCATGCCGCCGCCGATCTCGCCGACGTAGAAGCGTCCTTGACCGCCGCGCTCCATGAAGAGACCGGACGGCCGGTGCATGTTGATCCACTGCGTCTCGAACTTGCCGTTGCCGTCGAACACCTGGACGCGATGGTTCTCGCGGTCGGCGACATAGACCCAGCCGTCGGCGTCGCAGCAGATGTTGTGCGGAATGTTGAACTGGCCCGGATCGGTGCCGGGCTCGCCCCACGAGCGCAGCAGGGCGCCGTTGGGCGCGTACTTGTGCACGCGCGAGTTGCCGTAGCCGTCGGAGACGTACAGATCGCCCTGGGGTGACAGGGCGGTGTGCGTGCAGCGATGGAACGGCTCGCTGCTCATGTAGGGCTTCGGCGCGCCGGGGATGCCGAGCGTCAGCAACACCTTGCCGTCGAGCGTGCAGTGCCGGACGGTGTGGTCGCCGTCGTCGGTCAGCCACAGCGTGTCGTCGGGCGCCATGTGCACGCCGTGCGCGCGCCGGAACAGCCCCTCGCCCCACGAGCTCAGGAAGTTCCCGTCGCGGTCGAGCACGACCATCGGGTGCTGGCCGCGATTGAACGCGTACACGCGGTCCTGCTTGTCGACACCGACCGCGGCGACGTCGGCGTTGAACTCGCGCCCCGGCGGCAGCTTCGCCCAGGCGTCGACGACTTGGTAGCGATGCGCGCCCGTCCCCAGGATCATCGGCATGATTCGTCAACCTCCCTCGAGGTAATCCGCGAAATACTCCTCGGTCGTCACCTGGCGGCTCGTGAACCCCAGCCGAAACGCCTCGGCGGCGAACGCCTCGATCTGCGACCGGTTGCGCTCGAGCCCGTAGGCGTGGAAGTTCTCGCCCATCACGGCCGTCGTGTCCTCGAGCTCGGCCTCGAGCCACGGCGTCGCGTACGGGAATCCCCGCTGCGCCGCGGCGAAGCAGTCGTTGGCGGCGCTGAACGCCTCGGTGAGGCTTCGCGCGATCCACCGGTTCGCCTCCCACACCTCGCGCCGAAGCACGATCAGGTGCTGCGGCGGGAACGCGCCGGTCTTCAGAAAGTACTCTTGCTCGACCAGACGGAAGTCGGGAAACAAGCGGATGATCGGTCCCGTGCGCGGATGGTAAGCCGCGGGCCGCGGCGGACTGTAGATGGCCTCCAGCTCGCCGGCGATCAGCATGTCCGAGAGCGATCGACCCTTGGCGGGCGCGTGCACGCCGGGCGGGAGCTTCTGGTCCATCGGAGCCGACCAGGGCGTGTCGATGTCGCCGATCCACCACTCGATCGCCGACGGATCCAGCCCGACGAATCTCAAGAAATGCCGGTACCAGATCGAGCCGCTGGCGGTGTAGCTGTACATGCCGATGCGCTTGCCGGCCAGATCCGCCGCCGACCGGATCGGCCCGCCCCGGCGCACGTACAGATCGCGCGCCGTGAAATTGCGCAGCGGGAACACCGGCAGCCCGACGTAGCGGCGATCGCCCTTGTCGATGCGGTAGAGATACTGCGCCATCGACCACTCGCCGCCCTGCACCGCCGGGTCCTGCACGGCGCGGCGGAGCATCTCGGCGCGCGCCGGCCACGAGCCGCGGCTGCCCAGGATCATCGTGAGCGCGATCCCCTCGGGCTTCACCTCGCCGGTCGCGAGCGGCATGATGCGCGCGTAATCGGCGCAGGTCAGCGAGATTCGCAGGCTCATGGGTTACGGTCGAACAGGTTTCCGTCCGGCCATGTCTTCACCTTGCCCTTGGCGACCCACAGGCCGCGGTCCAGCTCTCCGCGAAACCCCTTGCGATCCTGCGGCCGGCCGTTGAACGCGGCGACCCAGGCAAACCCGTCGGCCGTGCGAACCGCGAGCGTGCTGGTTCCGGGCAGCGAGCCGAAGTGAAAGAGGTTGGCTCCGTTCCTGACCGGCCGCACATTGATCCCGAGACCGTAGAACGTGCCGTTCGTGTTGTAGCCCTCCGCCTCGATCGCGGTCGCCGAGAGCCGGGAGTTTGCGTTCATCTCGGTGAGCGTCGCCGCGTTGAGGAGCGCCGCGCCACGCCGGCCGTCGATGGCGAGGATGAACCGGAGGTAGTCGACGGGCGCGCCGATCCAGCCTCCGTACGAATCCATCGCCTCCACCGCGAAGGCGCCGTAGGGATGCGGCGCGAGCTTCAGGCCCAGTCCCGGCATCGCCCTCACCTGCCTTGCCCCACGGTAGTCGTAGTAGGCTACCTCTCCCTCGGCGGGCTGCAACGTCCAGCCGATCCTCATGCGGGCCGCGCCGACGGGCACCAGGACGTGCTCACGGACGTGAGTCTCGTACGGCGCGCCGCTCACCCGCTCGACGACGCGCCCGAGGATACAGTACCCGACGTTGGAATAGGCGAACGCCGCGCCCGGCGCGAAGTCGAGCTTGCGCTCGAGGGTATCGCGCAAAACGGCCGGGCAGTCGGGCGGCAAGGAACCGCCCTGGCGCCGGGCGGCGTCGGCCGCACCCGGCATGAAAACGACGTCGCCCGACCGCTCTCGATCGAAGCCGGCGGAGTGCTGGAGCAGGTGGCGCACGGTGATGTCATGGACGCGAGCGTCGGCGATCCGATCCGGGCGCGGGCCGAGATCGCCGAGGATCGGCAGCACCTTGTCGTCGAGCTTGAGGCGCCTTTCCTGGACGAGCTGGAGCACGGCGACGGCGGTGATGGTCTTCGAGAGGCTCGCGAGGCGGAAGAGGCTCGCGGGCTCGACGGGAACGGACCGCTCCTGGTTGGCGAGCCCGTAGCCGCGTACCAGGAGCAGCCTGTCCTTGTGGGCGACGGCGAGCCCTGCGCCGGGCACGTCCCACTTCTTGAGCAGCGCGACCATGAACTCATCGTAGGCGCCGAGCCCGGGGAGCGCCGATCCCGTCGGCTCCGCGCGCGCCTCGAGGGCGCCGACGAGGGCGAGGAGGACGACGGCGAGGACGATCGGCTTCACGCGCCCGCTTTCTTCCGCGCCTCGAAGATCGCCCGAGGGTTACCAACGAGCATCTGCTCGATCTGGTCTTCCTTGACCCCCGCCTTGCGCAGCGCCGGAAGGATGTCGTCCGAGATGTGGTTGTAGTGCCAGAGGGGCCGCGTCCGGCGCTTGGCGTCCTCGGAGAGCATGTCGCTCCAGCAGTTGGCGTCGTGCGAGAGCACCATCTTGCCCGCGTAGCCCTCGGCGCACAGTCGCGCGACCACGTCCACCCGCTTCGACGTGGGCAGGAAGTTCTCGAGACCGAAGCGGTCCATCCCAATGGTGCTCCCCCGTTCCATCATCCCGCGCAGGTAGCCGAGGTCCTCGCTGTCGCCGCTGTGGCCGATGATGACGCGGCTCAGATCGACGCCTTCCTGGGCGAAGATCGCCTGCTGCATCTCGCCGGTCCGGCCGGCCGCCCACGTGTGCGTCGAGATCGGCACACCCGTCGCTTTCTGAGCCCGCGCGGAGGCGCGCAGGACGTTGTCGATCACCGGCGTCACACCGGCGGTATCGGTGGCGCACTTGATGATGGCGGCCTTGACGCCGCTGTTGGCGATCCCCTGGGTGATGTCGCGGATGAAGAGATCGGCGACCGCGTCGACGCCGTGGGCACTGAAGTACCGCTGTGGCATCCACCAGACGCCGGTGGCGACGACGATGTGCACGCGCGAGCGCCGCGCGACCCCCAGGATCAGGTCGATGTCGCGCCCGAGATCGACGGTGGTCAGGTCCACGATCGAGCGGATGCCGCGACCGTAGAGGTCGGCCATCTTTCGCTCGGCGATGTCCAGGATGCCGTTGCGATCCCAGAGATGAGGCCAGTTCTCCTGGACTCCCGGGGAGCGCGTGACGACGTGCTCGTGCATCAAGGTTGGCCCGAGCTCGGTCGTGGCGACCGGACCCAGCGCGGTCTCGACGGTTGTCATATCGATCTCCTTCATCGCGTGCACAGCTCGAGCACCGGCTTGTCCGCTCGCACCGAGGCGAGCACGACCGACTCGATCGCCGATTCGCGCAGGAGGCGCTCGGCGGTCGCGCGCGCCGGCTCCCGGTCCGCGAGAGCCTCCACCTTGTTGATCAGGGCCACGACGCGGGCGCCCGCGGGCACGTTCTTGAGCCCACCGTCGGGGTGAGCCAGAACCCGCGCCACGATCTCGGGCGTGATGGCCGTCCCGAGTGGAGCGCCGCTCAGCTGGCTGATGAGCTCGGGCCGGTGCACGTGCTCGGCGTCCAGCGGCTTCCCGAAGACGTCGGCGCCGACCACCGGCACCACCAGGGTCGTCTCGACTGGAATCGCCGGCTCGTGGTCGGCCGGCGCCTTGAAGGGACGCATGCGTGAGCCATCGGCCTCGTTCAGGAGGCACACGCCCGGGCACCACGCGCGTAATCGCCCGAACAGATCCGGCGAGACGCCGGCGGCTCTGCCGGAGCCGGCGTCGGTGGCGCCGATGACGAGCACGTGTCGGTGGGCGGCCAGCGCCGCCGCAATCGTCTCGCGCGTGGCTTCGGTCGCGTTGACGTGAGCGGGCGCCAGCGCGATCTGGGCCGCGAAGATGTGGGTGGTCGTCGTCGTGAGCGCGCGCTCCCCCCGCTCGACGATCTCGCGCGCCAGCCGGAACATCGCCGTGGTCTTCCCGCCCCCGCCGACCAGCGCCACGACGTCGTCGACGCCGATGCCGAGCGCCTCAGCCAGGGTCAGCGTCAGCCCCGGGCACCCGCCGCCGCGCGCTCGATCAGCTCCTTGGCGCCGGCCTGGATCCACGGAAAGAAGCTCGTCATCACCACGCGCACGCCCAGGCGCGTGTAGCGCTCGACGTTGCCGACGTTGACGAGCGTGCCGGCGACCCGGCCGGACTGGACGATCTTCTTGATCGCGCCGTCGATGGTCTGCTGGACGTCCGGATGCCCCATGTTCCCGATCTGGCCCATCGAGGTCGCCAGGTCGCTCGGCGCCACGAAGAAGCAGTCGATGTGATCGACCTTGAGGATCTCGTCGAGGCTCCGGACCGCGACGATGTCCTCGATCAGGACGATCAGCAAGCTCTGGTCGTTGGCGGTCCTCAGATAGGCGTCGACGCCGAAGCCCTGGCGGCTCGTGTACATGCCGCGCTTGCCGAGCGGCGCGAACTTGCCCGCCGCGACGACCGCCTCGGCCTCGGCGCGATTGTTCACGTGCGGCACCACGATGCCCTGGGCGCCTCGATCGAGCGTGCGGTAGACCGTGGCGTAGTCGTTGTCCATCACCCGGACCACCGAGGTCTTGCCCCAGAGGTCGCAGGCGCGGGTCAGGTTGCCGAGGTCGGCGTAGTCGACGCCACCGTGCTCACCTTCCAGCCAGATGCCGTCGACGTCGAGCGTGCCGAGCTGATCGATCAGATCCGGTTCGTTGGTGCCGGCCACGATGGTCGCGACCTGGCCGGCGGCGAGCTTCTGTTTCACGCGATTGGGTCGGATGTTCATGGTGCCTCCTCCGCGGGATTCTAGCCTAAAAGCCAGGCAGACGATCCCTGCGCTTCCCCTCTCCCCGCGCTTGTTGTATCGTCACCGAACGATTCGCAAGGAGGCCCTGATGAAGCGTTGGCTACTCGGCCTTGTGGCCCTGACTCTCGCCGCGCTCGCCGTGCCGCTCGGCGCCGCCGCGCAGGGCAAGGACACGCTCACCATCGCCCTGCCGTCGCACGCGCCGACCCTCGACCCCCACATGCACTTCGAGCGCGTGGGAGTCCTGGTCAACATCAACATGTTCGACTCGCTCCTGCACCGCTCCGCCAAGCTCGAGTTCGAGCCCTCGCTGGCTCTCTCCTGGAAGGCGCTCAACGACACGACGTGGGAATTCAAGCTCCGCCGAGGCGTCAAGTTCCACGACGGCTCGATCATGACGGCCGAGGACGTGAGGTTCTCGTTCGATCGAGTGCTGGAGCCCGGCAAGGAAAAGAAGAAGTCGCCCCAGTACGGCAACGTGCGCGCGATCAAGGAAGTGAAGATCGTCGACGCGGACACGATCCAGCTGATCACCGACAAGCCGTTCCCGCTCCTGCTCGAGCGCCTGGTGTACTTCGGCATCGTGCCGAAGAAGCACGTCGAGAAGGTGGGCGAGGAGGCGTTCGGCAGCACGGCGACGGTGGGCACCGGTCCCTGGAAGCTCGTCGAGTGGAAGCGCGACCAGCACATCAGGCTCGAGGCCTTCGACCAGCACTGGCGCGGGAAGCCGGCCTTCAAGTACGTCGTCTTCCGGGCGATCCCCGAGGTGGCGACCGCGGTGGCCGAGCTCAAGACCGGGGGCGTGGACATCATCCGCAACGTCAATGCGGACCTCATGCCCGACATCAAGGCTCATCCGCAAACGCGAATCAGCACGACGCCGATCCTCCGCGTGCACTACATCTCCCTCGACATGCGAAGCGCGCCGTTCGATAAGAAGGCCGCCCGGCAGGCCGCGAACTACGCCATCGACAAGCAGGCCGTCGTCGAGAAGATGATGGCGGGGCTAGGGCGGCAGGTGGCGACGGTCGTCCAGCCAGCCGCGTTCGGGTTCGATCCCTCCGTGACGCCGTACCCGCACGATCCGAAGAAAGCCAAGGAGCTGCTGGCGCAGGCCGGCTACCCGAACGGCTTCGACATCACCCTGCACAGCTCCGCGGTGGATTGGCGCCCGCACTTCGAGGCCCTCGGGCAGATGCTCACCGAGGTCGGCCTCCGCACGACGGTCAAGATGTGGGACCCGGGCCCGGCGTGGAACAAGTTCTTCCAGGCTGAAGGCAAGGCCACCCACGGCCAGTACGGCAGCTGGGGGAACTATTCGGTCTTCGACGCCGACGCCGTGCTGCACCCGCTCTATCACACGGAGCCCGGTGGCTGGATCGGCAAACACTACGCGCGCGTCGAAGGGCTCGACCGGCTCATCGATGAGGCCCGCTCGAGCGTCGACCAGCCCAAGCGCAAGCGGATCTACGCGGAGATTCAGAGGATGATTCGCGAGGAGGCGCCCTCGGTCTTCCTGTTTACGCAGAACGACACGCTCGGCATCTCGAAGAAGGTCGCCTACGAGGCGCGCCCCGACGAGTGGCTCTGGCTCTTTGCGGCCAAGCCGGTGAACTGAGGCGCGCCCGGAGGAGGCGCCGTGTCGGCGTTCCTGATCCGTCGCCTTCTCCGTTTCGTCGTCGTCTGTTTCGGTGTTTCGCTGGTCACCTTCTCGATCCTCCACGCGAGCGGCGACCCCATCGCCCTGATCATGCCGGAAGCCCCCGAGGCCGACCGGGTCCAGCTCCGGGTGGCGCTCGGGCTCTCCGATCCGCTTCCCACGCAGTTCGTTCGCTTCGTCACGAACGCGGCGCGCGGCAACTTCGGCAACTCGTTCTTCCACCGCGAGCCAGCATTTCGCCTCGTCGTGGAGCGGATGCCGACGACCCTGGGACTGACGTGCCTGGCCGTCGCGCTGGCCATCGCGGTCGCGCTGCCCGTCGGCATCTACAGCGCGGTGCGCCGCAACACGGTCAGCGACCACGCGGCCACGGCGGTCGTGTTCCTCGGTCAGTCGATGCCCGTGTTCTGGATCGGCATCATGCTCATGCTGCTCTTCGCGGTGCAGTGGCGCCTCTTGCCTGTCTCGGGCTGGGCCACGTGGTCGTCGATGGTGCTGCCGGCGGTCACGCTCGGAGCGTTCACGACGCCGCTCTTCATGCGGATCATTCGCTCGAGCATGCTCGAGGTCATCAACCTCGACTACGTGCGGACGGCCCGCGCCAAGGGCGTCTCGGAGTGGCTGGTGATCTGTCGTCACGCGCTCCGCAACGCGGCGCTGCCGATCGTCACCGTGATCGGTCTGCAGTTCGGGCTCCTGCTCAGCGGCGCGGTGCTGACCGAAACGGTGTTCGCCGTCCCGGGCGTCGGGCGCCTGATCGTCGGGGCGATCCGGCAGCTTGACTTCCCAATCGTGCAGGCGGGCGTGTTCCTGTTCGCGATCATCATCGTGTCGGTCAACTTCCTGGTCGACGTGCTCTACGTCTACCTGAACCCCACGATCAGGCTTCGCTGATGGCCGTCACCCTGCCCCGTGGCGCGGTCGCCTACGAAGCGTCCGGGCCCGCCGCGAGCGGCTCGCGAGCGTGGCGGCGGTTCGCGCTCAATCCCGCCGCCATCGTCGGGTCACTGATCCTGCTCGTGGTGGTCGGCGCCGCGCTGGCCGCGCCGTGGGTGGCGCCGCACGATCCAGCCAAGCAGTCCCTCCTCCGTCGCTTCACGCCTCCGATGTGGCAGACCGGGGGCAATGCCGCCTATCCGCTCGGCACCGACCAGGTCGGGCGCGACGTCCTGAGCCGGATCGTCCACGGAGCGCGCATCTCGCTGCTCGTCGGCGTGTCGGCCGTCATCGTGAGCCTCATCGTCGGCGTAACGGCGGGACTGGTGAGTGGATTCGTCGGTGGAACGGTGGACACCGTCATCGGCACCATCGTAGACGTCTGGCTGTCGTTCCCCCAGCTCCTGCTCGCGCTGGCCTTCGTGGCCGCGCTGGGGCCGAGCCTCGTCACCATCATCGTGGTGCTCGGGCTCACGGGCTGGGAGCGCTACGCGCGCGTGGTGCGGGCGGAGGTGATGGCGCTGCGCGAGAAGGAATTCGTCGACGCCGCGCGCGCGATCGGCGTGGGCCGGACTCGCATCATCGTCCGCCACGTCCTGCCCAACACGGTGTCGTCGATCGTGGTGATGTCGACCCTTCAGGTCGCGCAGGCGATCCTGGCCGAGGCCGCGCTGTCATTCCTCGGCGTCGGCTCAGGGAACGCCTACCCGACATGGGGCCAGATGATCTCCCTCGGCCGCGACTTTGTCACCGTCGCATGGTGGCTCGCCACGCTCCCCGGGTTCGCGATCCTCCTCACCGTGCTCGCGATCAACCTCGTCGGCGATCGGCTGCGCGACGCCCTGGACCCACGGGCGACCTAGTAGCGCGGGAAGCTGAACACGTTCGCGGGCTCGTGCACGAGGTCGTGGTCGCGGCGCAGGCGCCGGACCATCCCGAGGGCGTAGGGCGCGCCCTCCAGAAGCTGAGCCAGCATCAGATCGTCGAGCTGGAGCCCCGCCCGTCGCGCGGCCTTCACACAGAGATCGCGGGTCTCGGCGTCGACGCGATCGGTCGGCTCCGAGAGCACGGGCGGCGGCGTCACCTCGGGCGCGGCGACGCCGGGCGCGAGATTCGGGCGGCGCGTATGCCACTCGGTGGCGCGCTCATAGGCGTGACCCACGCGCAGGATCGTCTGCTCGCCGAACGGCCGGCCGACGATCTGCATGCCGAGCGGCAGCCCGTTCCCGCCGAAGCCGTTCGGCAGCGCCAGCACCGGTTGACCCGTCACGTTCCAGGCGGTGAGCAGGCTCGCCTTCTGCCAGAACGAGACGCTGCGATAGTCACTGAGGCATGGCGCCTCGCCCATGCCCGCGGTGACGAACGCGTCGAAGCGCGCGTAGAGCGGCTCCATCTCGACCATCATGCGGCGGTGCTCGCGCGTGGCCTGGACGTAGTCGTTGGCGGTGAACAGCACGGACGGAAGCGCGCGCGAGCGAAAGTCGGCGCCGAAGTCCTTGGGTCTGGCGACCAGGTTCTTCTGGTGCACGCTGAAGATCTCGCTCTCGGCGATGATGATCTTGACGTCGAAGTAGCTGGCGAGCGGCCGCACGCGGCACTCCTCGAGCTCGGCGCCCAGCCGTCGCAGGACGTCGAGCGCCGCGTCCATCGCGCGGCGCACGTCCTCCGACGCCGGGATGTCCTCCTCCCAGTGATGGCGCAAAACACCGATCCTCAGCCCACGAAGATCCTCGCCGAGCGCTCGACGGTAGCGAGGAATCGGTCGGCTCAGGCTGCCCGCGTCATTCGGGTCGTAGCCGGCCAGCGCCTCCAGTGTCAGCGCGCAATCCTCGACGGTTCGCGCGAGCGGGCCGCAATGATCGAAGGTGTAGGAATTGGTGATGACGCCGGCGCGGCTCACCAGGCCGAACGTCGGCATCAGGCCGACGATGCCGCAGAGCGAGGCCGGACCGCGGATCGACCCGCCGGTGTCCGAGCCGAGCGCGACCGGAACCATGCCCGCGGCGACGGCGGCGCCCGATCCCGACGAGGAGCCGCCCGTGAAGCGCTCCAGGTTCCAGGGATTGCGCGCGGGCGGCCAGGGTAGATCGAACGAGGGACCGGCGTGCGCCATCTCGTGGGTCGCGAGCTTGCCCAGGAGCACCGCGCCGGCATCGTAGAGCCGGCTCGTCGTCGTCGCGTCCTCGATGGGAACCCGGTCGATGAAGACGCGTGAATGGCCGGACGTGAGGATGCCCTTCGTGTCGTAGATGTCCTTGAGCGCGAAGGGGATCCCGTGGAGCGGGCCCCGATTCTTGCCGGCCGCGATCTCGGCTTCGGCCGCGCTCGCCTGCCGCCGGGCCAGGTCGAACGTGGGCGTGATGAAGGCGCGCGTCTGCGCGTCGTACCGCTCGACGCGCTGGATCAATGCCTCGGTCAGCTCGACGGGCGAGAGCTTCCGCGCCGCGATCAGCCCGGAGAGCTCGGCGATCGAGAGGTCGTGAAGTTCTGGGGCCATGGGGTTCTCCCTTTCGGGCCCGAGTATAGCGTTGACGCCCTGAGCGGTGCTGGCTACCCTTGGGCCGACCGTTAAGGAGAGGGCACCATGGCGTTCATAACGAAGGATGGCTTTCGCCTCTACTACGAGGACACCGGCGGCAGCGCGCCCGCGATCATGTTCCTGCACGGCGCGGGCGGCAATCACTTGAGCTGGTGGCAGCAGGTGCCGGCCTTCGCCGAGGAGTACCGGTGCATCACGGTCGACCAGCGCGGCTTCGGCCAGTCGCCCGACGTGTCCGGCGGGCCCGGTCCCGTCGCGCTCGGCACGGACGCGATCGCGCTGCTCGATCATCTCGATATCTCGCGAGCCGCGATCGTCGCCCAGTCGATGGGCGGCTGGGCCGCGGTAGGCGCGGCGGTGCGAGCGCCCGAGCGATTCTGGGCGATCGTTCTGGCGAACACGGTCGGGAACCTGACCAACGACGACATCGCCACCCTGCGCCAGCGGCTCGCGGCCGCGAGCCCGCCGCGACCCGCCGTGCTGTGGCACGCCGCCATCGGGCCGACGTTCCGCAAGCGAGAGCCGGTGCGCTCGTTCCTCTACGCGCAGATCTCGGGGCTGAACGCGCCGCTGACCGCCGACTTCCGCGACCAGCTCCTGCGCCTCACCACGCCGGTCGAGCGCTACGCCGCCGCGCGGGTGCCGACGTTCTTCCTGACCAGCGACGAGGACGGGCTCATCTGGCCCGAGCTGTCGGCGAAAGTGCACGAACACGTGCCGGGCTCGCGCTTCGAGCGGATCGAAGCCGCGGGCCACTCGACCTACTTCGAGCGTCCCGACGTCTTCAACCGCGAAGTGGGCGCGTTCCTCAAGGAGCACCGGCCA
>Ga0137407_10002647_pt1 | contig 11758 bp, 16 predicted proteins | sample CZOMad2_2_16fung_FD_108410 | JGI IMG/M metagenome (GOLD analysis project Ga0137407, IMG submission 108410) | Vadose zone soil fungal communities from Angelo Coast Range Reserve, California, USA - CZOMad2_2_16fungal (Illumina Assembly) | ecosystem: Environmental > Terrestrial > Soil > Vadose...
CCACCGCCGCAGCCATACGTGACGGCCGATCCAGATATTGACGAAGATGATCCGTTGCCACCGGCTCCGCCGTTATTTCCAGATGCAGCCACGCCGTTGTTGCCGAGGCCGCCGCCGCCACCGCCAGAGCCCGTCGATACCGCCCCGCCGTTTCCGCCCGTTCCGTTGCCAGTGCCGGGGCTTCCATTTTGCCCGCCGCCTCCAGCTGAACCATTGGTGGCTCCTCCGTTTGCGCCCGCTAGCGCATTGAAACTTCCACCTCCTCCGCCTGAGCCACCCGTTAGGGAATTGAAAGATGAAGCTGTGCCGTTGCCACCGACGCCAGAGACCGAAGGGCCTGTTCCACCAGCCCCGACAGTGGCTGTTAAGGTGCCGGAGATACTGCCTGAGCTAGAAACAACGCCCCCGCCACCCCCACCGCCGCCGCCGTTAAATCCACCGCCTCCGGCTCCTCCAACGATTAGGTAGGTGGCGGCTTTGGTTTGAGTGCAAACGAGGTTCGCAGTCGAATTAAATGTGTGAATCGTATTGCCGCCGGCATGCGTGATCGTGCCGCCAGTGCATTCAACATTGTGAGCAGTACCCGGTCCCGGAAAGGGTATGCTTTGTGCATACGAGACCGCGAGAAGGGCCCAAAAGATGAGACCGAATGGCAAAAACCTCTTCATCGAACAACTCGCCAATTGATCGTAATAGCACCGGGTGTGATGGATGCCCCAGTGTTGTTACAAACCTTAAAATTAACGTTGTTAGTCGTGGGATAGGCGATGATCGTCAGCATACCGGCGGTAAGAGGGATATAGCCGGTCACAGCGGTTGGATCGGCATTGAATGTGGCGATGATAGGGTCTGTGGTGGCGGTGCCGGTCGCCGCTGTAGTGACAACCGATGCACACGTTGCCGATGAAATGGCACCAGTACCCATAGCTGATGTGCCGGTGGCGATCGTGCGCGTTACGCCGGACCCCACATTGATCGTGCAGGTCGTGGTACATGTCGCGCCGGATGAAAGCGTAATATCAGTGCCGGCCGTGATCGTGGTGACGGTACCGGAACCAGCCGCCGACCAAGAGGTATTACCAGCGCCATCGGTTTGCAGCACATTGGTATTGCTACCGTTGGTAGCAGGAAGCTGAAATATGGTGCCGGTGCCGGCAGCCGCGGCCACACGAAGAACTGCGGTACCGCTGGTTGCTCCAGCAAAGGTGATCTGACCGCCGGTGCCACCATTCGCGCCGAGGGTCGGCGTTGCCGTAGCTGCCACGATGTTGGCGCTGGCAGAAGCTAGAATGGTGCCAGCCGCCGTCGTCGCCGGGAAGGTCGCGGTCGACCAAGCCGGCGTAGCCGTTGCCCCCGAGCGCAGCATCTGTCCCGCGGTCGCGGTACCAGCTAGGATTTGCATCTGGGTGGCATTCGACCACACGATGCCGCCGTTAGATGCCGTCAGGTTGGCGTTGGAACCACCAAAGTTAAGCGCCAGCGGCGTGGTGAGGGCGATAACTCCGCCTGCGCTAACCGTGATCGGCGCTGTGCCGGTGATGGCACCCCCGCTGGTGGTCGTCGCACAAGTCGGGCAAGTCAGCGCGCCGGTGGTTGCGCTCAGGACCAACGGGCTGGATGCGCCTACTGCAAATGTGCCGCTGGTGTTTGGAAGGGTCAGCGTTGGCGTTCCGGCGGTCGCCTGTGCGGTAACCGTGGCCGTGCCACTGGTGAGGCCGGCGAAGCCGAGCGTGCCCTGAGAGGCCGTGGGAACACCAAGAACCGGGGTTATGGTAAAAGCTGGCCCAGATCCAGCCAGAACTCCCCCGGCTAATCCGGGTAGAGCGAGAAGACCGGTGGTTGCATTGATGGTGAGGGGAGCCGTCGCAGTGCCCACCAGCGTACCTGCGGAGGTCGGCAGTAGGCTTACGGCCGATCCGGCAGTCGCTTGTGCCCGGAGGATAGCGGTGCCACTGGTGAGCCCCGCAAGCCCAACCTGACCCGTCGAGGTGCCGGGAATGCCGAGCACCGGCGCCGTGGTCGCGATCGGCACCGCAAGCCCGCCGGTCGGGTTCCCCAGCACCGTACCGCCAGCAATGGCCGTGAGCGCGCCGGCCGGGATCGATTTGTAAGTCGCCAGCGCTGGAGAACCGGTATCGTTGCCACAGAACTTGTTGGCTGGTGCCTGCGTTCCGCATTGCGCTAGCGCGCCGGTGAAGCTTGCAAGCGTAAGGAATAGCCCGAGAGCAAGTGCTTTGAGGTCACGCATTCGACAAGTACCAATTTCCGTTCGGGAGCGGGTTGAACCAATAGCCGGCATAGGGCTGGTTGATCACGATCGGACTCGCCAGTCCATCGGTAGTGCCGGTGAACGTCACGGTGATGTTGTTGACGTCGGCATCGCCCTTGATGTCGCGGATCATGATCGGCCGATTGTTGCGCGCTGCGCCGCCGCCGATGTTCACGCCAGAGGCTGCACCAACCGTCTTGTTGAACAGGACGCGCGTCTCGAAAATGGTCGGGACGTAAGGCGTTCCGACCGTCGCCCCCGACAGGATGATCGTCGGAGCCTGATTGAAGCCTGCCATCAACGCCGACAGCAGCAGCGACGTGATCGAATAGTTGACGCCCAAGGCCTCGTTGCCCGGCGCCACAACCTCGAACAACTCAGTGCCATCGAACGTGCCGGAAAACTCCGGCAGGTCCGTCATCTGGCCACCATTGAAGACGACTGGGAATACCGGGTTAACGCTCACGAGACCCTCAATTCGTGTCGAAATATTTCAGAACCTGCAGATAGCGCGGACGCCCGCCCTGCAGATACCGAGGCTGACCGCCCTGCACCAGCCGTGGCCAGTATTCGTCCACCTCGTATGGCTCCGGCAATGCGCCCGGCAACGGCGGCGGATCGGGATCGAGAATTATCGTCCCGAGTTGTCTTTGGGGCTTGTCGAGGCATGTAGGGCAGACCTGAAGATTGATCGACAGGAGCTGAAGACCACGCCATTCGCTCTGATCCGACAGTTTCACCAGATTCCAAATGAATCCGCAGCGCTGACACGTCGCCCAGCCCTGCGGACTGCGCGGGTTCGTTCTGGCTCCCTTGGGGTGCGGTCTGTGGCTCATGATCTCTCATATCATCGCCGATAGTATGTGGAAATGGTCGGCTTGAGCGACATAGGGACGTTCTCGGTGTTCTGCGTCGCGGCGATCGTCCATGCCTCCATGGCATCCAACTTGCGCTGCTTTTCCATTTCCATCGTCGAATACACTCGCGCCAGACGGTGCGACATACCAGCGATAAACCAATCGAGCCACAGGTACGGCAGATCCGGCGTCTCGCCGCCGGCAAGGTTGGCGTCCTGCATCTGAATGCAGCGATAGTAATTGAGCGTGAAAGTGGCGTTGTTCGGTACCGGCCACAACGTGATCGTCGGCGCGATCAGACGGTCGAACCAATAACTCGTCGGACGGCCGGGCGAAGCCTTGTTGCTGAACGAGGCATATTCGCTGCGGCTAATCGGCGTGATCGTGAGATCATTGGCCGCCGCGCTGCCAGTATTTGTCGTGACCCACGCATCGAGAATCATGACCGTGCGTGCGTCTACCGGATAGACCTCCAATCCATTGGTCAGCGGAGTGGAGACGAGATCGACCTTCCACAGATTGACCTGCTTGTTCGCGGCCTCGGCCAGCAGCAGGTTCAGCTCACGCCGCGCGGTCTGCATGTGCTTGGCGACAATCTCAGGCGCAAACACCTTGATCCGCTCATAAGCAGCAAGAACCACTTCGCCGTTCGAAATCGAAAAATCGTAAGTGCCACTGGAGGTCAAAACCGGAGCTTCCTATTGCTGGTAGCCCCACGCCGCCACAGTAGCCAAGAGAGCACCTGCGCCTAGCGCCGGACCATTTACGGCGATGGCCGTGTTGATCGCGCTCGATGGGACACATGGGAAAAAATACTGTGTCATCGGAGATGGATGCGCCAGAGTCGCGACAAAAGCCAATGTCGGAAATCCAAAACTCATCGTGCCGGTAATAGTCCCTGTTACCGTCACCGACGTATTGGTGGCAACTGTTGGGTTGGTTCCAGTGTAACTGAACCCACAGATATATGTGGTTTTGGTGGTGCTGGCGGCCAACGTCGCAGTAATGGCGCCAGTTGTGCCCGCGGCCGAAGCTGTAATCGGCACAGCCCCAACGGGATAGCTGCTGCCTTCCAGCACAGTGATCGGCACTTGGGCCAAGGCCTGTGCGCAGAATACGAAAATCGAGAAGGCGACGGCAAACATTAGCTTCAGCATAGCTCACCTCAATTGGTCGATATGCCCTGCAGCATCGTCATCGTGATGGAGCCGGCGGTGAGCGTCGCGATCACGAGCCGGATGCGCGTAATCGGAGAGGTGAAGGCGGCTTCCTTGGCGGTCGCCGTGCCGGCCGGAATGGCCGTACTGTCGAACCAATTGGCATTGGCATCCGTCGCTAGCGCACTGTCCATGTTGTCGTAAGTGTACTGCAGCTTATAGGAAACAGGGCCGGTCACAAACGTGACAGCAACGCTAAGCTCAAATGGCGTGATGGAAGGATCGCAATTCCACGAACCCTTGGTGCCGGTCGTGGTGTACGTCTCGGTGCGCTGTAGCGGCATAGCGATCCTCTTTTCAGGCCGCTAGTCGTCCAGCTTGATGCTTGGGAACTTGCGACGCACCTTGGCCCGAATCTTTTCCTTCAGCTCGGGATGGAATTGGCTGGCGCGCGCGAGCGCGTTTCTGGCGTGATTCGGATCGTTAACCGGGAAGCTCCGATCCGGTCCAGCGAAATCACTGGCCGGCAACGCCTTCCGATCCGAGGTCGTCAGCTTGGCCATCGGCCTAGCCCTTGCTTGCCTTGTGAGCCGACGAGAACGGATTCTTGTTCGAGCCCACGCCGCCGCCGCTCGCGCGCCGCGGCCGGGTGGCCTTCATCGCCGCCATCTTGCCTTCGGGAGCACAGACCTTGCCACCCTTCTTGCGAGCCTTGGCTTCCGAGAAGACATTCGGGTTGCCGGAAACCTTGTCTACCTTAACCATCTTCCGCTCCTTATGGGCTCATCCAAGCTTGGGTCTGAGCATATCGCATGGTGACACGGGTATGGCCCGTGGTGGTGGCACCGGCCGCGACGTTGACAGTGCAGACCACGCTCTTGTTGGTGCCGGTATCTCCCAGCGCAAGCATCTGGGCAGCAGTCGGCGCCACCGGTGCGACGAAGCGCGCAACAGCCGCCTTCACGTCCATGCCGGTCGCATACTGGGTGCCAAGAGCCACGGTGCCGATGGTCAAGCTGGCCGAAACCGCCGCGTTCCAAACGATGTCGTTGTCGACAACGAAATCAAGAATCTGACAGTGCTCGGGAATCGTGAAGGTGCCGGAAACGTTGTTGACGCCGTTCTGCGACAGCACCAGCGTTTGCTCAAGGATCGCAAGACCGACGTTTGCCGGTCCGCCATTGTCGGAGAACTGGCGCGGTCCCGAGATGAGAGGACCTGAGAACTGGGTACCCGGTGCTGGCATTCGCCTATTCTCCTACGGCAAACTCGCCGTGTAATTCCTGTGCTCGCTTGAGGTAGGCGGCATGCGCCAACTCCTCAGTGTCGAAATAACCCAGATGCTCCCGAACCCCGTCTTTCGTCGCTATGGCTCGGTACCGTATCGATCTCGCCTTCTGAACCGCTTGCACCCCCTTGAGAAGGCTGCTGCACGGCTTCTTCTTCCTCGTGTATTTCCCGCAGTTTGCCTTGTTCTGAGAGCCGGTGGCGAGCCGCAGATTGTACCATTTGTCATTCACTATATCGCGGTCTTCATGGTCTACTTGGTGCTCAGGCCATTCGCCTTTCATATACACCCAGATCAACCTAGCAGCGCGATATAGCTTTCCTCCAACGCTGACGGTCCTATAGCCCTCATTCCCAGAAACACCTCCTGCAACAGACCCGGCTGGTATTCTACCGTATCGGCCGGCGGCGGTTCGCCGCCTAAGAAGACCTTCGGTCGGATCATATGTGAAGAGGCTCCTTACTTGTTCTGCGCTCAGGTCCGTTAGCATTTCTCTCTCCGTCTTTCTGGTGAAACATCACCATACCGAACGGGGAGATACAATCAAATAATTAGCTAACTAACTTGTAGCAAACTCCCCCCATGCTGCACGCGGATCGTTGTAGCCGAACGAGTACCGCTCGTAGGCCTTGACCAGCAGGTTGTCGGTGATGTTGTCGACCCACATGTCGCTCTCGTACGGGATACGCATCATGTGGATCAGGCCCTCGATGTTGGTGGTCAGGAACCACGCGAAGTTCGAGGTCAGGAAATCCATGACGAGGCAGCCTTCCGGCAGACCGCCCGAGGTCGTCAGGATAGCGTTCACGTCGTTGTCGGCGGTACCCGGCCGCAACTCGGTCTTGGTGAGACGGATCGAGACCGGCTCCAGCGCCACCGGCACGATCAGCCGACGCGCGCGCGCCAGAACCTTCAGACCGCGCTCGTTGATGAAGTTGGTCCGCACGTTCGCCATGTTGGCGAGCAGCGAGGCTTCGTTCAGCGACTTCGGCGTCGACGAGGTATTCGCCCACGTTCCCTGATCCCATGGATGCGCCGTGGAAAACAGCGCCACACCGTCGCCGATCTGGCTGGAATTGTAGACGTTGCCGAGGTTCAGAACGTTGGCGCCCTGAATTTCCTTGAACTGCGCGAACGCCTCTTGGAGCTTCAGGTTCGTTGGATTGAACTGGGCCTTGTACAGATTGTCATCGATGGCCTTGCGCGTGATTGCGTAACCAAGCGCGACCTCGATATGCACGAACGCCCAAGTGAAGCGCTCACCGGCGTTGTTGTCGAACTGGGTCGCCGCGCCCTCGTCCTTGAGGAACGGCAGCGCTACGAACGCCATCTGCGTCGAACGCTCAACCGCCATCGCGGACTTATGGGTCGTGAAGACCTTGTCCCACTGGCGTGGGATCATCTCGTAGGAACCGCGGACATCAAAGAGGCCCGGCAGCAGTTCGGAACGGATACTTGCAAGTGCGATGGGCATTTATCGATCTTTCCTTACGCTGCGCCGATCGGCATCCATTGAGATGCAGATACCTTACGAAATGATGTCCCGCTCAAGAGCGCGACACCCACACCAGATTCAAATTCCGCGCCGGTGCTGGCGGGGCGCGAGCCGATAGCTTCGCCCACAGGGGGATACACCCGCGCATCCCGACTGCCAGTTGGGTATACCTCGACAACATCGCCGATCTCGGCTGCCACCGGCAAGACTGCAGCGACGCGATAAGCCCCGCTACTGCCGGAGCATGTAACTACTGCAACGGTGGTCTGGCTATATGACGGAATCTCCACCCCATCATCGCCGACGACCTGCGCAATGCTCGTCGTCTCAGCAGGCGACAGTCCAGCCGTAAGCGGGACTATCGTCGTGCCGGACCGGCTGTAAACCGGAACTGGCGTGCCTGCTGGGTCAATGACCGTTGTCATATCAGATCGTGCCTGTCGGGACCTTGAAGTTCTGGCTGTTGAACGTGACGACCGCCCAGCCGAACGCCGTGGACGGATCGCTACCGTTGCCAACAACGCCATAGTTGCCCGAGGTCGTAACCGGGGCGATGACGCGGAATGGCAGCGTGAGCGTGGTGTTGAGCGAGGCCTGATCGACCGTCGCAGCAGAGAAGCCGGTCACCGTATTACCGGTACCGATGGTGTAGCCAACGTTTTCGCCGATGTTGGCGGTGACGAGAGACGTATTGAGCGCCGCCGCAAGGAAGACCGCGTTCGGAGCGTCGATGATGTAGGCGGTGGCGTCCACCGAAGCACCGGCGCCGGGCCAGAAGGGCGACCACACAGGCGTGCCGCCGACTGGCGTATACATGCAGCCGTCGAAGATGCCAGCGAGGGTTTCGGTGTTGTTCGACCCCTGCGCGATCTTGCCGGTGGCCGGTGTGCGAACGACGGGATCGCCGCGGAAAATCTTGGTGGTATTGCCGGAAGCGATAACCCCGGTGCTCAACTGAAAGTCTGGGGAACCGCCGCCAAGGTATCCGATGTGACGGAAACCAAACGTTGCTTGGACATTAGCCACAGAAATGCTCCGGTCTCGGGGCTGTTTCCTGCTCGCGTGGCCGGAGGTGTCGCCTTGTGGGATTAGATCCGAAGCTGCGCGCTATCGGCAGTTTGTCAGAGCGTTCTGACTGCCTTCCACGGTGGCCGGCGCGGCCTGTGGGGTGCTGAAATAATCAGCGTCAATTTCCTATACGCAGGTTTTCGTCAAACCGTCAATAGGTTGTGTACGCAACTCATACTGATGGACGATCTTGGGGGTGACGAATCCGTCATCCCAATTCACACGACACCACATGCGCGGCGACATCTCGTAAATTACACCACCGCGCGAAGTGTTAGCACACAGGATGACACGATCGCCAACTGCAGTTGGAACGTTAGGCGGTGGCTTTGCCATATGCCTCTGTAATTTTCTCGTTGGCCCATGCCATATCTCGTTTCGCCTGCGCTTCAGTTTCCCGCTCTTTGGCAAAGCAACCCGCGAACGTCCATGCACCAACGTGCTGGATTTCGTAGGCGATCGACGCCCAGACAATGCCACCAATCTTGGTCCAACGCCGGCAGAAACTGATGTCCTCGCCCGCCTTGCCTGCCTCGGTCACGATATGGTCGAAGAATCGCATGGTGCGGTAGCCGCCGGCAGCCTTCATGTCGTCGAGCTGCATCTGATTCCCGATCAATTCTGGATATCGCTCGACCATTCGGCTCACGGCCTCGCGTTGAATTAGCAGGCAGCCGCCACCGACCGCTTCCACCTCGATAAAACCCGGACGATAGGCCGCAGCCTCGATGCCACTACCGCACCAGATCCGCGGCGAGGTTCGCTTGGGATAGATCGCGCCAACCACCGGCTCATTGAAGTCCAGCATGCTGAGTACCAGTTCCGGCGAGAACCCCATGTCGTCATCGACGAACAGGATGTGGCTCGAATCCTTCTTGGTGTCGTACCAGACCGACAGCACCATGTTGCGCATCTCGGCAATATCCGGCCACGAGTAAGTGGCGATAGAGGCCGGTATTCCCTTCGACATCAGCGTCGACATCAAGCGATGCGAGGTCTCGAATGTGAGCGAGCTGATGCTGCCCCGGAAACTCGGGATGAATACAAATAAGTTGGCCATAATTAATTCCTGTCGGGAGGAGAACGGTTCTTCACGTAAATCTCAAGACTGCAGTAAAGGAGGAAAATCCCCAATATCAGGATGACCCCCCAATTACTGCATAGGAGGCGGCACACTATTCCTCGAACCCGCTGCCGTCGTCGATCTGGAGCGTCGGGTGGGGTATATCGAGGCCGGGGTCGATACTCATCCGCATGCCCATCCCAGGACCGGCGAATCCGTTGCGGCGGCGCGCCACTTCGGCGCCGGGAAGCTGCTTCTGGGTCATCCGCAGCGCGTCGGTACGATCGCGGATCTGCGCCTTGGCGTGCGCCTCATCCTCTTCCTGAGCCCACTTGGTGAGGCTCTCTGGACGCTCCTCCAGCCGCAGACCGTCGATGATGATTGATCCCTCATAACCCACTGGCGCCCAACGCCCGGGATGACGCGATGCTGGCACCGGACGCCAGCCATTCTCGTGCATCAGAAGGTTGCCCTTCTCGATCTCCTTCAGATTCTGGTTCAGCACCGTCACCGTGTTCCACTGGTAGGTCCAGCCGGCGGGGACCTCGTTCTTCGGAACCTCAAAGTTGTCTCCGACCGTAATGCGACGACGGGTCAACTCCTCGCCGTCGCGACCGAGCGCAATACGGGCATTTCTGCGAACCGGCTCACGCGCGGCATCCCGATTACTCTCTGCGCGCGGCGGCGCCGGCCGCGGGGAATTGCGGGTAAGGGGGGCCGCTGCGGCAACCTGCGGACGCGCCGTGGCTACCCGCTTCTTTTTCTTATTGGGACCGCGACGGCGAACTGTGCGCTTGATGTCAGGGCTGTCGCCCATTGGATCGTTCATGGCTTTTCCTTTCTGTCCGGATGCACATTAACATCCGAGTTGGGCTCGCCGGTGCGCATTACAGTCTCACGCACATTCTGGATGGCGATCGGCAACAGAATCGCATGCAGCGTAGGCCACCACGGCGCACCTTTGTCCTTATCGACCGCATCGTAGAATTTGTCCGCCAGAGCCCCCGGTTTCAGTGTCCTATCCGGCAGCACCATCTCCTCCTTGAGGCGATCCCGCTCGGCGAAAATCTGCCCCATGTAGAGGGTCATATCCTTCGGGATCATGACCGTGGTCTCCAAGGTCTTGGACTTGGATATAGCATAGACGTCGCGAGTTTCCTCGCCCACCGCCATCTTGGCACCGTCGACGTTGACCGAGCCGTAGAACTGAGCACCGGTCTTATCGACCCAGTCGGCGACCTGCTTGTGCGCCGCCTTGACGTTCTCACCTAACTCCAGATCGACCTCATACTTCGATTTCTCGAACAGGCCGAGACCACCCACCTCGATGTCGCCATTGTGCCCGAACGGCATGAAATAGCCGTCATGGCGCGCCGCCGGCACCGGCGCCCAGCCCGGTGGCACAGCGCCTTCACGACGCTCAAAATGGAATTTGTCGTGGACAAGGTGCCACCATTGATATTTCCGCGTCTGCGGCACCATTTGCGGCGGAACCTCGAACGGATCGCCGCCGGCACGCTTGACAATGGTGTAGCCGATGCCCCAGAGATCCTGAATGGCATCTTCCGTAATATAATCAAGCGGGTGCGGAGGTCGGTCGCTCTGATCCATCAGATCGTCGTTCATGATCAGGCCTCGATGTTGTTTTTGTCGTAAAGCCCAGCCTTCCGGCCTTCGTGCTTACGACGCGCCATCTCGGCGAGACCGATTGGGTCACCCTTCGTCCAGCGCTTCTGGCCGCTCGGATCGTCGTAATTCCAAACCAGCGTGCCGTCCGTAGCCGATGCTGCTTCGCCCTTGGTAAGACGCACCTCGACGCCGCCACCATTCAGAGCACCACCGCTCCCGGCAGCCGGCGCGGCCGCCGAGCTGGGACGCCGACCATCTCCAGCCGACTTCGGCTCGACCTTTTTGATGCCCATCCCATCCTCGATGCGGCGGAAGTAGTCATCGCTATCCACCTCGATGTCGTCAGCCAGCGCCTGATGATGCGCCGCCAACATCCGGGCGTGCTTCTTCTGGTCCGTGACGCATTCCGGATGCGCCTTGATCCATGCCGCGCTACGGGAAGACATCCCTTCGGTGAAGCGCTCGACGGGATCTGCCGGTTGCTGGCGCTGCGGAGGCTGCTGGCGCGTTTCCGTGCCCGGCTTGGGTCTTTGCTTGATCCCGTCTTCGATGTCCGCCTTGGCCTCCTCAAGGCGCTGGAGGCGCGCTGTAGCAGTTCCCATTTGCCGGGTGGCGCGCGCAATGGCAGCGGCATCGCCGGCCTCGAATGCGACGGCATAGGCCTGTTCAGCTCCAGAAGCCTCAGCCTGAGCCGCGGCAATCCCGCTCAGCACGGTATCGAGCTGGCTGTTGACTACGTCCCCATCAGCCTTATGCAGCCGCTGAGTGAGTTCGGCGTTCGCCCGGGTGGCATCGTGGGCCGCTCGCTCGGCCGCGCTCGTGCGCGCCTGCAGAGCGGTAAACTGCCCCCTGAGATCCTCGACCGGATCGTCGTTGGGACCTTCAACCTTCTTCTTCACCGGCTCCGCAGGTGCCACCTTCGTGACCACTAC
>Ga0137407_10002648_pt1 | contig 11755 bp, 11 predicted proteins | sample CZOMad2_2_16fung_FD_108410 | JGI IMG/M metagenome (GOLD analysis project Ga0137407, IMG submission 108410) | Vadose zone soil fungal communities from Angelo Coast Range Reserve, California, USA - CZOMad2_2_16fungal (Illumina Assembly) | ecosystem: Environmental > Terrestrial > Soil > Vadose...
TCAGAAACTGCACGGCGGCGCGGCGCAGCAACCAGGCGATCAGTCCCGCGAGCAGGGCCAGCACGACCCCAAGCAGCCACTCGCTCAGCTTGCCCGGAGGGAGCAGCACAACATCCTTCCCTCCCGTGATGTCAGTCTTTCCCAACATGGTCGGCGCTGGAAGTTACGGGCAGATCTTCGAGCCGCCTGGCCCAAGGGTCGGCCCGCCCCGTCTCGTGATCCTAAGTCAGATAAGCCACCTTGGATCGCTTTGGTCTAGCCTCCAGCCGGAGCAGTTGTTCGATGGTGGCGCGACTACTTTCATCCGGTTGCTGCCGCATCGCCAGCCCGCGGTTGCAGCGCCACCGCCGCCGACGACGGGCAGACCGGGGTGAGCGGCCCTCCAACGGCCCGGACGCTCTCGCTCCCAACCGGCGTCGCGTTCGTGGGGCGGGACCTCCTCGTCACCGACTCGCTTAACCGGAGATTCCTGCTCTCCTCCCGAAGGCGGTGAGCCCGCGAAGCGTGCAGCATCATGAAGAGGCCTCCTGCGCGCGGTCGAGCGCCGCCGCTCGCTAGTCGCTTTCGGGTCGCGGCCTTCGAATCGTCAGGTCGGACTGCCAGGCGCCGCCGCAGGTGCTGCTCGCTCTGGGAAATACGCCTGGTCTTCGCCGTGGGAAATTCCGTCGGCAACGCCCTGAGTTCGTTTTCTCGTCAGCGCGAGGAATGACCCGGCGATTGCTGTCGTCCCGAAGATGACGGTCAGTGTCCTCTTCGCAGACGACGTCTTCCCGGCCGACGACCGCAGATCATTGAGGCGTTGCAACTGCTACATAACCGCGGTGCGAGCCGCGGCGTTCCCGCAGCCGTCTAGCTTGTGAATGCGTTGCGCTCTCTCCCTGTGAGAGGTTCTAAATCGGTGTCCTCCGGTGCACCGCAGGACACTGGGGAGTGTCCTCCGGTCCCCCAGTCCGTGTGCGAACAGGCAGAGAATCCGGGCCGGGTCCGCGCCAGCGGGCAACCTCGCGGAGTTCAGGGCAGAAGCAGCCGCTTGGGCAAGGCGCGCCGCGTTCGTCCTGCGAGGCTCCGCCGTGCTATGCAGGATCCGGCTGGTGACGCGTGGGAAAGCGGCGAATTCCGTGGCGACGGATGCTGGTCGTCGCCCTTTTGCTGTCGTGCGGCAGAGGATCGACGGGCCTGCCGGACGGCGGGCTCCACTGGTGGACCACTTGCGGCGATCCTCTGTGCGCAGGTCATCGAGACGCAGGGTTGCCCGCGTGCACCGGGTCAGAATCGGCGGGCGCGTCCTGCGTGGTCGCAGGCGCCAAGTGCGATCCAGGCGACAACTGCAATGTCGAGCTGGTATGCGCCGCGAGCGATCCCAAGCAGGGGACCTGCCCGGTCTCTCGCGGCCGTGCAAAGAAGGATATCCGCTATCTCTCGGCCGCTGATCTGAAGACCTACCGCGATCAGCTGCTGCACCTGCCTCTCGCCACGTACCGCTATCGTGAAGAACCCGACGATTCGCGCCTGCGTCTCGGCTTTCTCATCGACGGGCACGAGTCGCTGATCTGCGTCGATCCGGCGCGGGATCAGGTAGATCTCTATGGCTATGCGAGCATGGCGGTAGCAGCCCTTCAGGCGCAGAACATGGAGATCGAGAAACTCCACGAGGAAGTGCGCGAGCTCCGCGCGGCGCTGTCGCACAGCCAGTCCGACGGCGCCTCGCCGCCCGAGCCGAAAGTGGAGCGCGGCCCAGAGGTGAGCGGCTCGCGGTCGAGTACCTCACCGCCGCTGCGCGAGATCCCGCCCGCCGAGCGCAAGCCCGGCCTGCGCGTGATTCCGGTCAAGCCACTTCCACGAAAGCAACCGCCGCCCGATGCGGGCCCGCCGGACGATTCGCCAAGGTAGTCAGTCTTGCAAAGGGTGCTGATGAAATTTCACATTGGCGCGATCTGCACAGTCGCTCTTCTGGCCTCGGCCGGCAGGGCTGAAGAGAGCGAAGAGCGCGAGCGTGAGGAACGGCGCGCGCGGATCGAGAATGTCAGCGACCGGGAAATCCTCTATGCGCTGGGCGCGCTCCTGGGCGCGCGCGTGGCCGGGTTGGGGCTTTCCGAGAAGGAGCAGGCGTTGGTCCGGCAGGGGTTCGCTGACGCCGCGGCGGGAAGGAAGCTCAAGCTGCGCGATCCGGACCTCGAGCGGTGGGGCCCACGCGTCGATGCGGCGTTGGCCCGTCGGGTCAATCCCAAGGTCAGCGCCGAAAAGGACCGCGGCGATGCCTTCGCCCGGAAAGCAGCGGCCGAGGAAGGTGCGCAAGTCCTTCCCTCGGGGGTGGTGGTGCGCACGCTGAAGCCCGGCCAGGGCCCGAACCCGGCCCCGACCGATCGGGTCAGAGTCAATTATGAGGGCAAGCTGATCGACGGCACGAAGTTCGATGCGTCAGCCGATCACGGCGGGCCGGCCGAATTGCTCCTGGACAAGGTGATCCGCTGCTGGGGCGAGGGCGTGCCGAAGATGAAGGTCGGCGAGAAGATGCGCCTGATCTGCCCCTCGTCCGTGGCCTACGGAGATCAAGGTCGACCGCCGCAGATCCCGGGCGGCGCCACGTTGATCTTCGAAATCGAGTTGCTCTCGCTGGAAAAGTAAACGATCGGCGTCAGGGGCTACGCGACCAAAGTCTTGTGCGAAAGACGCTGCACAGAAACAAACCGTCTTGTCAGCAGGCCGCTGATTGCAGCATACAGTTTTCCCGCTGCGCACGAGCGAAACCGCTCATTGAGGGGGCAATACCATGCAGAAGGGGAACTGCCCGCGCGTCGACCGTGCCCGTCTCCATCTCGTACTCGCGCTCGCACTCGCAGCGGCCTGCGGCGGGCAGATCCAGAGCGACGGAGTATCCGACGCAAAGGTGCAGCGTGCTCCCGTGATCAGCCACGCGGAGCAATACGATCAGTCCGGACCGCTGACGCTGCTGCCCGTTCCCGAGCGACGCGACACGAACGTCGAGCACGAGGTGAAGCGGATCCCCCGCCCCCCGGCGGGCGCGCAGTTGCGCGACCCGGTGCACCAGACTTCGGCGCCCCTGCTCCTGGTCCCCACCATCAACAACAGCTTCGACGGCGTGGGAAACGGCTTCAGCGGACCCAACGGGACGTTCTCGGTGAACGCCGCGCCGCCCGACACCAACGGCGACGTCGGCCCGCGCGACTACGTGCAGACCGTCAACACCGACTTCGCGATCTTCAACAAGGACCCCTCGCGCGGGACGGTCGGGACCGTGCGCTATGGCCCGGTTCCCATCAACACGCTCTGGAGCGGCTTCGGTGGTGGTTGCCAGACCAACAACGACGGCGACCCGGTGGTCCTGTACGATCCCATTGCGGACCGCTGGGTCATCTCGCAGTTCTCGGTCACCACCACGCCCTATCTGCAATGCGTGGCCGTGTCGACGACGAATGACCCGACCGGTTCATGGAACCGCTACGCGTTCTCGTACGGGAACACCGCGTTCCCCGACTACCCGAAGATGGGCGTCTGGCCCGACGCCTATTACATCACCTTCAACATCTTCAACAACGGCTCGACATACGCCGGCGCAAAGCTCTGCGCCTATGACCGCGCCAGCATGATCAACGGCGCCCCCGCCACCCAGCAGTGCTTTCCCAACACCTCGACCACCTACGGCGGCCTGTTGCCTGCGGACCTCGACGGCGCGCGGCTGCCTCCGTCGGGCTCGCCCAACTACATCGTCGGCCAGGGCAGCCTCACGACGACGCTGGCGTACTGGAAGTTCCACGTCGATTGGACGACGCCGTCGAACTCGAGCTTGACCGGACCGACGGAGATTACCGTCCCCAGCTACGTCATCGCCTGCAACAACCCGACCGACAACACCTGCATTCCGCAGTCCGGAACGAACCAGCAGCTCGACGCGCTCTCCGATCGATTGATGTTCCGCCTGGCCTATCGCAACCTCGGCGACCACGAGGCGCTGGTCACGAATCACAGCGTCTCGACCAGCGGCAACACCGGTCCCAGCGGCATCCGCTGGTACGAGCTGCGCCCCGACGCCAGCCACAACTTGACCGTGTTCCAGCAGGGCACCTACGCGCCGGATTCGACCTATCGCTGGATGGGATCGATCGCCATGGACCAGGCGGGCAACATCGGCCTGGGCTTCAGCGCCTCGAACTCGTCGATCCATCCGCAGATCAAGTTCACCGGCCGCCTGGCCGGCGACGTCGCCGGCACCATGACCCAGGGGGAAGGCAGCATCATCGCCGGTGGGGGCTCGCAGACGACGAACCTGAATCGCTGGGGCGACTACAGCATGATGGCGGTCGACCCGAGCGACGACTGCACCTTGTGGTACACGCAGGAGTACATCCCGGCGAATGGCACGTTCAACTGGAAGACGCGAATCGCCAACTTCAAGCTGTCGAACTGCCCGCCCGCTCCCACGAACGACTTCTCCATCAGCGCGAGCCCGAGCAGCCTGACGGTCAACCAGGGCGCCTCCGGAACCAGCACCATCTCGACGACGATCACGTCGGGCAGCGCGCAATCAGTGAGCCTCTCCACCAGCGGATGCCCAAGTGGCGCGAGTTGCACCTTCAGCCCCAACCCGATCCAGTCCGGCGGCAGCTCGACGCTGACCGTCGGCGCTGGGACGGCCACGCCCGGCACGTACACCATCACCGTCACCGGCACGGGTACCTCCGCCACTCACTCGACGACGGTGACCCTGACGGTGCCGCCGAACGACTTCTCCATCAGCGCCAATCCGACCAGCCTGACGCTCAACCAGAACTCGACCGGAACGAGCGCCATCTCGACCGCGGTCACCAGCGGCAACCCGCAGACGGTGAACCTGACCGTCAGCGGATGCCCGGGCGGCGCGAGCTGCACCGTCAGCCCCACCTCGATCACCTCGGGCAACGGCTCGACCCTGACGATCAACAGCGGGACCGCCGCCGGCGGAACCTACACTGTAACGGTGACCGGCGCAGGCACCTCGAACACGCACTCGACGACGGTGGCGCTGACGGTGAACGGCCCTCCGCCGCCAAACGACTTCTCCATCTCCGCCAACCCGAACAGCCTGACTGTGAACCAGGGCGCCTCCGGAAACAGCACCATCTCGACGACTGTCACCTCGGGCAATCCGCAGTCGATCACCCTCTCCACGAACGGATGCCCGACCGGCGCGAGCTGCAATTTCGGCACCAACCCGATCCAGTCCGGCGGCAGCTCGACGCTGACCGTCGGCGCCGGGACGGTCGCGCCCGGCACGTACACCATCACCGTCACCGGGACGGGCGTTTCCGCCACCCACTCGACGACGGTGTCGCTGACCGTGCCGGCGAACGACTTCTCCATCTCGGCCAGCCCGACCTCGGTCAACGTGACCGCGGGCAACTCCGGCACCTCGACCATCTCGACGGTCCTCACCTCGGGCAACGCGCAGTCGATCACGCTCAGCGCCAGCGGCATGCCCGCAGGCACCACGGCGACATTCGCAACGAACCCGATCAACTCGGGCGGGTCTTCTCTGCTCACGTTGGCGACGTCGGCCACCACGCCGGCCGGGACATACACGATCACGGTGACCGGTGCCGGCGCCTCGGCGACGCACACCACCGCGGTCACCCTGGGCGTCACCGCGCCCTCGAGCGGCGGCATGACCAACGGCGGGTTCGAGACCGGCAACTTCACGGGCTGGACGACCGTGGGTACCGCCGCAGTGGTCAGCGGTGGCGCGCACTCCGGGACGTATTCCGCGCGCATCGGCGGCACCAGCCCGACGAATGGCGACAGCTCGATCAGCCAGACCTTCACCGTGCCCACGGGCCAGACCCTGCTCAGCTTCTGGTATCAGGTGCACTGCCCCGATACGGTCACCTACGACTGGGCCACAGCCACGCTGCAGGACAATACGACCAACACCACCACGACCATCCTGGCCAGGACCTGCACCAACTCGGGCAGCTGGGTTTCGACCAGCGCCGGAGTGACCGCCGGCCATAGCTACACGCTGACGCTCATCAGCCACGACGACAACTACCCGGGCGACCCGACGTACACGCTCTACGACGACGTCGTCGTGCAATGAGCCGGGGGGACATTGCTCCCTCGACGATGCGGCGGCGACTCTTGAGATCGAAGCGGTGCGGAATCGCACCTCGCAAGGTCGAGTCGCATGCCGCTGGACTCGAGCGAGACCCACGCGTGGCAACTCAGGATTGAAACTAACAGCGGCAGACCAGATGCGGCCCGCCGCCGGCCACCAAGCCTTGCCTTGAGGGGGGTGGTTAGCGACGGGGAAACGGTGGCACAGCGGGACGCCCGAGGTGACCGGCAGTTCCGCTACAGCCACACCCGGCCTTGTCGACCCGTTCTGGTGGTCGAACGGCCCGATGCGCGACCTCGGCTCACTCGGCGGTGCCGGCGGTAGCGCATCCGATATCAACGCAGCGGGGCAAGTGAACGGCTCGATGGAGACGCCAAGGCTACGGCGGCTTGAGGCACGCGTTCCTCTACAGCGACGGCAACGTGCGAGACCTCGGTGCGCTGGCGCGGTCCGGCGCGATGGGCGTTAGCCACGGCGTCGCCGTCAATGCGAGTGGCCACGTCGCGGGCGACTCCACCACGGACGACGGGGTGCATGCGTTCCTATGGGACGGTGTCATGCACGACCTCGGTGCCGCATCGAACGTCGCGGGGCTGAACGACTCGGACGTCGTCGTCGGGACTATCGGCCCCGACTCGAACTCCTTTGCGTGACGCGAATCAACCGGTCGTTTGCTGGCGGCGGCGCAGCGAGTAGGAAACGATCAGCAACGCCAGTACGAACACCGCCGGTGCAGCCTGAGCGATCGGCTCGCCGCTGAGAATGTGCGAGGCGATGGCCCCGACCAGATCGAAGGTGAAGCCGGCGTAGGCCCATTCCCGGAGCGTCTGCAGGCCGGGCGGGATCAGGGCCGCCGCGCCGAGAGGTTCTGGTTTGAACTCGCTGAATGTTGTAAAGAGGTTGTTCGCTTTCCGGAGACATCCATGCGGATGCGCACGCTCTTCGCCGCGCTGGCGCTCACCTCTCCCGCGCTGGCCGGCAATACCCAACAGAACCCCACCTGGTGGGACAAGTTCACGTACATCTCGCAGAACGGGCCAGACGCGTTCTCCGCCGCCACCCTAAGCGCGTCGACCGAAACGAACGTGGACGTCTCCAACGAGTGCGGGCCGCAGAGCGAGACCTTTGAAATTCGCGGTTATGTCCTCGCCATCTCGGGCCAACGCGAGGCCGCGCGCGCGGTGTTGGCGGAGCTGTGTTAAGCGCCGCGTGTCGATGTTCTACTGGACCAGTAGAGTGGCTCCCCGGAGGACACCGATTTAGAACATATTTCTCTCGCTGGTTCGAGAATCAAGCACTTACGCGATTTGTGCGCGATCGAGAACGGTGCCCGGTCGCAATGACGAACTCTCTCTGTGTTAAGCGCGTGCGAGTATAGAAGCTGCTTAACACCTCGTCGATGGCAAGCTCGTCGGCGCGGTCGGCGTCTCCGGCGATCTCTCCGAGCATGACGGACAATGCGCGGCGGCTGGCGCCGCGCCTTGGCAGCACCGGCCGCTCGTTGAAGCGCATCGCTTATAGTCCTTTCGCCTAATCCGTCATTTCGCCTCCGTCGTGGCACGGCGAGTCGCGTTTCGTCAGTGTGCGCTGCCCGTCTTCAGCGGCGGCGTGCTGTCCGGCGGCACTCGATGGTGCGTCGTCTGCTCGAACGAGTACGCGTACCCGATGAGCTTCGGCTCGCTGAACGCCGGCCCGGAGAAGGTGACGCCGAAGGGCGAGGTCTTTGGGTGGAAGTTCGGATCGGCTTCGTCGATGCTGGCACTGTTCAAGTTGGGGAAGAATCCCGCCGGCACGATGACGCTCGGGTATCCGGCGCGCGCGGGCGGGTTGGCGCCGAAGTTGGCCGGGAACAGGACGGCGTCGAACTTCTTGCCTTTGCAGCTCCCCTGGTCGGCAACGAGCCCGTCACAATCCCTCGGCACCGCCCCGGTGTATAGGACGTCGAGGCCACAGGTCCTGGTAAGTTTGAGGTCGAGCGCACGGTCCGCCTGGTAATTGCGCAGATCGTCGCCTGGCCCTGTGTTGAGGAGGTCGGAACCCACGGCGATCGCCTGTCCGTACTTGAGGGCTACCTCCGGGTGCGCGTTGTTGAAGGAGATCACGTCCGCGAGGGTGTGGATCGTCCGCCCCGGGATCGAGGCGTTGGAAGCGCTCACGCCGGGTCCAAAGTCATCGTCGGCGAGATAAGAGTTGAGATCGCGCTTGAAGCCGAACATCAGCACGGTCGAGCAGGGGGGGAACGCGCCCGTGGCGGTGGCCCTGCGGCTGACGACGTCAGTCGAAGTCACGCAGGTGCCGTAGTTGTTCAAGACGTTCTGGGAAGGGATCTCGCACTCTTCGAAAGTCGCGCCCAGCGATGTCATGACCGCGATGGCGTCGTCCTCAGCGTGGTCCGCGCGGCGCCGAGGCCGAATTCGATCCAGTACGGATGCTTCGGCACCGCGATGTGCGCTCCCCGCAGGGCGTTGGAGTTGAGGAACTGCGTGTAGTCGCGGAAGCAGTTGCCCGGGGTGCGGCAGGCGGCCGTGGCAGGGTCCTTCTCGTCGAAGCCGGCGAGGACACCGAGGAGCTTGGCCGCGTCGGTCACTGTCCGCGCCACCGGGCCGGCGGTGTCCTGATCGGCGGTGATGGGCACGGTGCCGTGCCGGCTGACGAGACCGAGCGTCGGCTTGATCCCGACGAGGTTGTTCTGACCGGACGGACTGAGGATCGATCCGGAAGTCTCGGTGCCGACCCCGACGGTGGCGAGGTTCGCGCCGACCGCAATGGCCGGTCCCGAGCTGGAGCCTCCGGTCGCCAGCACTGGCCGGCCGTCATTGACCGGCGGCGTCGCCCTCGGGTCGATGCGCGGATCGTACGCGTTGAAGCCGAACCCGACCTTCGAGAGGTCCGCGCCCGGGACCTGGAAGAGCTGGAAGCGGAGCTGCGAGTTGAACCCGGTCGGCATGCCCAGCGCGATGAAGTTGGCGAACTCCGTCAGCGTCCCCTTGCCGAGGATGATGGCCCCGGCGCGGCGGAGCTTCTTGGCGATGAAGGCGTCCTTCTTCGGCTGCGATCCGCCCAGCGCGACCGATCCTGCCGTCGTAGACATGTCCCTGGTGGCGATGTTGTCCTTGAGGATGATCGGGATGCCGAACAGCGGCTTTTCGCCGACGTCGTCGTCCTCGTCCAACTCCCCCGCTTCCTCCAGCGCGCGGCGGTTGACGTGCATGAAGCTATTGAGTGGCTGGTTACCGGCGCCCTGGTTCAGCACACCTATCCCGAGTTGCTGCCCAAGGTGGATGCGGACGGCAACGAGGTGGACGGAGTCCGATCGACGCAGCTGCGCGTCTCGCTCGGGACCTACTCCGGCTGGAACACCCGCAAGGCCAACTTCGGCAAGCCCGACCTCTGCGACCTCACCGGGCAGTACGTCCCCTTCGCGGTGCACGCGGCGGACCGCAAGAGCGATCCCCGTCCCTCCGTCGAGGAGCGCTACGGTTCGAAGGCGGGCTACATGGCGAGGGTGAGGGAGGTCGTGGAGGATCAGGTGGAGGAGGGCCTGCTGCTGCCCGACGACGCCGCCACCATCCTGCAGCAGGAGCAGGCGCGGGACATCGGGCTGCCCTGAATCAACGTTCGCGGCTCTCGTCGAGCGAGCGCAGGAACTCGAGCGCAGCCTCCCAGGCGGAAGGCGAATTGAGGATGCCGAGGTGCGCCGTCTGGATGATCAGGTCGAATTGCCCCTGCTTCGTCAGCCCGAGCGACATCGCACCCGCGAGGAGGGCGCTGCGCGAGAAGTCGTGGGGACGGCCGTCGCGATCCTCCGCTGGCACGGCAGGGAAGAAGCCGTCCTGGGCCGAGATGTAGACGAAGTCCACGTCGGTGTTGAAGATGACGAGATACTTCGTGGGCGGATGCGTCTCCTGATGCGCGTTGAGCGTCGCGAGGAGCGGCGTGTGGTCGGAGCCGTACTCGCGGCAGATAGCGCTGTCCGGCGTGAAGCCGCCTTGCGACGGTAGCTGGAAGTAATTGAGCGGAGACGGCGAGCAGCTGATGATGCCGTGGTTCGGCCCATCGATGGCCACCAGCGCCCGCACGAGGTGATGGGCGTGGTCCTGCCGCATCCATTCGCGCGCGAGCGTCACGCCGAGGCTGTGCCCGACGATGTCCAGGCGCCGCGCTCCCGTGTATTGGAGCACCGCGGCGACGAAGGCACGCAGGTCGGGCACGTTGGCCTCGGTGCTGTGCGCGAAGGCCGAGCGATTCGTGGGAGTGGCGACCAGATCGCACTGATCGCCCTGGTACCCGAGGCCCCACAGCTCGCGCGGGCTGTACCCCATGTCGAGAAAGAACTGAGCGAGGTTGTGGATGTAGCCGAACGGATTGCAGGCGGTCGGGAACGGCGTGTCGTTGTTGCCGTGCAAGAAGATGACCGGCACCCGCTCGACGTCGCCCTCGCGGCTGCCGAAGCCGATGACCGGGACGCCGAGGGAGGCGTCGACGATCCGCGGGAAATCGGCGGGGAACGTCGTGCCGACGAGCCCGTTCGGATGCGGGCCCTCCGCGCGGGCGACGCCGCCCGAGAGGCACAGCAAGCAGAGCGCAGCAGTCATCTTCAGTCGCATCGGTGTTCCTCCTGTTGCCCACGAACCATCAAATCGACGACCTGCTGCGCTTCAGCGCGATCCGTGTAGCAGAGCGGACCGACCGAGCCAACGCTCGAATCCTTGTTACAGCGCAACTGCACGAGAGCGATCAGCTTTCGGTCCCTTGAGCGTCCAGGTCGAAAAGCGTAAGGGCCGTCGCGCTTTCCTCTCCGTAATTCCCCGCATTGGAGGCCCCATGATGCCCGCTATCAGCACCGCACCTGCGACGTCGGCGAGCGTTTGCCGCCGGTCGCTCCTGAAGGCAACAGCCGTCCTCATCGTTCTGGCGGGATTCGTCGCGCGTCCCGCCATGGCCGACGATCACTGGGTCGCAAGTTGGGCGACTGCTCCGGGCGCGCGCATTTGCGCTGTTCGCCGCCTCGGCCTCAGTGCGCCACCCGAGCCATCACTCGAGGATCGTGCTCGCCTCGGCAGCGGCGATGAAGGCATCGGCATCCTGCTGCAGCAGAAAGCGTTCCCGCCACCAGCTCGCGCGCCGCCTTTTCCACAGCCTTCACAAAGCCGTCATGGTCCTTGTAGCGCTCCCGGAGCGACTTGCGAGGATCGCCGGACGCCAGCCGGTCCGCCTTGGTGCTGGCAAAGGCCAGGAAGGAACCGGTCAAGCCACAGAGATTGGGCGCCCGGTGGCCGGCGGCCCGGATGTTCCAGCCCGTGCTGGTCCCGAGGGGCACGCGGATCTGCATGGGACGCACGCCGGCGACGTTCAGCCCATCCTCATGGCGAAAGGACGGATAAGCGAAGTTCCGTCGCCTCACCCTCCTCCCGCCTCCTCGCGACCAGCCTAGCAGAGCGCGGCCGGAGGGCACTACCCTCCGCCGTGCAAGGAAAGACGATGCTCACCGCGCGGTCAAGCGCTCGCCGGCGTGGCCTGCAGGCGGCGCCAGAAGAAGTACGAGAGCCCCCAGAGCACGCCGGTGGCCGCCGCCCAGCTCTACGCGTCCGGGCCATCGCCCACCGAGAGGTGAGCGATGAGCGCCGAGCCTAAGGTAATGGCGAA
>Ga0137407_10002649_pt1 | contig 11754 bp, 5 predicted proteins | sample CZOMad2_2_16fung_FD_108410 | JGI IMG/M metagenome (GOLD analysis project Ga0137407, IMG submission 108410) | Vadose zone soil fungal communities from Angelo Coast Range Reserve, California, USA - CZOMad2_2_16fungal (Illumina Assembly) | ecosystem: Environmental > Terrestrial > Soil > Vadose zone...
CATCCGCAACATCAGCTTCCATCAGGTCGACGGCGATGCGTTCGCTCTGACCGCGGCGCCGCAGCCGATCGCGGCGGCCGGCGGCAACGAGCTTTCCTTCTACGGCGCCGATGCGGACGCCGCCGCCCTCGATGGGCGGACGGTGCTGATCGCGGGTCCGGGAGATACGCTGACCGAGACGCAGGCGAGTTTTGTCGGCGCCGGGGCAAGCGCAGGCTTCCATCGCATCAACCTCGATCGTCAGGTCAACTACGCCGATTTCGACTACGACGCGCCAACCGTGACGGTCTACGGCAATCTCGTCACGGCGACGGAAGGCAAGACCGGCGACCAGGTCACGCTCGGCGACGGCGACGCGCGGCAGACGTTCCAGACCTTCGCGCTGCCCAAACCGCCGCTGACCTATCTGCTCGCGCCGACGTCGGATCCGCCGCAGGCCCCCGAACTCTGGGTGTACGTTGCCGGCCGGCGCTGGACGCGCGTCGATTCCTTCTTCACCTCCTCGCCGCGCGACCAGGTCTATGTCGTGCGCGAGGATGCCGACAACAACAGCTTCGTGCAGTTCGGCGACGGCAAGACGGGTGCCCGGCTGCCGAGCGGCCGCGGCAACGTCACCGCACAATTCCGCACCGGCAGCGGCAGCGACGGTCCGCTCAAGGCCGGCGCCAAGCCGCAGACCGACCGGCTCGTCGGCATCGACAAGGCTTTGATGCCGGAGCCCGTCACCGGCGGTGCCGCGCCGGAGGATGCCGGAAGCGCGCGCGTTGCGGCGCCCGGGCGCATGCAGAGCCTGGCGCGTCTGGTTAGCCACGCCGACTTCGAGGCGGAGGCGCAGGCGATCGCCGGTGTGCTCAGGGCGACCGCGGTGTGGGACATTTCCACCGGTCATCCCTGTATCGTCGTCACCATCCTCACGCAGTCGCGCAGTGCGGCTGACGCCAATGCGGTGGCCGACACGTTGCGCGCGCTCGATCAGGCGCGCGGGCCCGCGCGGGTGCCGCTCCGCGTCGTGGCGGGCAAACGCCTTCAGCTCCGCATCTCGGCGACCGTCGGCTACGACGCGAGCTATCTCGAAGCGGACGTCAGGGCGGGCATTGCCGCTGCACTTGGTGTCGCGGCCGCCGATGGCAGTGCGTCGGCGACAGGACTGTTCAGCTGGCAGCAGCGCCGGTTCGGCGAGGGCGCCCACGGCTCGCAGATCGTCGGTGCGATCCAGAACGTGCCGGGCGTGCGCTGGGTCGAGCTTTCAAGCGCGAGCGTCGGACGCTTCGACATCCGGCTGCTGCGGCGGCGGTTCCATCTCGTAAGGCTGCCATCGGCCGAATGGCGCGCGATCACTTGTCCATCGGACAGCATGCTGGCGCTCGATGCGGCCGATCTCGTGCTGGGGCTGTCGGCGGCGAATGTGAGCGAGGCCTGACATGGGTACCCCGCGTGTTCAGATGTTCAACCGCCTTCCGGAGATCTATCGCATCCGCGACACGGAGCAGGATCCGCCCGGCCAGCTCAAGGCCTATGTCGGCCTGATCGACCGGGTGCAGACCGCGCTGCACGACGATATCGCCGCGCTCTATCTCGATTTCTTCATCGAGACCTGCAACCCCTGGGTCATCCCCTATATCGCCGATCTGCTCGGAACCTCGCATCTTGTCGGCGATACGCACGGCCTGCGCGCCGACGTCGCGCGCACCGTGCACAACCGGCGACGCAAGGGAACGCTCGGCGCGATCGAGTCAGTGGTCTTTGCGCTGTCGGGTTGGGCGGTCTTCGCCGCCGAGATGCGCGAGCGCCTGCTCTGGGCGCAGCATCTCAACCATCAGCGCCCCGACGCCGGCGGCGTGCCGCCGCTGTCGCTTCTCACCGACATCACGGCGGCGCGGCGCGGCGGCTCGGTCACGTTGCGCGATCCGGCGCTGCTCAGCCTGCTCGGCGGTGCGTTCGAGCCGTTCGCGCACAGCGTCGATCTCAAGCCGCCGGGCGGCGCCTATAACCTGCCGGATCTCGCCATCTTCCTGTGGCGGCTGACATCGTATCGCGTTCCCGTGAGCAAGCCGGCATTTGTTGCGATCAACAGCGTCGCCAAGCCCGGCTTTGCGCCGTTCGCTGCCTGCTTCAACCTGCATCCGATGGGCGAGCCGATGGTGCTGTTCAACAGCCATCGCTTCACCGCCGATGCGGACCCGCCGGTGCTGGGAACGCTCGACGCCGTGCCCGGGCCGATTCCGGCCGCGCGGCTGATGCAGGGCAGCGCCGCCGGCCGTCCCGACGCCTATGTCCACGTGACGACCTATGACGAGACGATCGCGCCGAAGCGTCCCGCCGAGCCCGGCTCGAACGACGTCGGCCTCGTGCTGCATCTGCCGAAGGCGTTCGCCGGCACCACCTGGACGATCCGCGGCGCCAATCTCTGTGCCTGGGAGAAGGGCCTGCACCCGTCGGCGCGGATCAACGAGATCGTCATCGATCCCGATCGCGGACGGCTGCTGTTCGGGGTCGACGGACCGACGGCCAACGATTTTGCCGAGCCGCTGCATCAGCATCTGCTGGTCTCCGCGAGCTATGGCTTTACCGGTCCGACCGGCGCGCATCCGGTCAGTCGTCCGTCCAGCCCTGTGGCGTGGCAGAACCAGACGACGATCGTGCGCAGGGTCAACTTCCACGACGATCCGGACGGTCTCCGCAAGGCGCTCGCCAATCTGCCGCAGCTCAATGCGCCGCTGGTCATCGAGATCGGCGACAGCATGACGCACGATCTCGATCTCGCGGCGGTCATCGGCATCGGCACCGAAGGCGGCAATTTTGTTCTGCTGCTCGCGGCGTCGCTCTGGATCCGTGCCGCGAGCGGCGAGCGGCCGGTGATCCGGCTGAAGCAACCGCTCGGCTTTGCGCCCTTGAATGTCTCGCCGTCGGACGCCGATCAGGCCGTGATGGGCTCACTGACGGTGCAGCTCGAGGGCCTCTATCTGACGCGGCAGTCGACGTTTGCGGCCGGCGCGCCGCTGATCGGCCGCGCCGCGCTCAACCGGCTGCATGTGCTCGGCTGCACGCTCGATCCCGGCGGCTTCGTCAAGCTCGATGACAGCCGCGCGCCGCTGTGGAGCGCGATGAAGCTGACCGACGATTTTGGCTTCACCACGCCGGCAAAGCGCGCCGCCTTCCAGCAAGATCCCGATATCCGCCTCGAGCGCTCGATCGCCGGTACGCTCGCGATCGGCGTGTCCTACACGCTCACACTGTCCGGCAGCATCGTCGATGCCGGCACCGGCGTCGGCGAGACACCCGGCGCGTTCGCGGTGTGCGCGCCGACCGCCACGCCGGACAGCGATTGGGGACCGGAGCTCATTGTCGACGGCATGACCTGCTTCGGCCGCATGCGCGTCACCAGGGCGAGCGGCTCCGGCGGCATCTGGACCGGCCGGCTGGAGGCGCATGACAACCAGGCCGGCTGCATCCGCTTCAGTTGCTTCAGCGGAGATGCCGACCGCATTCCGCCGAACCACGCCTGCGTGTTTGCGACCAACGTGCCGTTGCGCTTCACCAGCGAGCGGTTCGGTGCCCCCGGTTACGCCCAACTTGCCGCCAGCAGCGACCGGCACATCCGCGAGCAGGGCCCGTCCGACGACGAGATGGGCGCGTTCGGTTACCTGCTCGGCACCCACAAATGGAAGAACGTGGGCATCCGCCTGCGCGAATATACCCCGGTTGGCGTGCGGCCGATCGTGATCCCCGTCACCTGAGGAGCGGAGGAGCGACCATGAAAGGCGATTTCTCGCGATGGCATTTCGACCCGGCCGCAAACTTTTCCGGCGTGCTGCATCAGCAGGGCCGCGTCCGCACCGACGTCGATGACAATGACGCGTTGGCGATCGACGCCTATTGGCGCGAGAGCGCGGCGCGGGACGCGTTCGGCTCGGGCGCCATGGTCCCGGCGGCCGCGTCCGACAGTTTCAAGGTGGTGGCGGCAAAGGTCGTTGCAGGACAGGTCTCGGTCACGCTCAATCCGGGCCGGCTGTGGGCGGACGGCCTGCTGCTGCATCTGACCGGCACGGGTGCGCTGGATACGACGGTGAGCTATCTCGCGCCGCCGCTCCAGACGCCGCAGGCCACCGTCGGGAGCATTGCGCCCGGCGTACGCGATCTCGTCGTGCTCGAGGTATGGAAGGACAGCATCAGCGCCTTTCAGGAGCCGCTGCACCTGATCGAGCCGGCGCTCGGCGGTCCCGATACCACCGAGCGCGTGCGCGTCTTTGCCGACCTGAAGCTGATGCGGCTCGGTCCCAACGACGATTGCAGCGCGGTTGCCAATGCCGCCGATGATTTCTCCGCCAAGGGGAGGCTGACGGTGTCGCCCGATCCGGCGATCGTCATCACCGGCGATTGTCCGGTTGCGGCGGCCGGCGGCTATACCGGCCTTGAGCACTATCTCTACCGCGTCGAGATCGCCGAGCCGATCGGCGGCGTGGTGCAGTTCAAATATTCGCAGTTCAACGGCGGCCTGCATGGCCGCGGCGTGTTCACGGCGGGCGGCGCGCCCGGCACGGGCAGCATCGCGATATCAGCCAATGACCAGATGATCAGTCATTGCGGATTGCCGGGCTTCTATTTCGAGGCGCTGGCGCGTGACGACGAGTTCGGCACCTGGTCGGTGGTGGCGACCGCCAACGCCACCCGGCCGCAGAGCGGGGCTCTCGACCTGACCAATATCCAGGGCACGATGCCGGCGCCGGCGCTGGCCGACGGCGCGATCTTCTTCCGTCTGTGGAATGGCATCCGGCCGATCACGGCGTTTCCGGTCCAGGCCGTGCCCAATCCGCTGGAGAACGGCATCCATCTCGCGTTCGACGCGGCCGCCGCCGACAACAGCAACTACACACCCGGCGACTACTGGACGTTCCCGGTGCGCGTCTCCGGCACGCCGTTCGATCCGCTGTTATGGCCGACCAACGCGCCGCCGCAGGGCGTGCACCACCACCGGGTGGCGCTGGCGATCATCACCTGGGCCGCGGGACCTGCCGCGGGTGCCGACGACATCAGTGACTGTCGCCACGTGTTCCCGCCATTCCCCGACAACAAGAGCTGCTGCTGCAGCTTCATGGTCGGTGACGGCGTGCGCAGCCAGGGCGATTTCGACTCGATCGAGGACGCGATCAAGGCATTGCCGGCCGCCGGCGGCGAAATCTGCCTGCTGCCGGGGCTGCATCAGACCAATGCCGCGATCGAAAATCGCAGCCACGTACGGATTCACGGCTGTCGCAGCCGGACCCGCGTGATCCCGCGCAAGGGGCAGGCCGACACGCCGATCTTCCACGTCATCGATTCCACCGACGTGGCGTTCGAGCACATGGACCTGGTGACGCTGGGCGGCACCGCCATTCTCGCGGAGAGCAGCAAGCCCGGCCTTGTCGACGGCCTGGAAATCGCCGGCAACCGCATTCTCGCCTGCCAGAGCGCCATTCGCGTGGTCGACGGCGCCGACGTGTGGATCCACCACAATCTGATCCGGATGCTGGACAAGCGCGGCAGCGGGGTTGCGATCTATCTGGCGGCCGACGACAGCCTGATCGAACGCAACGACCTCCGTCTGGTGCCGGCGCCGCAGATGCCGCCGTTCGAGCCCCCGGATCAGCCGGATCCGGTCGATCCCAACGATCCCTGCGCCAGGCTCGAGATCGTCTACGTCAATCCGCTCATCTTCATGAAGTATGTCGACAAGGTCTGGCAGGTTCCGCTGCTGCTGCTGCCGAAGCTGGTGCAGACCTATCAGGCGCTCGGCGGCATCCAGCTCGGCGGCGGCTCGGAGCGCGTCCGGGTGGTCGAGAACATCGTGATCGGCGGCGCCGGCAACGGCATCACGCTCGGCGACGGCTTCGAGGTCGCGACGCCGGAAGAGCCTGAGGCGCCGATCGTCGCCATCAAGGAGGGGCGTGTCCTCGGCGTGGTTCTCGATCCCGACAAGAAGGGCGTTGCGTCCGCGAAGGTGACCTTGACGCGGCAGCAGGACGGCAAGGCGTTCACGACGACGTCAAATGGCGGCGGCCGCTTCCTGTTCAGCCTGCCGACGGGAAAATATGCGGTCGCCGTCTCCGCACCCGGGCTCGTGATCGATCAAGTCAATGTGGTTCAGCGGCAAGACGCGCTGTCCGAGCTCACCATCGGCATGAAGAAGATCACGCAGGCCCAGCCCAGGGCGGCGGCCTTCCTGTATGAGATCGCCATCGTCGGCAATCGCATTTCGGCGATGGGCATGTCGGGCATTGGCATGCCCCGGCTGCCGTCGGCCGCCTCCACCAAGCTGCAAAAACTCGCGGCGCTCGACTCGGCCCGCGCGGTGCTCGGCACGCCCGTCGTCGGGCTCGAGATCCGGCTCAATCTCATTCTTGGCTGCCTGCTCAACCCGTTCGACGATGCCCTGCAGCTGGAATCGAAGCTGCACGGGCTCGGCGGCATTTCGCTTGGGCTGTGCGAGGGCGTGATGATTGCGGAGAATCGCATCGAGGCGAACGGCACCAGCGTTGCCAATCCGGTCTGCGGCGTCGCGGTGGTCTATGGCGAGGGTGTCGACGTCATCGCCAACCATATCGTCGCCAACGCGCCGCTGCCTGCCGGGGCGCCGCCGGCGCGGCTGCCCGGCATCCGCGGCGGCATCGTGCTGCAGTCGGTTGCAAGCTTCAACATCCTGGGTTCGATCAACGCTGGCGGCATTGGCAACAACTCGTCGACGGCTCTGGTCAATCCGCGGCCGGCGGCGCGCATTCACGAGAACGTCGTCGATCAACCGGCGGGCCTTGCGCTCTATATCGCTGCGTTCGGGCCGGTAATATGCACCGACAACAGCTTCAACAGCGAGCTGTCGGGCACCAATCCGCTGGAACTTGCGGCCGGCACCGTGCTGATCATCAATGTCGGCGGAACCCAGATCGCGCCGGCCAGCACGGGGTTTGCCGCGATCGCGCGCAAGCCGGCCAATGGGGCCACCAAGCTGGCCGACGTCTCGTTCAAGCGGAACGCCGAGGCCTTGCTGCTGCTGCCGCGCGGGCACACGATGTTCAACGACAATCAGTCGCGCACGGGAACGGCCAATGTCAGCGCCACCTCTCACATCATCGCGAGCTTCGACGATCTGGCCTATCAGGACAACCAGTCGCATAATAACCGTCTGGACGGCGTGTGGAGCAACGCACTCATGCTTGCGACGTCCGTGCGGGCGACCGGCAATCGTCTGGTCGAAGTCGGACCGAATACGCTGATGTCGTTGTTGACGCTGGGATTGCGGATGAACAACACCAGCTTCAATCAGGGCGACCATTGCATCGTCGCGGTGGACCAGAACCCGGCGCTCGCGACGGTCGCTTTCGGTAACCAGGTGCTGCACCAGACCGACACTTGCGGATTGTTGCAGTCCCTCGCCACGAGGCTCGTGCGGAACCAGGGGTAAGCCATGCTCATCGAAAAATCCGGAAGCGACGATTTCGAGGCCGCGTGGGCCGAGTTGCTGGACGCATTGCAGCAGCAGCGTGTCGATCTGCTCGGCAGCACCATCGACATCCACGTCGGCATCGGACTGTTGGCCGGTGCCGAGGCCGACCGGCTGGCGGGTAAATTTGGCGCAGACGATGCGCGCGTGCAGCTCCTGCGCGACCGCAGCGACGCCGTCGCGGCGCGGGTCGACGCGCTCTCCGTCGAGCAGGAGATCGCGACGGTGCGAACGCCGCCACCGCCGCCCGCGGCCGGCGCGCTGATCCAGGGCCGTGTCACCGACATGGCGCAGCGGGCGGCCGGCCAGGTCACGGTGCAGGTGATCGACGAGAAGGGGCAAGCGGTGGCGGGGATCGACCCGGTCCAGACCGATGACTCTGGCTACTTCGCGTTCGAGCTCACGCCCGAGATGGTGAAGGCGGCAGGCCAGTCAAAACTCTCCGTGCTGCTGCGCGTCGCGGATGTCCGGCTCGTCCCTGCCGCGCTCGCGCCCATCGCGGTCACGCCCGGTGCGACCCAGGTGATAGATGTGTCGCTGAGCGCAGCCGAGCTCGAGCGGCTGCGGTTGCGGATGCCGGTTACCCCCGACAATACGCCGGTGAAAGCGCCGTCGGTCGAGGCGGCGCCAGTTCCGGACAAGGCGGCTGGCGACAAGACCACGACCGACAAGGCTACAGCCGACAAGGGCGCAACGAGCACAGCCCCTGCCGAAACCAGGGAGCAGGTCAAACCGGCCGAGCCTGCAAAGCCTGCTGAGCCTGCCAAACCGGCCAAGCCGACCACGGATGACGCGACGCCCGACAAGGCGGCGGCTGACAAGCCGACCACGAAGCCGAAGCGCCCCACGGGTAAGAAGTAGAAGCAGGTGGTGGGGGACACTGGAAGGGAAAGCGCCATGCAGAGCCTTGCCAAGGCGTCCCGAGCGGCCGACCGTGCGCCCAGCACGCGTCCGCCGCCGGCCATGGTGCGGTCCTCATTACTCCCACAGCCGCTCCTGATGCGCTCAGCCTGCGCCTGCGGCGGAACTTGTCCGCACTGTAGCGGCGGGCGCGCGGCAATGTCAGGCCCGAGTCTTGCCGTGAACGAGCCGAGCGATGCCTTCGAACGGGAGGCGGACCGCGTCGCCGATCAGGTGATGCGCATGCCCGATCCGGGCACGCAGGCGGCCGACGACCCGCCGGCAGGGCCATCGCGCGGCGTGCCGTCGCTCCAGCGCAAATGCGCGTGCGGCGGCGGTGCTTCGGGCTGCGCAAGCTGCAAGGCCGAGGATGACGCCAAGCTGCAGCGGAAGGCCGCCACGCCCGGCGGCATCACGACGGCGCCGCCCGTCGTTCACGACGTGCTGCGATCGCCCGGCAAGCCGATCGATGCGGCGACGCGCAGCTTCATGGAGCCGCGCTTCGGCCGCGACTTCGGCGATGTCCGAATTCACAACAATGCCATCGCGAGCGAGTCAGCCCGTGCCGTCGGCGCGCGCGCCTATACGGTCGGATCGAACATCGCGTTCAGAGATGGTGAGTATCGCCCTGGCGCGGAGTCGGGGCGACGGCTGCTGGCACACGAGCTCGCCCATGTCGTTCAGCAGTCGCAGCGGCAGGAGTCGGCGCGCGGCCACATGGTGATGCGCGATGTGCACGAGACCCCTCCGGCTCAGTCACCTGCCGCTGCCGCGCGCTCGAAAGAGGGCATCGAGAAGGTGTACGCGACGCTGATCGGCATGTGGGAGCGCTTGTCGCAGAGCCGCATTACGGAGGCCGACGGCGACAAGATAAAGGCTGAGTGCGCTGTGTTTGTCATGCTGATTGGTGAGAGGCCCTATTTGTATAGCAGTGAAGTGAAACGGATAGTCGCTGAGAAGCTCGGCGTCTATCCGAAGAAGCACGAGTCGCAATTTGCCCAGTTCATGGTGGACTATGGCCCGGGGCTGAAGAAGTTCGCCGACGACGTCGGCGCCGAGATGGCAGCAAAGATCGCTTCAGCACCGGATCCGACGGCAACGTGGCTATGGGTTCAGGAGCACGTGTCGGAGTTCCTATCGGATGGCGGACGCGGCTCTTCGTTCAATGATCTAGTTGAGGACAAGATCCTCGGCGACTACGAGAGAAAACTCGCGAAAGAATTGAAAAAGAAACCGTCGGAGCTTCAAGAAATGGCCGACATCCAGGTCTCCACGATCATCGATAGGTTCGCTACGAACATGCATGTCGGCGTCACGCAAGCCGGCGCTGAGTTCCATCTTCCAATGCCTCTCCCCGGCGTGCACTACAACGTCGCAAAAGCAGGATCGGCGACGACGCTCCTCGCCAGTGAGCTCGGAGAGATGTTCCTGAAACACTCAGGCAAGCTGGTCGAACTCGGGCTTCACATACTTCCGTTCGCCACGTTCGCGGGGGAGATCTTCTCGATCTGGAGAGAAGCGCAGGAGGAGCGAGAGCGAGTCGAGAAGGAGAACAAACGCGGCGAGCTCGAGGAGCGCGCGAAGCACGCACTCTTCGTCGCGTACGACAAGACAGCGACCTCGATTCAGCGCCGGTCCGACACGCTCTCGGTGCTCGTGGTTGGAGAAGCGCTCAAGCGCAAGATCGATCCCAAGGCCGCTGGGAAGCATCGACTTGAAGATCTCGTGATCGAGCAACTTGGCTTTGACGAGGACGTCCGCGACCCGGCAAAGGTGCTCGAGAAGGCGAGCTGGAAGCTCCGCGACGCCTCCAGGGAGCTGCAGAAGGCACTTAGCGAATAGCGCCGCCCTGCTGTTGGCTCTGGTGAAGGCTGCGGTGCGGATGACACGGGGTGGGGTAACCGCCGCGTGGGTTGCAGGAACTCGATCGCCATGCCGCAGCGTTCTCGTACTCGTGGATGAGACGCACGATGCGCGTCTGCAGGTAGACTTGAGACAGTGGAGTCGCTGGCCCCGTCTGCCCTGTTTCAACGCATGAGACACCTCCCGCAGTAGGAAAAGCGCTGAAATGTCCGTTGCGGTCCCGTAGTCGCGAGCGATCTTCCGCACATTGCGAGAAACCCACGGACTTGTCGCCGAGCGATAGCCTCGCCATCGAACACCGCGGCAATGGAATCGATCACCAGCAGGGCGGGTGTATGTGCTGCAACCCAGGCTTCGACCTGCTGAAGCAATTGGGTATTCATGACCCGTCCGGACCGGTCCACGGTCGCCAGCCAAGTGCCTTCCAAGTCTGGGCAATGGACGCGAAGGTTTTCAATTGCATACGGATCGATGCCACGATTCTTGCAGATGCGTTCGATCCGATCTCGGACATTCGGCTCCGGTTCTTCGCAGGACAAAAAAACACAGGACCGCCCTCGACGACACAGCCCAGCCAGTGACCTAAATCCGCCGCCACCGAGATCAGAAGCTGCACGGCCGTTTCTGTTTTGCCGGTTCCGCCGTTGCCTGAGTAGAGGGTCAAATCACCCGCCGGAATGCGGCCGCTTGCGAGCCAGCGCTGGTCGACTGGTTCAGTGCCCCTCCATGCCAGCGGTGTGATGGTCTGCAACGGGAAAGGCGTTTTGGTACTAGTGCTCTTTACCTGTCTTGGCATCGAGCGCGACCACATGGTCGTCCGTCGTGGCCAGATATAGTTTGTCTTGCCACAGTCCCACCCCGCGGCTGGTCGGATGCAATTGAAAGAGGTCCTCAGGGAGCTGGCGTTTGTATCGCCAGTACTCGTCGCCGGTTTTGGCGTTGAGGGCGATCACCTGCCCCATTGGGGTTGCGATGAACATCACGCCATTGTTGATAATCGGCGGGGCCTCGTGTCCCTCAACCACACCGGTCGAGAAGGTCCACACCGGCGTCAGATTTTTCACGTTCGAGGTGTTGATCTGATCGAGCGGGCTGTATCCCTGGCCGTCATAGGTTCGGCGATAGTGCATCCAGTTGCCGGGTTCGGGATTCTTGAGCCGATCGGCAGTCACCGGACTGTAATTCTCGATCGGGCCGGCGCCGGCAGTAATCGGAACAAGGCATGTGGACGCGACCAGGCTCGATAATAGCCATTGTTTCATGGTCATAGCGCTTCCCTCCGTTTGTTTTCTCTCACCTATTTTGTTCTTAGTTGTATGTAATCCGATGCGAATGCGGGCTGCTGTCACCCTGCTTGCTGACCTACCTTTCCAACAAATGTTGCAGCTACCGTGAGTGAACCGTCGGCTGTCGCCAGCGGAAGCGCCGCAAGACGCCGGAGCGCTGGTCCAAACACGACTTCTGCGCTGTGCCGAGGATCAAATTCGGAATTATGGCAAAAGCATTTAAGCACGTCG
>Ga0137407_10002651_pt1 | contig 11749 bp, 6 predicted proteins | sample CZOMad2_2_16fung_FD_108410 | JGI IMG/M metagenome (GOLD analysis project Ga0137407, IMG submission 108410) | Vadose zone soil fungal communities from Angelo Coast Range Reserve, California, USA - CZOMad2_2_16fungal (Illumina Assembly) | ecosystem: Environmental > Terrestrial > Soil > Vadose zone...
ATGGCCTTTTCATTGATGGCGTTGTGCGGCGTGGGTTCTGCCGCATAGGACTCAACACGATACTGGCCGCCCGACATCGAAAGCTCGATCAGCTTCACCGATGAGGTGGTTATGTCAAGTCCCAGAAGCGGACGATATCTTTTGCCGAACGACCACACAGCGTTTTTTCCTTTTTCGCTCAGTATCTTGGAGGTCGAAACTGTTGCACGAGATTAACTTAGCCCACGCAAACTTAGCAAGAAACTGTTAAATAGAACGTGAAGCTACTCACGGTAATGACCGCCGAACGGCAGCGGCTCCGCAAAGTGGGGTCTACGACAAATCGTAGCGCTCGAGGAAGGCGTCGAGTCATCCGTTCAGACCTCTTCGCCTATGCTCTCCATAGGCGATTGGTTAAGCTTGGTCTGGCAACCCCGCTGTCCCCGAGGCGAACCTGAAGGACCGGTGGCTTTGCGTCCTCATCTTTCGATGAGTATGCCCATGTAACCGGCGGTAATATGCATGCGCTATATCGCCGGTGCAATAAGTTAGAACGGTTTTCTGTGGCCAAACGTTATCCAGTTCTCATCTCGCGCATTTGTGTAGGTCTAGTTGGCGCAATAGCGTTAATTGCGTTCGCTAATGTCTGTGCTTATGTCTACTTGAAACCCGCGTTGCCTGACGTCGACAGCCTGCGGGACGTGCAGCTGCAGGTTCCCTTGAGGGTTTACACCCGGGACGGGAAATTGCTCGCCGCCATCGGTGAGCAGCGCCGGATCCCGGTGCGCTACGAACAACTCCCCAAGAAGCTCATCCAGGCGTTTCTGGCCACCGAGGATGATCGCTTTTTCCGTCACCATGGTGTTGATTGGCAAGGGATTTTGAGAGCGGCGGTGGCCAACCTCAAAGCCGGCGGCATTCGCCAGGGGGCGAGCACCATCACCATGCAGGTCGCCCGCGACATGTTTCTGACGCCGCGGCGCGATATCAAGCGCAAAATGAGCGAAATCTACATTTCGCTCTTGATGGAGGCCGAGTTCACCAAGGAAGAGATTTTCTCGCTGTACGTCAACAAGATCTTCCTCGGGCAGCGCGCCTACGGGGTCGGCGCCGCGGCGGAGGTGTATTTCGGCAAGAGCTTGGACCAATTGACCGTGGCTGAAATGGCCACCCTGGCGGGGATTCCGACCGCCCCCTCCATGGTCAATCCCGTGGCCAATCCCGAGGCCGCCAGGGTCCGTCGCGCTCATGTGCTCGGCAGAATGCTCGAGCTCAACTACATCACCCAGGCGGAATACGACGAGGCGCGCTCGAGCCCGATGGAATCGCGGCTGCACGGCTCCTTGATCGAGGCGGATGCCCCTTACGTCGCCGAGATGGTGCGAAATGAAATGCAGGCTAAGTACGGCGATGCCGTCTACACCGCCGGCTACAAGGTGTTCACAACCATCGATTCGCGCCTGCAGGCGGCGGCTACCGTCGCGCTGCGCACCGGGCTGCTGGAATACGATCGCCGCCACGGCTTTCGCGGCGCCACCGCCAAGGTCGATCTTGCCAAGCTTGCCAGCCCGAAGGACCTCGAGGCGGAGGTCGAGGAATTCCCCGTGATCGGCGGCCTGCGGCCCGCCATCGTTCAAAACGTCGAGGCCAAGAGCGCAAAGATCTATGTCAGGGATATAGGAGAGGTGACGCTGCCCTGGGAGAAGCTCTCCTGGGCGCGGCGCGAATTGCCGGATGAGAAAGTCGACCGCGCGCCGACTCAGGCCTCGGAGATCCTGGCCCGGGGCGATGTGATCTATACGGTGGGAAGGACGGCCCAATCCCTGCTGTTCGTACAGGTGCCGGAGGCACAAAGTGCTCTCGTGTCGGTGGACCCGAAGGACGGCGCCGTGGTCGCCCTGGTCGGCGGCTTCGATTACTTTCAAAGCAAATTCAATCGGGTGACTCAGGCGCGGCGCCAGCCGGGTTCGGGTTTCAAGCCCTTTGTCTACGCGGCCGCGTTCGACAAGGGGTTCACGCCGGCGAGCATCGTCCTGGATGCGCCCATCGTCATCGACGAAGCAGGCATGGAGCAGGCGTGGAGACCGCATGAGGACACCAACAAGTTTTACGGCCCGATCCGATTGCGCGAGGCCCTGGTGTATTCCCGGAATCTGGTCTCGGTGCGCCTGATGCGCGCCATCGGCGGCGAGTACACCTGGAACTACGTGACTCGTTTCGGCTTCGACAAGTCCCAATTGCCGAACGACCTGACCCTGGCGCTGGGCACGGCGGAACTGAGTCCGCTGCAGATGGCCATCGGCTACTCCACCTTCGCCAACGGGGGTTATAAACGGCGCCTTGGCGGTAGGCAATGTCGAACTCTATAAGAATCTGTACAAGCCGCTGCTGATGGAAGTCCTGACCGCGCCCTCGCCCGATTGCTACAACCGCGACTCCGGCGAATCCTGGGAAGCCTATTCGCTGCGGCAGTTCGCGCACATGGAGCGACAGCTCGCGGAGCATGCCGACGAGTTGGCGGCGGTCATCGTCGAGCCCCTGGTGCAATGCGCGGGCGGCATGCGCATGTATCATCCGGTGTATCTGACCCGGCTGCGCGACGCCTGCACGCGGTACGGCGTGCATCTGATCGCCGATGAAATCGCCGTCGGTTTCGGGCGCACCGGGACGATGTTTGCCTGTGAGCAGGCGGCCATCTCGCCCGACTTTCTATGTTTGTCGAAGGGCCTCACGGGCGGCTACCTGCCGCTGTCGGCGGTGTTGACCACCGAGGACATCTACGCCGCCTTCTACGACGAGTACACGAAGTTGACGGCCTTCCTCCACTCGCACAGCTACACCGGCAATCCGCTCGCATGCACGGCCGCGCTGGCGACGCTCGACATATTTGCCGACGACCATACGATCGAGCGCAATCGAGCGAAGGCCGCCTATCTTGGGCGCCGCGCACGCGAACTTGAAAATCACCCGCACGTGAGCGAAGTTCGGCAGTGCGGGATGATCGTGGCGGTCGAATTCGTCAGGGACAAGCGCAATCGCGAGCCTTATCCTTGGACTGAGCGCCGTGGGCAGCGCATCTACCGGCACTCCCTGCAACAGGGAGTTCTGCTGCGCCCCATCGGCAATGTGGTCTACTTCATGCCGCCCTACATCGTCGATGAAGCTGAAATGGACTTGATGGTCCGGGTCGCGGCCGACGGAATAGAGCTCGCAACGTGCGATTGACTCGCGTGTACGTCGACGCCAGTTTGATTCCGGGAAGCCTGGTCGAACTGCCTCCCGATACGGGTGCGCACCTTGCGAAAGTGCTTCGGGCGCGCGGCGGCGACGAGCTGATTTTGTTCAACGGCGACGGGCGTGAATTCAACGGGGCGATCGAGGCGGTGCGCGGCTCGCGGGTGTCGGCGTCGGTCGGCGAGGGCCGGCAAGTTGAGAGAGAGTCGCCGTTGGCCGTTACGCTGGTGCAGTGCGTGCCGCGCGGCGACCGCATGGATTTCATCGTGCAGAAGGCGACGGAGCTTGGCGTCGCGCGGATCGTCCCTGTGCTGAGCCAACGCAGCGTCGTTCGGCTCGACAAGACCCAGGCGGAATCGAAAGCCATTCATTGGCGGGCCGTGGCGGTGAACGCCTGCGAGCAGTGCGGCCGCAACCGTCTGCCGACCATCGAGGCGGCGCAGCCCTTGCTCAACTACCTTGGAGAAGCCGCGGGGAACACGGGGCCTCGATGGGTGTTCGAACCGGTGTCCGCGCCGTCGCACGCCGCGGCGCAGGATACCAGCGTCGGGGCGCCAGGCAGGATCGTCGATGCGGAAATCGCGATTGGACCCGAAGGCGGCTTCGCGTCCGACGAGCTCGAGGCTTTTCGAGTGGCGGGATTTTCTCAGGTCGGGCTGGGGCCCCGCGTTCTACGCACCGAAACCGCCGCCATCGCGGCGATGGTCTGGCTGCAGTCGCGCTTCGGGGATATGTGATCATGCACTCAAAAGTAACCTTCGGACTCATCTTGGCCACGTCCCTCCTGCTCGCTGCGTGCGGCGGCGGAGGCAACGGCGCGGCCGCGACGGCCCCCCCTCCCTCCTCGTCCGTTCCGGTGATAACCATACAGCCGTCGGATCAGAGTGTGTCGGTGGGCCAAGCCGCCACGTTTACGGTGGCTGCAGCCGGTGCGGCGCCCTTGGGCTATCAGTGGCAAAGAAGCGGATCACCGATCGTCGGCGCCACGGCGTCGAGTTATACGACGGGGGCCACGACGGCCGGCGACAGCGGCAGCGGTTTCGCCGTCGTCGTCACCAATGCGAGCGGCAGCACCACCAGCCGGAGCGCGATGCTGACCGTCACGTCCGGGCCGGTGCCCGCGGGAACCGACGTGCTCACGTACAAGAATGATCTGAGCCGCAGCGGTCAGAATCTCTCGGAGTCGACGCTGACGCCGGCAAACGTGGCCGCCGCAAGCTTCGGCTTGCTGCGCAATTTGCCGGTCGACGGCAAGGTGGACGCCCAGCCGCTGTATGTGTCGCGGCTGAATGTGTCCGGATCGGCGCACAACGTGGTTTTCGCGGCCACCGAGCATGATTCGGTCTACGCCTTCGACGCCGATACCGGCTCCGTTCTGTGGCATGCGACGCTGCTCGCGGCGGGTGAGACTTTGAGCGATACACGCGGCTGCGGCCAGGTGACCCCTGAAATCGGCGTTACCTCGACACCCGTCATCGATCGCAGCGCCGGCGCGCACGGCACACTCTATGTCGTCGCCATGTCCAAGGACGCCTCATCGAACTATCACCAGCGCCTGCATGCGCTCGATCTCACCACGGGGGCCGAGTTGCTGAATGGTCCGGTGGAGATCACGGCGGCGTATCCGACCGCCGCCGGCGGGGCGACCATGTTCAGTCCCGGCCAGTACGAAGAGCGTGCGGCATTGTTGCTGTCGAACGGCACGATCTACACGAGCTGGACTTCCCATTGCGACATCGCACCGTATTTCGGCTGGATCATCGCGTATTCCGCGAGCGCTCTCTCCCGCACCGCCGTGCTCAACGTCGCGCCGAACAGCGGCGGCGTCGGACCCGCGATCTGGATGAGCGGCGGCGGACCGGCCGCCGATTCGGCGGGTAACATCTACCTGCTCACCGCAAACGGCGCCTTCGAAACGGCCCTGGATGCGAACGGCTTTCCCAGCAAGCAAGACTATGGCAACTCCTTCCTCAAGATCTCGACGGCCGGCGGCTCGTTGACGGTCGCGGATTACTTCACGATGTACAACGAGGTCGCCGAGTCTTCAGCCGACCAGGATCTAGGCTCAGGCGGCGAGATGCTGCTGCCGGATTTGACGGACTCGACCAACTCCGTCAGGCATCTCGTGATCGGTGCGGGCAAGGACGGCAATATTTACGTCGTCAATCGCGACTCGATGGGCAAGTTCAATTCGACCGGCAACTCGCAGATTTGGCAGCAGGTCGGCGGGGCCCTCACGTCCAGCGTTTACTCCACCCCGGCATATTTCAACGGAACCGTCTACTACGGCGAGGTGGGTGCTACGCTCAAGGCTTTCGCCATTGTGAACGCCAGGCTGGCGGCCACGCCGCAGTCGCAATCCGCGGCGCAGTTCGCGTATCCGGGTACGGCGCCCAGCGTGTCGGCGAACGGGACGTCCAACGCCATCGTCTGGGCGCACGAGAATACCGACCCGGCCGTGCTGCATGCCTACGACGCCGCGAACCTCGCACACGAGCTCTACAACAGCAACCAAGCGGCCGGCAATCGAGATCATTTCGGCGCCGGCAACAAATTCATGACGCCGGCGGTCGCAGACGGCAAGGTGTTCGTCGGCACCACTACCGGAGTCGCCGTTTTCGGCTTGTTGCACTGACGCAGCGGGCGGACCGCTCCGGTATGACGATTGTCTACGCTGCAATATCCAGCAAGCCATTGCTGGATTTACGGAGACAACCGTGTGGTGGTTTGAAGGGGGTGCTTCATCCTGGAAGCGCAACCGATCGTTGAACGGGTGGAACTCATATCGGGTGAAGCGCCGCTCGTCGAACGACGAGCGGACAGTCGAGCACGCGCCGGCGGGGATATCGATCTGCCGCGTCCGGCACAGCCCATCGAATAAACAGGAGCACACACAACATGAGCGCAATCTTTCGTTACCTTGCTGCAGGTGCGATCATCGCGGCGTCAGCCTTTGGCGTCACGGTCGCAAATGCGGACGATGGAAATTCCGGCGGGCATCGCAACGCATACGCCACGACACGCCTCGTCTCCGATCTCTCGGGCGCGGCAGTGTTGGAGCCAGTCTTGCAAAACGCATGGGGCGTCGCGTTCACACCGGGGGGCAGTCCGTTTTGGGTCAATGACAACGTCACGGGTTGCTCGACCCTTTACGGCGGCGACGGTGCGATAATACCCCTTCAAGTCGCGATCCCGCTGCCTGGGAATATAATTCCGAGCAACGCCTGTCAGCCCGTCGACCCCAATAATCCGCCGAAGGTCGCACCCGCGGCGCCGACCGGCATCGTTTGGAACCCTTCCGCCGCCTTCTTGGTCCCCGGGACCAAGTTGCCGGCGCTATTCATCTTTGCCACCGAGGACGGAACGCTCTCTGCATGGGCGCTGGGACTGAACCCGTTCAACCACGCGGTCCTGGCCGCTGACAACTCAGCATCCCCCAATGCCGCCAACGGTGCCGTCTATAAAGGACTTGTGGTTGGCGTCAACGCCAAAGGGGCGTTCCTCTTCGCCACCAACTTCCGCGCCGGCACGATCGACGTGTTCGGCCCCACGGGACCGAACGGGCTCTTCACCCCGGCAACGACCGACGGTGGTTTCAAGGACCCGGGAATCCCGGCAGGTTACGCGCCTTTCGGAATATCGAACATCGGTGGCGATCTCTTCGTCACTTATGCGAAGCAGAACGCTCAAAAGCACGACGACGTCGCGGGCCAGGGCCACGGCTTTGTCGATGTGTTCGATACCGACGGCCATCTGCTGCGGCGCTTGGCCAGTCGCGGGCCGCTCGATTCGCCTTGGGGCGTCGCGCGTGCGTCGTATGCGTTCGGCCGATTCAGCGGCGACATCCTCGTCGGCAACTTCGGCAACGGCAGGATCAACGTATTTGACGAGGACGGACGATTCATCGATGAGCTGAAGGGTGCCGATGGCAGGGCGCTCGTGATTGACGGGTTGTGGACTCTGACGCTGGGCGGCGGCCTCAACTCGAATTCCGATACGCTGTATTTCGCGGCCGGCCCCAATGGCGAAACCCATGGCTTATTCGGGACGATTACCCCTGTTCCCGAGCCGTCCGACAGCGATTGAGTGCGGGCCGATGACGGCGGGCGCCGAAAGCCGGCCCGCCGAGTTTTCCCGGTGTGCGGGCCAAGTTGAAGGCCGAGGCCCTTCCTGCGTTGCAGGAAGGGCCTTCCTTGCGTCCCGAACGATCAGGTAGGCATCACCGAGGTCTCCTCGGCGATCATCTGCTCCAGCCGCTGCATATCCGGGATCAGCGGCGTCTCGTTGACCATGCGCACCTGACAGATGACCGGTGAGCGCTCGGAGAAGCTGCGCGAGGGATCGGGCCGCAGCACGTCGGCGTTCACTCGTACGAGCTGCGGAAACCCTTGGGTCAGCACGCCGAAGTAGCCGGATTGCAGGGTACCGCCGGACGCGTGAAAAACGACGATTCGGGTGCGGCTCGAGACCGTCGGCAGCGTCTGGCCGAACGCGCCTTCGAAGGACACCACCGGCACGCTTCGCCCGTTCCAGCTCACCAGGCCCAAGTACCACGGCGGCGCATTGGTCATCTCTGCCGGCGCTTGATAGCCGATGACCTCGGCGACGCAGGCGCGCGGCACGATCAACCTCTCCCCGGCCAGCGGCACCAGCAGGCTGTACAACTCGTCGCGCAAATCGGACATGGAATCTATCTCGCGATGGCGCTGCGGCGATTGACGAGCGGCTCGATGGCGTCGAGCAACTGGCTTTCCTGGTATGGTTTGCCGAGATAGTCGTCGACGCCGAGCTCGATGGCGCGCGCTCGATGTTTTTCACTGACCCTCGAAGTGATCATCACGATCGGAATATCCTTGAGACGCGGATCGCTGCGTACGTGGGCGGCAACTTCGTAGCCGTCCATTCGCGGCATTTCGATATCGAGCAATATGATGTCCGGCAGATGCTCTTGCAGGAGCGACACGGCGTCCACGCCGTCCTTGGCCGTCAACACCCGCATGCCGTTGCGCTCGAGCAATCGCTGCGTCACGCGGCGCACCGTGATGGAGTCGTCGACCACCAGCGCGAATGTGCGCCGATCGCGCTGATCGAGAACCACCGTCTCGGTCGGGCGCGCGCGCCATTCGGAACGCACCAGGGAGCCCATATCGAGAATGATCACGATGCGGCCGTCTCCGAGAATCGTGGCGCCGGCGATACCGCGGATGCCCGAAATCTGCGGCCCCAATGATTTCACGACGATTTCCCGGCTGCCGACCAATTCATCCGTGACCAAGGCGGTGGAATGCTCGCCCGCGCGGATCAGCACCACCGATATCGATACCTCCGATTCGGGAAGACGCGTGGCGCCCATGCCCACGAACGACCCCAGCTGCTGGAAGCGGTACTTCTGGCCGCCATATTCGAACAGCGGCGCGTCTTTGCCCAAATGCCTGGCAACGATGTTTCTCGGGAGACGCACCACGCCTTCCACGGTCGCCAGGGGCAACGCGTAGGCTTCATCGGCGACGCGCACGATCAAGGCCTGGCTGATGGCCAGGGTAAAGGGTAGGCGAATCGTAAAGCGTGAGCCCTTGCCGGGGGTCGTATCGATGAAAAGTCCGCCGCCGAGTTTTTTGACTTCGGTGGCGACTACGTCCATGCCGACTCCGCGCCCCGCTGCTTGCGTGACATGGCCGGCGGTGCTGAATCCGGGCTCCAAAATGAGCTGCACGGCTTCTTCATCGGTGAGTTTCGCGTGGCTGTCGGTCAGCCCGAGGGCGATTGCCTTCTCGCGAATCAGCTTGACGCTGATGCCGGCGCCGTCGTCGGCGACCACGATCACGACCTCCGCTCCGTCGCGCTCCAAGCTGATCGAGATGCGGCCGACATCCGGCTTGCCGAGCGCCGCGCGGCGTTCCGGGGCCTCGATGCCGTGCACCACGGCGTTGCGCAACATGTGCTCGAGCGGCGGGACCATGCGCTCCAGCATCTGCCGATCGAGTTCCGCGGCAGCGCCTTGAACGACGAGCTCCGCGCGCTTGCCGGTATCGTTCGCCGCTTGACGCACGAGGCGCGTGAGCCGCTGCACATGGCGTTGGAAGGGCACCATGCGCGTTCGCATCAAGCCGTTCTGCAGCTCAGTGATGACGCGCGACTGCTGGGTCAGCAGATTCTGCGCTTCGCGAGTCAATGTCTCGAGGAGACCCTGAATGCTGGCGACATCGCCCGAGGTCTCGGCGAGCGCGCGCGAGTACTGCTGTAGGGCGGAATATCGGTCCAGCTCGAGAGGATCGAAGTCGCTGCGGCGCGGCTCCACGTCCTGATGACGATTGAGAACCTGCGCCTCGGTCTCGATCTCGAGACCTCGTAACTGCTCTTTGAGTCGCGTCACCGTGCGCGCCAACTCCGCCAGATTGAAGTCGATCGAGTTGACCTGCTGATCGAGGCGGGCCCGGAAGATGCTCACCTCTCCGGCATTGTTGAGCATGGTGTCGAGCAGATCCGCATCGACGCGCGCCATTTCCACCCGTTCGGCCGGGGCGGTCTCGCGTCCCGGCAACACCGGAGCGCTGCTCAGCTCGAGACTCGAAATCGAATCCTCGCTCGCGGCGACCGAGGCAGGCTGTGAGGCCGAAGGGGAGCGCCGCGCATCGACGGATTGTGCCAAGTCGGCTGCGGCCACGGTCGCCGCTGCTGGCACCGGCGCGCGGGGCGCCGGCACGAGGGTCACCGGCGGCGCGGAGGGCGGCGGGGCGGCGATCGGCACTGCGGCCATCGACGCCGCTGCGATCGGCACCGCGGCCGAAACGGCCGGTGCGGCCGCGGCCGGAGTTCGGGAAGGGTTCGCCAAATCGCGGATTTGCGCTATCAGCGCCGTCGCACTCGCCGGCAGAGTGCCGTTGCTGACCAAATCGCGCATGCTCGCGAGTGCGTCGAGGCTGGCCTGCATGACCGCGTGGGCATGATCGTCGCCGACCACGGAGCCCCCGTCGATGTGGAGCACCAAGGTCTCGAGTTCATGGCTCAAATCGCCCATGGCGGTGATGCCGGCCATTCGGGCACCACCTTTGAGGGTATGCAATTGACGCTGCAGTTCCGCGACTCGGTGCTTGTCCTTGCGGTCGCGATTCCAGGCGGTCAGCGAGCTTTCAGCCGCCTCCAGCAATTCGGTCGCCTCTTCGCTGTAGATGTTGGCGATTTCGTGATCAAACTCCTCCGCCGGCGGCGGTGTCGCAGCCTCCTCGGGTACTGCCGCGAGTGCGCGGACCACGGCCGACGCGCTGGTGTCGATGGCATCGCGGGCGATCGCGGCGTCGAGTTCGGTTTCGATGTCATGCAGCCGCGCGAGCAGCGACGGTTGTTCCGAAAAAAATGCCGTCGATTCGTTGATGTGCGATACCACGTTGTCGATCGCGCTGACCGCGTCCGCCAGAGTCGCAAGCCCCCGGTCCGACAATCCGTGACCGCTGTCGAAGACCTTGCGCATGACCTGATTCAGCGGTTCGGTGATGCGGATGCCGTGCCGCGCTTCGGCCATCTTCGAGCTGCCGCTCAAGGTATGGATGGCGCGATACACGGACTCCGGCAAATCGTGCGGCGCCGGCTGACCCGTGCGCTTGCGCAAGTATTCGCGAATTTCGGTCAGATGGCTCGACGTCTCCTTGCTGTAAATGTCATGCAGCACGGGATCCATCACCGGCGGTGCTGCGGCCGCGGCGACGGGCTGCGCAGCCGCGGCAGTCGGTGCGGGTGCGGGCCCGGCCGCCCTCGCGGGCGCGGTCGCAGTTGCGGGTGCAGGCGCGGCAGCAGCGGCGGCCGCGGTCACGCCGGCGGGCGCAGGCGCGGCAACGATCGAGATCGAGGTCGCCGTCGCGGTCGCGCGATCCTCCGCCAAGGTCACGGTACCCTGATCCGCTTCGCGGCCGTCGGCGTAGGCGAAGGCGCGGGTCATCAGCGCCTCGATCGGCACCGGATTGTGTCGCCCCGTTTCCAACTGCTCCACCAATTGCGGAAGGGCGGCGACCGAGCTCCGCAACAGCGTCATCATGCCGGGCGTGCGGGACAGGGTCTTGTCGATGATCCGATTCAACAAATTCTCGATCGACCAGCCGAACTCGGCGATCGATCGGGCGCCGACCATCCGGCCGCTGCCCTTCAATGTATGGAAACTGCGGCGCATCAGGGCCAATGACTCCAAATCCATGGGATTTTGGTCCCACTGCGGGAAGCTGCGTTGAATCGACGCAATCTCTTCCTTTGCTTCTTCGATGAACAGCTCGACGAATTGCGGGTCGACCGGTTCGGGCTCAGGCACCGCGATCAACGGATTGGTCGCCGCGTGAGCGCGTTTGGTGCGTTCTAGGGCGATGGTCTCGGCAGCGTCGAGCTTGACCGTCTTGGCCGCCTCGCTGGCCGAGATGCCGATATTCGGCACGCGCAACGGTGCTTCGTCCGCCAGCGTCTTGATGCACATCTCGGCGTTGTCCAGCATGTACCAGGGATCGGTACGCCCGCTCTGCAGCGTTTCCATGTAGTACTCGATGCTGACGATGGC
>Ga0137407_10002654_pt1 | contig 11743 bp, 6 predicted proteins | sample CZOMad2_2_16fung_FD_108410 | JGI IMG/M metagenome (GOLD analysis project Ga0137407, IMG submission 108410) | Vadose zone soil fungal communities from Angelo Coast Range Reserve, California, USA - CZOMad2_2_16fungal (Illumina Assembly) | ecosystem: Environmental > Terrestrial > Soil > Vadose zone...
AGTCAAAGATTAAGGACGATGGAATATTCGCCCAGTGGTTTCACAATTACTCCATGTCGCCCGACGATTTCCGCATGGTCTTTCGCACCTTCGTGGAATCATTCCCTTACGTATCGCTGTGGGGCATGAAGGAAAGCGATTTTCTCTTGGTCGGCAGTAAGAAAGAGCAGATTTTCGATTATGCGGCGGTCAAAGAAATTTATGACAACAACAAAATGCTGCGATCGGATCTCGAATACCTCGGGCTGTCCGATGTGTATGCGGTCCAAGGGTTCTACCGCATGAATCGCGACGGATTCCTCGCTTTTTCCAAGGGCGCGTCGATCAATACGGATGACGGCGCGGAGCTCGAGTTTTCCGCGCCCAAAAATCTGCGCCGTTCGACGACCGAGCTCAATCGCAGAATCATGACGCCGTTTCTCGTCGACACGCCGCCATGGCTCAAGTCCAAGGCGCCGCCCATACCGCAGGCGATGCATCATTTTTACCTGGCGCAAGCGTACACGGCGAGTGTTGCGAGAAACCGGGCATTGACCGAGCTCGAACAAGCGATCAAGCTTGATCCGAAAAATCCCAAGTTTCACCTCTTGAAGATGAGAATCTTGCTTGAGCAGGACAAAAGCACAGAGGGCGCCAAGGAAGCGCTCGCAGCGCTGGAGCAAGGCGAGGAGTATATCCCTGAAGTTTTGGCCATGAGCGACGAATTCTACTTGCCCGAAGCGAAGATGATTTATCAAAAGACCATCGAGATGGGGCACAAAGAAGTTCTACCTTATCTCGGATTGGGCAACATCGCGCTTCATTCCGGTGACCTGCCGGAAGCCGAGAAATGGTTTACCCGGGCACGCGATCTGCAACCCGATCACCCGGCCGTATTGCTGGCATGGGGACGTCTGATTGGCGCGAAGGCGCAAAAGTCGACGGACGAAGGTCAGGTCAAGAAACAGATGCAGGAGGCGCGGTCGCTGCTCGAGAAGTCCAAATCCAAGGGGGAGGAGTCTGCCACGGTTCATTCCGAGTTAGGAGTTGTTTATTATAAGCTCGGCATGTGGGAAAAGGCAGCCGATGAATATTCGGAAGCTTTGCGTATGCGGCGCCGAAGAAATGACCTGCGTTATTCGCTCGGGCAGGCTTATGCGCAATTGGGAAGAATCAAAGACGCGGAACAGAAATATCGCGAGATCCTTTCGCTCGCCCCCGACGATGCGGAAGCGTTGAAAGCGCTTCAGGACCTGGGAAAGAAATACTAGGCCGCGTACATCACCAACATCGTGAAAGGCCTCCGGCAAATCACCGGAGGCCTTTTTGTTTTCGCGCTGCTGGGTAATGGTCCGATTCGCAATATTTTGTCGGCGGACTCCCTGTGGTCGTCCTTCCGAATGGGGCAGGCACAGGGGACCTGTCCCTGCATTTACATCGGCAACACGAAATTGAACCGTGTCCGCCGCCGATAGACTTTGAAGTTCCTGATCGTTCCATTTATGCTGGCGTGCACCTGGTTCCGGGTCAAGGAGGTTTCCGGTGTTGAAAGAAAAAATCGGCGTCATCGGTGCAGGAAAGATCGGTGCTGCAATTGCTCGCGGAGTGATTCGCGCCGGGCTCGCAAATAAGGAAAATGTCATGGCGAGCGATGTCAGCGATGGGCTGCGCCAATCGATCGCCCAAGAGCTCGGCATAAAAGTGACGCCGGACAACGGCGAGCTTTGCGATTTCGCCGACATCGTTATCCTCGCGGTCAAGCCTCAGATCGTCGACCCGGTGGCCAAAGAGATCGCCAAAAAAATCGGCAAAGCCAAACTGGTAGTTTCTGTTGCCGCGGGTGTGCCGCTGGCGCGGATCGAGAGTCAGTTGGCACATGGAGCGCGTGTCGTCCGCGTAATGCCGAATATTCCCTGCGTCGTCGGCGCCGGGGCGGCCGGCTTCGCGGGCGGCTCCCACGCGATCGCGGAAGATTTAGAAAAGGTTGGCGCGATTCTTAACAGTTTCGGCATCGGTTTGCCGGTTGAAGAAAAATATTTGGATGCGGTAACCGGGCTCAGCGGTAGCGGTCCTGCCTATGTGTTTCTCTTTATGGAAGCGCTCGCTGACGGCGGCGTGCAAGTCGGATTGCCGCGCGACGTCGCGTTGAAGCTAGCGATGCAGACCGTCTACGGCGCCGCGCGCATGGCGCTCGAAAGCAACAAACACTTGGGTGAGCTCAAAGACGAAGTCACTTCACCCGGTGGCACAACCATCGCGGGGCTCTATGCCATGGAGCAAAAGGGTTTTCGCGGCACGGTGATCGATGCCGTCGTGAGCGCGACGAGAAGATCGCAGGAGTTGGGGAAGGGGTAGGAAGACGTAGTGTTTTTCTACTTGGCTTTGGTACTCGGACGGTGACGGAGGCAGTGATCGTAATTCAGGTTTGGCTTTTGAGTTAAGTGCGAAGGTGCGATGGGTATCGGTGAAATACGCCTCCACCCATCCTACGATTAAATTCATTCTGAAATTGTAGGATGGGTGGAGCGAAGCGATACCCATCATCTGCACCACGATACCCATCAACCGGCGATCCATCGATCACTTGCGACGATTCTACGTGGTATTCTAATATCCGCGGGTGACGAACTATCGGCGCAATTTCATTCCCGGCGGCAGCTTCTTTTTTACCGTTAATCTCGCCGACCGTCGGTCGAACCTCCTCATCGATCGAATCGATCAGCTTCGAAGCGCATTTCGGTACGCGCGCACGCGACATGATTTTGCGATCGATGCCATCGTGGTGATGCCTGACCACCTCCACACGATCTGGACGCTGCCGCCTGATGATTCGGATTTCGCGATGCGGTGGCGGTTGATCAAGACGATGTTCTCCCGAAGCGTTGAACGAGGCGAGCGACGCTCGGCAAGTCGGAGCACGAAGAGCGAGCGTGGAATATGGCAGCGACGATTTTGGGAGCACACGCTACGCGATGAGAACGATTTCGAGCGGCATTGCCATTACATCCATTTTAATCCGGTAAAGCACGGGCAAGTATCGGCAGCAAGTCAGTGGCCCTATTCCTCGTTTCAACGATTTGTGAGGCTCGGGATATATCCGGTTAATTGGGCTGCGATGGAGCACATCGATGGAACGGAGTTCGGAGAGAGGTGATGGGTATCGGCAAAAAACGCCTCCACCCATCCTACGAGATTTTTAATTCGACATCTGTAGGATGGGTGGAGGCCTTCGACGTGCTCAGGATAAACTCTGCGATACCGATGCCCTGCTATTTATCCGTCACACGCTCCACTGATTTTTTTTCAAGATAACCCGGCTTGCCGCCCTTTTTGGACTCGACGCGCAACCAATCGCCTTCGGCGCGGACGACGTTGATCTTCATTCCTGCCGGAAGTGTGGCTACGGTCTTATACTTTGTTCCCGGTCCTTCGCGGAGCTCAACATCCTTGATCGTCCGGTAGGCGCCGGCTGTTGATGCGGGAGTCGCCGCTTTCGGAGGAGGAGGAGTTTGCGCGGTGGTTTCGCGGAGCGCAAATTTTTCGTCGATGTAGCCGGGCTTGTCGCCGTGCTTCGATTCGACCTTTAGCCAATAGCCTTCCTTCGCCACAACGTTAATCTTGATGCCTTTGGGCAACGTCGTGATGACGGGATGATTTGTCCCGGGTCCGGCTCTCAGAGGAACGTCGGCTGTCGTCGTGTATGTGCCGCGTGTGCTCCGGGCCTGGGCGTGGACAGCGTCAGTGAAGAAGCTCGGAGCAGACAATAACCCGACGAGAAAAGCCGTGAGCGATAAGAATTTCTTCCACATGGAAATTGTTTCCTCCCTTATTAGACGATCGGGTTCTTGGTTTTATAGCCAATTAAGTGAACCGATCGAGCGATTTCACTTAACCATTAATTTCATGATCGATCCACCAATCACCGGCGGATCAAGTCCTTTCGGCGGGCTTCTGCCGTCCTATTGCCTTGTCGTTGTCGGCGAAAATGGCCGCCTTTAATTGCCAAGTTATTCCTTATGTTTATTTGCGGTGCTAATAAGGACGGGTGAAACGGCTTTGCCAGATTCTCGTCGCGGCGCTGGCCGGCTTATCTGTTCTAACCGACAGTGCTTCCGCGATTTTGCTCGACGCTCTCGATCCCGCGCGGCAGTGGAAAGTGGAGCGGATTGAATTTTCCGGAAATGAAAAATTTTCGGCCGACGAGCTAATGGACATTATCGTCACCAAAGCACGGCCGTGGTATCGCGTGTGGGAGGCAAGGCCGGCATTTGATCCGATCACCTTCGGCAGCGACCTTGAAAGATTGCCGCGCTTCTATGAAGCGCAGGGTTATTACGGCACGACTGTCACGTACGACCTCACTGTCGATGAAATCGAAGGACTTGTCGCCGTGCAGATCGAGGTAGGTGAGGGGATGCCCGTCTCGATCGCCGAGATCGACGTTGAAGTCGTAGGAAGCGAAGCGGATCGAAAACCTCCGTCTTTCCCGAAGGAATTGCCGGTCAAACGTGGAGAAATCTTTCGCGAGGTGGATTATCAGCAAGCGGAGCAGGTTTTACGCGGGGTTTTTTTGGAGAATGGCTATGCTCACGTGAAAACTGAGCGCAAGGCCGAAGTAGACTTGGATGAACATCGCGCTCGCATTCGCTATGCCGTGCATCCGGGACCCATTGCCGTCTTCGGCCAGACGGAGGTCAAGGGCACGGAGACAGTCGATCCGAAACTCGTTTTAAGAGAGCTCGTCTACCAACCCGGCGAAACATATTCGCAGGCGAAAGTCATCGAATCCCGTGAAAAGATATTGGCTTTAGACCTCTTCGGTGCGGTTAGACTCGCGCCGGCGGAAACCGCGGGCACTCCTGCAGTCGTGCCTATGGAGGTCGAAGTCGCGGAAAAATCGCATCGAGAAATCAAGCTCGGGTTGGGATATGGCACGGAGGATCAATTTCGCACCCAATTGGAATGGCGCCACTTGAATTGGCTCGGCGACGGCAGGCGCCTGTCTGTCCTCGCAAAATATTCCTCCATCACGCTTACCGGGGCGATCAATTTCACTCAACCGCATTTTCTTTCCCCACGCACACAGGGGATTGTCAACATTGGCTATGACCAGGAAAAGGAGGAGACCTACGTTCGTAACGTGGGCCGCTTCGCGCCTCGACTCGATCATCGATTTTCTTCCACGCTGACCGGCTTTGTCGGCTACCGTCTGGAACACGACAAGCTCAACGATATCGGGCCCGCCACTGTACGTGCTCTGGGAGAGATCAAGCGGAAAGGAATTCTTTCCGGACCGACTATGGGACTCGTGTGGAATACCGCGGATGACCCGTTTAACCCGAAAAAGGGAGAGGTAGTCTCCTTTACGGTCGATCAGGCAGGCGCGATCTGGGGTGGTGCATTCAGCTATTACAAGATGACAGCGGAGGCAAAGAAGTACATCGATATCGGTTGGAAGACCGTGTTCGCGAGCCGGCTCAAGTTGGGGCTCGGCGACGCCATCGGTTCCGACAAAAATCTTCCTCTATTCGAACGTTTTTTCGCCGGCGGAGAAAAGAGCGTGCGTGGCTATGGCCGGCGGCGTCTCGGTCCGCTGAGTACCAGTGGCGATCCGTTGGGCGGGCTAAGTCTTTTGGAGGGTTCCCTTGAACTGCGTCGACCAATCTGGAAAGAATTAAATGGAGCTGTTTTTCTCGACTTCGGCCAGGTTTCGAAGCGATCATTCGATGTCCCGGTGGATGATTTGCAGTTCTCCGCCGGTTTCGGAGTGAGCTATGCGACGCCCGTTGGACCTCTGCGGTTGGACATCGGCTTTCCCTTCAAGCCGCCGCGCGGCGATCGATCCTGGCAAATTCACTTCAGTATCGGAGCCTATTTCTAGCTGATGCAAAAATTCTGGCGCATCATAAAATGGTCCGTTCTGGGCCTGGGATTGCTGTTTCTGCTCGTCGTAATCGGGCTAGTCGTCTATACGCGCACGGAAAATTTTGTGCAGTGGGCCCGTGAAAAAGCTGTGGCGGCTGCCAACGAATCGATTCGCGGCACCATTAGCGTGGAGCGCCTCGAAGGATCCGTCTGGCATCAGCTCACACTGCACAATGTCGAGCTCCGATACGAAGGAACGGAGCTCGTTCAGGTTCCCCGTGTGGAGCTATCCTATTCTTTATTACCGTTAATTTGGGGACGCTTTCAGATATCGCGCATCGATGCCCTGCAGCCGCGCGCGCGCCTGAGCCAGGATCAACAAGGACAATGGAATGTGGTCGAGGCGTTGTCGCCACGGCAGCCCAACCCGGAAACAAAATTTGATTTCATCATTTTGGTGAAGTCGCTCCGTTTACGGGATGCAGGAGTCGACCTCCGCCTCGCGAGCGGCAATGGAACACTTCACCACCTCAAAAATCTTAACCTGGATGGCAATATCGGCATACTGCCCTCGGAGGTTGCCCTTAACGTTCATGAAGTTGCTGCGGGACTCATTTCACCGGGGCACCCTGAGCTCAACCTGAAGGGCGCACTGGAATACCAGCAGTCCGCCGCGGTGCCGACGCTGCTGAAAGTAAAAAACCTTTGGGCAGTGAGCAGAAATTCGCGCGTGAAGTTAAACGGCCAGATCACCGAACCAAACGGAGAAGCGCTGAAAATAACGGCTCAGGCGTCGCTCGATAAACTCGCGCCTGCTGATATTGCCTACTTTGTTGCTGACTGGCCGTTGAAGCGCGATCTCGCGGGCGATTTGACCATCGACGGGCCTCTTGCTGATCTCAAGGGAAACTTGAATCTGGCCAGCGCGGGCGCGAAAGTCGCCGGGAAATTCCGCGCTGATGCCGCCCAGAATCCGCTTCGATACACATCCGCGATGACTATCAGCGGCTTCGACTTGCGTCAGTGGCTGGAGAGAAAGGATCTAGCCGGAGTCGTGCACGGAACGGTCGAAGCGGGTGGGACCGGATTCTCGCTACAAAATACGGCCGGAAAGACACAATTCGAAATTCGCTCGACCGAAGTGCAGGGTTGGGCTCTGGGCACCATTTCTATGGAAGGCCGGCTGCAAAATAGCGTGGCCGCACTGGATGGGCGTCTCAAGAGCAAAATAGGCGGCGCTAACTGGTCTGGAAAAGTCGCTCTCGGTAGCAAGCGGCCTACCTACGAACTGGCGCTATCGGTAGAGGAGCTTGATATCCAAAAGGCGTTGCCGGATGGCAAGGCGGTCGAAGGCAAACTCAATCTTCAAGCCACGGTAAAAGGCGCCGGATTCAATCTTGCCGATATGAACACGCGCGCCGAGATGCGCATTCTGCCATCGTCGTTAGGCCCGGTGAATCTAAAGGAAGGCTCGCTCGACGCAACCCTGAGCGACAAAAGGATCCGGATTTCGCGCGCCACACTTAGTGCCGCCGAGTCAACGCTTACGGCTAGCGGTGAATTCGGCGTCGATGCCAAGACAGCCGGCAAGCTCGATTACCGTTTCCGCGCCGCCGACGTCGCTCCCTGGCTGGCGCTGCTAAATAAAAAAGCTTCCGGCTCGGTCGATCTCGCCGGTCAGGCCCAAGGCAATCTCGCAGATGTGCAAACCCAGGGAACGGCGCGGTTGTCGGGCTTGCGCCTCGAAGGAATCGCCGTCAAGAACGGCGACGTCAGGTTTGCTGTTCGCGGATCCAAGGATCAAGTTTTTCCTCAAGGAATAGTCGCGGCTCGTTTGACCGACTTCGATGCCGGACTGGCTCTGCGACGAATCGACGCAACGGCGAAACTGTCGCGGGATCCGTCTGAGTCGATTCAGCTCGAGCTAAGTGCCCAGGATGCTAGTGATCGCAAGCACGCTTTGAGCTGCGCGGTCAGTTTCCCGGGCGATGCCATTGCAGTTAGTTTAAGCCAATTTTCTCTGTCGTCGCCGGACGGCTCATGGAAGCTAGCGCGCCCAGCGACAGTGACAAAACGCAACGATGGGTTCTCGATCGAACAGCTCTCGATGAAAAACGGTGACAAGGAACTTTTGTTGAACGGCCGTTTTGCATTTGCCGGCAAACAGGATTTGACGCTGAATGTCGATCGACTCCCGTTGGAAACAGTGACAGCGTTTTTTCCACAGCCACCGAAGATGTCTGGGCTTCTTGCCGTGCAGGCTCGGATCGCCGGAACCGCCGCCGCTCCGGAGATCGCGGCGTCAGCGAGGCTGACTGATTCGATGATTGCGGGTCAATCCTATGCGGGAGCCAACGCGGACGTTAACTACAAAGACAAACGGACGTCGCTGCGGCTTGCCGTACAACAAGACTCGGCTCACACGCTGAACGGGAGCGGCACGGTGCCGCTTAATCTGAGCTGGAACAGTGGGTGGCGCGCCGAATTCGCCGATGGCATGGAGGTGCGGGTCCAAAGCCCGGGTCTCAGCGTCGGCTTTCTAAACGCTTTTACTGGTAAGTCCGTTGAAAACATCGCTGGCGAACTGAGCCTCGATGTGCTGGCGCGTGGCTCCATAAAGCAACCGGATCTTCGCGGCACGTTCCGATTGCGCGACGGAAAGCTCAAAGCAGTTCCCCTTGGCGTCGACATAAATCAGATTGTCGCGGCCGGCAGTTTGGATTCGCGTAATGTGATCGTTCGCGAGCTCTCGGCCAGAGCGAAAGACGGTGAGATCAAAGGCAGCGGTTCGCTGGCGCTCAAAGATAATGACATCAGCGGGGTCAAGCTTTCGCTCACGGCACAGCGCTGGCCGGCGATCGAAACCCAGCGCCATCAAGTTAAGGTCGCCGGCAATGTCGACGTTCAGGGAACCTTGGCCGCCCCGAGAGTTACCGGACAAATCACCGTCGCCGAGGGTTCGCTACGTCCAGATCTCGCTTTCTTGGAACAAAGTAAGGTGCCGCTCAAGCGCGATGAAACCATCGTCCTCGTCAAGGACAACGGGGAAGGCCGCCAGCCGGTCCATCGAGCCGAGGAGCGCCCCGGATCAAGCGACAACACGCTTTTTAAGAACGCCACCCTGGACCTCACGGTGCGCGCGCCGGGCAATGTTTGGATAAGACATCCCGATCTCGTTGCCGAGCTATCGGGAAATCTCCGTGCGACAAAAAGGCCGGAACGCGATATCGATCTAACGGGCCGTATCGATATTGTCAGGGGCTGGCTCAATTTCCAGGGGCGAAGATTCCAACTGAGTAGGGGAGCGATTCAATTCACCGGCGGCGATAAGATCAATCCCGCTCTCGACATCGTGGCGGAATATCGTTTGCCGGAATATCAGGTAGACGCCGTGATCGGCGGGACGACGGAAAAGCCGTCTTTAACTCTCACAAGTCAACCTCGGTTGGAACAAGCCGATATTCTCGCCTTATTGCTTTTCGGCAGGCCCATCAACACGTTGAACCGAAACGAGAAAGGCTCGCTGCAGCAAAGCGCACTGAATATCACAACCGGTTTCGTCGCCGGGAAAATCGCAAGTTCAGTTGCTGGAGCGCTCGGGTTGGATAGCTTGGGCGTGGATATTGGTGAAGTGGATTTTTCCGGCGGAAAAGTCGGCTTCGGGCGGTATGTCGGGACCAAAACCTACGTCTCGGCCTCCCAACAGATTTCCGGGGAGCACGGGCAAGAAATATCGTTGGAATATGAGATCGCGCCCGATTGGAAAGTGGGCACTACCACCACAAGCACGGGCTCAAAGGGTATCGATATCATTTGGCATAAGCGATATTGAGGCCCCTGAGGAGACACATCTCTTTGTCTTCCCTTATGAGAAAACTGTGGCGGACTCATGGAATTTCTCGGGGGATGTCATTCTGAACGCCAGTGAAGAATCTCGACCGAGCAATAGGTCGATTCAGGCGAGATCCTTCGGCTTCGCCTCAGGATGACAATCCAACACAGTCTCAGAGGGAGACAACCATACATGAACGCTTTCATCGGCTATTTTTTCTTCCAATTTCCTTGGCCATCCTGGATCCACCAGCCGGGCTGTGCTTGCTCGATCCAAGTTTTGGCGAAGATGCTTTTAATCTTCGGAATGTTTTCCTTCGGGATGTTATTGGCCTTGGCGATTTCGGCATAGAGCGCTTCGCGATCGCGATTTTCTGCTTCGACAAGCTGTTGGACCTCGGCCCGCTCTTTTAGGTTGAGCCCATCCGTACCCCGAATTACCAGTAGACCATCTTGTCCGATGCCGACATTGCCGCGGTCCATGTACGGTTTGATCGCGTTACTGCGCTGTTTGATCGAGTCCTTCAGTGCGCGAATGGCCGGATTCGAGACGTTGATATCGGCCTCTTGCGCATGGGCTTCACCAATAACGTTGAGAGAGACTGTTCGCATCGGCGAGAATGGATTGTAGCTTTGTGGTTTTGGCGGCGCTTTGACCGGTTCTCCCGGGCCACCCCAGGTTTCCTTCACGATCTGCTCCGCAGCCCGTTCAACGGCGGCCGCAGGAAAATAAATGTTCACGGTAACGCAGGCGCTGATAAAGAACGCCGCCGCAATCAATGTCGGTTTCACCATGGTTCCTCCATCCTATTTGACGTTTGATTTGTCAGATTTGATACGTTCGAGTCGACGCAGCAGCTCAGAAAAGGCGATGTTCTGCGTATGGCTGATGATGTTTACCGTCGGTGGAAGGAAACTGCCGACAACCAAGAACTCCTGATCGCCGCGGGTTTCCACCCCGCGCAACGTGAGCCGGTCGTTCTTCAAGGTCGCTTTAAAGCCGAGCTTGCTGTAGCGAAAACTGTCGAAGAAACCGGCGAGACCGCCATACAAGGCGCCGGCATTCTCTCCTGAGCTCAACACGGTAATCTTGTTAATCGCCTCGACACTGATCCGCTGTTCGATCCCGCTTTGCTCCACCGAATGGAGATCGACCCGAAATTCCGAAGGTTGCCTGTCGATCAAAACCAGGTCGTCGATGCTTCCTTCTAGGATGCCTGAGATGCGGCCAAATTCAAAGGTCTTCGAAAGTTGTTCCAGTTGAATCTCGTTCAGCTTGGCATCGACCTTGATCGATGCCAAGGACGAAAACGGATTTTCAATCTCGAATTTCCCGATACGCGCGCGCCCGCCGAAGAGTTCCGCCTGAATGTCGCCGCGCGTTTGCAGTAAGCTTCCCGTCGACTGCACTTTCGGGATCGAGCCGGTCAGAGTGCCACTGAAGGGATGCCAGTTCAGAGTCTCGGTTAGTTCCTCGAGCTGCAAGCGTTTCGCTTCGACAGAGAAGGAAACTTGCTTCGGATCATGCACCGCGTCGGGCCAAAAGAGATTGCTAATTTCGATCTCGCCGCCAAAGAGTCCGAGTCGAATCGGCTGATGAAATCGCAAGGCGTTGTTCGACAATGAAACTGTCGCAGTCACCGGCCCCACAGATTGTTTGCCGAACCGGGCGCTCTCGATTGAAAGCCTGCCGATTTGCGGATCGCCGGTCGATTCCTTCGGAGTTTCTGACAAACGAACTTGGAAGGGAAGCTGAAGCACGATCGGTCCGATCTGCCAGTCTTTCGGGTTCATTCTAAGCTCGCCGGCTTTAAGCGACAATTCGCCGTCCGCCGTGAGCGCGTCGAAGCGACCCTGGAGTTGGAGTTGAAAGGCCATCTGTCCGCCAAGGGCGAGATTGTCCAGCACCGGGTACTGGACCTTGAAGGCTTCGCGCAGAAAAAAGTCAAAAAAACCACCAGGCGAGAAATTCGCGCTGCGCGCCTGAAGACGCAGCGCGGGAGTTTGCGTGACTTGCTCGATGGAACCGGCAATGTCAACGCTGCCGACGTTGATAAGATTTAAATTA
>Ga0137407_10002656_pt1 | contig 11740 bp, 7 predicted proteins | sample CZOMad2_2_16fung_FD_108410 | JGI IMG/M metagenome (GOLD analysis project Ga0137407, IMG submission 108410) | Vadose zone soil fungal communities from Angelo Coast Range Reserve, California, USA - CZOMad2_2_16fungal (Illumina Assembly) | ecosystem: Environmental > Terrestrial > Soil > Vadose zone...
GCTCACGCTGCGCAACGTGGACAACTACGGTAATCCTGAGTGGGCTAGAACGCAACTCAACCCGCCGACAACCGAGGCGGCCAGGAACGAGTGGTGGGAGCACGTCTTCGCCACGGTTTACTGGCTCAATGTGCGCCACGACTACGGCGTGGATGACTTCGAAATCCACAACGAGCCGGATAACTACACCCAGGGCTGGCATGGTATGAGAGCCGAGTACGAGGAGTTTGCGAAGCTCACGGCCGACGCTATCCGCTACGTGTACCGCACATACCTACCCGGCCGAACTCCCTCCATCTATGGACCCGCCACCGTCGGAGGCTCTGACTGGCCGGAGTCGATGATGATGAACGTCCCGGATGCCCTCGATAGTGTCGCTATTCACAACTACAAGTGGTACGCGCAGGGCTATGTATCGCAAGTGCGCTCGTGGATGAACGCCAACGCGTTTGCCAGCGCGCCACTGTGGCTTTCCGAGTGGGGCGCCGACGAGCCCTGGTACACCGCGCCGCTCACGGGCGTGGACCTCATCGGCTCGAACCTCATCCGGCTGTCGAGCCGCGGCAGCTACGTCGACGGCAGCCATCTCTTCTCGTTCTACGACTGGGGCGGCGACCCTGATGTTCCGTGGACGCAATTCCAAGGGCTCATCAACAGCGCGGGCGAGCGACGGACCAGCTTCTACGGGCTACGGATCGCCACCAGGGCGTTGCAAGGATGTCGGCCGACGTATCAGTCGACAGCTAGCGATGCAAACCTGACCGCGATCACGACCCAGGATGGCTCGGGCTCCGTCTACCTCCTGGTCACGAACGCCTCCGAAACGACTTCCTACATCGCGACGATAGATCTGTCCGCGTTGAAGACGACTGGAGAGGGCAAGGAATGGCTATACGATGCCACACACAATGACGTCCTCGTCGGCACGCCTTCACTGACCGATGGCCAGGTGACCGTTGGGCTGCCGGCGACCTCGACGGTGTTGTTGAAGTTCTAACCGTGCTGGACGGTCCAACGATGGTCAGCCACGTGCGAAGTCTCCCGCGCGCTGATCAGGAGAGAGGTGCACACAGATGCTGCCGACTTCGCACCCGGCAACAGGCACCGGACTTGGGACGCTCACATCACCCGCGCACAGTGGGCGGCGCACGTGGACCGTCCTGGCCCTCAGCGGCCTGATGCTCATCGCGCTGGGGCTGCGCCTGCACGCAACATGGCAAAGGAACCACGAGGGGCCACCTGACGTCGCTTTGCACTTAGTTGGTGACGAGCCCGGATACGAGGCCTTGGCCTACGCGCTCCTGCAAGGGTCGTTTTTTCAAAACCCCGGGCGGGTACCCGTGTACCCGATGTTTATTGCGGCGACGTACTACGCCCTAGGCGAGCGCTCCCCGGCCAATCTGTTATACATCCAAGCATTCGTCGGCGTCCTCGCGGTCCCGCTGACATACCTGCTGGCGCGGCGGTTCACGGGTCTGATCCCCGCACTCGTGGCGGCAGGGATTGTCGCGTTCGACGACGCGTTAATCTATCATGCTCGGCAGATTTATAGTGAGGTGCTGTACACGCCCCTCTTTCTGGCCACGCTGCTGGCGCTCCTGTGGGCTCTCCGGGTGCCGCAGATGGGACGCTTCGTCTGGGTTGGGGCGGGTATGGGGGTGGCTACCCTCTGCCGTCCCAGCACCGTGCTGATGCCCCTCATTCTCCCTCTGTTGCTGCCCCGGCTCTGGCCCCTTAAGCAGAAAGCAGGAGCTTTTCTGGTTTCTACACTGGCGCTGGCGGTCGTTCTTGCCCCATGGACCAACCACAACTGGCGGACATATCGTCACTTCCTCCCCTTGAGCGTCTCGCCCGTCCTGTGGCAGGGAAGCCCGGAATTCTATCACCTGATGGAGCAAAAGCGGCACCACATGGACATTTGGGCCGAGGAGTTAAATCCGCAGCGGAACGGCGGCCATGACCCATACACCATCGACGGCCATCTGTATTTCACGCGGCGGGCGCTCCAATCGATCCGGGCTGAGCCGGTCGTCTACGTCAAATACTCGCTGAAGAAAGCCGCGTATCTGTGGCTTGGCAATCCCGCGGCCGAGGCAACGTATGTTGATATCTACGACTGGCAAGCGCGGCGCCAGTGGCACCCGTACTCCTCCCTAAAATTGCTCCACATGGTTATCACCTGGCAACTGCCGATCCTCGCTTTGGTGGGACTGATCTTCTTCGCTGTGAGAGGCCGGCTCCGGCCACTGCTCCCGCTTGTCGTGGTCTGCGCATATTTCACGCTCGTCCACATGATCACCTGGTCTGAGGTGCGTTACAGCGAGCCTCTGCACCCGCTGCTGGCGATTATCGTGGCGGCAGCCGGCGGGGAGAGTTCCAACCTTGTCAAGCAGAGGGTAAGGCCTCCTCTTGGACAGCGCCAGGCATGAGGGGGGAAGATGGTCATGAGGAGCAGGCCTGCTAAGTGAGAGATATATGTATGCTGCATGGCACTTGGCCGTGCTAGCGCCAAAAATTTCTCCGTTTCTCCAGGAAGGCCTATGGTGAGCCCTGGGGCTCTGGAAGTAGTTCGGTGCTCGGGGTATGGAGTTCAAGGGACATCATCCCTTATCATACGTCGACATGACCTGCCTTTGCTCCATCTCACCAAAAGTGACGAAGACTGTGCAATGTTTACAAGAGCTTGAGAAGCTGATGGGCTCCCCATCTGCCGCTCACGGGGGCTCCTGAAGGTATGAGGGGCTGCTCAAGGCCGTTTAAGAGGCTGTCCGAGAACGAAGTCTTTGAAGAACAATGAAGTATGCACGCATAGGAGGCGAGCCCAAGACTGGGCCTTTTCTAACAACCTCCGGAATTACTGGACGGTCGGAATCGCATCACAAGTTCAACAGTCGCTAACCAGTTGATTTATTTTACGCTGCTTTTCGGAGAGACTCTAAGTGCTGGAGCCGTGAGGACGGCACACCAATTGCTGTGCTCACGGGAATCTTCACGAGGGTGTTCGTGATCGATAGTACCTCCCAAGAGGGTCCATGATAATTGTGTCTCGAGATGTTCATGGTCGGTACCGATCCCCACACGCCCCTGGCACGCCTCAGAGGCCTCGGATCTATACGCCGACGCCAGAGGGTTTCGAGCGTTTCATGCGGGTGTGGGTCAACATCCACGTATCAAGGAGTCTCACGATGCCTGGCACAACCATACAATTGCAAGCCCATGAGGTGATGGTCTTTTCCGATGAACTTGACATCCACCTGTTGCCCAAGGTCGGCGTGGCCTGGATGCCCAAAGGGAGCCAAAAGGCAGTCATAGCACTCGGCAAGCATGCGAAGTACTTTCTGTCTGGCGCCCTGAATCTCGCCACCGGCGAAATACTATATTGCCGCGGCACACGGAAAACCCATGCGCTCTTCCGTGACTGGCTGACACTCCTGGATCACGCCGATCCAGCTTTATGGATCACCCGCCTCGCTGTGGTCGTGGATAACTGCTGTATTCATCGAGCTAAGGCCGTGGAGTAGTGGATCCAAAGCCATTCCCGCTTTGCACGGCTGTGGTTGCCGACTTATTGTTCCCGGGCAAATCCCATTGAACGAGCCTGTGGCGACGTGCACGATCAATGCACGAGAAAGCATAAACGGAAGTGCCTGTGTGATGTGGTCAGCGATGTCGAGCGGCACCTTCGCCAGAACGGACCTTGGCTCTACAAACTGTTCCAGCTTTACGATGCACCCGAGGTCACCGCTACGGTCGAGCGAATCGCGGCGTCGGAGCGAGTCAAGGTTGCCGCGTGAGTGTACGAATCTCATGCACTCTGATTTAAACCGATTATTTCCCATCCAAAGCTCACAGCTTGCAGATTGGCCTGTGGACGTTGCTGAAGCTCGTCCTTACCAAAGTTCAAGGACCAACGCTATGAGACCCGCGCAGTTGCTCCTGTTGGCGTTTGTCTTGGCCGCCTTGACGAAACCGATGTACTCATACAACCAGCGATGCATGCCCACCCCTGACTTCCTCTTTTGGGCCCTGGGGTGGATTGGCACCGCCGCCATTATTCTCTTTGCTGACGCAATGTCCTTTCTCGCGCACCTCCTGGGCATCGGTCGGGGCGCCGACTCCATCATCCACGCCAACCTGCTCCTCAGCTTCTACCTCATCTTGTGGCTCTATTTGCAACTTGCACGCCTGGAACACGCGATCACGCTGCTCGTCAGAGAAATTGCCTTAGAGCAGCTCCCGGTCTCAGCTGATTCGCGTGCAGACAACGGTGATTAGCCAGTGCCTAGAGCGACTATAGGAAGTTTCGGTGTGATCGGGGGGCAAACAATCAAAGGCGGCGTGTGCTCTCCGCTCCTCGTTTTTCCATCCTCGGAGCCACCCCGAGCTTCCAGCCTGACCCCCATTGATGAGGAACGAGTTGCGATCGCTCTTGGGCGCTGCAGAGGCTTGTTGCTCGATATCCGATGTAGGACGAAAGAGCTCGCGAGAGGCTACTGGTCGCGACCAGGGCACGGCCATCGGGGTGGATATCTATTCCTGGCCGGGTGCGGATGTAGTGTCCGATACTACCGGACTGCCGTTTCCAGAAGAGGTATTTCGACACCATGATCATGTCGCCTGTTTGAACCACGTCCCGCAGTCGAAGAGGAGCCTAGATACGGCCTACAGGTCTGGGGAAGCGGCAGCGCGGTCCGCTTTCCCGCTGCACGGAGGCATAAATGCGCGGCACGGGGCGCCCATACGCTCATGGCATTTCAGGCATACTAGGCACTAGGGCTATGGTGAAGGTCAATTGCCGAGCAGGCTGCTAACATATGAGCGATGCAACGGCCGATGGCGAGGTTCGCAGCCAGCGGTGGAGACGAGATGCGCACATCACCCGCTCAAGTCAGTCGACAGACATGGGTCGTGTTCATAGTGAGCGTCCTGATGCTTGGCGCGCTGCTGCTGCGTGTGCAAGCCGTCTGGCACAGGATCCCCCAGGGGCCGGAGGCGCAGGCCTTCCTGGTTGGTGACGAGATCGCCTATGACGAGTTGGCCGATGCAGTGCTGCACGGGTCGTTTTTTCCATCGCCGGTACGGGTACCCGTGTACCCAATATTTATCGCCGCAGTATATGCCGCGCTGGGCGAGCGCTCCCCAGCGAAGCTATTGTATGTGCAGGCGTTTGTCGGCGTGGCGGCGGTTCCCCTGACGTACTTGCTGGCGCGGCGCGTCACTGGGCGCATTCCCGCGCTCGTGGCGGCGGGGATCGTGGCGTGTGATGCTTTGCTGATTGCCCATTCCCAGCAGCTGTTTAGCGAGATCGTATATACCCCCTTGCTGCTGGTCGCTCTGTTGGCGCTGTTCTGAGCGCTGCAGACGCCGCGACTGTGGCGCTTTGCCTGGGCTGGGATGAGCATGGCCGTGGTCACCCTCTGCCGTCCCACGACCGGTCTGATCCCCCTGATGCTACCTTTGGTGCTGCCATGGGGCTGGCCCTTGAAACAAAAGGTCGGCCTCTGCCTGGCGTATGGTCTCACAATGGTGGCGGTCATCGCGCCGTGGACCTACCATAACTGGCGCACCTATCACCGCTTCCTTCCCTTGACCGTCTGGGCCGGAGCCCTCTGGCAGGGGAGCCCGGAGTTTTATCACTTGCTGCAGCAGAAGCGGAATTACTATCAGGTGTGGCTCCAGGATCTCGACCCCAAGCACAATGGGGGCCATGCCCCTTATACAATCGAGGGCCATCGGTACTTTACACAGCGCGCGCTCCGCTCACTTTGGGCCGAGCCAGGCGTCTACCTCACCTAAGTGCTGCAGAAGGCCGGCTATCTGTGGCTGGGAAACCCGACGGTAGAATGGGCCTATGGCCATCTGTATAACGGGAGATTGTCTTTATGTGAAGGCCTTCTCGAGTGGCTGCCGCCACACTTTCAGCCCAGGGCATGTGCACGCGGGCAGCTCGTCGAGGCACAGGATGCCGTGGTGCGCCCGCGACACCTCCCCCGGCAGGGGGATCTGGCCCCCGCCGATCAATCCGGCGTCGGAGATGGTGTGATGCGGGGCACGAAAGACTCTGTTGGGTAAGTCAAAAACACGCGAAATCCTGCTTATTGATGTCCCCGGAGCAAGACGTGCTCGTCCCCTTTGAACTCCACTTGCCCGGTATAGCCTATTTGACCCCATAATTCATAGCCGATAATGACATGGGCGCTCTGCCAGGGGAAAGCTTCACGCAGATCCCGCACCTCAAGACAGTGCAGCCGGCGATCCGCGGGGATGTAAAACCGCAGCGAGGGCTGCACATCCTGCCCCGGATTCGCGGGTATGGCTTGAGGGGGCGATGGGCCCAAGGGTCGACACTCCCGCTCGACCACATACATCCTGGCGTCGGAGCCTAGGTGTTCCGCCACGTAGGCCGCAAGGGGTTTGACCGCGGGGGACCCATCAGCAGCTATTGGGAACCGAATGCAACAGACCGCCATCACCGCAGCGATCACCCCGAAGGCCACTCTGTCCGTGAGCAGTTCCGCCAGCGCGAGCGCGACGAGCAGTGCGATGGCCGGGTAGATCATAGTGATATAATTGCCCAGCTTGGTCTGGGCCATGGAAAACACCACCAGGGGCACTGTCACCCAACTCAGCAGTAACCACATCCGGCGATCCCCTCGGTGCCAGGCCTGCCTCACCCCCCACACATACGCGAGCAGCCAGACGTAGCCCCACAGCGAGAAGCCCCGGCGCATAATATCCAAGTAAAACAGCGGCCCCTCGTCGTGCGCCTCAATGACTTGGGACAGCCGACCGAGGAGGTTGACCCCCACATAATCTTGCAGGAAGAGCGCGCCATGCGTCCAAGACTGCCAGAGGTGCCATGGCAGCATGATGATCCCGGTGCACGCTCCCGCGATGATCCAGTAGCCAGTCTGGCGAGAACGGCGCGGTCTTGTAAGCAGCCAATATCCCAGAGGGATCATCAGGGCGAATAAGCCGGGCCACGCCTTCGTCATGACCGCTAGTCCTGTGGGAAGCCCGATGCACGCGATGACCCACGGCCGCTGCCCAGCCTCCCAAATCAGCACCTGCGCCGCGACAATCCAAAACGTCAACGGGATATCCAGCATGCCCACCCGAGCCTGGCTTAAAAAATTAAATTTATGGCTGTATGCGCTCTGATCAATCCCCAACAACAGCAACGCGGCCCCAGCCCCGACCGCCCATGAGTGGAAGCGCACGCCCAGGACGAACGTCAACACGATCACGCCAAAGCCAAAGATCGCGGACCAGAGCCGTGCGGCCAACTCACTAATTCCGATCAGCTGATACGTGAGCGCGGTGAGCCAGACATAGAGCGGCGGTTTGTGGAAAAAGGGTGAACCATTCCAGGATAGAGTCCCCCATACGCCTGAGCGGAGCATCTCTTTGGCGGACTGCGCATAAATCGCCTCATCCCAGTCGTATAGGCTCCCGTCGCCAAGCTGATAAAACACCAGCACAAGGGCCAGCCCCAAGACGCTCCCGCTGATGAGCCATCGCATGCTACCCATAAGGGAGAGTCCCCGTGCGGCCAAGGACCACCCCGCACACGCCCGTTCTGATGCAACCGAGCCAACACCGATGCTATTGGTTAACTCATCCTTCACAAAGCACCGCCTGGCGTGACAAGGGATGGGGCGCCAGTTGGGCAAAGTGCCCTGACTTTCGCCGGCGCTCCCCCAAGGGTTCACCTCGGAGCCAAGCGATCACCCGCACGACATTCATCGCGGTGGCAGTCAGCAACTGCTGGAGATGCGTGCGTGCCAACCCAAGGTACCGACTCTGACGGAGGTCAAAGCGCCGGGTGCCTTGCGAGAGGCGACTCTCCACCCCGGCCCGCAGAGCGTATTGGACTTTGAAGTCTCCCGTCTCTTGCCGTTGGCGTGCGGCCTGGATGGCCTCATGGTGCGCTTGCGGTCGGACGGTGAGTTGGCGTGGAGCGCCTTTCGCCGTGGTGCACGCAGGACGGGCGGGACACGCGAGACAGGTGGGGCCGTCAAACCGAATGCGGATCACGGGATCGCCTGAGACGTCGTGTCCCGGCCGCCAGTGGACACGGGGATGTCCCTGGGGACAGCGCGCCTGCTGGGCCTCCCAATCCAAGACAAAGGCCTGCAAATCGTAGCCTTGTCCGGTTTGATGTTGCCGGCTATAGGAGCCGAAGGCGGGGCCAACCACATCGACCTGATGCTGGGTCTGGGCCGTCACCAGGAAGTCGGCATCGACATCGCCGCTGTCGAGCACATGGGTGCCGGGCAGCAGATCACGTGCGGCTAAATCGTGCACGATCGCCGGTCCCATGACGCAATCCGGCGTGGTGGCCGGTGTCGTGATGATCTGCGTCATCAGATCAGGCTGGCCCGGATCACAGGTCTCGGTGAGGTGCACCTTATAGCCCACCCAGTGGGTCTCGCGTTTACTGCTGTAGCGGGCCTCCAGGTCATAGGGCGACGTGATACGCACCGCTGTAGGCGGTTGTTCATCCCCCGTGCGCCAGCGGAGGTCTTCGAGCCCCGGGACGGTACAACGGTCATAGTGTTGGAGCCAGATTTGCCGGAGCGCCTCCAAGGCCGGGAGGTCCCTGAGGCTTGGCGACGTGTCGGCGGCCTGCACCCAATCCAGGAGTTGATAGCCGTCTCCCCCGATCTGGCGGGCGAGGGCTTCGCGCTTGCTCGCGTCCTTCGGCAGGCGCGCCTGGTCCGACCGGAGGCCATAGCGGGCATACCACTCCGGCGGCACATGCTGCTGGACCCAGGTGGGATCGGCGTCGCTGCGCTGGTTGAGCGCATAGTGCATGGCTTCCAGGACGCATGCCAAGCGGTGGAGATTCCGGATCGCCGCGAAGACATGCGTGGAATCCGTCCGTTGGGTGCCCCGTGCGTTGATCCAACCGTGCGCTTTACAGGTGCTCAGAAACGTGTCGAACAGACGCTGTGCAGCCGCATGGGTGAGCAACCGCTGACGAAAATCGTGCAACAAGGTGAAGTCAAAGCCCGGGTCGTGCAAGTCGAGGCTGAGGGCATATGTCCAATCCATGCAGCGACGGACGGCATCGGCGGCCTGGCGGTCGGTGAGCCCTTCCATAGACTGCATCACGACGACGAGCGCCAAGCGCCAGGGGGCCACTTCTACGGGGCGGCCCTCGGGGGGATAGAGATCGGCAAAGAGCTGATCGTCATCGAGCGTGCCGAACGCCGCGTGCAGGTCCAGATAGAGGTTGCCTTTGGGGAAGGCAGCCCGCACGGCCGCCGCGGTCGCGTCGGGAATGGGGGGGAGGGGTTCGGGGCGAAAGCTCATGGCGCACCTCCTAGCATGACAGGGACTCTCGGGCTGCCTGCAAGCCTAGCCTATCATCCTGGGGCGCGTCCACCGACACGCCCTCCCACGGCGCTGCGGCGGCTGCCACGTGCCCCAGGCCTCTCGGAGCAGCTGTCTGGTGTCCCAAGTGATCGGCGCTATGGTGGTACGCGCCCAATATTTTTTACTACAGAAATTATTTCTGTAGCAGAGTGCAGTAAAAAGGCCTGGTGAGCTATAACCCCGCGAGGAGTTACCCAACAGAGTCACGAAAGGGGCGGGTGGTCTCCATGGCCTCAGCCAGGGTCATGGCCGGCAGGATCGTTGCCAGCCGGCGCGCCCGCATGGATTTCCCGACCACGGGACTGCTCAGTATCAGAACGTTATGGGCAGAACGCCCGCGAAGTTTTGGGCTTCAGCCTGCCCTCTAAGGGTGCCAAGAACCATCGCAGGTGATCCATCATCGGACGGGAGGAAGACTATAGAATCGGGATTACGCCAGCTCCTCTAGGAGTGCCCCGGCCTCTTTGAGGTCCGCCATCACAAATTCCTCGGTATGCCAGCTCTAAGTCCCGGCCAGGCCCTAGCCGGCCTCGGCTTGTCCTAGCATTGCCACAGAAGGATGAGGCTGAGCGCGGCACGCAGCTCCCACCATTTCGCCTGTTGGCGGCGTGCGTCGACTGCAGCGCACACCCTCCCCACAGCCGAAGGCCACAGCGCAAGAGCCAATCCATGCCCACCTCACCGCCGCTCGCCGTGCGCATTATAGGTGTGTTCGAGTACGGCAAACCCCGTCGGGCGGAGGAGCCGTACGGTGAGCCGATGGTCTGCCTTCGGCGCGGTCCACTCCACGGTCCCCGACCACGTGGTGCCCGGGGGGAGCGTGGGCAGAGCAATGACGCCCTGCGCGAAAACTGACCGCCCGTCCGACCCGGCCACTATCCATTCAAGCCGGTACCCCTGGAGGGTATAGACCGGTAGGTCGCGCGCCATCGGACCACGGGCCCGCAGGACCACCGTGGCGCGCTCGGTGCCACCTGAGGCCGGGGACATGCGGACAGCGTCCAGCACCGCCGGGGCGTATGCCTCACGCAGCACGGCCCAAGAGCCGCGTCGCTGACGCCACGCATCGACCACGCCCATCATCAGCTCGTTCGGCGTGCGGTGGTCCTGGTAGGTAAAGAAGATGGTGCCGGCGATGAACGGCCGGCTCCGGAACACCGGCAGTTGCTCATGGATGAGCTGCTGGCGCAGGTGGTCGGCGGCCTCGGCGTCCGACGCCTGCTCAGGGGAGAGCGCGTAAAATTGCGACGGGTCAGCGTCGGCCCGCCGATGGATGTACTCCCAGCGCGGGGCAAAGCCATACTCCGAGATGATGACCGGTTTGTCAGGCCAGGTGGTATGGATGGCATCGAGCGCGGGGCCAAGCTGTATCTTCGGCCCGCTCCAGGTCCCATAGTAGGCGTTCATCAGCACGATGTCGGCGAGACCGGTAGCATCGGCCCAGGGCTGATACCCCAGGCGGTTGGAAGCAAACCCCACTGGACGGGTGGGGTCGAGTGTTTTGGCCACCGCGATCATCTCGCGTACAAAGGCGTGCCCGGCCCCGGTGTCAGAGGCGAATTCGTTGCCCAGGCTCCAGGCCCAGACGGCAGGATGATTGGCGTGGGAGCGGATCATTTCTCGGAGCTGCTGGCGCGCCAGCATGCGGATGCGCGGGTGCGCCAACTGAGTTGCTGAGAGCTGCCAGACCGGGATCTCGGGGATCAGCAGCAGGCCGTGGCGATCGGCATAGTCAAGGACAGAGTCCACTTGGGGGTAATGTATCGGACGGGAGAGGACGGCATTCAAACGCTTCAGGTCGGAAAAGTCAGCCGCTATCACGGTGACGGGCTCAGCTAGGCCGTATGCCGGGGAGTCTGCGTGGCGAGTGAGCCCCACCAGCCGCACAGGCTCGCCATTGAGATAGAGGCGAGCCCCGCGCAGCTCGATCGCCCGGACACCGAACATCTCATCCGCGGTGTGGAAGATTTGGCCGTTGATGGCTCGAAGGGTGGCTTCCCAGCGATATAGGTATGGGTGATCAAAGTGCCAGAGCATAGGGTCTGACAGAATGGCGGTTAGGGTGATCTCCTGGCTCGCACCCGGGGGCAGGTGGATGGCCGTGGCTGGGGTGGCGATCAACGCTGCCGGGCCCCCGGTCTCGTGGCACACCTCGCCCATCAGCGTCCCCTCCACCGGTTGTGCCGAGGCATTGGTCAGCGTCACTGTGGCGGTGAGGGTGGCCGCTGCGGCCCGGCCTACATCGACCAAGGCGGGGACGGCCACCAGCCGCTGCTGTGCAATGAAGGCTCGGCTGGAGAGGTGAAGGGCAACCTCGCGCACGATCCCTCCATAATGCCACCAATCGTACGACCAGTGA
>Ga0137407_10002658_pt1 | contig 11736 bp, 8 predicted proteins | sample CZOMad2_2_16fung_FD_108410 | JGI IMG/M metagenome (GOLD analysis project Ga0137407, IMG submission 108410) | Vadose zone soil fungal communities from Angelo Coast Range Reserve, California, USA - CZOMad2_2_16fungal (Illumina Assembly) | ecosystem: Environmental > Terrestrial > Soil > Vadose zone...
GTCACGCTCACGCTCACCCGCATCGCGCCGGACGGCACCACGGCGGCCGTCGCTATCGGGACCGCAGCGACCGGGGGCTTCTCCTTCACCATCACGCCGGCCACGGCCGGCACCTGGACGTACTCGGCCTTTTACCCGGGCACGGCCCTGATCTCAGCGGCGACGGGGGCCACCCACGTGACCGTGACCCGGCTAGCGACCACCTTGAGCCTGGCCGCCAGCGCGAACGCGGTGAACTATAAGGCCCCGGTCACGGTGACGGCGCACCTGGGAACGACGCAGGCGGGCCGGCCGGTGTCGGTCTACGCCCAGACGGTCCGCGCCGCGACCCGCATGCTCCTCAAGACCGCGACCGTGTCCGCCAAGGGCGACCTGAGCGTCAGCTACGCGCCGCAGTTCAGCACCACGTTCAGCGTGGTCTTCCCCGGCGACGCCCGTTACGCGGCCAAGACGGTCACCCGCAGCGTCTACGTCTGGGTGAGCGTGACCCAGTCGCTGGCCAGCTACTACGCCAGCGAGACCTACAAGGGCACCCTCTACCGGATTTACCACCACACCAGCGCGCTCCACGACACCATCACCGTGGCGCCGAACAAGCACGGCGAGTGCGTCAAGGCCGAGATCCAGATCTTCTTCGAGGGCGCCTGGATCGACGACCTGCAAGGCGGCACCACGAACTGCGGGGGCCTGTCCGGCTCCAGCCGCGTACTGGGGACCTTCGGCCTGGCGACGGCGGCCGGCGCGCGCTACCGCATCCGCGCCCTGTTCCTCCGCTCCGCCAGCGACGGCGTGAACCTGAACAACGACAGCTCCTGGCGGTACTTCCGGGTCGTGACCTGACCCGCGGCCGCGGAGATCAGGTAACGGCAAGATGCGGGACGCCAGTCAGCCCGACTCGCGGATCAGGTCCGCCGCCCGCCAGCCGATGACCATCGCGGGGGCGGCGGTGTTCCCCGACACCTGAGCCGGCAGCACGGAGGCGTCGGCGACCCGCAGGCCCTCGATGCCCCTGACGCGCAGCGCGGCGTCCACTACGCTGTCGCCTCCCGGCCCCATGGCCGCTGAGCCGACCGCGTGGTAGATCCCCGACCCGGCGACCAGCGCGTACTGAACGACCTGCTCCGGCGTCGCCACCGAAGGCCCGGGGAACTCCTCCTCGCCGGCCAGCTCGGCGACCGGCCCGGAGCCGAGCACGGCCCGGGCGATGCCCAGCACTGCTCCCGTGGCCGCCCGGTCGGCGGCGGTTTCCAGGAACCGCGCGTCGATCACCGGCAAGTCCGCCGGGCTGCCGCCGCCGCAATGGATCGCGCTGAACGTCTCCGGCCGTATCTGGTATCCCAGGAACAAGATCCCGGAATGCCTGGCCAGCCGAAGCTCCGCGTGCCCGGTATCGATCGCCATCGGCGCGAACAGGCCGTGGATGTCGGGGCGCGGCAGTCCCGCGGATGACCTGAACTGACACGCCAGGTCATAGCCGGCGGTGGACAGGATGCCGGTTCCGTTTCGCAAGTACCTGAGGGTTTCCAGGGCCTTTCCCCGGACGGTGCGGACGCGGGCGCCTGGGCCGAGCATCCCGGCGTCCAGCGTGAGCCGGACCTGGAGGGCCACGCCCCGCTGCTCGATGACCCGCTCGCCGACCTGCGGTGACTCGGCGCGGACGTCGGCGCCGATGGCGCGCAAGATGTCGGGGCGGCCGATGCCGGAGCGCTCGAGCAGCAGCGGTGTCTCAACGGTCCCGGCGCAGATGATGACCTCGCGCCGGGCCGTGATGTCCGTCGTCGTTCCCCGGTGCCGGACGCGGATACCGGTCACGCGGCCACCGCGGCCACCGCGGCCACCGGGGGCGCCGAACAGCAGGTAGCCAGCGCGGGTGCGAATGGCGACAGTGAGGTTGCCGCGCGTACTCCGCCTGCCCGCCCGGCCCCGTGCCGACTGGGTGAGCGCGGGCCGGACGAAGGCGCGGTAGGAGGTGGTGCGCCGGCCATCGCGGATGGTGGACGGGGTGACGGCGATCCGGTCGCTGTCGTGGGCGTTGAAGTCGGCGACGTTCTCCCAGCCGAAGGCCCTGGCGGAGCCGAGGATGGCCTGCGTGAGCTGGTCATCGGCGGGGGTGACCGAGACGCCCAGCGCTGATTCCAGCGCCTGGTAGGCGGGGCCGGTGTCGGCCCAGCCCCAGCCGGGGTTGCCCCGGGCCGCCAGGGCGTCCCAGTCGGCGGGCGCGCCGCGCACCCACATCATCCCGTTCACCGCCGCCGAGCCGCCCAGGACGCGGCCGCGCAGCCACGCCTCGGGCTGCTGGCCCGGCCCGGCGGGCTTGGTGGGGTAACGGTACAGGTACCGGTCGCCGCGCAGCGTGTAGTAGAACCCCTTGGGGACGTGCAGGAGCGGGTTGACGTCAGCGCCGCCGTACTCGATGAGGAGCACGCTGGTGCGCGGGTCCTCGGCTAGCCGCCCCGCCACGACGCACCCGGCGGCCCCCGCTCCGACAACGATGTAGTCGTACTCCATATAGCCGCAAGCGTAAGGGGAATCCAGGCGCTTGTTCACCGCCCTATAGCCGGGCTCGCCGCGCCGGGGTACAAGGGAAGGATGGGAACTAAGCGCGAGCCGATGTTTGATGAGCTTCCCCGGCTGGCCGGATCGGGCTACCGGCACTCCTGGGGCGTGTGGGGGCCGGGCGACCAGCTCGGCACGCTGAACCGGCTCACGCCGCGGGTCGTCGCGGCGGCCGCCGGGTGCGTGCGGACCGGCGAGCGGATCGGGGTCAGCCTGCCGCTGGATGAGCCGTCGCCGCCGTTCTTCGGCCGCAAGGCGATGACGCACAGCTTTTACCGGATGGACGCGGAGGTCGGCTGGGACGACTGGCTCGATGGCTTCTACCTGCAGTGCTCGAGCCAGTGGGACGGCCTGCGGCACATCCGCAGCGCCGACGGGTTCTACGGCGGCTGGAACGGCGACCCGTCGGCCGACCCGGGGCCGCTCGGCATCCAGCACTGGGCGCGGCCCGGCATCATCGGGCGGGGCGTGCTCGTCGATCTCGCCGCCGGGGAGATCGCCAGTGACACGGGGGAGGGGACCGCGGGGGAGGACTACGACCCGTTTACCGCGCGGCGCTTCAGCGTGGCCGACATCGAGGCGGCGCTGGCCGCGCAGGGCGTCGGGATCCGCACGGGGGACATCTTGTGTGTGCGGACCGGGTGGATGGACAAGTACCTGACCCTGGGGGAGCAGGCCCGCGCGGAGCTGGCCGTGGCACTGGCCGCCCCGCGCGACTACGCGTGCGCCGGGCTGTCGGGCAGCGAGGAGATCAGCCGCTTCCTGTGGGACAGCGGCGTCGCCGCCGTGGCCGCCGACAACCCCGCCGTCGAGACGGTCCCGGCCGATCCTTCGATCGGGTTCCTGCACGGCCGCCTCATCCCGTCGCTGGGCTTCGCGATCGGGGAGCTGTTCGACTTCAGCGCGCTCGCGGCGGCCTGCCACGCCGACCGCCGCTACGACTTCCTGTTCACCAGCGTCCCGCTGAACGTGACCGGCGGCGTGGGATCCCCCGCCAACGCGGTGGCGGTCCGCTAGCCCTGGTGCTTAACTGGCCCCAGGGCCGGCCGGCCAGGACGGACAGGTGCAGGGAGACCATCGTGTCCTCCAGGTCCGGGAGCTGCTTGGTCCGGTCGGCGCGGACGGTCGCGCGGACCAGTTCCCCGGTCGCCCCGGCTACCGCCAGGTACGCCTCGGCGGGCACGACCGGCCACTCCGGGTGCCGGGCCCGCGCCCGCACGTGCCACCTGCGGTTGACCTCCGCGAACCGCGCCACCGCGTCGTAGAACCGCGCCACCGCCGCCGGGCCGGCCGCGGGCATGTCGATGTAGAAGACCCGGGCGAAGGCCGGCTCCTCGGCCAGGAACGACAGGAACGCCCGGCAGCCCGCGCGCAGCACGTCCTCGGGGGGCGCTTCCCGCGGCACCGCGCGGGCCGCGGTGATGACCCGCCCGAGCAGCAACTGCCCGCCCGCGCTGGTCGCGGCGAGGAAGCAGTCGTCCTTGCCGCGGAAGTGGGCGTAGAAGGCGACGCGGGAAACGCGAGCGCGGCGAACAATGTCGGCGACCGTGACGGCGCCATAGCCGGCTTCGGCGACAGCCGCGATGACGGAGCGCTCCAGCCGCTCACGCTGGGAGGCGCTTACCGCGAGGGTCGGCAGCCGGTTGCGGCCGCGCGGCAGACCCGGCTTGCCCTCGTGAGTTCGTGCAAGGCTTCCCCCTTGCGCACCTTCGGGCACGGGTCTATCGTAACGGGAAAATTCCTAAAGTACGACGTCGTACTTTAGACCGTGCGCACGTCACCCCCGGCGTGGCGCCGGAAAGGGGTCATCGGTGACAGCAACCCTGAAAGGCCAGCCGGCCGGCGGAGCCCTTGGCGGTCTCTGGCAGCGCCAGCTTGAGCATTATCCGGAAACGCGACCGCGCGTTTTGTACCTAGCCATCGTCGTTCTCGCCACGATCATCCTTTATTACGAGCTCTATATCGCCGGGGCGGTGGCACCGTCCATTATCTCCGGGTTCGGGATGACCTTCCCGTTCTACGTCTACATCACGGTCGTCGGCAACGCGATCGGCGCCTTTGGCTCGCTGGCCGCCGGGCTCGCCGACCGCTGGGGCCGGGCCAACATGGTGGCCTACGGGCTGCTGGTGACCGGTGCGCTCACGCTGTTCGGCATCCCGAACGCATCCGGCAAGTGGACCTTCGCCATCTTGTTCTACCTGATCGGCCTGGTCGAGGGCGTCATCCTCGTGGCCACGCCTGCCCTGGTCCGGGACTTCTCCCCGCAGCTGGGCCGGGCCTCGGCGATGGGCTTCTGGACGCTCGGCCCGGTGGTCGGCAGCCTGGTCGTCTCCGTGGTGTCCAGCAACACCGTTGGCAGCCTGCACCCGTGGCAGGACCAGTTCATCATCTGCGGCATCGTCGGCCTCGTGGTGGGCGTGATCGCGATCTTCGGCCTGCGGGAGTTGTCCCCGCAGCTGCGCGACCAGCTGATGGTGTCGCTGCGGGACCGGGCGCTGATCGAGGCGAAGGCCCGCGGCCTGGACATCACCGAGTCGCTGAAAAGGCCGTGGCGGCAGATGATGCGACTGGACGTGATCGGCTCGGCTTTCGCGATCTCGGTGTTCCTGATCATCTACTACACGGCCGTCGGGTTCTTCACCATTTACTTCACCTCGATCCACGGCTTCTCGCTGTCGCAGGCGAATGGCCTCGGGAACTGGTTCTGGGCGTTCGACGCCGGGGCGCTCATCGTCGTCGGGATCATCTCCGACAAGCTCGGCGTGCGCAAGCCGTTCATGGTGATCGGCGCGGTCGGCGCGATCGTCATGACGATCGTCTTCCTGAACCTGGGCGCGGGGACTAGCCTCGGCACGTTCGCCCTGGTGATCAGCCTCAACGCGGTGTTCCTGGCGATCGCCTACGGGCCGTGGATGGCCAGCTTCACCGAGACGGTCGAAAAGCACAACCCGGCCTTGACCGCCACCGGCCTGGCCGTGTGGGGCTGGATCATCCGGGCGGTGGTGGCGATCTCGATCGCGATCCTTCCGGTGGTGATCAGCGCGATGACGCCGCTGGTCACCTACGGGACGCCGGTCGCCACGCTGTCGGCGAAGTACGCCCCGCAGCTGCAGACCCTCGGGGCGGTCGACGCGCAGACCCTGGGCACGCTGCAGGCCAACCCGGCGGATGCGGCCGCCGGGGCCAAGGCGGTGGGCGAGATCGCGACCGCGCTCAAGATCAGCCCGGCCGACGCGACCGCCCGGCTGATCGCGGTGTCCAAGGTACCCAAGGGCGACCTGCTGTTCCTGCAGGCGCACGGCCCGGCCGTGCAGAAGGCCGCCGCGGACGCGCCCGGCCAGTGGAAGGCCTGGTGGTGGGTGTGCGTCGGCGGTGAGGTCGCGTTCTTGCCGTTCATCCTCGTGATGGCCGGCCGGTGGAGCCCGCGCCGGGCACGCGAGGACCAGGCTGAGCACGAGAGGGCCGTCGAGGCCGAGCTCGCCGCCCTGCAGGCGGAGAAGGCCTAGCCAGTCCGGTAACCACAACCCATCGCGAGTCACGCGGCTGCGGGATCCCGCGCTCCGGCGCGGGATCCCGCTGGCCGTGCCGCTAGGGACGGCGCGCGAACCGCAGCGCGCCGTCGCTGATGCGGCCGTAGCGCAGCTTCAGCAGGTCACGCGGATAGCTCATGACGACCCGCCAGGGCGCGCGCGAGCCGGACTTCGGGAACTCGTGAACCGAGCGCTGGACGTAGCCGGATGAGAAGTCCAGCAGCGGCTGCTCGGTGACCCGGGGATCGGAGTTCACCGGCACGCAGCTGTCGTAGCCGCGCGTTGCCATGTAGCGCAGCAGCCGCATGACGTACTCAGCGACCAGGTCGGCCTTGAGCGTCCACGACGCGTTCGTGTAACCGAAGGTGAACGCGCAGTTCGGCACGCCGCTGAGCATCGCGCCCTTGTACGCCAGCGTCTCCGGCAGCTTCACCTCAGCCCCGTCCACCGACAGCGTGATGCCGCCCAGGGCCAGCAGCCGCAGCCCGGTCGCGGTGATGATGATGTCCGCCTCCAGCGACGCGCCCGACTCCAGCAGCAGGCCAGTTGAGGTGAACGACGCGATCCGGTCGGTGACCACCGACGCCTGGCCGCGGCGGATCGCGCGGAACAGGTCACCGTCCGGCGCCAGGCACAGCCGCTGGTCCCACGGCTGGTACCGCGGCTGGAAGTGCGCGTCGACGTCATATCCGGGCGGCAGCTGCGCTATCGCCCCCCTTCGCAGCAGCCCGCGCATCAGCTGCGGGCGGCGCCGGCTGAGCCGGTAGAACAGGGACTGCAGCGCGATGTTCTTCCACCGCGTGACCGCGTAGGCGCCGCGGTCGCCGATCACCGGCCGCAGCCGGCCCGTCATCTTGTCCGTGGCGGGCAGGGCGGCGATATAGGACGGCGACCGCTGCAGCATCGTCACGTGCGCGGCCTGGCCGGCCATCGCCGGGACCAGCGTCACGGCGGTGGCGCCGCTGCCGATCACGACGACCCGCTTGCCCGTGTACTCAAGGCCGGCGGGCCACAGCTGCGGGTGGACGATCACGCCGCTAAACGCCTGACTGCCGGGGAACGACGGCTCATGGCCGGCGTCGTAGCGGTAGTAGCCGGTGCACAGGTACAGGAACCGGCAGGTGAGGCTGACCGGCTGCCCGGCATGGTCTCCGGTCACCGTCCACCGGGCCTGCGCGCTGGACCACGTGGCGGACACCGCCCGGTGCCCGAAGCGCACGCGGCGGTTGACGCCGGCCTCCGCGGCGGTGTCCTGGACGTACCGCAAGATCGCCGGCCCGCCCGCGATCGCCTCAGCGGAGGCCCATGGCCGGAACCGGTACCCTAGCGTGTGCATGTCCGAATCCGATCGCACGCCGGGATAGCGGAACAAGTCCCAGGTCCCGCCGATCGCGTCCCGCGCCTCCCAGATCAGGTAGCTCCGGGCGGGCAGCGCTGACTGCAGGTGCCGGGCCGCCCCGATACCGGACAGCCCCGCGCCCACGATCAGCACGTCGACCTGCTCGCTCATGTCATCCAGTCTCGCCCATCACGGGGCCCGGACCGCCACCCAGCCGGACCGGTCACCCGGTCTGGCGGAGCTGCCGGGCCGCCTCGGCGGCGGCCGACATCTTGCTCATCGCCAGGTACCGCGGGACGCGGCGCAGGCCGCAGTCGGTGGAGATCTCCAGCGCGGAAGCATCGCGGTACTGCAGGCACGTGCGCACCCGCTCGATGATGTCCTGCGGCGTCTCGCTGTAGTGCGTCTTGATGTCGATGAGGCCCGCCGACAGGATGCGCCCGGCGTCCCACTTGCCGACCAGGTCGATCTCGGCCATCTCCCGCGCGCCGAACTCCAGCGAGAACCCGTGCACGTTCGCGTCCAGCAGGGTGGGGAACAGCCACCGGTACGTCCGCTTGGCATAGGGGAGCCGGCGGAATGACCCGAAGCAGATGTGCACCACGAACGTGCACCCGGTGATGCCGTCGACGACGTTGTTGATGACCTCGACGAGGTTCTCCGGCGTCCGGTCCTCGGCGGCGTGCGACGGCGTCAGCGGCTCCTCGATCTGAATGTAGTCGCAACCCGCCGCGACCAGCTTCTTGATGTCGGCCCGGATCGCCGGCACCAGCGCGTCGGCGCACTCGCGCCGGGACCGGTAGGTCGGCGAGAAGTCCAGCTCCGTCGTGATCCCGTAGGGTCCCGGCATGCCGATCTTGGGCCGGCGCCTGGTCCGCGCCGTCAGGAACTCGTACTCGCCCGCGAAATCCCAGATCGACTCGATGCCGTCCAGCGGCGCGACCACCTCATAGACCGGGAGCTGGTCCCAGCCGATCGCGCCGAGCTTGCGCGGCGCCGGCTTCAGGCGCAGGCCCGGCAGTTGTGAGGTCAGCCCCTCGATCCAGCCGCCGCGCCGGTGCTCCCCGTCGGTGAGAATGTCCAGCCCGGCCGCCTCCTGGTCGCAGATCGCCAGCTGGCAGTAGTCATCGAGCAGCTCCTGCCGGTCCGCCGGGCCGAACTGCCCCTGCGGAGCGCCATCCTTCTGCGCGTCGGCCAGGATGTCGAACCAGCCCGGCCGGGCCCAGCCGCCGGTGGTGGTGACGGGCAGCGCCGACGGGTACTGGTAATCGCTCATGCTGTGCTCTCCCACTCTGTGGCCGGCCCCGCCAGGGCAAGCCGAGGCTCGCTCATGGCGTCGTTAGCCCCTTCAGTGCCGTGATCAGTTCCTCGTGTACCAAGCCGTTCGTCGCCACCACGTCCGCGCGCTCGGCCGACAGGTGCGGCGCCCCGGTGAACGTCGTCAGCCGCCCGCCCGCCTCTTCCAGGATGAGCTGGCCGGCCGCGATGTCCCAGGCGTCCATCGAGTACTCGCAGTACGCCTCCAGCCTTCCGGCGGCGATCGCGCACAGTGTCAGCGCCGGCGAGCCGAGGGACCGCACCCCGCCCGCGACGTGCATCAGTCGCTCCACCAGGGCCGCGTACGCGCGGATCTGCGCCGGGTCGACGGACTGAGCCTGCGCCACGATCAGTGACCGCTCCAGCCGCGCGGTGGGCGAGGCGCGCAGTGCGGCTCCGTTGCGGAAGGCGCCCGCGGACCGCGCGGCGCGAAACAACTCGTCGTGCAGCGGGTCGTAGACGACCCCCGCCACCGTGGCCCCCGCCGCGCGCAGCGCCACGGAGACGCAGAAGAACGGCAGCCCATGAGCGTAGTTCGTGGTCCCGTCCAGCGGGTCCACGTACCACTCATGATCCGATCCGGAATGTCCCGCCGTGCCTTCCTCACCGATGATCACGTGATCGGGAAAGGCCGAGAGGATTTCCCGCGTAACGGCCGCTTGTGACTGCTCGTCGGCCACCGTCACCAGGTTGGCGCGGCCGTCCTTGTAGGCGACCTGCAGGTCGTCATCGTCTAGCCAGCGCATCAGGACCGCGCCGCCGGCCCGGGCGGCCTTCTCGGCGACGGCAAGCGGATCCGGGCGACCCGGCAGGCCGTGGCCTGCCTCCGGCGGCACGGCGGGCCTCACAGCGCTCCCCGCTCGCTCATGTCCCGGGGACCCGGAAGACGTTACGCAAGGCGTACGCGACCGGGTCGAACGCCTTCGGAGCCGGATCCGGAGCCGGGCTCGAGGCCGTCTCCGGCCCCGGGGCGCCTGGGGGAGGGGCGTGCGGTGCTGGCTCTTGCTGTGCTGGCTCGTGCTGGGCCGGGGACCATGTCGTCTCCGGCCGGTGCTGCAGGATGTACACGCTGTCCGGGAACGGCAGCCCGCGCGCGATGGCCCACTCGACGTCCTGCGGCGCGCCGTCCTCGGCGTCCTCGATCTCGACTGCCGCCCGGCACAGGTAGCGCACCTCCTGCGCGGCCAGGCAGGCCTGCTCGGCCAGTTCCCGCGGCAGCGGCTGCAGTGTCACCGCGCCTTGCCGCTCGTCGAAGACCGACCAGGTGCGCTTGGCCGCGACGTGCTCGGCCAGGATGTGCCCGGTGGCCCGGTCGACCTCCCAGTGATCGGGGGTGACCTGCCCGGACACGACGGACTCGCCGAAGCCCCAGTTGCCCTCGACGACGAGCCGGCTCCGGTCCCCGGAGACCGGGTCCATCGTGAACACGACCCCGGCGGAGCGGACGTCGACCAGCTCGAGCACGCCCACCGCGAGCCGGTGCTCCTCGACGGTGATGCTCCCGGCCCGCCGCCGGTACTCCAGCGCGTGCGCGGAAAAGCCGCTCGCCCAGCACTTGCGGACGTGCGTGAGGACGTCCGGCACCCCGGTGACGCCGAGGTAGGTGGCGTACTGCCCGGCGAAGCTGGCGCTCGCCCCGTCCTCTGATACCGCGCTGGACCGGACCGCGACCTTCAGCGCGTCCCCGTGGCCGGTGCGGCTGGCCAGCCGCTCGTGCGCGGCCGCGATCGCGTCCGCTAGCCAGGCCGGTAGCGGCTGGCCCTCGATGAGCTCGCCCGCCCGGGCAGCCATGAGCGCGAGGTGCCGGTGATGCGCCTCATGCTCATGCTGCCTGTGGTGCGGGTGCTCCCCGGTAGCCGCCGGGCGGCTGGCGAGCAGCCGGTCCAGGTCCTGCCGGATGGCCTGCGGCAGCCAGCCCGTGAGGGCATCGACGGTGACGGCGTACCCGTCGGGCACCCGCCACCCGGCGTGCGCGAGCTGGCCCAGGCGGGCGACCTTCGGCCCGACCCGCCCAGCGTCGGCGATCCGAATACCAGACAGGTCCAGGACGGGGGGGCCGGATGTTACTCCGCGGGGACGCTCCGTCGGTCCCCCCGGGACAGCGCTGCCCGGGTCAGCACTCACGCAAAGACCTGGACCGTGCCTGCCCGGCCGTCCACCCGGATCCGGTCGCCGGTCTTGATCACCTGGGTGGCGACCGCGGTGCCGACGACGCACGGGATGCCGTACTCGCGGCTGACGATCGCGGCGTGCGTCAGGCTGCCGCCGGTGTCGCACACGCACGCCGCGATGATGCCGAACACCGGCGTCCACTCGGTCGTCGTCCCGCCGCACACCAGGATGTCGCCCGGCTCGACCTTGCTGATGTCGGCGACCGTCGTGATCACCCTCGCGGTGCCCTCCACGACGCCCTTGGCCGCCGGGAACCCGCGGATCTCGGTGCTTGCCCGGGGGGTGACCCCCGGACCCCCGGCGGGCGCCGACTCGGCGTTCCCCTTGAGCGTCTGCAGGAAGTGCCCGGACAGCCCGAACACCTCGATCATGATCGGGTCCGGGACCGTGTCCGGGATCGTGCCGAGCATGGTGGGCAGCTCCGGCCCGCGCGTCCGCCAGTGCGCGAAGTACGCGCGCCGGTCCGGGATCATCGCCGTCAGCTCCGGCCACCTGGGGCCGCCGCTTGTTGCCGCACTGTCGTTCATGACGCCGAACAGCTCCGGCTTGAACAGGTAGAACATGTCGTCGGGGGCGTCCAGCACGCCGTCGGCGGCCAGGCGCGCGCCGAGCTCCAGCGTCACCCGCCGCGCCGGGATCGCCGCCCGCCGGTCGATCAGGTAGTTGTGCTCCTCGTTCCACCACGCGAAGTTCGCCGCCCGGTTACTGGCCAGGGCCTCGTTGAACCGCTGCAGGTCGCCGCCGTTGACCGCGCCCCGCGCCGCGTCGATCTGCGCGTCCCGCTCGGCGACGGCCGCCGCCCGGGCGGCGTGGAAGTCGAAC
>Ga0137407_10002660_pt1 | contig 11733 bp, 10 predicted proteins | sample CZOMad2_2_16fung_FD_108410 | JGI IMG/M metagenome (GOLD analysis project Ga0137407, IMG submission 108410) | Vadose zone soil fungal communities from Angelo Coast Range Reserve, California, USA - CZOMad2_2_16fungal (Illumina Assembly) | ecosystem: Environmental > Terrestrial > Soil > Vadose...
ACGTTGGGACGGCCCAGCACCGCGAGATGGATGGTCTTGTCCTCTTCGGCGGGCTGCTCGCCCGCTGCCTCGGGAAGCCTGGCCGCCACGGCATCGAGCAGCTCGTCCACGCCGCGGCCGTGCTCGGCGCTGAGCGGAAAGACGTCGAATCCGGTCGAGTACAGCTCGCCGAGGTCGAGCGCCTCCTCGCGCCGGTTGGAATCGACCTTGTTCGCGGCGAGGAACACCGGCTTTCCGCTGCGGCGCAGGAGTTGCGCGAGCTCGCGATCCGAAGCCGCGAGGCCTTCCACCGCGTCGACGACCAGGACGATCGCGTCCGCCTCGCGCATCGCCGCCTCTGCCTGGTCGCGGACGGCACGGACCAGTTGCTCATCGGTGCGCAGCGTAAACCCCCCGGTGTCGACGACGCGGAAGCGCTTCGCTCCCTGCTGCGCTTCGGCGTACTGCCGATCCCGCGTCACCCCGGGCACGTCCTGGACGATGGCGAGGCGCTTCCCCACGATCCGGTTGAAGAGGGTTGACTTCCCCACGTTGGGACGGCCGACCAGCGCAACGAGCGGGAGCACTACGCCGACACCACCGTCAGCCGCCGCTTCGGGGAGGACTGCGTCCGCGGGGCGCGATCGACGGTCCGCACCTGCGCGCCGCGAAGTGAAACGAGACTAGCGCTGTCGACGCGCACCCACACCAGGTCTCCGGCCCCGGCGTCGCCGTCGAAGTGAACGGTCCAGTTCTCCCGCGACCGGCCGAATCCCGGCTCCTCGACGAGCACCTCGACGACCGATCCGATGCGGTCCCGGTGGCGCCGCGAAGTGCGCTCCATCTGGAGCGCCTGCACCTCCTCCAGCCGGCGGAGGCCCAGAGCGCGCGGGATCTCTCCCCACTCGCGCAGCTTGAGGATGGCGGCGGTGTGCGGCCGCGGGCTGTAGAGGAACGAAAACAGGTTGTCGTACGGGGTCCGGCGGAGGAACTCGAGGTTCTGGCGGTGCTCGTCTTCCGTCTCGCCCGGGAACCCGCAGATGATGTCGCTCGTGAGCGCTACCTGCTCCGGGAGCGAGGCGATGCGCTCCTCGTACTGGGCGATGGTGTACTTGCGCCGCATCCGCTCGAGCACGCTGTCCGCACCGTGCTGCACGGGGAGATGGAAGTGCGGCATGAGCTGGGGCACCTCGACGAAGCAGCGAACCAGGTCCGCGGACAGGTCCATCGGATGCGAAGTCGTGAACCGGATCCGCAGGACACCCGGAACCGCCGCGACGCGCCGGACGAGGTCCGCGAAGCCGCAGCCGCCCGCGTATGCGTTCACGTTCTGGCCGATCAGGGTCACCTCGCGGATGCCGACCCCTGCGAGCGATGCGACCTCCCGCACGATCTCCGCGTAAGGGCGCGACACCTCTCGTCCTCGGGTGTAGGGAACCACACAGAACGAGCACACGTTGTCGCACCCCTTCATGGCGGTGACGAAGGCGGTGGCCTTCCCGCGGCTGGTCTCCGGATCTGCCCGGGGAAAAACGTACTGTTCCGTATCGAGGAAACCGGTCTCGACGCCGCCGGTCTCGGCCAGCTCCGGGACCTTCTCCAGATGATCGGGGCCGAGCACGAAATCGACGAACGGCGCCCGCGAGAGCAGCTTGTCCTTCTCCTGTTGCGCGACGCAGCCGGCGACGCCGATCCGCGTTCCCCGCCGGGCTTTCAGCAGCCGATAGCGTCCGAGCGCGGAAAACAGCTTGTCTTCCGCCTTTTCCCGGATGGCGCATGTGTTCACCAGCACCAGATCGGCGCCGTCCGCGGCGGCGCTCGGCCTCCAGCCCGCCCGCGCGAGGGCCTCGCCCATTCGCTGCGAATCGGACTCGTTCATCTGGCAGCCAAAGGTGTGGATGAAGTAGCTGCGCGCCACGGAAAGCGGGGATATGTCAGAGCGACCCGGCGGCGTCAACGGTATCGGTCTTGACTGCGGCCCGCTGCGCGCGGGAGTCTGCCGTGCCATGCGCTCCCTCGCCGCCGCGGTCGTCGCTTTCGCGTCCGCTGCTTCGGCGGAGGGACTGGATCGCGACACGCTGCTTACGGATGCTCCCGCGGTCCCCGCGGTCGGAACCGTTCGCCTCACGGGCGCCGGAGTGGCCACCCAGAACACGGACAACGGCGCGACGCCCACCGGCTCATCGAGCTTCACGGGGAGCATCGGCTGGACCCCGATCGCCAACCTCCACGGCGACGTGGGCGCCTACTTTCAAGTCGGCGCCCAGGGCCCCGCTGCACGCATCCGCTATCAGCTCCTGAACCAGTTTTCCCACGGCCTCGATCTGGCCACCGGGATCCGCTTCAAGACGGTCGGCTTCCATCCCGACCAGGGAGAGGTGGAGTTCCTCCTCGCGGCGGGGCGGCGATTCGGAAGATTCGAAGTGGTGCTGAACGGGGTGTTCGGGGTGGAGACCGGCGGAGAGCAGGGCAAGGACGTGGAGGCGAAAGCGTTCGCGGGCTGGCGCCTCAGCGAAGCGATACGCGCGGGCATCGACGGCCGCCTGCAGGCGGAGATCCAGGACGAAGCCCGTCCGGCGACGACGGCGACCGGCCGCGACTACGACCTGACCGCGGGGCCGGCGGTGTCGTGGATGGTGAGCAGGACCTTCCAGCTCCAGGCGCTGGTCGGCGTGGCCCAGCCGAAGAAGAGCGACAAGACGTCGCCGGCCGGCGTGCTCTCGGCGAGCCTCGACTTCTAGCCGGACCGGCAAGGGCTACGCGTTGTTCGTCCTCGGTCACGTCGGCATCGGCACGCGCATGCTGTTCGGCTTGCGCGAACGCCTTCCGGCACGGTGGCTCGTCCTCGGGTGCCTGCTTCCGGACCTGATCGACAAGCCGCTCTTCTACGGGCTCCTCTGGGCGCGCGGCCATCCCGACGGCCTGATCAGCGGATCGCGCAGCGTCGCGCATAGCGGAATCTTCGCCCTCGCCTTGCTCGCGCTCGCCTCGCGCCGCCCACCGCTCTGGGCGGTGTTTGCCGGCGTCGCGACGCACCTGGCACTGGACATCGGCGGCGAGCTGGTCGTCACTCCCGCGGCCGATTCCTCCATCTGGATCGCCATCTTCTTCCCCGCATTCGGCTGCCGCTTTCCCAAAGCCCCCTTCCACTCGATCTTCGAGCATCTGCGCCTGACCGCGGAGAACCTGTACGTGATCGCCGGCGAGCTCGTCGGTGGCGCGATCCTCCTGCGCGCCTGGAGGCTGCGGCGTAAGGCTCAGTCCTCGTAGCCCGCGCGGCGCAGTCCCTTCGTCGTGCGGGTCCAGCCCGGCTCGACGCGGACATGCAATTCCAGGAAGACCTTGGCCCCGAGCAGCCGTTCCATCTCGCGCCGCGCGTCCGACCCGATCTCCTTCAGGCGCGCGCCGCCCTTGCCGATCACGATCGCCTTCTGGCTGTCCCGCTCCACGAGCACGCTGGCGGCGATGCGGACCAGGCCGCGCGGGCCCGTCTCGCGCTCCGACTCGTCGAACTGCTCGATCAGCACCGCGGCGCTGTAGGGCACTTCCTGCCCGGTATGGCGCAGGAGCTGCTCCCGGATCAGCTCGGAGCAAAGGTCGCGCTCCTGCATGTCCGTCCACTGCTCGGGAGGAAACATCGGCGGCGCCTCGGGGAGGTGCGCGATCAAGGCGTCGACGAACCCCTCGACGTTCTCCCCTTTCAGCGCGGAGAGCGGGTACACGTCGGTCCAGGGGTGCAGGTCCTTCCAGCGATCGATCAGCGGAAGCAGCTGGATCCGCGGCACGGCGTCGATCTTGTTGATCACCAGCAGCGTCGGTTTGTTCGCCGCCTTGACCTGATCGATCGCCTTGCGCGTGGCCGCGTCGATGGCCGGTGGCCCCGCCTCGATGAGAAACAGCGCCAGGTCCGCGTCCGCGAGGGTCCTCAGCGCGAGCCGGACCATGCGGGCATTGAGGCCGCCCTTCGCGACGTGCAGGCCGGGCGTATCGAGCAGGGCGACCTGTGCGTCCTGCCGGGTGATCACCCCGAGAATGCGGCCGCGCGTCGTCTGCGGCTTGGGGCTGACGATGGCGAGCTTCTGGCCGACCAGGCGGTTGAGCAACGTGCTCTTCCCGACGTTCGGCCGTCCGACGATGGCGACGAAGCCCGCCCGGTGATGCGCCGGCGGCAAGCGATCACGGCACCTTGTCGCTGCGGACGATCTCGACGTGCTCGAGCTTCGTCTGCGCGTTGCCGGCCCGTGCGATCTGCGGGACCAGGTCCTGCCCTTTCACCACCTCGCCGAAGATGGTGTGCCGGTTGTTCAGGTGCGGAGTCGGGACCTCGGTGATGAAGAACTGCGAGCCGTTGGTGTTCGGCCCGGCGTTCGCCATCGCCAGAAGGCCCGGGCGATCGAACTTCCTCCCGCTCTGGAACTCGTCCTCGAAGCGGTAGCCGGGGCCTCCGGTGCCCGTCCCCAGCGGATCGCCGCCCTGGATCATGAATTGCGGGATGACGCGGTGGAACACCGTGCCGTCGTAGAGCTTCGCCTTGTTCTTCTGTCCGTTGCGCGGATCCACCCACTCCTGCTTGCCGGTGGCGAGGCCGACGAAGTTGGCGACCGTCTTGGGAGCTTCCTTCTCGAAGAGCTTGACGACGATGTTGCCACGGCTGGTCTGGAAGACGGCGTAGAGGTCGCCGTTACCCTGGGGGATGTTCGCCATCGGGATCACGTCCTTTGCTTCGGGCTCCCGGGCAGCCGCCTTGGACTGCGGAGGAGCGGCAGTGGCCGGCGGCGCGGCGTTGTCCTTGCACGACAGGAGCGCGACGGCGAGGAAAATCGCAGTGCTCGGGCGCATAGGGGCGCGCAAAATAGCGAAGCCGGGCGGACTCTACAAGCGCCGATCTTCAACCTCCGGCGGCACGGGTCGCCCACCCGCGGGCGCGCTCGAGCAACTCCAGCATCAGCGCGGCCTTCTGCTCGGAATAGCGCAGCAGCGTGGTGGCGCCCGACGCGATCGCCTCGCGCTTGTGAGCGGCATATCGCTCGCGCTCGCCCGGATGCGCCTGCAGGTAGTCGCGCAGGAGCAGCGCGTCACGCCAGAGAGGGCCTTCGAGCTCGACGACCTGCGCATTGAAGGACACCGGGCCGCGTTTGCGGAAGTAGAGCCGGCCCGCGACTCCGGCCTCGCCGCACCCCTCGTAATCGGGGATGCGCAGCGCAGGCGTGAGCTCGCGGACTCCCACCAGCAGGTCGATCACGGGTTTCGCGTCCAGTTGGGCGACGGCCGTGCTGCCGATGTGCTCCACCTGGACGTCGCCGAGCGCCCCTCGCAGCCGCGCCGCCTCCTCCGCGGCGAGCTCGCGCCAGCGCGGGTCGGACGAGACCACGCTGACCGCCTCGTCGAGAAGGGCGCGGTCGAGGACGTCCGGCGCTTCCAGAGCTGCGCGCGCGGCGGCCTGCTCCGCCTCCTTCTTGCTCCGCCCGCGGCCTCGGCCGAGCGGCGTGCCGTCGAGCCGCACTTCTACCTCGTACGAGCGGGCGTGGTCGGGGCCGGCCACCGCGAGCACCTGGTAATGCGGCGTGCGCCTGCGGCTCTGGAACAGCTGCTGCAGCTCGGTCTTCGGATCGCGCGCCAGGGCGCCCTGGTCGAAGAGCGGCGCCAGCAGGCGCTCCACCGTCTCCTGCGTCCGCTCGAGGCCGCAGGAAAGCAGCACTGCCGCGATCACCGCCTCGAGCGCATCCGCGAGACGGGCCGCGTTCTCCCGGCCGCCGCTGCGCTGCTCGCCGCGGCCGAGCAAGAGGAGCTCACCGAGGCCGAGCTGGCGGGCGACGATCGCCAGCGATTCCTCGCGGACCAGCGCGGCCCGCAGCCGGGTCAGCTCGCCCTCGGTCGCGCCGGGAAACCGTTCGTACACGCGGCGCGCGATCAGGAGCCCGAGCACGGCGTCGCCGAGGAACTCCAGTCGCTCGTTCGATCGCAGCACTTCGCGCCCGGCGGCGAGCGAACGCTCGTGGGCGTAGCTCCCGTGCCGCAGCGCCTCGAGCGCGAGCTCAGACTTGAGCGCGCCTTCGGGCAGGCCGAGCCGCGCGGTGAGCAGCGCCACCCGCTGCTGATCCCTGAGCTCCGGCACGGCGGAAGACTACAGCCGCGCGGCTTCGTCCGCCACGCTGTACGGGTCGATCTCGCGGCGGGCGATGCGCAGCGCCAGATCGTCGAGGTGCGCGCCCTCCTGCGCGAGCTTCTGGAGCGCGACGTTCAGCAGGCGATCGCGGAGCACCTCCACAAGCTCGTTCTTCGCGCGTCGGGTCTCGCGCTGGACCAGTCCCGGCCCCGACTTGAGAAACTGGTAGTGGGCCTCGGTCGCGCTCCAAACCTCCGCCACGCCTTCGTTCCGCGAGGCGACGCACTTGACGATGGCGATCTCGTGGCCCGCCTCCTTGCCGATGGCATGGCCCAGCTCGAGCATCGAGCGCAGGTCGCGCACGGTACGGTCGGCGCCTTCGCGGTCGCTCTTGTTGACGGCGAAGAGGTCGGCGACCTCCAGGATACCCGCCTTGATCGCCTGGATGTCGTCGCCCAGGCCCGGGACCACCACCACCACGGTGGTGTGCGCGAGGCGGCAGACCTCCACCTCGTCCTGACCCACGCCGACGGTCTCGATCAGGATCACGTCCTTTCCCATCGCGTCGAGCACGCGCGCGCAGTCCGAGGTGGCGCGGGACAATCCGCCGAGCTGGCCGCGGGTCGCCAGGGAGCGGATGAAGACGCCGGGATCGAGCGCGTGGTCCTGCATGCGGATGCGATCGCCGAGGATCGCTCCCCCGGTGAACGGGCTCGTGGGATCGACCGCCAGGACGCCGACGGTCTTCCCCTGCGCGCGCAGGTGGGCGACGAGGCGGTCGACCAGCGTACTCTTTCCCGCGCCCGGGTTGCCGGTGATGCCGACGATCTGCGCCCGTCCGGTCCGGGGCCAGAGCTCGCGCAGGATCGCTTCGGCTTCCGGCCGCGCGTCGTCGATCAGCCGGATCAACCGCGCCGCCGCACGGACGTCTCCGGCGAGGACGCGGTCGGCGACAGCAGTCATGCCTTGAGCAGCTCGCGCGCGATCACCACCCGCTGGATCTCGCTCGTTCCTTCGCCGATGGTGCAGAGCTTGACGTCGCGATAGATGCGCTCCACGAGGAATTCCTTGGTGAACCCGTATCCTCCATGGATCTGGACGCCGCATGCCGCCGCCCGGCAGGCGGCCTCGCTGGCGAACAGCTTCGCCACGGCCGCCTCGCGCGTGTAGGGCTTTCCGCCATCGCAGAGCAGCGCGGCACGCCAGACGAGCAGGCGCGCGGCGTCGAGCTCCGTCGCCATGTCCGCCATCATCCAGCGCAGCGCCTGGAAGTCGGCGATGGGCGTGCCGAACGCCTTGCGCTCCCCGGCGTAGGCGATGCTTTCCTCCAGGGCGCCGCGGCCGAGGCCGACGGCGAGGGCGCCGATGGTGATCCGTCCCTTGTCGAGGATCTTCAGGGTGTCGACGAATCCGCCACCCACCTCGCCGATGCGGCGCCAGTCCTCGACGTACACGTCCTCCATCACCAGCTCGGCGGTGTCACTCGAGCGCATTCCGAGCTTTCCGTGCAGGGGCCGCTGCGAGAACCCCTTCATCCCCTTCTCCAGCAGGAATGCGGTCACGCCTTTCTGCCGCTTCCCCGGATCGGTGAGCGCGAGCACGACGAAGACCTCCCCGACGGTGCCCTGGGTGATGAACATCTTCGCGCCGTTGAGGACCCAGCCCTTGTCCTTGCGCACCGCCGTGGAGCGCATGCCGGCCGCGTCGGAGCCGCTGCCCGGCTCCGTCAACGCCCAGGCGGCGAGCTTGCGGCCCGCGGCGATCTCGGGAATGTAGCGGCGGCGCAACTCGTCGCCGCCGAAGCGCAACAAGTGCGAGGTGCCGAGGCCGTTGTGGGAAGCGACCGTCAGCGCCAGCGAGCCGTCCCAGCGCGCGATCTCCTCCACCACGCAGGCGACGGACAGCGTGTCGAGCGCCGATCCGCCCAGCTCCTCGGGAACGGTCATCCCCAGCAGCCCGAGCTCGCCGATGTGCTCCACCACTTCCTTGGGAAAACGCTCCTCGCGGTCCCACTCCTGCGCGTGCGGCTTCACTTCCCGCACGCAGAAGTCGCGGACCGTCGCCACCAGCCTGCGCTGGCTTTCGTTCAGCTCGAAGTCCAAATGGCTCTCCGTCCTCTATGCGGCTCTTAGCAGAGGAGCGTTACTTGCGCACCACCAGCTCGCCCGCGGCCAGCGGAACCGCATTGTCGGCGTCCCGGGCCTGCCGATAAATCCAGACGTCCAGCGTGTGCTTCCCACTCGACAGCTCGCGCAGCCTCGCCGCATGGCGGCCGCTCAACTCCAGGGCGAGCTGGTCTTCTTCCGCGGGAAGCGCCGGATCGAAGATCACGTGCGCGCTCTTGCGGCCGTCGATCCACAGCTCCTCCCAGATCTGGCCGGTCCTGTTCTCGCCGACGGGCTGGGGAAAGTAGCAGCGCCCGTGGATCGGGTCGGTGGCCGAGAAGACTGCGCGCAGGGCGGAGGGATCGTCGGCGCCCCGCTCCAAGTCGCGGGCCGAGAAGACGCAATTTCCGTAGCCGCCCTTGCTCTGGACTTTCCGCAGGCCGCCGCGCGACATCCAACCGGTCTCGGGGACGCCAGCGCCTTGCGCTGCCTGGCCGCGCAGGTACAGGAATCCCGCCGCGGCGAGCAGCAGGGCCGCCGCCGCGCCGCCCGCGACTGCCGGCCACAGCCGCGAAGGGCGCCTCGCTGCGGGACGCGATCGCGAGGGCTGCCTCTCCGCTGGGTTGGAGACCGGCTGCGGCCGTTGCGCGGCGGCAGGCAGCAGGCGCGTCCGCTCTTCGGACGGCGCGGCCTTGTCCCCCTGCCGGCCGCCGAGCGCACGCGGCAGCGCATCGATGCCGGCGATCAGCTCGTCGCAGCTCTGGTAGCGCTCAGCCGGCTTCTTCGCGCACATCTTCTCGACGATGCCGGCCACCCGCTCGTCGCAGGGCACGAATTGCGCGATCTGCGGCAGCGGCGTCTTCACCTGCATCAGCATCACGTCGACCTTGCTCTTCGCCTCGAAGGGCTTGCGGCCGGTCAGCAGTTGGAACGCGGTGATCCCCAGGGAGTAGATGTCGCTGCGGGCGTCGATGGCGTAGCCGGTCGCCTGCTCCGGGCTCATGTAATACGGCGTCCCGAGCACCGTCTCGCCGGTCAGGTCCTTCTTGGCGTCGCGCAGCTTGGCGACGCCGAAGTCGAGGATCTTCACCTCCCCGGCGGCCGACATCATGATGTTTCCCGGCTTGATGTCCCGGTGGACGACGTTGTTCGCGTGCGCTCTGCGCAGGCCGTCCGCGCACTGCCGGACGACGGAGATCACCTGGACGGGCGCGAGGGGACCCTGCCTGAGCAGGAGGTCGAGTGGCTGCCCGTCGAAGTACTCCATGACGATGTAGGGATCGATGGTGTCGTCGTCGCTGCCGACGATCTCGTAGATCTGGATGATCGCGGGATGCACGATCCTGGCGAGCACCTGCGCCTCGCGCCGGAAGCGTTCGACGTATCGGGGATCGCGGTGCGTCAGCACCTTGATCGCGACGTACCGGCCGAGCGAGGGATCGACGGCGCGATAGACGGCGCCCATTCCGCCGGAGCCGAGCAGGATCGGGTCCTGGTAGCGGCCGAACGAAGCCGTCGCCTGCGACTCCGGCATTCAAGCAGTTATAGCGGAATGCGGCTGGGCGTCCGGTTTTCGCAGCATGTGCGTGAAGGCCCACAGCGCGCAGGCGGCGAGCGCCGCATAGCGGAACGCGACCATCGGCCAGAACACGGCGTGGTCGAACCAGAAGGCCTGCGCCCAGGCGCGGTCTCCCTGGAGGTGCAGACGCGTGAAGCTGATGGCGTAGTCCGCGAAGGCGAGCACCGACACCGCGCCGCCGAGCCAGCCGGGAATCGCCGCCAGCGCGAGCAGCGACACGACCCACAGCCAGTACTGGGGTGAGTAGACCTTGTTGGCGATGAAGAAGAGACAGACGAGCGCGCACGCGGCGCGGAGCGGATCGAGCCGCCGCGTGCGCAGCTCGGCGACCGCGATGGCCAGCGCCGCCGCGAGCACGGCGATCGCGGAGACGGTATTCGCCGTGGTCACGGATCTGCGGGCGTCGGCGCCCAGCAGCAGGTAGAGGGAAGGCTCGATCTCCCGGATGCGGTTGTACTCGAAGAACCAGGTCCAACGCGGCCATCCCCAGATGGCGAACGGCAGGTTCACTCCCAGGGAAACGGCGAGGAAGATGGCGATCAGCTCCAGCGTTCGCCGCCTTGGCCCGCGCAGCGAAAGGAGCAGCACGATTCCAAGCACGAGGATGGGGAAGAACTTCGTCCACACCGCCAGCGAAAGCACGGCGACCGCGATGCGCTCTCGCCCGGCGGCCCAGAGCCAGAGCCCGGCAGCGAGCGGCAGGATGCCGAACAGATCCCAATTCAGGGCCCCGTAGACCAGCAGCGCGGGCGAGGCGGCCCAGACCCAGGGCTGGGTTCCGGGCAGCGCGCAGATGAACCAGAGCGAGAGGAGCGCGCAGGCGGCGAGGAGCGCGAACGTGAGCGCGAAATATCCGGCGCGATCGGGCGCGAGCACGCTGGGAAACCACATGCCGATCCCGAGCAGCACCGGGTACTCCACCTTGTCCTCGAGGTACGGGAGAGGGTGCCGTGCTGCTCCGCGGTCCTCGTGCAGCGCCAGGATGTCCGAGTACGCCAGCGCGCCGAACGACCAGAGTCGGTAGCCCCACGGCGAAGGATGGCGGGTGCCTTCTGCGGTGCGAACGTATCCGGCGAGCAGGATCGCCGCACAGACCGCGGCGGGCGACGCGAACCTCCGCAGCGTAGCGGTCCGATCGAGCGGCTTCACACCGGCGTCACGCTCCTCCTCTTCGGGCTCAGCGGCCGCTCGCGCTGCGCGGCGGCGTCGAAGCGCTTGACGATCTCCTCGCGCAGCCGGTCTCCCGGCACGATCGCGTCCACCACTTGTTCGGCGGCGAGCTTGTAGATGTCGATGTCGGCCCTGTACTCGTCGCGAAGCTGCTGCACGTACGCGGCGCGGTCCTTTTCCGGCCTCTCCTGGATCTTGTTGAAGTAGACGGCGTTCACCGCCGCTTCCGGGCCCATCACGGCGATCATCGCCTGGGGCAGCGCCAGCGTCGCGTCGGGCTCGAAGCCGGGTCCGGAGAAGGCATACAGCCCCGCCCCGTAGGCCTTGCGCACGACCACGCAGATGCGCGGTACGGTCGCATCGCTGATGGCGCTGATCATCTTGGCGCCGTGGCGGATGATGCCCTCGCGCTCGACCTTGGTGCCGATCATGAAGCCGGGCACGTCGGCGAGGTAGAGCAGCGGCACGTTGAACGCGTCGCACAGCCAGATGAAGCGCGCCGCCTTGTCCGCGGAGTCGACGAACAGCACCCCGCCCTTGTAGTTGGGCTGGTTGGCGACGATGCCCACCGGCCGCCCGTCGATGCGCGCGAAGCCGGTGAGCAGCTCTTGCGCGAAGAGCTTCTTGATCTCGAACCAGCTGCCCTCGTCGATCAGCTCCGAGATCAGCAGGTTGATGTTGAACGGCTTGTTCTGATCGGCGGGGATGATCTCGGCGACCTTCTTGCCCGACTGCTTCGGCGGCCTGGGCGCGGCGCGCGGCGGGAGCTGGCCGAAGTTCGGTGGGAGATAGGA
>Ga0137407_10002663_pt1 | contig 11725 bp, 9 predicted proteins | sample CZOMad2_2_16fung_FD_108410 | JGI IMG/M metagenome (GOLD analysis project Ga0137407, IMG submission 108410) | Vadose zone soil fungal communities from Angelo Coast Range Reserve, California, USA - CZOMad2_2_16fungal (Illumina Assembly) | ecosystem: Environmental > Terrestrial > Soil > Vadose zone...
CGGGTGGCCGGCGACCACCGTCTCTCCCGAGAGAAGGATCTGGTCGGGGACCAGCGAGACGTCGGTCGACGTGCCGCCCATGTCGAACGAGATGAGCCGGCCGATGCCGACGGCGGCGCAGGCGCGGCGCGCGGCGACCACCCCGGCGGCCGGCCCCGACAGGACGGTCCGCACGGCCTCGTCGGAGGCGAGTTTCGGGCCGAGCGCGCCCCCGTTGCTCCCCATGATGGTGAGCGAGCCGGCGGGAAGGCCTTCCTCCAGCCGGCGCAGGTACCTGCCGACCAGGGGCGAGACGGCCGCGTTGACCGCCGCCGTGCTGCAGCGCTCGTACTCGCGGAACTCGCGCACGAGCGAAGACGAGATCGTGATCGGTCCCTCGAAGATCTCCCGGAGCAGGCGGGCCGCCTCGCGCTCGTGGTCTGGCCTCAGGTAGGCGTGCAGGAAGCAGATGGCCGCGGCCTCGGCCCCCGCGCGCACCGCCTCCCTCGCCGCGCGCCTGACGGCCTCCGCGTCGAGGGGGGTGCGCACCGTTCCATCGGCGAGGACCCGCTCGGGAATCCCCAACCTTAGCTCCCGCGGCACGAGGGGAGGAGGCCGCGTCGCCTCGAGATCGTACAGGGACGGGCGCGCCTGGCGGCCGATCTCGAGCACGTCCTCGAAGCCGGCCGTCGTGAGAAGGGCGACGCGCGCCGTCCGCCCCTCGAGGAGCGCGTTGGTGGCGACGGTCGAGCCGTGGACGACCTCGACGCCGGAGGCGCCGTCGGATCCCTCAACCCACCCCGCCGAGGCGAGCGCCCCGAGGATCGCCGTCGCGGGATCCGCCGGCGTCGAAGGGACCTTGAACGAGACCACTCCCCGGCCGTCGGCGACGACGACGTCGGTGAACGTGCCGCCTGTGTCGATGCCGATGCGCAGCGTGGTCTCCCCCGATCGCCCGCGACGCGCTCCGGGCGAAGCGAGCGATTCTACATGACGTCCGCCGCGAAGGGGCGGAGCGATCGCGTTGCGGGCGCGCCCCCGCCGCGCGTATCCTCCCACGCCATGCTGAGAATCGCCTTTCACGCCGTCGTCATCGCGGCGAGCACCGCCTTCTTCGGGGTCCTGGCGATCGTCGCCCTTCTCGTGATCCCGAACGGAGATCCGCTGCTCTGGCTCGCGCGCCCGTGGGCGCGGACGATCACCTCGGCGTGCGGCGTGTCGGTGCGCGCGACGGGGCGCGACAACGTCCGGCGCGCGGGGCCGTGCGTAATCCTCTGCAACCACGCGAGTCACTTCGACATTCTCGCCCTGATCCTCGCCCTCCCGGGTCAGTACCGCGTCCTCGCGAAGCGCGAGCTGTTCTTCATCCCCGTCTTCGGTTGGGCCATCTGGCTCGCGGGGTGCATCCCCGTCGATCGCGCGCGGCGCGATCGCGCCCGCCGCAGCATCGATCGCGCGGCGGAGAGGGTGCGGCGCGGCAAGTCGGTGCTGATCTTCGGGGAAGGGACCCGCAGCGAGGACGGCGCGCTCCAGCCGCTGAAGAAGGGGGGGTTTCATCTCGCGCTGAGCAGCGGCGTCGCGATCGTGCCCGTCAGCATCCGGGGGAGCCGCGCCGTCCTGCCGAAGGGCAGCCTCCGGATTCGCCCGGGGCTCATCGATGTCGTCGCGGGCTCGCCCATCCCGACGCGGGATCGATCGGTCGAGGAACTGGACGACCTCGTGCGAGAGGTGCGCGCGGCGCTCGCCGCCGGGCTCGCGCCCTCCGAAACATGAGCGCCCCTCCCGCGTACGAGCGGGGGCGCCGGGCCGGGCCCCGGGCGCGGGAAGGAAGCGAGGCACGCTCTTCGACACTCTCGAGGGAGATCCCGATGAATCGAAAAAGTCCGATCGCGTTCGCGGCCCTGCTCGCCGCGGCGCCGGTGACGCTGGCCCTCCCCGCCGCGACCGGGAGCGCCGTGCCGTCCGTCCCTCTCACGACCTTCACCCTCGACAACGGGCTGAAGGTCGTCCTTTCCGAGGATCACGCCTTCCCGGTCATCGCCTACTCGATCGACTACGCGGTCGGTTCGCGGGCGGAGCCGAGGGGACGATCCGGGTTCGCGCACCTCTTCGAGCACATGATGTTCCAGGGGACGCCGAACGTCGGGAAGGGGGAGTACTTCAAGTACGTCGAGAGCAACGGCGGGATCTTCAACGGATCGACCCACGAGGATTACACGAACTACTACGCCGAGTTCCCCGCCCACCGGCTGGAGCTGGCCATCTGGCTCGAGGCCGACCGGATGCGCTCGCTCGCCATCAACGCCGAGAACCTCCGCAACCAGCAGGAGGCGGTCAAGGAGGAGAAGCGGCAGTTCATCGACAACCAGGCCTACGCCGACGCCTTCGCCAACCAGCTCACCGATCTCGCGTTCAAGAACTACGCGAACCAGCACTCGACGATCGGGTCGTTCGACGACCTGAACGCCGCCTCGGTGAAGGACGTCCAGGACTTCTTCACGACCTACTACGCCCCGAACAACGCGACGCTCGTGCTCGTCGGCGATTTCGACCCGGACGAGGCGCGGCGGCTCGTCACGCGGGAGTTCGGCTCCATCCCGAGACAGCCGGCGCCGACGGCCGTGGACTCGACCGAGCCCCCCTCGAGCGGCGAGGTGCGCCGAGTGGTTCGCGACGCCCAGGCACCGACTCCCGGCGTCCTCGTCGCATGGCGCGGCCCGGCGCGGGGATCGACCGACTACTACGCGCTGGCGGTGCTCGAGGGCATTCTCTTCGATGGGAGCTCGTCGAGGCTCTACCAGGACCTGGTCAAGGGACGGGAGGTCGCCGTGGCGATCCAGGGGGACATGGGACTTCCCGGCGGCGACTACGTCGAGTATCGCAGCCCCGGCCTCTTCGGCCTTTTCGTCACCTACAAGCCATCGATCGACGCCCGGGGCATCGTCGGCGCCGTGCGGTCGGAGATCGACCGGATCGCGAAGGAAGGCGTTCCCGCGGACGAGCTCGCGCGCGCGAAGGTGCAGTTCCGATCGCAGGTCGTGCGCGGCCTCGCCTCCACCCTGGATCGCGCGACGCGCCTCGGCATCTACGCGGCGGTGGACGGCGACGCCTCGAGGATGACCGCCGACATTCCCAGGTTTCTCGGCGTCTCGTCCGCGGACATCCGGAAGGCCGCCGCGCAATTCCTCGTCGAGTCCAACCGTGTCGTGATCGAAGTCCAGCCGGCCCCTGCCGGCGGCGAGAAGGAGGGGAAATGAGAGTGCGCCTGTCCGGACGAGCCCTCACGACCCTCGCCGCGGTGATCCTCGCGGCGGGCCGGCTGTCCGCCGCGGCACCCCCCGCGGCGCCCCCCCGGGCGAAGCTCCCCGCGCCCCTCGGAGGCGCCCCACGGCCGGTGAAGCTTCCGACAATCCACGACACGACGCTCGCCAACGGCCTCCTCGTCCGGGTCGTGGAGGACCATCGGCTCCCCCTCGTCAACCTCGCGCTGGTCCTTCCGTTCGGAACCACCTCCGACCCGGCCGGGCTTCCCGGGCTCTGCCAGGTCACGGCGGACCTGCTGGAGGAGGGAACGACCACGCGGACGAGCCGCCAGATCGCCGACGAGCTCGCGTCGATCGGAGGAGCGCTCACCGCGAACGCGGACGCCGACTCGGTGACCGTGGCCGGCTCGGCGCTCTCGGAATTCCTGCCGAGGCTCGTCGCGCTCCTCGCGGACGAGGTCATGACCCCGTCGTTTCCCGAGGCCGAGGTGTCGCTCCGGAAGACGAACATGAAACAGGAGCTGGCGCAGAACCGCGCGCAACCCGCGTGGCTCGCGCGTCAGCGGTTCGCCCACGAGGTCTACGGACCGTCGCCCTACGCCAACACCGCGCCGACCGACGCGTCGATCGCGGCCCTGGGAAGAAGCGCGATCGCGGAGTTCCACCGCAGGATGTTCGTGCCGGCGTCGGCGATCCTCGTCGTGGTCGGCGACGTCGACCCGGCGGCCGCCGTGAAGGAGATCTCGGCGAAATTGGGAAGCTGGGCCGGCACGCCGAGGGCGCCGGTGGACGCCCCGGCGCCGCCGGCCCCCTCGCGGCGACGCGTGCTCCTCGTGGATCGGCCCGGATCGGTCCAGTCCGACATCGTCGTCGGCACTCTGGGAATCCGCCGCAAGGACCCGCTCTACTTCCCGGCGCTGATGCTCGACGGGGTGATCGGGGCGGGCACCGCCTCGCGACTCTTCCAGGTGCTGCGCGAGGAGAAGGGGTTCACGTACGACGCGCACAGCGAGTTCCGCACGCGCCTCAACTCGGGTGACTGGTGCGCCGTGACCGAGGTGAGGACCGAAGTCACGAAACCCGCGCTCGAGGAGCTCCTCCGCCAGGTCGAGCGGCTTCGCGCGGAAACGGTGGGCGCCGCCGAGTTGACCGCCGCGAAGAGCCTGGCCACCGGCATCTTCACGCTCCAGCTCGAGCGGCCCGCCGCGCTCGCGGGGCTCCTCGCCGAGCAGCGCTTCTTCGGGCTTCCGGCCGACGAGCTCGAGACGTACGTCGCGAAGATCGGCGCGGTCACCCCGGAGCAGGTGCGCGACGCCGCGAACGGCCTCTGCGACACCTTCCGATCCGCGATCGTCGTCGTCGGGGACGGCGCGAAGGTCCGTGCCGACCTCGAGTCGTTCGGGCAGGTCTCGGTCTACGACGCGGAAGGGAACCCGAAGGCCGCGGCGCGCTGATCGCCCCGCGCCGCCGGACGCCCCCCCGGTGGCGGCGCCGCTTGACGTATGGTTGCAATGTGATATCATTTTGCAACCATACGCTCAAGGAGGCGAAAGACCATGATTCGTGAAACGACCCGCCCGACCCTCTCCGGACTGATCGTGATCCCCATCCTTCTGGCCCTCCTCGCCGGCGGCGTCCTCGGCATCGCGGCGGGGATCCGAGACGCGCGGCCCGCGGTGATCGTCTTCTGGCTCGTCGCGACCGCGGCCGGGACCCTCCTCGGCGCCCTCGGCTTCGTCGTCGTGGCGCCGAACGAGGGGAAGGTGATGCAGCTCTTCGGCGCGTACGCCGGCACCGTGAGGCAGCCGGGGCTGCGGTGGACGAACCCCTTCCTCACCGCCCGGCGCGTGTCGATGCGCGTCCGGAATTTCGAGAGCAGCAAGCTCAAGGTGAACGATCTGGACGGCAACCCGATCGAGATCGCCGCGGTGGTCGTGTGGAGGGTGGTGGACACCGCGGAGGCCCTCTTCCAGGTCGACAACTACGAGAACTTCATGCACGTCCAGACGGAGGCGGCGCTGCGGAATCTCGCGACAAGCTACTCGTACGACTCGCACGAGGACTCGCACATGTCCCTCCGCGCCAACGCGAAGGAGATCGCCGAGCATCTCAAGAAAGAGGTCCAGGAGCGGCTCGACCAGGCGGGGATCTCGGTCATCGAGACGCGCATCAGCCATCTCGCCTACGCCGCCGAGATCGCCCAGGCGATGCTGAGGCGTCAGCAGGCCTCGGCCATCATCGCGGCGCGACAGAAGATCGTCGAAGGGGCCGTCGGGATGGTGGAGATGGCTCTCGCGAAGCTCTCGGCCCAGAAGATCGTGGTGCTGGACGAGGAGCGGAAGGCCTCGATGGTGAGCAACCTCCTCGTCGTCCTGTGCAGCGACCACGGGACGCAGCCCGTCGTCAACACCGGCACGCTCTACCCGTAAGCGCCGTGGCCGAGCGCAGACCCTTCCTCCTTCGCGTCGATCCGGCGGTGCTCGCGGCGCTCCAGCGCTGGGCCGATGCGGACCTCAGGAGCCTCAACGGGCAGATCGAGTGGGTGCTGAGGCGCGCGCTCCGGGACGCGGGCCGGATGAAGGAGCCGGATCACGACGCCAGCGCGGACGGGAAGCGCAGGCCGCGATGAGCGGGCGGCTCCTGCACGCGCTCGGCCTCGTCCCGGATGTTCCGGCCGCATAGCGCCTAGGAACCGCGCCCCTGTGTCCCATAGACGTTATGCGATCGCGCGCCCCGGCGCGCCGGACGGCCGCCTCCCCAAGCCTCTCCATCGCAAGGGCTTGCCGAACGGAAGCCGAAATCCGGGCCCCGGTTCTTCCATGGTCCGCGCCTTGCTGCACCGGTGCAACCACCCACCGCGTCCCCCAGGAGGAATCGCATGGCGTCCGACAAGCTCGCGCGCAGGATGGCGGGGGGAGCGCTCGTCGCCCTCGCCGCCCTGATGCTCCAGGCCAGGCCCGCTTTCGCCCAGGGGTGAGTGGCTTCCAGACTCGACGCGCCCGTGCCCGGCGCGCCCGCGGAAGGATCCGAAACCACGAAGTGGGAAGTCACCCTCTCGTGGCGCAACCAGATGTCCGACCGACACTTCGTCGGACATGAGGACCAGGTCAACCGGATCACCGAGCACAGCCAGGTGATCAACCGGATCAACCAGCCCGACGTCAGCATCACCCGCGTCTACCCCAGCGGCTGGCGCTTTTCGTTCTCCATCCCCTACCTGATCGCCGAACGATCGAGCCCGATTCGCGATCCGAACACGAACGCCGTCGTGGATCGCAGCGAGACGGCGGCCAAGGGGATCGGCGACGTCACCTTCGTCGCGCGCAAGTGGCTCCGGGATCCGACGAAGTCCCCCCGGGGGAACGTCTCCCTGGGCTTCGGGATGAAGATCCCGACCGGGGCGAACAACGTCGTGGACACGCGCGCCAGCATCGCGGCCAACGGCACGACGACGCTCGTCACGCGGACCGTGGATCAATCGATCCAGCCCGGAGACGGCGGGTTCGGGTTCATTCTCGACCTGCAGTCCTACCTCCGTTTCGACAAGAACCGCTTCGCCGCGTACGCGAGCGGGACGTACCTCCTCAACCCGCAGACCGACAGCGGGATCCGCACGTACCGGACCGCTCCCGGCGAGGAGGTCATGTCGATCGCCGACGTCTACGTCGCCCGGACCGGAGTGGCGTGGTACCCCGGAAAGGGGTGGGGCGGAAGCCTCGGCCTGCGCGCCGAGGGGGTCCCGGTCTACGACCTCATCGGGAAGAGCACGGGGTTCAGGCGGCCGGGGTACGCGATCTCCCTCGAGCCCGGCATCAGCTACACGCGGGGACCGCACACCTTCGCCCTCCAGGTCCCTTACGCCATCGATCGCGCCCGCCTCGTGAGCGTTCCCGACCGCGCGAACGGGACGCACGGCGACGCGGCCTTCGCGGACTACTTCTTCATCGGGGGATACACCCGGCGCTTCTGATCCGAGGCCGAGCCGGCGTCCCGCAAGGGGCGCCGGTTCGGTTAAACTCGGCGAATGGGCGAGGTCTTGACGCGGGTTCTCTCGACCCTCGCGGCGCGCTTCGCGGGGACGCCGGCCCGGGTGATGGTGGCCGGGGGGGCCGTCCGCGATTTCGTCCTCGGCCTCCCCCCCCGGGACATCGATCTCCTGATCGAATCGGAGCTCCGCGACGAGACGGAGATTCTGAGGGTGCTCGCCCTCCTCTCCGGAATGGAGCCTGTCGTCTTCGACAGGCGGCCGCCGGCGACCCATCGGGTCGTCGTCGAGGGGGTCGTCGTGGACACGTCGTTCTGCCGCCCCGGCGCGCTCGTCGGCGCCCTCGAGAGGCGCGACTTCACACTCAACGCCATGGCGCTCCCCCTTGCGTTTGCCGTCCCGGCGTTGGAATCGCTTCTCGTCGATCCCTTCGGCGGGCTCGCGGACCTGAGGGCCGGGCGAATCCGGCCGACGACCGGGCGATCGCTCGACGACGATCCGCTCAGAATGCTCCGCGCGGTGCGCCTCGCGTCGACGCTTCCAGGGTTCGCCCTCGACGAATCCCTCGCCGGCACGATCCGCGAATCCGCCGGGAGGCTCGTCGAGCCGGCGGCCGAGCGCGTCCAGGCCGAGATGGAGATCATCTTCCGGGGCCCGCGCGCCGGCGAGGCCGTTCGATCGATGGACGCCCTCGGGCTCCTCGCGCCGATCTTCCCCGAGCTCCAGTGCCTGCGGGGGCTGGAACAGCCCGCCCGCCATCACGATCATGACGCCCTCGAGCACTCGCTGCGCGCCGTGGAGGCGGCCGACGATCTCGCCGGGGGATGCCCCGAACTGGGCACCGGCGCCCTTTCGGAGCCGGATCGGACCGTCCTCAAGTGGGCCGCGCTCTTCCACGACGTCGGAAAGGCGGCGACCGCCGGCCGCGGGGACGACGGCGAGCTCCACTTCTACGGCCACGAGACCGTCTCGGCGTCGCTCGCCGAGAGAGCGTTCGCGCGACTGCGCGTTCCGTCGAGGATCGGCGATCCGGCGGTCCGGCTGATCGACCTCCACCTCCGGCTGGGCGCCCTCGCCTCCGCGGGAGCGGGCGAGCGGCCGATTCGCCGCGTCGTCCGTGCGGCCGGCGACACTCTCCCTCTCCTGACCCTTCTCTCCCTGGCGGATCGCCGCTCTTCCGGAGGCGAGCGCTCGGAGGAAAGGACGACCGCCCTTGTCGACGTCTGCCGGCGCGCGCTCGCCGTGCGGGACGACGTCGAGGCGGCGCTCAGCTCCCCTCCGCTCCTGGACGGCCGGGAGATCATGTCGATCCTCGGGCTGGCGCCCGGCCCTCGCGTCGGCTCCGTGGCGAGGTGGCTCGAGCGCCTCCGCGCCGAGCGCGCCGTGTCGACCCGCGAGGAGGCCGAAGCCCTGCTTCGGAGCCTGCCGCCCGCCCGCGTGCGCGACGGACGTCCCCGGAGGCCGCGTTGAACAAGGAGCTGGCGCAAAGGCGAGCCGACAGGATCCAGGCGTTTCGCGACGAGCTCCTCGCGCTCGAGACCGAGGGATTCGTCTCCCTCACGGCGGACCAGAAGGGCGCCCTCCGGGCGCGACACGATGCGATTCTCCGCGATCTGTCTTCGCGCTTCGACGTGGACACCACCGAGGAGCTGAAGCAGATGTCGTGGGGGATGCGCATCGCCTCCTTCCTCGGCGCGGTGGCGCTGAGCGCGGCGGTCTTTTTCTTCTTCCAGAGGATCTGGGGCTCGCTCTCGACCGAAGTCCGGGTGCTGATCCTCATCGGCGGCCCGCTCCTGGGCGTCGCGGCCACCGAGATCGCGGCGCGCGTGGAGAAGACCCTCTACTTCGCATCGCTCCTCGCGATCCTGTCGTTCGCGTGCTTCGTCCTCGACCTCGACCGGCTCGGCGCCATCTTCAACATCACGCCGACCCAGAACGCGCTGCTGGTCTGGGCCGCCTTCGCCTTCATCCTCGCCTACACCTACGGCCTGAGGCTCCTGGTCGTGGCCGGCATCGTCTCCTTCATGGGGTATCTCTCGGCGACCATGGGCACCTGGGGGGGCTGCTACTGGCTCTCGTTCGGCGAGAGGCCGGAGAACTTCCTCCTCGCCGGGCTGGTCATCTTCGCCCTCGGGGCCTTCGCCCCCCATCGGGTGCACGCCGGCTTCCCGGCCTACTACCGGCTTTTCGGGCTCCTCGCCGTGGTGATCCCGATCCTGGTCCTCTCGAACTGGGGCGAGACCAGCTACCTGCGCCTCGAGGCAAGCGCCGTCGAGATTCTCTATCAGCTCGTCGGGTTCCTCGTCTCGGGGCTGTGCCTCTGGATCGGAATCCGGATGGGGTGGACCGGCGTGACGAACCTCGGCGGCACGTTCTTCGTCATCCTCCTGTACACGAAGTTCTACGACTGGTGGTGGAAGCTGATGCCGAAGTACCTGTTCTTTCTCGTCATGGGGCTCATCGCCGTGGGACTCCTCCTGGTGCTGAAGAAGGTGCGCGGGCTTTCCCGAACGGAGCCGGCGTGAGAAAAGTGGGCCTGCTCGTCGCATGCGCGCTTCTCCTCGCGACGAACGCCTTCGTGCTCGTCGGCGTCGCCCGCAATCGGTCCGGGGATCCCGAGGCGGAGATTGTCCTGACCGAGCGCGAGCTCGCGCTGCCGTGGCAGGAGGGGGACGAGAGCACCGGGCTTCCCCTCAGGCTCGAGTGGGGGCAATGGAGCGGTTGGCGCGACGAGACCACCGCATGGTTCGACGCGGCGAAGCTCGCAGCCGTCGGATTCGACGTCAGCTTCCCTGCGGGGCTTGCCGGGGCGCCGGAGTTCTACCGGCGACAGCTCTCGCGGAAGGTCCTGATCGTGTTCGAGTTCGAAGGGCACGCCTGGCAGGACCGGCTGGTGGCCCTCGGCGCGAACGTGGACGAGGTCGCCTCCGACATGGCGCATCAGAAGGCGACGGCGAGCGATCTGGCGGCCGCCCGCCAGGCGCTCGAGCGGGCGAAGGTGAGCGACTCTCGATTGTTGCCGGTGGATGCCGGAACGGACGCCCTCGTGCTCAGGGCTCTCCACCCCGATCGGCGCCGCGACCTCATCCTCCAGGCCAGCGTGCTCGCCGAGGTGAACCAGCTCAGGGACGCGACGCGGCCAGGCCGCGACGGGATCCCGGGTTCGTCTCCGAGGGTTCACGGCTGGATCGAGCGGATCCTGACGGATCAGATCGACGTGCCGCCGAGCTGGCGGGAGACGCTCTCCGCCGCGGGATCCAGGGCCCGCGGGGAGGAGGATCGGCCGCGCTACGCCGCCACGGTCCGGATCGGATCGAGACTCGAGCCGTGGATCGTGGATCTCCGGCCCCTGCCGCTCCGGGAGGGCGGGCCTTAAGCCCCCTCCGCGCCGGCCGCTCCCGTTCGTTGACTCGATCCGGACGAGACGCCATACTCCCGCCTCGTCCAACCCGGCGCGCGCCGCGCGCGTTCGTTCAGGCATTCCCGGGCCGCGCGGCCGAGGATCCTCCCGCGGCGCCGCGCCGAAAGGTGTCCAGAGTGACGTACGCCCCCATCCCCAAGCCCCCGCTCTCCTCCTTCAAGGTCCGCCCGCACCTCGACGACTACGAGCGGATGCGCGCGGAGTTCACGTGGGCCGACGCCGCCTCGGGGATCGACGGCCTCCCCGGCGGCGGCCTCAACATCTCCCACGAATGCCTCGACCGGCACCTCGCGACGGCCCGCCGCGGAAAGCCGGCGCTGCTGTGGGAGAGCGCGGACGGAAAGACCGAGCGGTACACGTTCGAGCAGTTCAAGGAGCACGTGGACCGCGCGTCGCAGGTCATGGTGAACCTGGGCGTTCAGAAGGGGGACCGGGTCTTCGTCTTCCTCGACAGGATCCCGGAGCTCTACTTCGCGGTCTTCGCGGGGCTGAAGGCCGGGGCCGTCGTAGGCCCCCTCTTCTCGGCCTTCGGCCCCGACGCGATTCGAGATCGCCTTCAGGACTCCGGGGCGAGGCTCCTCGTCACGAGCCCGTCCCTCCTCCCCCGGCTCGCGTCGATCCGGAGGGAGCTCCCGGAGCTGCGGCGGATCCTCCTCGTGAACCGCGATGGGCACGACGTCCCCACGCTGAGCCACGACGTCGTCTCGTGGGAGGCGGAGACGGCGCGCGTGAAAGGCGGGTTCGTGCCGGTGCCGACCGGCCCCGAGGACTTCGCGATCATGCACTACACCTCGGGCACCACGGGGAAGCCGAAAGGGGCCGCGCACGTCCACCAGGCGATCCACGGGCACTGGGCGACGGCGCGCTACGTGCTCGACCTGCACGACGACGACATCTACTGGTGCACGGCCGATCCCGGGTGGGTCACGGGCACCTCGTACGGGATGTTCGGCCCCTGGTCGAACGGGATCACGAGCGTCGTGTACCACGGCGGGTTCAACGCCGAGGCGTGGTACCGCGTCATCGAGAAGTACCGGGTCACCGTCTGGTACACCGCCCCCACCGCCGTGCGGATGC
>Ga0137407_10002664_pt1 | contig 11722 bp, 4 predicted proteins | sample CZOMad2_2_16fung_FD_108410 | JGI IMG/M metagenome (GOLD analysis project Ga0137407, IMG submission 108410) | Vadose zone soil fungal communities from Angelo Coast Range Reserve, California, USA - CZOMad2_2_16fungal (Illumina Assembly) | ecosystem: Environmental > Terrestrial > Soil > Vadose zone...
ATCTAAATCCTCCCGAGCAGGCGATCGTGCTCTGTGTGAACGAGAAGAGCCAAATTCAGGCTCTGCAACGCACCCAGCCTGGGCTGCCGCTGAAGAAAGGACGCTGCGGCACAATGACCCACGACTATAAGCGACACGGGACGACGACTCTGTTTGCCGCGTTGGATGTTCTTGCCGGCAAAGTCATCGGCGACTGCTTTAAGCGTCACCGCCACCAGGAGTTTCTGAGATTCCTGCGCCGCATCAACCGCGAGTTCTCCGGCAAGGCGCCGCTGCACTTGGTGATGGATAACTATGGCACCCACGGCACGCCGGAGGTGAAGGACTGGCTCAATCGACATCCCCGGTTCCAAGTGCACTACATTCCAACCAGTTCCAGTTGGTTGAACCTGATTGAACGCTGGTTCGGCGAGTTAACCAGCAAGAGAATCCGCCGCGACTCTTTCTTGAGCGCGACGACCTGATCGCCGCCATTAACGAGTTTCTAGCCACCTGGAATGAGAATCCCAGACCGTTTGTCTGGACCGCCACCGTGGAATCCATCGTGGCCAAACTGGCGCGCTGCCGGCAGACTCCTGAGCAGATCCAGCCTGGCTGCACGGCTCCAAAGAAGCGCAAACGAAAGGCCAGCTAATTCGGGGACACTACACTAGGCACGCAACCGGACCACCTCAGTGATCTTAGAGGTCAATTGAGCCGCGGTGTAGGGCTTCTGAAGGAAGCCGGCGGGACGCACGGCGAAGAGGTGTTCAGCTTCCTGGATGTTGTAGCCGCTGGTGGCGATTACGGTCGCGTCGGGCCAGCGCGCGGCCAGGTGCTCCATGGTTTCTTCGCCCCCCATGACGGGCATCGTCATATCGAGCAGAATGGCGTCGATCCGGCCCGACTGCGCCGCATAAATGTCGAGAGCCTCGCTGCCGTTGGATGCACTCAGCACGTCGTATCCAGCCTCGTCAAGCACCGATTGCGCCATGCGCAAGATAACGTCCTCGTCATCGACAATGAGGATGGTGCCGGAGCCGCGATGGCTCGCAGTCCGCTCCGGCGGCGCCGTGTGCTTATGGGACGCCGAGCACGGAAAGAAGACGCGAAATGTAGTGCCCGAGCCGGGGCAGCTTTGCACGATGAGTGCACCTTGGTGGGCACGGACGATTCCGAGGACGGCGGAGAGACCCAGGCCCCGGCCGGCGAATTTGGTGGTGAAAAACGGGTCGAAGATGCGGGTCCTGGTCTTTTCGTCCATTCCCGCCCCGCTATCGCGCACTTCCAGCACGACGTACTCTCCCGCGGGCACTGGCGGTCGCGTTACGGAAGCGGCGAGCTCGCTCTGTTCCGCGCGCCGCACCAGCGTGCGCACGTCGACCGCCCCCTGTTCGGGACCCAAGGCCTCGGCTCCGTTGATCACCAGATTCATCACCACTTGCTGCACCTGACTGGAATCGCCCTCGATGGCCGGCAGACCCTCCCCCAACGCCAGACTCAATCGCGCGTTCTTCGGAATCGAGGCCTGCACCAGATTCGTGATCTTCCGCACCTCGGCGGAAAGGTCTAAAGGTTCTATATGGAAGCGGCTGCGGCCGGAGTAGGCCAGCATCTGCGACGTGAGCTTGGCCATGACCTGGCCGGCGGTGATGAGGTCGCCCGCGGCCCTGGCTTCAGGGGAGCCGGGATGAAAGCGATTCTGGAGCAGACTGGCATTGCCCATGACGCCGGTTAGCAGATTGTTGAAATCGTGGGCGATACCACCGGCGAGTACGCCGAGGCTGTCGAGGCGCTGGTTCTGTTGGATGTGAGCTTCGAGAACCTTGCTCTCGCTGACGTCGGCGACCATCATCACTACACCATCGGGGCAAGCACCCTGGGTAAGGATCGGGGAGGCCCAGACGTGAAGGTGGACGGATTTCCCCTCAACCTCGCACACGAGTTCCGTGGCATCCACGGGCTCGCCGCCGCTGGCGCGTTCGGCGAGCGCGCGGCATTCCAGGTTGTCCGGAAGGCGCATGGCGTCGGCGGCGGCGTTCGATTTGCGCACGCTGCGATCAAGATTGAAGGCGATGATGGCCAGTGGGCAGGCCTCAATGAGGCTGGCCAGCATGGCATTGGTCTGCTGTAGCTCATATTGTGTGCGCTGGCGGCTGGCCACCTCGATCGCCAGACGCTCATTGGCGTCGAGGAGTTCCTGGGTCCGCAACTGAACGCGGCGATCGAGATTGTCGCACGAGGCGCGCACATCATCCTCGGCCTTGCGGCGAAGTACATCGACGCTGAGAACTTTGGAAGCGCCGATCCAGACGATCGCCAGGGCCGCCAGGATATTGAATGAGGCAAACAGGATTCCGTCAGGGCGGCGGCTGTCGTCAACGGGGACGTGGGTTAGAAGCTGGCGCACGCTGAGCGTGATCGCCGGCAGAATCAGCGCCACTGGCATAAGGCTGCGGGCAATCAGGCCGGCGGGTCCGCTATCGCGCAGAAGCGGCAACAGGAGGCCATCCGGTCCTGTCGCCAAAACGTTGGCCGCGGCCAGCATCCCGAGAATCGCCGCAAAGGGTGAAATGCTTTGGGGCGCGGCGGTGCCCCACGAGGACATCACGGCTACGAACCCGAAATAGCATAGCGTAATGATGGTTACGGCAATCCATTCGCGTACCAGCACCAGGCCCCGCCTGCGGGTCCGCATTAGAAACATCATGGCTCCCAGGAGACAGTAGCGAAAGCCGGCGAGCTGGGCCGGGCGTCCCGGAAGCAAGCTGTTCTGCGGCAACAGACTCGGGAAGATTAACCGGTCGAACGCGGTGGAAGGCGCGTTGGCCAGATGCTCTCCGCAAAAGACTGCGCCAATGGCGAACACCAATATCGCGCCTATGCGATGCAACGCGAGGCCCTCGACGCGCGAGTTGGGCGCAATCCACAGGGTTAAACCGACGATAGAGAACGCAAGGGCAGACCAGGGCGCCATCAGTTTCGGCGTAACCGAAACACCAAACAGAAAAACGGCCAGGAAGCTGAAGGCAGTAAGAATAATGATGACAACTGTCGCTTTGCCGAATGAACTGATACTCATGTCGGGCGCTCCTGAACCGCCTGTAGGGTATTTAGTCAATAGTATCAGGGATCAGGTGAGGCGTTCGGACGTGCGCTGCAGCCTACATCCTGGTGGCGCTGTGGCTGCCGATCGAAGGCGTCGATCCGTGAGGCCGAATCGGCGCACTTCGGACCCCGATCAAACGATTGCGGAGGTCGCGGCCGCCGTGGGGTTCTCAGATCAGAGCCATTTGACGCGTCAGTTTCGACGATCTTTCGTGACAACGACGGCTGCCTTCTGCAAAGATCCTCACGAACTGGATCAGTAAACTGCCGACCCTTGCTGTCCGTTAGTTGGGTTAATCAGTGTTGGACCCTGCCTGCTATTTGCCGGCGCGCTATGCGGCGCTTTGACGAAACCCCGAGCGGCCGAGGAGCAGGCGCGAGCCTCCCTCATCTCCTGCGTAGCCGTTAGTGTTGAGCGATGCTGCGGAACGGGACCGGCTTGCCCACGAAGATGCCCGAAACCGTGTCGAGGGGAACTGCCTACAACCCTACAAGTTCGAGTGTTGAATTGGTCGCCCGTAAAGTACAGAATTGAAACGTCGAAGTCTGGTGGCTCCCCACACTGGACGCATTTAGAACTCTCGCCGCATAGATCCCCAAGTGATCGAACTGAGGCAAGTGCCGTCGTAACAGATGGATCCGAGCAAAACCGTCGGTGTCGTCCAAGCTGGGTGCTCAGACGGCATCAATCTCCAACCAGGAGTCGTTGGGCGTTTCAGCCAACGTCTGGATTGCCGGCAGCCTCCCATTGCGGCACTGCGAATGCTGTCGGATCCTTCCAATCGTGGAATCGAACACATGACCAGAATCGAGCCCACTCAGCACGGGAAATTCAACGAAACCAGGGGATCTGGTCGCAACCATTGTGCGGTTGCCTTTGCTCAGGCCTCGGCGTTCGGACCGAAGCGGCTGTCACGCCGGCAGACGGTGGAGCAGCGCATTTCTCTAGCCTGGCTCCGTGGCGGAAATCCTCGATATTTTGAGATCGTGATTGCCGCCCAGAATCCCTCCGGTCCACAGAACCTTGGTACTGGATATGTGCGTAATCTTCGAAGAAGCCGAAAGATCATAGTAGGGCAAGCCTATCCGGTGTATAATCACCCAAACCTACGTAGTGTCAGAACACGCAACTTACGGCAACAACCGAGAGGATGAGTTATGAGCTTTCGTATTTTCACGCTTCCGGCAGTACTGTTACTACTGATGGCGCTCGCCGGAGCCCCACGCTGCGCGTTCGCGCAAGGCGGTGTCACGGCTACACTGTCCGGGACGGTTTTCGATTCGTCGGGCGCCGTCGTCCCCGGCGCTGCCGTCACCGCCAAGAACAGGGGAACGGCCTCCACCTCGACCGCGGTTTCGGGCGCGGACGGCCTGTTCACAATCCCGGCGCTCGAGCCTGGTAGTTACACCGTGACGGTCACGATGCAGGGATTCGTGACGGTTGCCCTTAACGATATCCGGCTGAACGCCGGTGTGCCAACCAACATCAAACCAACTCTGTCGCCCGGCGGGGTCGCCGAAACCGTTGTCGTCGAGAGTGCCGGCGAGGTGTTAAAGACGACGCAGACGTCTGTGACGACTACGCTGACCCAGCAGCAGATCGTGAGCCTGCCGCTGCCCGGGCGCGCCGCGTTCGACCTCATCACCTTCCTTCCAGGAGTGACCACCGCCGATGGCACCTCGCGCGGCGCCATGGTCAACGGCCTGCCGACCAGCACGGTAAACATCACGCTGGACGGCATGAACATCCAGGACAACTACGCCAAGACTTGGGACGGCATGTTCACGCGCGTCAGCCCGCGCCTCGACGCGGTGGAAGAGGTAACGATTGGGACGGCGGCGCAGGGCGCCGATATGGCCGGCCAAGGCGGCGTGCAGGTCAAGATGGTCACGCGCTCGGGAACCAACGAATACCATGGCAGCGCTTACTACTACCTACGCCGTGACTGGATGAACTCGAACACCTGGTTCAACCTGCACCGCAATGTCGATATCACTGGCAATCCTACCCCCACACCCGTTTCGAAGCAATTTCAGCCCGGCGGCCGCTTGGGCGGCCCCGTGTGGATCCCGAAACTGTTTAACGGGCGCAACAAGCTGTTCTTCTTCGTGAACTACGAGTGGGTCAGCTCACCCGGCACCAGCACCTCGACCCGAACAATCATGAGCCCGCTCTCCGAGCAGGGCACTTTCCAATACACCGGCGGGCCCAACGTCGATCTCATGGCTTTGGCGGCACGCAACGGCCAGGTTGCGAAGATCGACCCGCTGGTGGCCAAACTGCTCGGCGACGTCCGCAAGTCCACGGCGACCACTGGTGTGGTGAACAGCACGACCGATCCTCTGACCCAGTCATTCGTGTGGCAGCAGCCGACCACCAGCAAGACGACCTATCCCACCGTGCGCCTCGACTACAACCTGACCATGAATCACCGCCTCACGGGGTCGATCACGCAGAACCACCTGGTTTCCGATCCCGATACCACCAACAGCGTGCAGACCGTCTACCCGGGTTTCCCGGCGCATGGTTTGCAGGACTCCACCCGGTACTCCGGGCAGGGATCGTGGCGTTGGACGATATCGAGCCGACTCGTGAACGAATTCCGCTTCGGCAAGACCGGCGGCGCGACCCAGTTTTCTCCCGACCTCACCTCGGATATGTTCCAGGGCACCGGATTTGGCGGTATGAACGGCTACGCCATCGCGTGGAGTGGGTTCAAGAGCATCGCGAATCCCTATCCGAGCTCCGCCAACAGCTCCCGCGAAGGTAAGACGATGGTGTTCGAGGATAACCTCAGTTGGGTGAAGGGGCCTCATTTGCTCTCCATGGGCGTTTCCTACACGAAGGCTGAAGTATGGCTTTACAACCAGACGAAGGCGCCCGTCCTGACTCTCGGCATGACCAGCAGCGGTGATCCGGCCGATTCCATGTTCGTCACCGCAAATTTCCCCAACGCATCGAGCACGGACATCACCAACGCCAGGAACCTCTACGCCGTGCTGACCGGCCGCGTCAGCGCCATCACGCGCAACGCACGCATCCAGCCGGACGGCTCAACCTATAAGATCCTCGGCGCCAGCGATCAGTATGGAACGCTGCCGGAGTGGGGTTCGTTCATCAACGACTCCTGGCGCGTAAAGCCGACGCTGACCATCAACGCCGGGCTCCGCTATGACGTGCAGCGGCCTTTCTATGCGCAGAACAACAGTTATTCGACGGCCACCCTCGACGACATCTTCGGCGTCACTGGAGTGGGCAGCGGCTTCCAGCCGGGATCGTTGGTAAACAACCTGGGGAATCTGTTTAGACCCGGTACGCTGCAGGGTTCGCCGACCACTTTCAAGATGCTGACCAAAAACACGAGTGCCTACCACACGGACTGGGGCGGCTTCGCGCCGAGCCTGGGCGCCGCCTGGACGGTCGGCGCCGATAGCGGCTTCCTGCACGCGATGCTGGGCGGCAAGGGCAACTCGGTCCTGCGCGGCGGCGCGAGTCTCGCCTATCAGCGCGGCGGCATGAGCGACTTCACGGGCGTGTTCGGGAGCAATCCCGGCATCTCGATCGACGCGTCGCGCAACCAGACCAACGGCAACCTGGGCTCATTGCCGGTGTTGCTGTCGAGCAGCGACATCGGTCCGCCGTCGATCAACCTGACCCGCTCCTATCCGATGGCCGTGCCGAGTGCGAGTTCGAGCGTTTACGTCTTCGACCCGAATATCAAGACGCCCAGCGCCTTCTCCTACAACTTCACTTGGCAGCGCCAGTTGGCCAGCAATCTGACGGTGGAGGGGCGATTCATTCACACCAACAGTTTCAATACCTGGACTGCGGGCGGCCAGCTCCCGTATCTGGACTATAACGAAATCAACGTCATCGAGAATGGGTTCTTGCCCGAGTTCAAGCAGGCGCAGGCCAATCTGCAGGCCAACATCGCGGCCGGCAAGGGCAGCACGTTCGCCTATACCGGAACTCCCGGCACCTCGCCCCTGCCCATCTTCCTGGCATATCTGAACGGGTCGAAGCTGGCTACCGATGCGACCAAGTACACCGGGACCGGCTGGACCAACACCACGCTGGTACAGTCAATGTACCCGTTGAATCCCAACCCGTACACCGCGGCCAACAATATCTGGTCAAACTCAGCCTTCCGCACCAATGGCCTCGCCGCCGGTTACGCGTCGAACTTCTGGGTGGCCAATCCCGATATCAATCACGGGTACGTGGTGACCAATGGACCGAAGACCAGCTACAACGGTGTGCAGGTATCGTTGAACCGCCGCTTCTCGCGCGGATTGCTGTTTGAGTTGAACTACACGTACGGCCGGGGATACATGGACCAGTTCTACGGATTCCACAAGCCGTACGTGACCACCGAGATGAACTACACGAACATCAACACCAACCAGAACGGCAACGCAACCGGAAACGTGCGGCATGTCGGTGTGGCCAACTGGATGTACCAACTGCCTTTTGGGCAGGGCAAGCGCTTCGCCGCCCACGCCAACGGCCTGGTGGACCGCATCGCCGGCGGCTGGAGTTTCCAGGGCGTCGCCCGGCTCCAGAGTGGCCGCATGCTCGACTTCGGCAACGTGCGGCTTAACGGCATGACGCCGGATGACGTCAGTAACGCGTTTCAGATGCGGCAGGTGACCGATCCGCAGAACCGCTATCGGACGCTGGTCTACATGCTCCCGCAGGACATCATCGACAACACGATCAAGGCGTTCAGCGTGGGTGCCACCGGGTATTCCAGCGGCGCGCCCACAGGCCGCTACTTCGCGCCCGCCAACTCGCCGAGCTGTATCGAGTCCGTCACCGGATTCGGCGACTGTGGCATCCGCAGCCTCATCGTCACCGGGCCAAAGGTCGTCCGGTTCGACGTCAACCTCATCAAGCAGATCCGGGTGACCGAGAAACTATCTCTCGAAGGTCAAGCCCAGGTCTTTAACGTGTTCAACAACGTGAACTTTAACCCGGTGAATTACATCGGCAGCGTGTCCGACTCCTATCAGGTCACCGGCGCCATCGATCAGAGCCGGACGATGCAGTTGGCGTTCCGGATCAGCTTCTGACCAGCGGGCGCAAGAGCGCCATTCCGCGCGTCATGCGGCACCCGTGACATGGGAGCTGATCCCGCAGCAAAGCTGGTTGGTTCCCACTACGTCGCAAATGCAGCGGAGCGGACCTCCGCGTGTCTACGAGTTCAGTGGGCCGAATTGCGTTCCGAGCGGTTGGCGACTCAATAGCTGCTGCTATCACTAAGTTTCAACAATCTCGAGACACGGCTGCGTGCCCGCGCGGGGAGGCAGCGCCGAGAAACGCCAACGCCCCAAAAAGAGACATCCAGCATCAAGCTCGGAACTCTCTCGTACGTGACACTGGCGCGCTGGAACATGCTAGCGCGGTGACGGCCAGAAGAACGACCGATAGGCCGCCACCGATAATAGTAAGACGTGCTTGGTTAGACGGCCACGCTCGGGTTACTCATGGGCTTTCCGGTCCCCATTCAAAGTTCCGTCAAGGTAACGATCGAGCGCCAGGCGTCTGCCATTTCCCTTGGGGACACAGGTATACGTGATCGTAGTGCCATCATGGGCGAGCGCACGCAATTGGACGTCCGTCAACGACGTCGCGGCGGTCTTATCCCGCAAGAAGACGCCGCCGCTGTATAGATAACCCTCGCCGGTGTCAGAGTTGATGGCGATTACTTCGCATTCGTCCGCGGCGGCGCGAGCCAGAAACAGATTGATACGCGCAGTGGCGGCGCTGGTGTTACTCGAGGCCAGAGTGACCTGTTGTCCAACGATTGGCGCGAAGTTTGAGTCCATGGCAAACACGAAGGCCTCCAGCGCCTCTCGCTCGTGAAGGCCGTGCGCATCGGTTTTGATGCCGTCGGGATTGCTGATCGGTCCACCGATTAAGGGAGGGAAGGGCGTCTGCACTTCTCCAGTGCCGAAATTAGTCGCGAAGAAGAAATCAAACATCGTGTCCATACCTCCGTCATGTAAGAAACCGAAGCCGCGAATCTGCTCGCCCTGCGGTACACCAAAGCGGGGACCGGGTAAGAAGATGGGAGAGGCCGGCACACCGAATTTCCCAACTTTTTGATAGGCATTGCGAAGATGCGGATTTTTTAGCGTAATCGTCCCTGCGACTTCAGTGGTCAGAGTGTTTGAGCCGAAGAATCCCGGCCTCGCGGTCTGGCCCGCGTTGGCATTCCGATCTATCGTGTGGCAGCTGTTACAGTTCAAAGCAGGCCCAAAAGGATCAAAGAAGGTGTTGCGGCCGAAGAAGAGATCAGAGCCTTCCTGCTGCAGGGGCGTCAGCGTGTTGTCCAGCTTGCGAATGGGATTCGGTGGATACATTACTTCCAAGATGAAATTGGTAAAGGACTGCATATCCGCGTCGGAGAGATGGTCCTGGCGACCCAATAAATCCGCGAAAGCGCCATTGAACGCCTTGAACGCCAGGACCTCATTGAAGGCGCCGGAGTTAGGCTGCTGGTTCGGCTCCAGGTTACCACCGGTGCGGTCGCCGCGCCAGTGCATTGGCCCCATATTGTCCATCCCGCGCAAACTCTGGGTGGCCATCACACCTTTCATCGCGGCAAAACCAAAGCGCGGTGAAAAGTTTTGTTTCACGTTCGGATCGTTTGTATTGGGCTTGTCAGGATTACCTAAGTTCCACGCGAGGTGGTCGGTATCACCAAAGATATGGCAACTGGCACAGGCGGAATCTCCGTGGCTGGAACTGAACGAGGCATCGTAAAGGAATCGGCGCCCGAGGACGATGCTCGCCGGTTCGGGATTGAACATCGACGCCTGGCCGATTTCGCGCTTGCTTTCCGTATTGATAATTTTGATTGCGTTGTCAAACCGCGTCAGAACATACAAACGATGGGCCGCTTCGTCCAACGCAAGACCCGTGGGCCCGCCTCCGCTGACTGGAATCTGGTTCGCGGTGTTGGGAGTAAACGTGTCATTTTCAAGCTGTGCGGTGTTATAGACGCCAATCTTGCTGGAACCTAGCGCGGCTACATATAACGTCTGACCGTTGGCGGTGATCTCCATGCCGACAGGAAAGGCGACACTGGTCCGGTTCTCGTTAACGTCCAACGCGCAGCAAGCTGAATAATCGATATGTTTGTTGAGGTGCCGCGGCGTCACGTTTCCGGAGTTATCGAGCACCGTAATCCGGCTGAAGGCAATCTTGCCGCGCACGGACGGACCGGGCTGAGTGACCGCGGCGCCAAAGTTATTTGCTCCCTCGAACCGCTGCATGTTGTTCGAGTCCAGATTCGAAACGTAGACTTTTCCATTCACCGGATTGACAATCATGTTGAAGAGGGTGGTCCCTACATGGGAGTAAACCCCTGCCGGACCAGTGATCGGCTGCGGCGGATTGGCTGTCGCATCGATTGCAAAGACGTCACGGTCCGGCAGCGTAAACGCCATCTCAGGATCGCGAACGAGTCCATTTTCGTCTTTCCAGTGTGTTCCATCGTATTTGACGATCACACTCGTGAGGGATTGTGGCTCGGCGAACGCGTTGACGTTGAGCGGGAATGGGATCGACGGAAACACTTGGGCTGGAGGCAGAGGGTTGCCGATGCCAGACAGGTTACCGATGAAGGTCGATGCCGTGCCGTTACCGCTATTAAATGCGGCTGCATAAACTTTGTTGCCATCCGGCGTGACTGCAAGCGCCCGCGGAGTGTCCGCGAAAAAGCTGAGGATGGTAAGAGGGTCCCCGCCTAGTGTCGCGCCGTTACAGCATAGATTCGCGTCGAAAACCCAGACGTCAGCTCGTCCGACACCGGGGATCGTCAGTTGCGGATCAATGGGGGAGTTTTGACCCCGATGGGCAGTCGTGATGAAGGCGCGATTCTTGCCGGGACCGGCAAAAACGATGTCGCGAGGCTCATCCCCAACCTGGAGGGTCCGTTTCACATGCGAAGACGTATCACTCAGCGCGACGATGCTAACACTGTCCGATACGTGATTGACTACCCAGGCTTCGCCGTTATTGCGAACGGCCACGGAGACCGGCTCCAGGCCAACCGGAACCGAGGCACGATGATCAAGAGTGAAACCATTGATCTTGAAGATTTCCAGTTTGGCGTCCGGCGTGTTCACGGCCAACAAGAAGTTTTTGTCAGGCGTAATCGCGAGGGGCCTCACTTGACCGCTTTCAAACGCCGTAAACTTTTGGCTGTACGGATTACTATCCGCAAAGACATTACTAGTGTAACTCAGCGTCAAGCTCGCGATGAGTGTCCAAAGTACCAGATTCCTGGCGCCGCTTGTGGCGCGTTGTTGCTTCATAGTCGCTCCTTTTGTTCAATACGCGAGTTACTACGGGCGGCGAACTAGAACCAGCGATGGCGCGCGCTGTCCGTTGTCTTTTCTCCGTCTGCATTCTAAGTTGACGGGAACTCTGCAGGCATATTACTTTGTTGGAAATTAAATGAAGTCAGGTGTATTCCGGTTACCGAATGGGTATTCGGGGAAGAAGAATGCGAATCATGAGCGTGGCGATGGGTAAGTAGGGTTCGCAGTAGGCGTCCTTCGTCTGAATGACGCAAACTTGTTCCGAAACAAAACGGGCTAGGAAAAGACAACGGCGAAACGGTCC
>Ga0137407_10002665_pt1 | contig 11722 bp, 9 predicted proteins | sample CZOMad2_2_16fung_FD_108410 | JGI IMG/M metagenome (GOLD analysis project Ga0137407, IMG submission 108410) | Vadose zone soil fungal communities from Angelo Coast Range Reserve, California, USA - CZOMad2_2_16fungal (Illumina Assembly) | ecosystem: Environmental > Terrestrial > Soil > Vadose zone...
GGCGGACGTGCTGCTGATCGAGTCGGACGGCCGCGCGATCCGGATAATCCGCGACAACATCGCCGCGCTGGGCCTTCCCGGCGCGCGCGTGCTGGCCGGCCGGGTGGAGCACGCGCTGGCCCGCGGGCCGGGCAACGGCCGGCCGCGCGACGTCGTCTTCGCCGACCCGCCCTACGCGACCGCCGCCGAACAGGTGTCGGCCATGCTCGCCGCGCTGCTGGCCGGCGGCTGGCTCGCGCCGGCGGCCATCGTCGCGGTCGAGCGCGCCGCCAGGTCCGGTCCGCTGCCCTGGCCGGCCGGCTACACGGCCGACCGGGCCAGAAGATATGGCGAGGCAACTCTCTGGTACGGTCGCGCCGCAGGCACGGTACCTGCTGAGGTGCCGCCGGTGGTGCCGTGACGAAGGGCGGGAAGCTGTGGTACGTCGCGTCGTCTGCCCCGGCTCATTCGATCCGGTGACCAACGGTCATCTCGATATCATCAGCCGGGCCGCATCGCTGCACGACGAGGTCGTCGTCGCGGTCGGCGCCAACCTGGCCAAGGAAGGCCTGTTCTCGGTCGACGAGCGGCTCGCGATGCTGGGCGAGGTGCTGTCCGGCTACCAGAACGTCCGGCTGGGCAAGTTCGACGGCCTGCTGGTCGACTTCTGCCGGGCGCACGACATCTCGGCGATCGTCAAAGGGCTCCGCGCGGTCAGCGACTTCGAGTACGAGATGACCATGGCCCAGATGAACTACAGCCTGGCGGGCATCGAGACGCTCTTCATGACGACCAACCCGCTGTACTCGTTCCTGCGCTCCAGCCTGGTCAGGGAGATCGCCAAGTACGGCGGCGACGTCAGCGGCCTGGTGCCCCCGCCGGTGCTTAACCGCCTGATGGCACGCGCGCCGCGGACCTGATCCCGCGCCTGGCAGCAGGCACGGACTCGGGCGCCTGACGCCAGAGCGCCTGGCAGCAGGCACGGACTCGGGCGCCTGACGCCAGCCGCATGACGCCGGCTCCGGTGCCCGGCAGCACGCCGGGGCCTGCCGCAGGCCAAGTTGGGTTTGCGCAGCTGGCCCGGTAGGCTGAGCGCCCGATACCTGAGATGCACCAGCCTCTTCGCCATGCCATACGCCAGCAGGAAACACGTGAAGCGCCTTGATCCCCGGGGCCCGCTTGTCTTCGACACGCGGGCACTCAGCCCCGGCTTGGTGCGCACCGAGGATCGCACCGTCCCGGCCCCGGCCGGCCTCGGCGTTGAGCTCGTCCGCATCCCGGAGGGAGCTGACCTGCAGCTGCACGTCCAGCTTGAGGGGGTGGCCGAGGGCACGCTGGTGACGGCCACGGCCAGTGCGCCGCTGACCGGTGAGTGCGCCAGGTGCCTGGAGCCGGTGGCATCCGCGACGCAGGTCAGGATGCAGGAGCTGTTCGCCTACGAGGCGCCGGAGGATGAGCTTGACGCCGACGGCTACGTGCAGGACGGCGACCTGCTCGATCTCGAGCCTGCCCTGCGCGACGCGCTTGTCCTTGAGCTGCCGCTCGCGCCGCTATGCTCTGGCGACTGCCCGGGGTTGTGCATAGAGTGCGGCGTCAGGCTGGCGGACGCGGGCGCCGGGCACGGCCACGCCCAGCCGGGCGCTGCGTCACAAGACAAGCCAACGCCGGGCGGGATACCCGTACCGGAGCTAAGGAAGGAGTGCTGAGGTGGCGGTCCCGAAGCGGAGAATGTCCCGCAGCAACACCAGGTCGCGGCGGGCTCAGTGGAAGGCCACCGCGCCCGCGCTGGTGAGCTGCCCGCAGTGCCGTGATCCCAAGCTGCCGCATACGGCGTGCCCGACCTGCGGCACGTACAACCGGCGCCAGGTGATCACTCCTTCCTGAGGCGGCAGGAAACTCGCCGGGCTTCGGAGCCGCCCGCCGCGGGAAGGAGGACAGCGTGAGTGGCGCGTCACGCGATGGCCAGGCCGCTGAGCCTAACGGCGCGAAGCTGCTGGGCGCCCTCAATGTGCAGCTCAGCGCGGAGATGCTGGAGCGTGCTCTGACGCACCGGTCCTTCGCGTACGAGAACGGCGGCCTGCCTACCAACGAGCGGCTGGAGTTCCTCGGCGACTCAGTGCTTGGCCTCATCGTCACGGACACGCTGTTCCGCGAATTTCCCGATCTTCCCGAGGGGCAGCTCGCGAAGCTGCGCGCGGCCGTCGTCAACATGCGCGCGCTCGCTGGGGTGGCCCGCGGCCTGCGGCTGGGTGACTACGTGTATCTGGGGAAGGGCGAGGAAGGCACCGGCGGCCGGGACAAGTCCTCGATCCTCGCCGACACGCTCGAGGCGGTGATCGGCGCGGTGTACCTCGACCGGGGCCTGCCGGAGGCCGACGCGCTGGTGCACCGGCTCTTCGACCCGGTGATCGCCCGCTCGGCGCGGCTCGGCGCCGGGCTGGACTGGAAGACGTCGCTGCAGGAGCTCACCGCGGCGGAGATACTCGGCGTTCCTGAGTACATCGTCCAGGAGAGCGGGCCTGATCATCAGAAATCCTTCCGTGCCTCGGTCCGGATCGGCGGCCGCACCTTCGGGTCGGGCGAGGGGCGCTCGAAGAAGGAAGCCGAACAGCAGGCCGCCGAGACGGCCTGGAACATGATCAGCGAGGAATCCTTCACTCCCGTCCCCGGGAACGGCGATGCCGATGCCGATGCCGTTGGCGAAGACGACGGCGCCCGGCAGCAGGGCTAGCTCGTGCCGGAACTTCCTGAGGTTGAGATCGTCCGGCGCGGCCTGCAGCGGCACGTCACCGGCCGCACCGTCGACACCGTGCAGCTGCTGCACCCGCGCGCGGTCCGGCGCCACCTGCCGGGACCTGATGACTTCGCGGCGGCCATCAGCGGGCGCACTATCACCGGGGCCCGCAGGCGCGGGAAGTACCTGTGGCTGCCGGTCGGCGACGACGCCGTGCTCGCCCACCTCGGGATGAGCGGCCAGCTGCTCGTCGGCGATCCCGCCAGGCCGCTGTCATCGCACGTCCGGGCCCGGTTCACCTTTCGTGACGGCGGCCCCGACCTGCGGTTCACCGACCAGCGGACGTTCGGCCACCTGGCGATCGCGCCGGGCGGCGCGGAGCTGCCTGCGGCCATCTCGCATATCGCGCCGGATCCGCTCGAACCAGGCTTTGACCTGACCGCGCTGACCGCACGGCTGCGCGCCCGCCGGACCGGGATCAAGCGGGCACTGCTCGATCAGTCGCTGGTCAGCGGCATCGGAAATATCTACGCGGACGAGGCGCTCTGGCACTCCCGGCTGCACTGGGCGCGGCCGTCGGAGACCTTGACCCGCGGCCAGATCACCCGCCTGTTCGCGGCGGTCGAGCAGGTCTTCACCGACGCGCTGGACGCGGGCGGCACCTCGTTCGACAGCCTGTACGTGGACGTGAACGGGCAGAGCGGCTACTTCGAGCGGTCACTCGCCGTGTACGGCAGGGCCGGGCAGCCCTGCCGCCGGTGCGGTACGCCGGTCCGGCGCGACCCGTTCATGAACCGATCCTCCTACAGCTGCCCCACCTGCCAGCCACGGCCGCGACGGGCCCGGTGGTGACATGAGCGGCGGCTACCTGACCGGCGACGGCGCGCCGGACGGCGGCGCGCCGGCCGGCGCGGATGCCGAGCCAGCGCGGCTCACCGCCTGGCTCGCTGGGCAGGTCCAGGGTGTCGGCCTCCGGTGGTGGATCCGTGCACGTGCCCTTGAGCTGGGCTTGGTCGGCTCGGCCGAGAACCTTGAGGACGGCAGGGTCAAGGTTGTCGCCGAGGGCGCGGTGGCGCGCTGCCGGGAGCTGCTGGCACTGCTGGCGGGCCCGGGAACGCCGGGCCGGGTCACCGGGGTGACCCAGCGCTGGGATGGCCCGCGCGGCGGCCTGGCCAGCTTCACCGAGCGGTAACTGATGTGTACGGAGTGTTACCGCTCGGGCGGAATACGGCCCGGAGCGGCCAGTGCCCGGCGTTGTGACCTGCGCGTTCTGTCAACTTGACCGGATACCCTGCGTGGTGGGACCATGAAGGCGTTACCTGCGCGCAATGCCGCGCGTCTATACGCGTCATCGCGTGCGCGCCCACTCTGGTCACTCAGTGTGGAGGACCTTTTACAATGGCGAAGGCTATACTCGGCCACGTCGGCGGCCCGGATCCGCGCATGGTCTCTGAAATGCGCCGCCTTCAGCAACGTGTGCGAGACCTGGAGGCTGCCCTGGTCAGGCTTCAGGAAGAGAACGATGCACTTGCTGCGGAAGTCGGCCATGACCTGCTGATTCCTGTCCGCGAGCCTGCGCTCACCTAGCGAGCGCCCGCTGGCCACAAGGGACAGCGGGGGCGCCGGAAACAGGCGTCCCCGTTGTACTCTTGCCCACGCCCGGTTCCCTCGCGGGCTCGTGCGCGCCCCTGCAGGCGCCGGGCCCGCGCCTGGCGCCGTGAATCCCGGGGAAAGCACGCCGCTCGCGGTAGGGTGCGGAAAGGCTGGCCGGTCCCGGGCAGCCCTGGCGGGGACGTACGGCCCGGCGCGAAGTAGCGCAAGGCGCGGTGGCGGCGGCCTGGCGGGGTGACGCTGCCCGTGGGTCAGGGCCGGGCAAGGGCGGCGGCGGAGGAGGAAACCCGCGGGTGTACCTGAAGACCCTCACCTTGCGTGGGTTCAAGTCGTTCGCCTCGGTCACGTCGCTGCGCTTCGAGCCCGGGATCACCTGCGTCGTCGGCCCGAACGGATCGGGCAAGTCCAACGTGGTTGACGCGTTCTCCTGGGTCATGGGCGAGCAGGGCGTCAAGCCGCTGCGCGGCGGCAAGATGGAAGACGTCGTGTTCGCCGGTACCGCGGGCAGGCCGGCGCTAGGCCGAGCCGAGGTAACCCTCACCATCGACAACAGCGACGGCGCGCTGCCGATCGACTACGCCGAGGTGACCATCAGCAGGCTGCTGTTCAGGTCGGGTCAGAGCGAATACGCGATCAACGGTGACCACTGCAGGCTGCTCGATGTCCAGGAGCTGCTCTCCGATACCGGTCTCGGCCGCGAGATGCACGTAATCGTGGGCCAGGGCCAGCTGGACGAGGTGCTGAACGCCGGGCCCGACGCCCGCCGTGCGCTGATCGAGGAAGCCGCCGGGGTGCTCAAGCACCGCAAGCGCAAAGAGAAGGCGCTCCGCAAGCTGGACGCCATGCAGGCCAACTTGACCAGGCTGGTGGACCTCACCGGCGAGCTCGGCCGCCGTCTCAAGCCGCTCGGCCGGCAGGCCGAGATCGCCCGCCGGGCAGCGGTCATCCAGGCCGACCTCCGTGATGCCAGGCTACGGCTGCTCGCCGACGACTACGTGACGGTGGCGGCCGAGCTCGAGCGCGACGAGTCCGACGAGGCGGCCGCGGCCGCCCGCCGCGGCGTGCTCGAGCAGAGCCTGGCCCGCGCACGCGAGCTTGAGGCCGAGCTTGACCTGGCCGAGCTGCAGCATGCGCCGCGGCTTGAGGCGGCACAGCAGGCATGGTTCGCGCTCTCCGGGCTTTCCGAGCGGCTGCGCGGCGTGCTCGGCCTGGCGACCGAACGGCGCCGGCACCTGACCGCTCCGCCGGAGCCGGAGCGGCCCGGTCGGGATCCGGACGAACTCGACCGGGAGGCGGCTGGCCTGCGCGATCAGGAAATTGCGCTCGCCGAGCTGGTTGCCGCCGCCCGTGATCGGCTGGCCGCCGCCGTCAGCGAGCGCGCCGAGGCCGAGGCCGGCCTGGTCGAGGTGGACCGGCGGCTGGCCGAGGAGGCCAGGTCCGCCGTCGCCCGCGCCGAGCGGCTCGCCCGGGTGCGCGGCCAGGTGGAGGCCGCCCGCGCCACCGCTGCGGCCGCGGAGGAGGAGGCCGGCCGCCTGGCCGATGCCTACCAGCAGGCCCGGACCCGCGCCGAGCAGGCCCAGCAGGCCTGCAGCGAGGTCCGGGATCAGGTCGCGGGCCGGGATGAGGGCAGGGCGGGCCTCGCGGCCGCGCACGAGCGGGCCAGCGCGGCGCTCGCCGATGCCACCGCGCAGGTCGCCGCCAGGCGCGCGGACGAGCGCGCGGCCAGTGATCAGCGCGCCACGCTCCGCGCGCGCACCGAGGCGCTTTCCGATGCGGTGCAACGTGGTGCCGACGCGTCCGGCATCCTGTTGTCCGGCCAGGACCGATTCGCCGGCGTCCTTGGCGCCTTCGCCGCCCTGCTCACCGTGGAGGACGGTGCCGCCGACGCGATCGCCGCGGCGCTCGGCGCGTCGGCCACAGCGGTCGCCGTGTCCGGCCTGGATGCCGCCGCCTCGATTCTCACCGAGCTCAAGGGGGCCGGCGCCGGCCGGGCTGACCTGGTGATCGCGGCCGGCCGGGCGGGTAACGGAAGCGCGGCGGCGGCCGGCCGCGCGGCGTCCGTGCCGCCCGGCGTCCGGCGCGCGGCCGACCTGGTGAAGGCTCCCGGCGAGTTCGGCCCGGCTGTCGAGGAGCTGCTGGCCGGGGTCGCGGTAGCGGCCGGCCTGGCTGACGGCCTCGACCTGCTGCGGGAGCACCCGCACCTGCGGGTGGTCACCATGGACGGCGACCTGATCGGCGCGCACTGGGCCCGCGGCGGCTCGGCCAGCGGGCCGAGCCTGATCGGCATGCGCGCGGCAGCGGAAGAGGCGGCCGACGCGCTGCAGCAGGCCGAGCGCGCCTGCCAGCGCGCCGAGCGGGAACTGGCCGAAGCAGCCGACGCGGAGAACCAGGCCCGGCAGGCCGAGGCCGGGGCGCTGGCCCGGCTGCAGGAGGTGGATGCCGCCGCGGCCGAGATCTCTGGCCGGCTCGGCACGCTGGCCGGCGCCGCCCGCGCGGCCAGCGACGAGGCGGGCAGGCTGGCCAGCAGGATCGCAGCCGCCGAGCGCGCCAGGGAGACCGAGCGGACCCGGCTGGCCGAGCTCGAGCGCGTGCTCGCGGCGGCAGAGGCGCAGGCTGACGCGGCCGGGGCAGTCGAGCCGGGCCCGGCCGACGGCGCGGGCGAGGCGCGGGCCGAGCGCGAGCGGCTGGCCGAGCTCGCGGTAACGACGCGGAACGCCGAGATGGACGCCCGCCTGGAGCTGCGGACCAACGAGGAGCGCGTGCGGGCCATCACCGGGCGCGCCGATGCCCTGGCGGCGGCCGCCGCCGCGGAACGGCAGGCCAGGCAGCGGGCCGAGGCCAGGCGCATCCGCCGCGAGGGCGAGGCCGCGCTGGCCGGCGCCGTCGCGACCGGCGCCGGGTTCGCGGTCACCAGGATCGAGCAGTCGCTGGCGGCGGCCGATACCACCCGGCAGGCCGCCGAGGTGGCCAGCAAGGGCCGCGATGAGGGGCTGAAGGCGGTACGCGCGCAGATCCGCGAGCTGTCCGGCGAACTGGACAAGGTGGTGGACGACGCGCACGGCGCGGAAATCTCCAGGGCCGAGCGCCGGATGCGGCTGGAGCAGGTCGCGGCCCGCGCGGTCGAGGAGTTCGCGGTGGACGCCGAGACGCTGACCGCTGAATACGGCCCGGAAACCGGCGTACCACAGGCTGACGAGAGCCAGCCGCCGCTGCCGTACGACCGCGCGGCCCAGGAGCGGCGAGCGCACGCGGCCCAGCGCCTGCTCGATCAGCTCGGCAAGGTGAACCCGCTCGCGCTGGAGGAATTCGCCGCCCTCGAGGAACGGCACGCCTTCCTCGTCACCCAGCTGGAGGACCTCAAGAAGACCCGCCGTGACCTGCTGACCGTGATCAAGGAGGTCGATGACCGGGTCCAGCAGGTGTTCGCGGCCGCCTACGAGGACACCGCGAGGGAGTTCGCGCAGATCTTCAGCACGCTGTTCCCCGGCGGGGAGGGCAGGCTGGTGCTGACCGAGCCCGACGACATGCTCAGCACTGGCATCGACTTCGAGGCGAGGCCGCCGGGCAAGAAGGTCAAGCGGCTGTCGCTGCTTTCCGGCGGCGAGCGGGCGCTGACCGCGATCGCCTTCCTCGTCGCGATCTTCAAGGCCCGGCCCTCGCCGTTCTACGTCCTTGACGAGGTCGAGGCCGCGCTTGACGACTCGAACCTGCAGCGGCTGCTGCAGATCTTCGAGGAGCTGCGGGAAAGCTCCCAGCTGATCATCGTCACGCACCAGAAGCGGACCATGGAGGTCGCGGACTCGCTGTACGGCATCAGCATGCGCGGGGACGGCGTGTCCACGGTCGTCAGCCAGCGTCTGCGGGAACGCGAGATCGCTTGACCAGCTCAGCGCCGCGCGTCCGGCCTGGCCGGCTCCCAGGCCGGCCGGAACACGGGCGCAGGCTGCGCGGAAGGTCTGCCAGACTGGGGCCGTCATGGAAATCCTGATCATCATCGTCGCCCTTGTCGTCGTCTTCGCGGCAGCAGGCAGCTTGCTGCTGGTCCGCTCGCGCCGCAGGCATGGGCCGCCGCCGGTACCCACCGCTGATCGCGGCGGCCCGGCCGGCCTGGCCGGCCCGGCCACCCAGGACACGGCGGCGACGGGCGCGGCCGCCGCGCCGCCTGACGTCTCCGCGGTGCCCGCAGCGCCTGCGGCGCCACCCGAGGCGCCGCCGCCGTCAGCAGGCCGGCTCGTGCGGCTGCGCGGCCGGCTGGCCAGGTCGCAGTCCGCGTTCGGCTCGGTGCTGCTCGGCCTGCTCGCCCGCGATGGCCTGGATGACCAGGCCTGGGAGGAGATCGAGGACACGCTGATCACGGCCGACATGGGCGTGACCCCGGCCCGGGAGATCGTCGAGCGGCTCCGCACCGAGGTCAAGGTGACGGGCAGCCGCGAGGCCGCTGCCGTCCGGTCGCTGCTCCGGGCACAGCTGATCGCGGCGATCGGCCCGGACCTGGACCGGTCGCTGCGGTCGGCGCGGCACGGCGACCGCCCCGCCGTGCTGCTTGTGGTCGGCGTCAACGGCACCGGGAAGACCACCACCTGCGGCAAGCTCGCGCGGGTGCTCGTCGGCGACGGCCGCACCGTGCTGCTCGGCGCGGCGGACACCTTCCGGGCCGCTGCCGCCGACCAGCTGGAGACCTGGGGGGCGCGGGTCGGGGCCAGGACCGTCCGTTCCGACCGGGAGGGCGCCGACCCGGCCAGCGTGGCCTTCGAGGCGGTCAAGGAGGGCATCGGCCTCGGCGTTGACGCCGTCATCGTGGACACGGCGGGCAGGCTGCACACCAAGACCGGGCTGATGGACGAGCTCGGCAAGATCAAGCGGGTGATCTCCCGGCAGGCCACGGTGGACGAGGTCCTGCTCGTCCTCGACGCGACCACCGGGCAGAACGGGCTGCGTCAGGCCAGGGTGTTCGGCGAGGCGGTGGACGTCACCGGGATCGTGCTGACCAAGCTGGACGGCACGGCCAAGGGCGGGATCGTGATCGCGGTGCAGCGCGAGCTCGGCGTGCCGGTGAAGCTCGTCGGCCTGGGCGAGGGACCCGACGACCTGGCGCCGTTCGAGCCCGCGGCGTTCGTCGACGCCATCCTTGGCGCATAACCACTGCCGGGCGGGTTGCGGCACTGGCGGCCATGGCGGACGCCATTTCCGGTAGCTGGCTCATCAAGCGGCCGCTGGTCCAGCCAGACCCGGCAACCCGGCAACATGTCACGTCGAGCGGGTCTGGCGCCGCTGGATGTCACATCGATCGGGTTGCGCAGCCAGCGACGCTGGCTTGCCGCCCTCGCCCGGCCTTGTCCTGCGAGGCGATAGCCTGGGGGTGGCGAGCGCGGCCCCTCAGGTGTGCCGCGCCGGCCAGGCGCGGGGTCTGCGCGCAAGCCAACCGTGACGGCTCGCGCTGCCTGGCGCCGCTGACCCCTGGCACCTGCGCGAGAACGGCAGCCCTACGTGTTCGAGACTCTTTCCGACCGGCTCACCCAGGTCTTCTCCACGCTGCGCGGGCACGGGCGGCTGTCGGCCGCCGATATCGATGCCACCTGCCGTGAGATCAGGATCGCGCTGCTCGAGGCGGATGTCGCGCTGCCAGTCGTCCGGGCGTTCATCGCCCAGGTCAAGGAGCGCGCGTCCGGCGAAGAGGTCGCCGCGTCGCTGAACCCGGCCCAGCAGGTTATCAAGATCGTTAACGAAGAGCTCGTCACCATCCTCGGCGGCGAGACGCGGCGGCTGCGCTTCGCCAAGGTGCCGCCGACCGTGCTCATGCTGGCCGGCCTGCAGGGCTCAGGAAAGACCACGCTGGCGGCCAAGCTCGCGCTGTGGCTGCGCGAGCAGGGCAACACCCCGCTCCTCGTCGCCGCCGACCTGCAGCGGCCCAACGCCGTGCAGCAGCTGCAGGTGCTCGGCGACCGCGCGGGGGTGCCCGTGTTCGCGCCCTTCCCCGGCAACGGCGTGGGCGATCCGGTCGAGGCGGCCCGCCAGTCGCTGGACGAGGCGCGGCACCGGCTGCACAACGTCGTGGTCATCGACACCGCGGGACGGCTTGGCATCGACGAGGAGATGATGAACCAGGCCATCGCCATCAGGGATGCAGTCGATCCGGACGAGATCCTGTTCGTGGTCGACGCCATGATCGGCCAGGACGCAGTGATCACGGCGCAGGCATTCCTGGACGGCGTCGGCTACGACGGCGTCGTGCTGACCAAGCTGGACGGTGACGCCCGCGGCGGTGCGGCGCTGTCGATCGCCCAGCTCACTGGCCGTCCGGTGATGTTCGCCTCGGCTGGCGAGAAACTCGAGGACTTTGACCTCTTCCATCCCGACCGGATGGCCTCGAGAATCCTCGATCTCGGCGACGTCCTCACCCTGATCGAGCAGGCGGAGCGGGCCTTCGACGAGGACCAGGCGACCGCCATGGCCGGGAAGCTGGCCTCCGGCGAGGGCTTCACCCTGGAGGACTTCGTCGAGCAGCTTGCCATGGTGCGCAAGCTCGGGCCGATCGGGAACCTGCTGGGCATGCTGCCCGGAGCGGCGCAGAACCGCGAGGCACTCAGCCAGGTCAGCGACAAGGACCTGGACCGTGCAGCGGCGATCGTGAACTCGATGACGCCGGCCGAACGCCGCAACCCGAAGATTATTAACGGGTCTCGGCGGGCCCGTGTCGCAGCCGGGGCGGGCGTCACCGTGGGCGAGGTCAGCAACCTGATCGTGCGGTTCCTCGAAGGCCAGAAGATGATGCGCCAGATGATGGGTGGCGGGATGCCCGGCATGCCGGGAATGCCCGGCATGCCCGGCATGCGGCGCGCGCAGAAGGGTGCCCGGCAGAAGCCGAAGAAGAAGCAGAAGGGCGGGCGCCCCGGTGGCGCACCCGGCGGCAAGTCCGGCAGCAGGCCGGCCGGCGGGAAGCCCGCCGTGCCCGGCGATGCGCCACCAGGCGGCACCGGCGGATTCCCGGGCGGATTGCCCGGCAGCGGCCCCGGCGGGCTGCCCGGCAGCCTCCCCGGCGGAGGCCGGACGTTCCGGCTGCCGCCAGGACCGCCGCACGGCGGGCCTGGCGGCCAGCCGCAGAACCTGCCGCCGGGGCTGCGCGGGCCGCTGCCGAGCCGCCGCGGCCGTTCGGGCAAGAAGGGCAGGTAGTGGCCCCGCGTCCGGTACCTGGCGGCCGCGGCGCTCCAGCGCGAACGGCAATTACGCTCCAGCGCAAGCGTCTGGCACAATGTGACGGCAACTGTCGGCACGGCGAGACCCTCTCTGACTCGCCGGGCCGCGCCCATCCGGGCGGTACGGCCGGTCCCCACCCGGCATCCTTGCCGCCCGCACCCGAATCCGCTGGGAGAAGACCACAGCCGTGGCTGTCAAGATCAA
>Ga0137407_10002670_pt1 | contig 11715 bp, 7 predicted proteins | sample CZOMad2_2_16fung_FD_108410 | JGI IMG/M metagenome (GOLD analysis project Ga0137407, IMG submission 108410) | Vadose zone soil fungal communities from Angelo Coast Range Reserve, California, USA - CZOMad2_2_16fungal (Illumina Assembly) | ecosystem: Environmental > Terrestrial > Soil > Vadose zone...
AGCCGAATCGCTACCTTCCCGGCGGGTGTTCGGTACGTGCGCCTGGGAGACCGCGTGAACGTCCGGGTCGTGGGGGCTGGGGAGGCGGCGGAGTCGCTGCGGTCGGCCCTCGCGCGGGTCGGCTTGGTGGAGCGCGTCGGTGAACCCGCCGCGTTCGTCTGCAGCCTCGACGATCTACCCCGCGCCATCGCCATGCGCGAGCTCTCGCAAGTGACCGGTCCCATCGTGGTCGTGACCGACGATGCCGCGGGCGCCATCGAAGCGGGCGCGGACGACGCGGGGAACACGGCCGACGAAGTCGCCCGCCGCGTCTCGGCGCGGCTGAGGACGCCGAAAGTGTCGCGGGAAGAAGCGCCAGCGCCCGAGCTCGCGCCCGGCAGTGGGAGGCGCCAGAAGCCGCTCATCCTGGTGGTGGAGGACGACGAGGACGCGAGGATGGTCCTCACCGAGCTGTTGCGTCCCCGCTACGACGTCGACGCCGTCGGCGATGGAGAGACCGCCCTCAAGCGTGCGGCCGAGCTCAACCCGGACCTGGTGCTGCTCGACTTGTTCCTGCCGGGAATGGATGGTTTCGGCGCGCTCACCGGCCTGCGCCGCAACACCAAGACGGCGGATACGCCCGTGATCTTCCTGTCCGCCCAGGGCGACGCCGAGACGAAGTCGCAGGGACTTTCGCTCGGCGCCGCCGACTATCTGGCGAAGCCGTTCAGCGAGCAGGAGCTGATGGCGCGCGTCGATCGCACGCTGAAGCTGACGGCGCAGAAGGAGCACTTCCGCGCGCTGGCGCAGACCGACGGGCTCACAGGGCTCCCGAACTTCCGTTCCTTCCATGCGCGGCTGGAAGAGGAAGTCGCCCGGGCCCACCGCTACGGGCACCCCCTCGCGTGCGCGATGGTCGATCTCGACGGATTGAAGGAGATCAACGACAAGCTCGGCCACGCCGCCGGCAATCGGGCGATCGTGGCGCTGGCGGACGCCGTCCGCGAGGAGCTGCGCGACACCGACTTCGCCGCGCGATATGGCGGGGACGAGTTCGTGGTGCTGTTGCCGCAGACCAACGAGCCACAAGGCGCGCAGTTCGCCGAGCGCCTGCGGCGGCGGCTGGTCGAGGTGAGCCAGGATGCGGGCCTGCCGGTGCGCGGGTCCATCGGCGTGGCGGCCGTGAGCGCGGACGAGCTGGATTCGGCCGATGCGGCGGAGGATCTGCTACGCCGCGCGGACGAGGCGCTGTACCGCGCGAAGAGGTCGGGGCGCGACCGCATCGAAGTCGCGCACATTCAACACTAGCCCGGGCCACCGAAAGGTGGCTCAGGGGCTACGCTGGAGCGCTGGCCTCAACCGATGCCGGTCACCTTGATCTCGGGCGGGCCCGGCGGATCGAGCTCATCTTCCACCTCGTCCTCACGGCGTGGTCCGCGACCCGAGTAGCGGTACAGCTTGTTGTAGAGCGTCTTCTCGCTGATGCCCAGCGCCTGCGCCGTGCGCGCCTTGTTGTTCTGCAGCCGGCTGAGAGTCGCGAGGATGTACTCCTTCTCGATCTCCCGCAGCGGCAGCCCGTACGGCAGCTTGAGATAGGCGCTCTCCCCGCCTCCCGCCGCGAGCTCGCTGGGCAAGTGTTCCGGCTCGATGACGCCGGTGCCGCAGAGGATGACGGCGCGCTCGAGCGTGTTGCGGAGCTCGCGGATGTTCCCCGGCCAGGCATAGTCCGCGAGGAGCTTCATCGCCTGGGGGGACACTCCCTGCAGCTTCTTGCCCGCGTCCTTGCTGAACCTGTCGATGAAATGCTGCACCAGGACCGGGATGTCCTCGCGGCGTTCCTTGAGCGGCGCCAGGTTGACGTGGAAGACGTTGAGCCGGAAGTAGAGGTCCTCGCGGAAGCGCCCCGACCGGATCTCCTCCTTCAGGTCGCGGTTGGTGGCGGAGATCACGCGCACGTCCACCGTGATCTCGCTCTTGCCGCCCAGGCGGCGGAGCCGCTCTTCCTCGAGCACGCGGAGGAACTTCGCCTGCAGCTCGATGGGGATCTCGCCCACCTCGTCGAGGAAGAGCGTCCCACCGTCGGCCAGCTCCCAAGCGCCCAGCCGCCGCTGGTCGGCGCCGGTGAACGCGCCGCGCTCGTGCCCGAACATCTCGCTTTCGATCAGGGTGGAAGGGATGGCCGAGCAGTTGATGGCGATGAACGGCCGGTCGCGGCGCGGGCTCAACTGGTGGATGGCGCGGGCCACCATCTCCTTGCCGGTCCCGCTCTGCCCCGTGATCACCACGCTCGCCTTCGAGGGCGCGACCTTCTCCACCAGCTCCATCGCGCGGCGCATGGGCGGCGAGTTGCCCACCAGCCCCACGCCGGAGTCCACCTGCCCCAGGCGCCGGCGCAACACCTGCATCTCGTGCAGGGTCTCCTTCTTCTCCAGCGCGCGCGTGAGGATGACCTTGAGGCGGGCGGGATCGAGCGGCTTCTCGACGAAGTCGAAGACGCCCTCTCGCACGGCCTCGACCGCCGCATCGATGGTCCCCTTCCCGGTGATGATCACCACCGGCGTATCGGGCTGCTCTTCGCGAAGCGCGCGCACGAGCGCCAGCCCGTCCAGCTTGGGCATCACCAGGTCGCTAATGATGACGTCGGGATGCGTCTCGGCGGCGATCTTCAACGCCCCATGACCGTCGGCAGTCTGGTCGACCTCGTATCCCCAGCGCTGCAGCAGCTCGGCGAACAGCTCCCTGGTGGATTCCTCGTCGTCGACGATCAGGATGCGAGCTTTCGCCATAGCGGGGGAGTGGTTACCTCGAGTGAAGGAAGGAGAGCGAGAGCCGGGCGCCGCCTGCTGGGGGAGTCTTGATCGAGGGCTCGCACGACGCCTCAGGGGCGAGCCGGCGTACGGCGTCGAGGTGCGGAAGCGCCTGCTCCCGGTTGCCCAGACCGCCCTCGGCGCGCAGCTCCAACTCCACGAAGGCCCCGCGCACCTCCAGCTCGACGGTCACGCTGCCGCCGTCGCGGGCGAGCTCGAGGCACGCCAGGTAGGCATGGGCCACCAGGTCGCCGAGGACCGAGCTGTCCGACTTGACGAGCTGGGCCGCCGGGCCTCGCTGCTCGACCTGCAAGGTTGCCCGCCTCGCGTCGTAGGCGAATAGCTGGATGGCCCGGCGGGCAGCGGCTGCCACGTCGGGCGGCAAGTGCTCAGGCGCTGCGAATTCCCCGAACGCGCGGAGCAGCGCGTCCACCCGCCCGATCCCGTCCCGCAAGGCCGAGACGTGCTTTGCGATGGGAGACCCGCCCACCCGCTGCGGCGAGGCCAGCTTCTCGGACATGAGCTGCAGGTGGAGGACCATGTTGTGCAGCGGGTTCTTTCCCTCGTGCGCGAGGCCGATGGCAACGCGCTCCAGCAAGTGCGCGCGGTCCGAATCGCCGCGGCGCTGGGGCTCCTCTCCGGATGTTCTTGAAATGCGCTGAATCGGATACCCCATCGCGGCGCCTCTTCGACGTCCCCACTACACAGTGGCCCGATGGCGAGCAGAGGCAACGTGGCGTTCGCTGGAGTTTTTACTGCCAAACGCTCAGGACGCTACACTGAGTTGAAAAAAGTACGGGGCGCCCGTCCGGACGCCCATATTTGCGCTTCTGCATTTGGTCGTGTTCAGGGAAGGATCATTGCCTCTGCGGGCGTGGTCACTGCGGCAGTTGCCCCCGTACCCCCGGCGATGAACAAGCTGCTGGAGCTGGTTGCCGCAGTTGGGGGAACCGCCACGAACTGCTTGCGGGCGGTAAGCAGAGACGGTCCCAAGTAGAACTTGTCGGTGCCGGGATCGTAGAATTCAGAGCTGGCGAACGAAGTCGGGGCCGAGGCCCGGTCATCGCCGCCAAGGATCAGGACGAGCCCGCTCGAGAGCAGCACCGCCGCGTGGTCAGCGCGAGCGGTCGTCAGTCCCGAGCCCACCGCGGTGAAGTTGCTGGTCCCCGGATCATAGATGTCCGCGCTGGCAGTTACCGTGTTCGCCACGGCCGTGGCGCCGCCGGCCAACAGCACCTTTCCGTTTGCGAGCAAGGTCGCGCTATGTGCCGTGCGCACACTCCCCATCGTGTTCTCACTACCCCACGAGCTATTGGTGCCGATCGGCGCCACCCTGACCTGCGCCTTGTTGTTGCCGCCTCCAGCCACGAGCAACGAACCGCTGGCGAGAAGCGTCGCGGTACCGGAGACGTGGGAAGACGCCAAGGCGTTGTTTTGGAGCGCATGCCCGCTTCCCTGGGTCCAGAGTTCAACGGAGTCGGTGACCGCCGCCGTGCCCGCGCAGTCCGTGCCCCCTACCAGCAGCACTTCGGCGCTGGGATCTCCCGTCTGGGGCACCAGCACCGCATTGTGGAAGCACCGGTGCCCCGAGGAGTTGACCCCGACCATCACGTTGCTGGCCGCGCTCGATGCCGCTGCACCCGTCCGATCATTGACAGTAATGATCTCGGCGGTGTTCACGGCGGTGGTGCCACCCGCCACGTAGACCAGGTAAGGCGCGGTCGAGCTGATCAGCGTGGCAGTGTGGAATGCGCGGGCCGTCTGCATCGCAAAAGTGGTCCCGGCGGCTCCATCGCTGAACGAGCCGGTTTGGGGGTCGAACACAGTCGCGGTCGCCAGGGCATTGGCTCCAAGCGTCCCGTCCTTCGAACCGCCGGTGACCAGCACGCGTCCATCTGGCAGCCGCACTGCCGCCGCGCCGTAGCGTGCTGCGGTGATCGATCCCTGGCCGAGCGACTCGCCGACCAGCACCGTGGCGGTCTTGCTTGCGGTCCCGAGGCCGTCACCAGCAGCGTTCTTCACGCTCAGTGTATAGGTCGTCGTGGCATCCGGAACCGGGAGCGTCGCAGTGCTTTGGCCAAGCACATTCCCGCTGCTCTGTCCTCCCCCGCCGATCACTGCGCTGACCGCGTTCGCGATGCCCGCAGGCAGAGCGAAGGTCAGGTTTCCGGTTGCGGACAGGTTGACTGTAGTCGGCGTCACGGCGAACGTGAATGCGCCGACGGGCCCGACCGCCTGCACGGATATGGCGCGCGACACCGTGCCGGCAGCCGACCCGGTCGAATTGACGAGCGTCAGCGTGTACGTGGACGTGGAGCTCGAAGTCGGAGTCGCCGCCGTCGTGACCTGGTTCGAGCCGTCATTCGTGCTGCCGAGGTCGAAGCTGAACGATGGTCCGGTGATGCGGCAGCTCGCGGCGACGGCGCAGTCGCCGCCGATCACGTTGTAAGTGAACGTCACCGTATTCCCGTTCGTGACGATCGGCGCGCTCGCCGTGAAGGTCGCGATGACGGGCACTGCCACGCCGCTCACGTTGGTTGCCGAGGTCGTGAAGGTGGCTACGGGTGTCGCGTCATTCTGGACCGTGAGCGTGTACGCGTTCGTCCCGGCCGCAAGGATCGCGACCGGATACAGCTGGCCGCTCGTCACCACGAGCGGCGAGGAGAGGCCAGGTCCGGAGACGGATCCCGTATAGGCGGCCGGGAAAGTGGGGGTCAGCGTGATCGACCCACCGACCGTCATCGAGGCCGCAGACGCCAGGAGCGTGGTGTTCGATGAGTCGGCCGCGCCGCGCACGGTTACGGATGTCGTCGCGCTCACAGTGGCCCCGGCCGCGTTCTGCGCTACGAGGGTATAGACCTTCGACGATGCGGGCTTCGTGACGGTGAGGTTGTCAGGGATCAGCGCGTTCGCGACCACGACGGTATTCGAGTCGTCCCGGATGGACGCAGCTGTCACCGACGCCGAGAGCGAGGGCAGTGCGAAGGTGATGGTCAGGTTGCTGTCGCCTGACGTGATGACCGAGGGCGAAACCGTGAAATTGCCCGTCATGAATGCCGGCGAGACGACCGATACCGTGACGTTGGGCGGCTGGCCGCTCGTCCCCGACTGGACCGTCACCCCGGAGTGGCTGGTCACGCGCACAGTGAACGTGGTCGTGGCGTCAGGGCTTACCAGCGCAGAGCCGCTGGCGCTCAGGGTGATGCTGCCGGGGCCGCTCACCGGGGTGATGGTCGCGCTGGCAGTGGCGGGCGTGAAGGAAACGCCGAGCGAAGCCGTGGTCCCCGCGGTGATCGTGGTCGACGGGGCGCCCGAGGCCGTGAAGCTCGTGATCACGGGTTTGGCGTTGTCGACGTGCAGGGTGCCGTTGGCCGTGGCGCCGGAGTTGTCGCCCGCGGTGAGCGTAGCGGTGAGCGCCGCGTCGCCGTCGAGCAGGGCCGTCGTATTCACGTCGAAGGCGTACAGCGGAGCGGCGGCGGCAACGGTGGAGGCCGGAAAGTTCACGCTCCCGGAAGCGAGCGTCACGCTGCGCACTCCCGAGGTCGCGCGGGCGGAGACGAGGACCCGCACGGTACCGCTGAGGAAGTCGGCGGACGCGTGCCCGTCCACGCCCGTGATTGCGACCGAGGAGCTCGCGGCTGTCCCGGCAACGCATTTTCCGCCCGACCCGCAAACCGGGTAGTCAGTGGGGCAGGACGAGTTGTCCACGCAGGGGATCTGCCCGTCTCCGCTGTATGAGCACCCGGCGGCGACGAGCGCCAGGGCGGTGAGGGCGGGGAAGGAAAGCCGCTTCGAAGATGAGATCATACCGGCCCCCGTCCGGGCCGGAGTGTCTCCGGGCCGGGCGTCACGAATTTCGAAAACGTCAGAAGGCAAAGAGTGCCGCCGCGATCCCCGCGGCGACCAGGCCACCCGCGAAACCCACGGCGCTCAGCGTCTTGTTGCGGTTCACGTCGTCCAGGAGTTGCTGTGCCTGCGCGCTGCTGTGAACGCCGCCGGTCAGATCGTTCTGCGCGGAATTGGCCTTGGTGAAGGCCAGGGCGCCGCCGCCGAGGGCGGCCACGGCTACGCCGGCGGTCACGTATGCCATCGTCCGCTGGACTCCGCCGGACGAGCCGCGCTTCGAGTCCTGCGGCACCGGCGTCGCCGTCACCGCCGCGACAGGCGCCTTGTCGGACCGAGTGTCCACGGCCGGCGGGACCATGGCGATGGGCTTGGCGGGCGCCTTCGCTCCGTCGGCGACGGCGGGAGCGGCGTCCTTCTTCGGGGCCGTAGCGGCGTCGCTCTTCGCCGGAACGCCGGGGAGCGGCATCGGCGGTGGTGTGGCGGACGCGACCTTCGCCGCGGCGGCCGCAGCTGGCAGCTCCAGGCCCGGAAGGGGCGGCATGGTCGGAGACGGCGCGGCCGAGGGAAGGTCCAGACCCGGGAGCGTCAAGGCCGCCTCGGAGCCTGACAGGGGCGGCAGCGTCGGGGCCGCCAGAGCTCCTCCGGCCGGCGGGCCCAGCGCCGCGATCTTCGCCTTCACCTTCTGGACGCTCGCGGGCAGCGCCAGCGGGTCAGCGAGGTAGGCCTCGTAATTCTTCTTCGCCTCGGCGTTGTTGCCGAGGCGCGAGTACGCGTCGCCGATCCCGATCAGGTACTCGGCGTTCGGCTCCGCTGCATAGGCGGCCTTCCACTCCTGCAGCGCTTTCCGCCAATCCTTCTTGCGCTCGGCCTTCTTCGCCGCGGTGACGTGGCTGCTGGCGTCTGCGAACACGGGCGCGGCAACGCACACCGCGATGGCGATGGGAACGGCGGCGAACGCTCGCATGGCAGTGGCCCCCTCGCCACCGGTCGCTCGGGCGGCGAATCCTCGCCTAACCAATCCCGTCTCGGGGGGTGGTGTCAAGCAGCCAAGCGCCGCGCCGAAGGCGCGATTCGGTCAGTTCGGGTTGTACGTCTCCGCGAAGATCATCGGGGTGCCCGGGGTGCCAACGGCGGCGAGGATCTCCACCAGGGAGCTGATGGTGATCGGCGCAAGCCCGAAATCCCGTCGCGCCTCCATCAACGGCGCAGTCGGATACTGGGTCCCGGTGCCCGAGGCCGGATCGTAACGCTCGCAGCTCCTCAAATTGTTCGTCCCGTCGGTGCCCCCGCAGATCAGCACGCTGTCGGTGGACAGCGAGATGGCGGCGTGGCTGCTGCGAGCGGTTGCCATTGGCACGACCGAAGCGAACGCCCCGGAGCTCGCCGTATAGAGGAACTGCGTCGACAAAGGAGTCCCGCTTCCCGCGCCTTTGACACCGCCGGAGATCAGCACCTTGCCGTAATTGGTGCTCGCTCCGCCGATCAGCACCGACGTGTGGCCTCGCTTGTCCTCACCGGCGGGGAGCGCTCCGGTGGAGCTGAAGGCCCCGCACGTGCACGCGCCTGCGGCCGGATCGAACAGCTCTGCGGTGACGTCACCGGTCTTTCCACCCACGATCAAGACTTTGCCGCTCAAGAGAAGCGTCCCGGTGAAGCTCGCCCGCTGCTGGGCCATCGCGTTCGAGACGCTCCCGGCGACCGGAGTGGCAGCACCGGCGTCGTACTTCATCGCGCTGCTCAAGTCGCCGGCGCCGTTCGTCCCGCCGGCGATCAGGACGTTTCGCCCATCCCCGAGCAGCACGGCGACGTGGCGCGCGCGCGCCCCGGTGATCGCGGTCGTGGTGCCGAAGGTGTCGGTCGCGGGATCATAGAACTCGGCGGAGGTCGTCGGCGTGGCCGGGCCGGCCGCCATGTAGCCACCGGCGAGCAGGACCTTCCCCGCGTTGTTGGGCGCGGCGGCTCCAACCTTCACCGCGCTGTGGAACGCCCGGGCCGAGACCATCCCGGCCGCCCCGGTCTTCACCACGCAGGCGCCGGTGGCGTCGCACAAGATGGCAGTGTTCACCGGCGTATCCGTCCCGTCCAGACCGCCCGCGATCAGCACTTTTCCGTTGTCCAGCGCGGTCACCGTCGCCCCTCTGAGAGCAGCGAAGGTGTTGTTGTTGAGCGCCGACCAGGTGCCCGAGGCGGCGGTCAACGTCGCCGTCGGGACGAACGCCGCCGGAGCGCCCGCGGCATTGCCGACCTGGAGCGAATAGGTCGTCGTGGGCACGGTGGGGGCCACCTGGACCCCGATCCCGCTCGACAGATTCGAATAGATCGAGCCGTCGGTTCCGACGATCGTTGCGGTGCCGGGAACGGCCGGAGACGCCCCGAAATCGAAGGTCGGCGTGAGCGTCGCCGACCCTCCCTGGTGGATGACCGAGGGAACCGTCGTCAGGCTGGTCGCGTTCGCGGGCGGCACGACGTTGACGGTCAGGTTGGAGGTGACGCTCGGACCGGTGGAAGGCGTGACCGTCAACGTGTACGTGAGCGCCCCGCTGACGCCCCCGGTGACCGTCACGTTCCCCCCGTTCGCGATGGTGGTGGCGGACAGGGTGCTGTTGCACGCGGGCGCGCAGGAGAGCGTGGCCCCCGAGTTCCCGCGTCCCGTGAACGACGCCCAGAGCTTGGTCGTCCCGCCGGTGCTGATGTTCGCGCTCCCGGTGGAGGTGGCCTGCGACGTGCCGACGCTGAACGCGGTGATCCGCGCGGTCGCGGGCGGCAGGGCGTTGTCGACGTGCAGGATCCCGTTGGCCGTCCCCGTCGCGCCATCTCCAGCGACGACGGTTGCGATGACAGGCACGTCGCCGTCGGCGAAGGCCGTGGTGTTCACATCGAATGCGAAGAGCGGAGGGGCCGCTGCCGCGCTCGACGCGGCGAAATTGGTGGTCCCCGAGGCAAGACTCACCATCGCCACGCCGGTCGCCGCGCGGGCGACGACCAGCATGCGGACCGTCCCGCTGAGAAGGTCCGTCGGCGCATAGCCGTCGGCGCCGACGATCGCGACCGAGGCCCTGGCGCCCGAGGTTCCGGCGATGCACTTCCCGGTGGGACCACACACGGGATACTGCGCGGGGCAGGTCACGTCCTCGACACAGGGAATCTGGTCGCCCGCCTGGATCGGGCAGCCGGCCACCCCCAGCGCGACGACGGCGAGCAGGGGGAGGAGCGGCTTCTTCGAGAATTCCATCATCATGCCCGGCCCTCGTCCGGCCCGATCCCCGGGCCCGGCCACAAAGAAGTTCGCAACCGTCAGAAGACGAAGAGCGCGGTCGCGATGCCCGCGGCGATCAGACCGCCAGCGAACCCGACCAGGCTCAGCGTTCTGTAGCGACGCTCGTCCTCCAGCAAACGCTGCGTTTCGGCGGCGGTGTGGACGCTGCCCGTCAGCTCGCCATGCACCGAGTTGGCCTGGGTGTATGCCAGCGCGCCGCCGCCGAGCGCTGCGATCGCGACGCTGGCCGTGACATACGCCACCGTCCGCTGCGCGCGGCTGGACTCGGCCCTCGGCTGTGGAAACGGAGCGGCGGTGGACACGGCCGCGACCGGCGCCTGTCTCTCGGGCACGGGCGCCGGGGTCGTCGTCAGCAGCGGAGCGCTCTCTCTGGCCGCCGTCACGGCGGCGGTGGAATCCTTCCGCGCTGCCGGAGAAGGCTCCGGTCTTGGCAGCACGAAGGGAGGCGCCTCGGCGGCGGGGGACGCGTCGCGCGCGGGGCGCGGGAGCGGCGGATCCACCCGGGCGCTGACCGCCGGGACCGCGCTGACGTCGGGCAACGGCAGGGCGGGGAGCGCCAAGGAATCCTTCCGCGCTTCGAGCTGGGCGATCCGGGTCTTCACCTTCTCGACCCTGGAGGGCAGCGCGAGCGGGTCGGCCAGATAGGCCTCGTAGCTCTTCCTTGCTTCCGCTTTGTTGCCGAGCTGGGAGTAGGCGTCGCCGATGGCGATCAGGTACTCGGCGTTGCCTTCCTTGGCATACGCCGCCTTCCACTCCCGCAGCGCCTTCCGCCACTCGCCACGGCGTTCAGCCTTCCTCGCCGCGGCGGCGTGCGACCGGGGCGCTGCGAAGGCAGGCGCCGCGCAGAGGAGGATCGCAGCGGAAATGGCGAACGCTCGCATCACAAGCCCCCTGCGCCGATCGCTCGCGGCGGCGCTCGCTCAAGCATTTGCCGGGGTCAGGGGGCTGTCAAAGATCCTGTTGTAGGCGTAAGGGCGCGATTTCAGGGCGCTGTGCGGAAAGATCCACCAGCTCGATGCCCACCTTGCGCGCCACTTCGAAGATGCGCTCGTCCCGGTAGAACTCGCCATAAACGATGCGCTTGATGCCGGCGTTCGCGATCATCTTGAAGCACGGCCAGCAGGGGCTCGCGGTCGTGTAGATGTCGGCGCCCTCGATGCGCACGCCGTTGCGCGCGGCCTGGAGAATCGCATTCGCCTCGGCGTGGATGGTGGCGACGCAGTGCCCGTTCTCGAGCACGTGGCCCACGTCGTCGCAGTGGGGCATACCGCGGATGCTGCCGTTGTAGCCGGTGGAGAGGATGATCCGGTCGCGCACGAGCAGCGCGCCCACGTGCTTGCGGTCGCAGGTCGCTCGCGAGGCGACCACCGCCGCGATCTGCATGAAGTAGCTGTCCCAATCGGCGCGCATGACCGCAATTCTAGTCGGCAGGGTCCGCGCGGACCACCCGGCAGCTCAGTGGCCGCGCGCCATCGGGGTCGCCGGCCCTTGGGTCCCGGCCACCGCGGCCCCTTCCTTGAGACCGGCCAGCTTCCCGATTCCGGCGCGCTGCACGAAAGCGCGGATCTTCGCAGGCGGGGCCAGGAACGTCTCGCCGGGCATGGGGATGTCGAAGGAGAACTCGTCCTTGCTGAGCCCGCCGAACGCCACCTTCGCGGTCCGGTAACCTTCCACCAGGCCCACCAGGCGGCCCGAGGGGACGTCGAAGACGCCGCCGCCAGACGCCCCGTATCCGATGGGCGCGTCCGTCTTCATCGCCCGCTGCACCCGGGGGTCCTGCTCGTCGACCTCGAGTTGGCTGACGAT
>Ga0137407_10002673_pt1 | contig 11710 bp, 12 predicted proteins | sample CZOMad2_2_16fung_FD_108410 | JGI IMG/M metagenome (GOLD analysis project Ga0137407, IMG submission 108410) | Vadose zone soil fungal communities from Angelo Coast Range Reserve, California, USA - CZOMad2_2_16fungal (Illumina Assembly) | ecosystem: Environmental > Terrestrial > Soil > Vadose...
CAAACCGAAGCCGAGGCCGCCCGCATCCGTGGGGCGCGACACCATGGGCCAGGCCGTGGATTCCTCGGCGATCATCGTGACATCCGGATGGTCGCGGTAAACAGCCTGGTTCAGTATGCGCAGAAAGTCGATGGCCTCGATGTTCTCCCGGCCTCCGAAGCGGTTTGGAATCCATTCGCCCTGATTGCGGGCATAGTCGAGATACAGCATGGACGCCACCGCATCGACTCGCAAGCCGTCAATGTGATACTTGTCGAACCAGAATAGCGCGGACGAGATGAGGAAACTGCGAACCTCGCTGCGCCCAAAATTGAAAATGGCGGAATTCCATTCGGGATGGAAGCCCTGTTGCGGATTGGCGTGTTCATAGAGATGCGTACCGTCGAAGTACACCAGACCGTGTTCATCCGCGGGAAAGTGCGACGGCACCCAGTCGAGAATGACGCCGATACCCTTCTCGTGCAGGTGATCGATGAAATACATCAGGTCCTGCGGGGTCCCGTACCGGGAGGTGGGCGCGAAATAGCCCGTCGTTTGATAGCCCCATGATCCGTAGAAAGGATGCTCGGTGACCGGCATCAGTTCCACATGCGTGAAACCCAATTCGTGCAGATAGTCCGCCAGCGCATGCGCGAGGTCACGGTAATTGAGAAAGCTGCCGTCCTTGCGGCGCCACGAGCCCAAGTGCAGCTCGTAGATCGACATCGGCGCATCCAAGCCGTTACGCGGAGCGCGCGCGGCCATCCACTCGGAGTCCTTCCAATCGTACTCCAGAGTCCATACGCGCGACGCGGTGGCCGGAGGCAGCTCGCAGAACACGCCGTAAGGATCGGCCTTCTCGACGGCGTATCCGCCGAGGTGCGAGGTAATCCGATACTTGTACCCTTGACCCCGCTCCGCGGCCGCCGTACCCTCCCAGATGCCGGATCCGTCGGCCCGCGGTACGAGAGAGTTTTCTCCCGCCTTCCAGCCGTTCCAGTCACCGATCACCGACACCGCCGAGGCATTGGGGGCCCAAACGGCGAAGTGCACGCCGGCCCCGGGCTCCAGCACACGGCATCCAAGCTTCGAGTGCAGCCGCGAATGCGTACCCTCGCGGAACAGGTAGATATCGTGATCGGTCAGCACAGCGGGGTTAGTTCTTGATTCATTAGGGGCTCACCTCATGCTAGCGCGTTATCCTAGGGTTTGGATGCCGCCATTCGTGTCCCCACGGGGCGGAATCCCGTGTAGGACAACACTGGCTACCAGCCAGTCTTCAGTTGGCGGCCTACGGCGACGAATCTGCGGTTATCTGCATCGAATCGACCCGATCGCGGTAAAAGGCGAGATGTCCCTGAATTTCGGCCACCGCCGCATAGGGTCTCTCATAGGTCCATACCGCGTTCATCGATTTCGGCCCACCGAGCGGGATGCTGTAGTAGGAGCAATCGCCCTTGTAGGGGCAGTAAGTCGAATAACGGCTCCGCTCGAGCCGTGACATGTCGGCATCCTTTCTGGGAATGTAAAGAACCGGCGGGTAACTTGCCTCCCGGAGCAACAGCGCGTTCCTGCTATTCGCGATTTCAACCTTCGCTACGCACACGACGACGCGCGAGCGACTCAGTTCAACGGTTATCGGGTGATCGGGTGCGGGGAGCTTCATGGTCTTGGCGTTCAAACTGTACCTCCTGGGCAGGCCTGACTCGCAATGAGTAACGATGATTTCGACGCCGGCAGTTGAAGACTTCGGTCAGTACCGCCGGCGACCGATAGGTAACAATTCGTGATGATCAATATTAGCGCTGAGGAGACGGGCAATTTCAAGAGGGCGACGGTCGCTCGCCTCCTCGACTGCGGCGCACAACGTTCCCATCGAGATCGCCGCAAATAGGCATTGCCGAATGCGGCCGTTGCGGCTTAATGTCGGACAATGCAACACCTGGACCGCATCAGTATCGACCCTGAGATTCGATTCGGCAAGCCGTGCGTCCGCGGCACGCGCATCACCGTGGGTGAAGTACTGGGATATCTTGCCGCCGGCGGCGCTGAGTCAGAACTGCTCATTGATTTTCCGCAATTGACTCACGAGGATTTGCTCGCGTGCTTCGGCTTCGCCGCGGAACGTGAACGGCGGCTGCTTGCATTGCCGGCGGCATAGTGGCCGTTCGGCTGCTGCTCGATGAAAGTCTTTCGGTGCGGCTGCTCCAACCGCTCACCGAATTGTTCCCCGGGTCGGAACACATCCGGAATCTCACGGACACCGGCACATCGGATCGGCTGCTCTGGGATCTCGCGCGGACCAGCCAATTCATTCTGACCACTCGAGACGAGGACTTCGTCGGAATGAGCGTGTTGCGGGGGTCTCCGCCAAAAGTCGTTTGGCTCAATGTCGGCAAATCGCGCAACGCCGTGATCGCAGCCTTACTTCAAACTCACGCGTCGGATATCGAGCGCTTTGCCGAGCATGATGAGTACACCTTTCTTGCGATCGGCTTTTATACGGCCGCCACCTCGCGCTGAAATCAGCGGGCCCGTGCAGAGCGCGCGAGTTCCACCGGTTCATTTGCTCGACCATTGAGCACGGCCTTCATCACGATCATTCCACCCAGACTTGCGAAGCACCCTCACTCATTCGACCGATCACCGCAGCCTGCGCAAATCCGAGGCGCGCGAATATGGTCTGCACCGCAGGTAATTCACCCGGGTCGCACGCAACCAGCAACCCGCCCGACGTCTGCGGGTCGGTCAGCACCGCTTGGAGCGGCGCATCGAGATACGGCGCAAGCCGCACATCGTTTCCGTAGGACTGCCAATTACGCGCGGAAGCCCCGGTGGCGATCCCGGATTGCGCCAGCGCCTGTAGGCCGGGCAGCAGGGGCAGATGTGCGGCCGTTATCCGCGCGGCGAGTCCACTGCCTCGGCACATTTCGAGCAAATGCCCGAGCAAGCCGAAGCCGGTGACGTCGGTCATGGCATGTACACCGGCGAGACTCGATAGGTCCATGCCCGGTAAATTCAACTGGGTGGTCGTGTCGATCATGGCGCGATAGCCCGCCTCGTCGAGCAAGCCTTTCTTGAACGCCGCGGAGAAAATGCCGACCCCCAGGGGCTTGCTGAGGATCAACGAGTCGCCGCTGCGAGCGCTGCTGCTGCGCTTCACCTTCTTGGGATCAACCACGCCCGTGACGGCGAGACCATAAATCGGCTCGACCGAATCGATACTGTGGCCGCCGGCAATCGGAATACCCGCCTGCTCGCACACTGTTTCGCCTCCGCGCAAGATATCGCGAATGCTCTGCTGCGACAGCGTATTGATCGGCATGCCGACGATCGCCAGCGCAAGCAGCGGCCGCCCGCCCATCGCGTAAATATCCGACAGCGCATTGGTCGCCGCTATGCGGCCGAAATCGAAGGGGTCATCGACGATCGGCATGAAAAAATCCGTCGTCGCGACCACCGCTTGGGTGTCGTTCAAGCGGTACACGGCTGCGTCGTCGGACGTATCGGCGCCGACCATGAGCTCGGCATAACGCCGGCTCGGCAGTGAGCCTTTCAGGAGTTCGGCGAGCACGCCCGGGGCGATCTTGCAGCCGCAGCCGCCGCCGTGCGAGAGCGATGTCAATCGGGGCCCCGGGCTCCCAGGTACGGATGAATTCGTCATGATTGCTGGTGGTGCACTCATCGGTCGTGGCGCGGCGATGGCGGAAGGTAGCAGGAGTCGAACCTACCGGGAAACGGTTGACGTCCCCCACCGGGTTTGAAGCCCGGCCGCACCACCGGATGCGCATGCCTTCCGAATTCGCCGACGTCGCCCTTGCATCGGTGGGTTTGAGTCCTCCTCGTGCCAACGACCGTCGACACGCAGCACCCGCGCATTGCGCGTGCGCCGAGCATAGCAAGCCTTCCGCCTGTTCGGAAAGGGGCGCCGGGGTGCTTTTGAAGGTCACGCTCGATGGCGATTCACGACCGCGCGCAATAATCGAACTCCATCCACGGTCAACTGAACGTCCTCACGTATTGGAGAACGTATGAAAATCGCCGCCGCAGCCGCCTTTTCGCTCATGTTGACTTTATTATCGACTCTCGCGCTTTCGTCCGAGATTCCATTCAACCAGGCGCAATTCGATGCGACTCGTGCCGCCGGGAAACCGGTCGCTTTGGTGTTCCACGCCGATTGGTGCCCCGTGTGCCGCGCGCAGGCGCCGGTGCTGAAAGAGCTCGCGCAAACGCCCGAGCTCAAACCCGTGACCCTGTACATCGCGAATTTCGACACCGAAAAGACACTGAAGGAATCGCTTGGGGTGACCCACCAGAGCACCATCGTCGTTTTCAAGAACGGGCGGGAAATCGCGCGATCGACCGGAGACACGCAGCAGGATAGCCTCGCCGCACTTCTGCGCCACGCTATTTCCTGACTCTGGGAACTGCGATGGACTTCGGACCCGCCACATACGGGCTCGGCCTCCTGGCCGGCGCCTTATCGACCTTGTCACCGTGCGTCTTACCGCTGGTGCCGGTACTCGTTGCCGCCGCCGTGAACGCGCACCGTTGGGGGGCAATCGCGCTCGGTATCGGGCTTGCCCTGTCATTTACCCTTGTCGGGATCCTTCTCGCCACGTTGGGCGCCTCGCTGGGTCTCGATTCGGAGACCTTTCGCACCGCAGGTGCCGTGATACTCGCAGTGTTCGGCGTCATATTGCTCGTCCCAAAACTTCAGGAACTTTTTGCGCAGGCGACCAGCGCGCTCAGCAATTCGGGCAACCAGTTGCTTGCGCGCATGACCTTCGACGGCCTCCCGGGTCAGTTCTTGGTCGGTACTTTGCTCGGCGTGGTGTGGAGTCCCTGCGTGGGGCCGACTCTTGGGGCGGCAACGACTCTGGCGAGTCAAGGGAAGAACTTAGGCCAAATCGGCTTGCTGATGTTGATTTTCGGCACCGGCGCCGCCGCGCCGCTGGTGCTGCTCGGGTCCTTGTCGCGCGCCGGCATGATGAACGTTCGCGGCCGCCTGTTGAACGTCGGCAAGTACGGCAAGCAAGTGTTCGGCCTTGTCATGCTGGCCTTGGGAGTGCTGATCGCGACGCGAGTCGACAAATCACTGGAGGCATGGATCCTCGATCGGACGCCTGACTGGCTCACGGCGGTTACCACGAAATTTTGACAACACCGGAGAATCGAAATCATGAGACAGACAGTAAGACAGATCGCGACGCTCCTTGCATCAATGCTCTTTGCGGCCTGCGCGGCGAATGCGGGCGAGGTGTCGAAAGTCCGGACGGTCGATGAAATCGACCTTCAACGAGGATTAGCACTCAAGGGCTACGACCCGGTTGCCTATTTCGCCGAGGGCGGGCCGGCGGCCGGAAACGTCGCGATTCGTTATCAATGGCGCGGTGCCACCTGGCTATTTTCCACGGAGGCGCACCGAACGGCGTTCATGGCAAATCCGCAGCGCTACGCGCCTCAATTCGGAGGATATTGTGCATTTGCCGTATCGCGCGGCACGACAGCCGATGGTGATCCCCTCCAATGGGCCGTCGTCGACGACAAGCTGTATGTGAACACCAACGCATTCGCCATGCAGCTTTGGGATAAGGATCGTCCAGGCAACATCCGGGCTGGGAATTCAAACTGGCCGTTGATTCCGAAGCGGCCGCTGCCCGACGGCAAGCAATCGACCCCGACCGGTGATCTCGCACCTGCCGCTGCCTCGAAATGAATAGCATCGCCCGTGCGATTGCAGCACTGCTGTCCGCAGGACTATTGAGCGGTTGTGCGGCCGAAGTGGCTGCGTCCAAGCGTGCTGCCGCGATCGATCGGGGCGCGCCGGAACGATGCTTTGGCGTGGCCCGCGCCGGTCGCAACGACTGCAGAACAGCGGCTCACATTTGCGCGGGTTGGGCCTACCACGACTCCGATCCGCACGCATTCGTCTATGTGCCCGCCGGAACATGCGATCGAATCACCGGGGGACTGACCGACGGCGCATCCGAGCCACCGTGAGCGCTGACTCGATCGTGCTGCACACCCGGCTCGGCGTGCTTGGGACGGGATCCGCTTTACCCGGAGCGGCAGTGACTACGTCCGAGCTGGTGAGACGAGCGTCAGCGTACCTTCCACCGTCCGCGCCTGCCCTGGCGCTGCGAATCGGCAAACGCTTGAGTATCAATGCCAGACACCTGGTGAGATCCTTTGACGCTCCGCAAGAGGTGCCGCGCCCGACCGACACCGCGCCGAAACTTGCTGCGCGGGCGGTTCGCGCCGCTCTCGCGGACGGGGTACACGATGTTGAGCGGCTGCGTATGCTCCTTGGCCACACGGCGACGCCCCACACCTTACTCCCCGGAAACGTCGCGTGGGTTGCCGAGGAGATGGGGTATCTCGGCGCGCACATGGAGCTGCGCCAGGCGTGCACCGGATTTGCAGCCGCAACCGTGCTGAGTGCCGCCCTGGTCGCGAGCGGTGTAGACCCCATCGCGATCGTGGGCAGTGAAACGGGTTCAGTGTTCCTCGACCCACGGCACGCGGCTGTCGACAAATCACAACTCGTCAATCTGGTACAAATGGGTGACGGCGCCGGGGCGATTGCACTGGGCCCGATCGGCAACACGACGCTCGGACGTATCGAGTTGGCGTTCTACGGCAGCCTTGGCGGGAATCGGGCGCCGGGCATCGCACTTGAACAAGGCGGCTCCGGTTCGCCTCATCTCGACACCACGCGTACTCCCCATTTCACTCACGACCATGAGGCGGTTGGCGCACACGGATTTGAGTTATTGCGTGCGAGCTTGCGTGTAGCCACCGAGTCCGGTGTCGCTCCCGAGAGCATCGACTGGTGGTTGGCGCATCCCGCCAACGGCCGAATGGCGGAACATGTCGCGAGATGGCTGAAGCTGCCGCCGGAAAAAGTGTTCTGCGAGGCCTCCGTACTCGGGAATCTGGGTAGCGCGGCGATTTGGGTTGCTCTCGACCGCCTGCGCCGCTCCGGCCGGCTCGCGGAAGGGGATCGAGTGATGGTGCTGGGCGCCGAAGCCAGCAAGTACATGTTCGGCGGCCTTCTTTACGTTCACGGTAATTCCGGACGGCCCGACACATGAGCGCCTGCGCCACGTTACCGACGTTCGAACTGTACGACGTCTGCAAGCGTTATGGCGAGGTCACCGTGCTCGACCACGTGTCACTGGAATTCGGCGCCGGACAGCGGCACGCCTTGCTCGGACCGAACGGTAGCGGCAAGACGACCCTGCTGCGTGTGTTGGCCGGCCGAATAGCCGTGGATTCCGGCGAAGCTCGCTGCCGCGGCATGGAGCTGCGCACCCGAGCGGCCGGGCCACGGCCCGAAGTACGCTATCTGACGCAGCATTTTTCGCATTACGGTGAGTTGACCGTGCGTGAAAATATGGAATTCGCAGCGTCCATGCATGGCATATCCGATGGCGCGAATGCCATAGAGCTCGCGCTGAATGATTTCGATCTACTCGCGATCCAAGCGCAGCGCGCGCAGACTCTGTCCGGCGGGGTACGGCAACGGCTGATGCTCGCCACGGTGCTGCTTGGTGAACCCAAGATACTTCTGCTCGATGAACCAACGGCGGCTCTGGATAGCAGTGCCAGGCTGTCCTTTTGGCGATTGATGGACAGAAGGCGGACATCCGCAACCACACTGATCTTGACGACGCACCTGCAAGAGGACGTCGAGCGCTGCAATACGGAAACGCGATTGCGCGACGGACGAGTTCAGAGCCATATCGGCAGTGGCGGCCGCGCCGTTACCACGGACGTCGCCGGGGTGACTCCATGACGTTCACGAGCGCGGTATTCACCCGCATCGCGGCTCTCATGCTCAAGGAGTCGCGGCAGTTGCTGCGAGATCGGACCACCTTCGGCATGCTCCTTGGGATCCCGATCCTACAGATCGCTCTGTTCGGTTGCGCAATCGAACTTGCGCCGCACTCCCTCCAAATCCGCGTCGTTGCAGCCGATCAGGAGCGCTTCGTGCGTGTGCAGAGGCTGCTGGCTCCCTATGCGGGATCGCTGCGCGTCAGCCGCACTTCGTCGCACTCGGAGGCGATTGCAGCCCTGCAACGCGGATCGACACTGATGGTCGTCGACGCAGATTCGCAACCTCCCATCGTCTATCTAGACGCCACCGATCCGGTGCTCGAAACACAGGCGGAATCGTTGATGGGCGGCGTCGTTCGCTCGGTATCGGGGCCGGTGGAAGACGAGGCGGCGGCGCCGTTGTTCTATGTCCATCGCCTATATAATCCGGGGTTACGCACGCAACCATTCATGGTATCCGGACTCATCGGTGTGATCCTCACGATGAGTCTGGTCATGATGAGCGCGCTGACCATCTCGCGCGAGCGGGAACGCGGCACGCTCGATGGTTTGCTGTCGACGCCCGTGCGCCCGCTCGAGCTCTGGGTCGGAAAGTTGGCGCCTTACGTGCTGTTGGGCATCATTCAGGCCTCGCTGGTGTTGGTCGTGGCGCGCTTCGCCTTTTACATCTATCCGTCCGGGTCGATCCTGCTGCTCGGCTTCGGCACGCTGGTGTTTGCCGCCGCGAACCTTGCGTTGGGATTCTTGTTCTCGTGCGTCGCGCGACAGCAAATGCAGGCCATGCAAATGACGTTCTTCTTTTTCCTGCCGTCGTCGCTCCTGTCCGGCTTCATGTTCCCGTTCAGCGCAATGCCCCGTTGGGCGCAACGGCTCGCGGAGATATTGCCTCTCACTCACTACTTGCGCGTCGTGCGCGGGATTCTGTTGCGCGGTGTCGATACGGCTTTCGTGCTCCAGGAACTGATCCCCATCGGAATTTTCGCCGCTTGCGCTACCGGAGCTTCGCTGCTCGTCTGGCGGCGAGCGATTGCGTGAACAGTGGGCTCAGTCTTCGTCGAGCCAACTGCTGCCGACACGCAGCACCCGCGCATTGCACGTACGCCGAGTGTAGCCGACGCGGTCGAAGAACTCCAAGATCTGAATCGCACGCTTGCGCCCGATTCCGATGGCGTCGCGAAAGTGGGCCGCTTCCACGGCGCCGTGTTCGTCCACGAGGCTCTTCACGATGCGGGCCAGTTCGCGTACGCAGTCGCGGTGGTAGAAGAGATCGCGCACGATTTGGTAGACGCCGCCTTGTACCACGCACTTGCGCAGCACCGCTCTCACCTCATCGTCCGGCGCCCGCACGGTGTGGGCGAGATCACGAACCCAGGGTGGGTCGAAGCGGCCGGCTGCGATGGCGGAGCTCAGCTTCTGCGCGAGTTCGAGCTCCCGCTCAGCCAAGGTGATGCGGTGCTCAGGCAGATGCAGCCAGTGTCCGCTGCGCTGTACTGTCTGCCTGCGCACGAGGTCGTCGATCACCGCGCGCCAAGCCGCGTCGGCCAGGGTCGGAAGAGTCATTCGGCGCAGGCGGCCACGGTCGATTCCCGGTTCGTCCGGCTGCTCTGCATGGAATGTCCGCAGCGCGCCCACGGCGCGTTCGCACAATGCCAGCCAGTGCGCTTCGAGAAAGACAAAACGTTCACCCCCCCCGTCGACGATCCGCGACTGCGCCGGCAGCTCGATCTGTTCCGGCGCACGGCCGCACAGCCGGACCAGCTCGCGCATTTCGATACCCTGCGGCGCATTGCGCAGCAAGGGCGCCGTTCCCTCGCCGGCAAGGAGGCGCTCGATCGAATCCAAAAGAGCGAGCCGCTCGGGACTGCGGCGCCGACGCGCCGGCGCGCAAGGATCGATGACCACACCGCCGCCGAGCGTGCGCAGAGCCTGCGCATCGCGTGCTATGAAGGCATCGCCGGGTGACGCGCAGATCGGTGCATCGAACACCAGCTGCACGCGCGCGCTCCCACCAGGCTTGAGCTGAGTGCCTTCGAGGGACACCCAGTGCGCGACGCGGTGCGCCGTGCCGATATGAATGTGCAGCGGTGCACGCTCCGCCAATACCCTGCCGTCGGGGAGTCTGCGCAAGTGCACATCGAACCGCGTGCTCGGCACGAGCGCGCGCGGATCGGCCAACCAGTCGCCGCGCGCCAACGCCGACTTTTCAATGCCCACCAGGTTCAGGGCGCACCTCTGACCCGCGCGACCGACTCCGGTGTCGCGATTCTGTGCATGAATGCTGCGCACCCGCACCTCCATCCCGCCCGGCATCACGGCGAGTATGTCTCCGACCTCCACCCGGCCCGCACGTGCGGTACCCGTGGCCACCGTCCCGCGTCCCGGCAGCGTAAAGACGCGATCGACGCCCAAGCGAAATAACCCGTCCTCCGGACGCGTCGGCCAGTTTGCCCCCATCGCGTGCAGGTGCGTGCGCAATGCGGCGACACCGGCGTCATCGGGCACGGTCGCAACGAGGGGAAAGAGCAGCGCCTTGGACAGCGCCGTGGGAGCCAACAGTGCATGGATCTGTGCCTCCACCGTGCGGATTCGCGCCTCATCCACCCGATCGATCTTCGTCAAGGCCACCGCGCCGTGGGTAATTCCGAGCAGCTCCAGTATCGCGAGGTGTTCGCGCGTCTGCGGCATCACGCCGTCGTCGGCTGCGACGACCAGGAGCGCAAAGTCGATTCCGCCCACGCCGGCCACCATCGTGTGCACCAGGCGCTCGTGACCCGGCACGTCCACGAATCCCAGCACCTCGCCGCCGGCGAGCGGCGTATATGCGTAACCTAACTCGATCGATATGCCGCGCGCCTTTTCTTCCTTGAGCCGGTCGGTATCGACCCCGGTGAGTGCACGCACCAAGCTGGTTTTGCCGTGATCGATGTGTCCTGCGGTACCGATGATCATCGATCGAAGAAATTCCACTGCGCGATGAACTCCGCCTCGTCGGCGGCTTCCAGGCAGCGCAGATCGAGCCACAGCGTCTTCTCGGCCATGCGGCCGATGATGGGACGCGGCAGTTCACGCAGCTGCGCCTCGAGCCGGGTCAGACTGCCGCGAAAGCCTGCGGCCTTGCGCACGCAAAGCCCATGGCTCGGCAACCGATCGACCGGCAGCGCGCCGCTGCCGATCTGGGACGTCATTGCGTCCGCGGTTACGCCAAACGCCTCACCCAACGCTGCTTGCACCACGGGCAACAGACGCCGCGCCTGGGCCTCGATCTCGAGCGCGCCGCGCGTCAACAGACGCAAAGTCGTCAATCGATCGGCGAGCAGCTCCGGTGCGCGATACAGCGCCAGCACGGGCTCGAGCGCGGCGAGCGTCAGCTTGCCGACGCGCAGCGCGCGCTTCAGGGGATTCTTCTTCAGGCGTTGAATCAGATCCTTCCGGCCGACGATGATGCCCGCCTGGGGCCCGCCCAACAGCTTGTCGCCGCTGAACGCAACCAGGTCGGCGCCGGCCGCCACCGTATCGCGCACGGTGGGTTCCTTCGGCAATCCCCAGGCACTGAGGTCGATCAAGCTGCCGCTGCCGAGATCGACTCCCACCGGCACCCCGCGTGCGCGCCCGATCGCAGCGAGTTCGGCTACGCTGACGCTCGCGGTAAATCCACTGATGGCGTAGTTGCTGGTGTGCACTTTCATCAGCAGGGCCGTGTGCGCCGCCATGGCATTCACATAGTCGGACGCGTGCGTGCGATTCGTCGTGCCGACTTCGACGAGTTTCGCGCCGGCGCTGCGCATCACGTCGGGGATACGGAACGCTCCGCCGATTTCCACCAATTCACCGCGCGACACGAGAACTTCACGGCGGTTTGCCAGCGTATTCAGCATGAGCAGCACGGCGG
>Ga0137407_10002674_pt1 | contig 11706 bp, 11 predicted proteins | sample CZOMad2_2_16fung_FD_108410 | JGI IMG/M metagenome (GOLD analysis project Ga0137407, IMG submission 108410) | Vadose zone soil fungal communities from Angelo Coast Range Reserve, California, USA - CZOMad2_2_16fungal (Illumina Assembly) | ecosystem: Environmental > Terrestrial > Soil > Vadose...
CGCCGCTCCAGCACGCCTTCGACGATTCCTATGACCCGACGGGGCCGTTCGGCGCCAAGGGTCTGGGCGAGCTCAACATGGATCCAACGGCGGCAGTCATCAATAATGCGATCTTCGACGCGGTCGGCGTGCGCATCAAAACCTTGCCGATCACGCCGGAAAAGATTCTGCGCGCGCTGCGGGAGAAAGCGAGAGAAAAGTAGCCTGAACGCCCGTAGAGCGCGCAAGCAGAAGTCGGAATATCTCGCGCAAAGGCGCAAAGTAAAGCCGATCGTCATTTCGACCGAAGGGAGAAATCTTTCTTAGATCCTCGCATTTTCGTGCCGTTTTAGACTGCTCACTGAAAACTGTTCACTGCTTACTGGAGAACCCATGATCCGATTCGATTACCAAGAACCGACCACTCTCAAAAAAACCTTCAGCTTGATGGAAAAATACGGCGACGACGCGCGGGTCATGGCCGGCGGAACGGCTTTGATCATCATGATGCGCCAGCGCTTGCTCACGCCTAAGGTCGTGATCAGTTTGGGGCGTATTCCAAAGTTCGATCGAATCACCTACAACAACAAAGACGGCCTGCGCATCGGCGCCGGCGCGCGTCATCGCGATATCGAGCTTTCCGCCGCCGTGCACAAGCACTATCCCCTGCTGCACGAAACTTTTCGCAAAGTTGCTCAGCCGCGCATCCGCAACATGGGCACGGTCGGCGGCAACCTTGCCGGCGGTGATCCCTTGACCGATCCGGGAGCCAGTTTATTTGCACTCGATGCGGAAGTGACGCTTACTAGCAGCAAGGGCCAACGAAGGCTGCGGTTGGACGAGTTTTTCATCGACTATTATCAAACCGCTTTGGAGCCAGGTGAATTGCTGACCGAGATCCATGTCCCGCTGCCACAGAGACCGGGTTGGTCACATATCAAATTCACGCCGCGCAGCATTGAAGATTTCGCGACCGTCGGCGTTGCGATTACCTTGAAAGCCAATAACGGCACCTGCGAGGATGTTCGGATAGGGCTCAATTCCGTCGCTTCGACGATCGTGCGCGCCAGAAAAGCCGAAGAAGTTCTGCGTGGAAAACCCATCACCGATACCGCTCTCCAGGAAATGGGCGAAGTCGCCGCGACGGAATGCGATCCCACGGACGACAACCGCGGCTCTGCGGAATATAAACTCGACCTGGTCAGAGTTCTGGTTCCGCGCGCAGCGAAAGAAGCGCTCGAACGCGCTACTTAATTCCACGGTTGTCATTCCAATCAAAACATCATCAGTGGGTGGTCGACCAGCAGGTTACAACTGCACGATGCGAAAACTTTCTTGAGATTTTGAGAATTCCCAAATACGCTCCCGCTCCGAATCTGTCCCTTGAACGTTTGAACGCTTGAACCGCCGTGAGGTCTAGAACGTCTTGAACGTAGCGAAGCGGTTGAACGTCTGGAACGATTGGAACGGACCGATCCCCGTGATGAACGAAGCGCAGCGGTGAACCACCGGATCAACGCCTTAAGGCGATGCCTTGTATTCGTTCAATTCCATCGTTGCCGTAGAGCCTTCCGTATTTATCCGAATGATGTTTTTAACATCCGGGGCGTACCAAAATGTCCATTTTCCACATTCCGGTTCGTATGCGACGCTGATGGTCTTGCATTGGCACTCACATTCAAACGCACCGAAGGTTCCGGCTGTCACCACGATTTGCCGAAAGGTTGTCACCTGGCAATCGATTCGCGTAGGTGTGCGTGGTGCCTGGCTTGTCGGAGCGTTCCGTCCTCGCGGCAACGCTTCGCTGTCGTAGTTCCAGATTTTACCAATCCAGAGAGGAAAACCCACATTCGGCGCAATAGCGGTTGTTTTTGTTCTCGTCGAGTCTCCGCGCCGGTAAACCCAGTAGTCTCCTCGCTGTAGTACCGGCCGCTCCGCGATCGGCCCCCTGTAAGTTTCCGGCGGCCTATCGGGTAACATTGTCGGAGCGCAGCTAATTAGAAACCCGCACAGAGCCACGAGTGAAATAATATCCTCAGGTTACGAATCATACGGACAGGTATTTTTATTTGTGAAGGAATGTTCGTCACTAAACGCGACATTGTCAAGTTGTCTCTTGCCTCGACACGCTACTAGAAATGCATCCAGGTGGCGATGATCGTGATTCTGCTGAAAAACCCTAGGAATGCTTCGACTAGGCTCATGCTTCGGCAAGCTCGGTAGAACGGAAAATCTCCGATGATTTCCACCGGCCCTCCATTCGTTCCTTCGCAAGCTCAGGACTGGCTCTGAGACTCTCGAGGGATGACCGCTGGGTTTTTCAGCAGAATCGATTGTTATGTCAGACGCCGCAGTTATCCCTATTTATTTTCTCTCGCAACGTTGATATGCAGTCGAGTGCTTCGGCGTTTTACGATTTGCAAGCAAGAACCGCGACCGGGATATGCCACTGGCCGAACGCCAAATGTCAATCGGGCAGATGGGAAACTCAGACCCGGATCGTTCTCGCAAGCGCAATGGAAAAAACCGCGCTGCAAATGCGACTCATCAACTACGTACCGTGCCAGCCGGCACCGGAGGCGGCGCTCGGTTTGCCTAATGGGTTTAAGCCGTCCGGCAGAATGCGAGGAACATAAGCCATGATTATCGATGTCCACGGCCACGTTTCAGCCCCAACCGAATTGTGGGCGTACAAGGCGAACTTACTTTCGGCCCGCGGCGCGCACGGGCGCGGCGGCGTCAATGTATCGGATGACGAGATCCGCGCGGCGGCGAATCGCAAAGAAAACTGGGCGAAAGGCCACCTGGATTACATGCGCGACCACGGCACGGACGTCCAGCTGATTTCGCCGCGGCCGTTTCAGTTGATGCAGTCGGAAAAGCCGACCAAGATCGTCCACTGGTTCACCGAGGAATGCAACAACATCATCCACCGACAGATGAAACTTTTCCCCGGCAAGTGGATCGGCGTTTGCGCCCTGCCGCAAACGGCGGGCGATCCGATTCAGAACGCGATCCCCGAGCTCGAGCGTTGCGTGAAGCAGCTCGGTTTTGTCGGTTGTCTTTTGAATCCTGACCCGTACGAAAACAGCGGCACGGAAGCGCCGCCGCTCGGCGACCGCTACTGGTATCCGCTCTATGAAAAGCTCTGCGAGCTCGACGTGCCGGCGCATATCCATGGCACGGGCTCGCGCTCGGAGCGCAGTCCCTATTCCGTGCACTTCATCAATGAGGAATCCATCGCGGTCTTCGGCCTCGTCAATTCAACCGTCTTCAACGATTTCCCCAATCTCAAGATCGTCGTCAGCCACGGCGGCGGCGCGATGCCTTACCAGCTGGGCCGTTTTGAAGCGCCGTCACTGCGGCGCGGCACCGGCGGACGATTTTCCGACGGCATGCGCAAACTCTATTACGATACCGTGCTGTATACCGAAGAGGCGTTGCGTCTGCTGATAAAAACCGCCGGGGTTGACCGCTGTTTATTCGGCACCGAGTGCCCGGGCATAGGATCATCCGTTGACCCGGCAACCGGCCGCTCCATGGACAACGTAAAAGCGATGATCGAGAACATCGAGTGGCTCAGCCCAGCGGATCGCAAAAAGATCTTCGAGGACAATGCCAGGACGGTGTTTAAACTGACCGTGTCTTAACACCACGCACCCAAGCAGAGATTGCGGCGTTCAGGGCCCAGGTTGGCCGCTAGCAGACCGAGCGCGTGGCCTTTGCAAGCGCCAACCAAGAGCCGCTACTTGACGGTCGAACGTCGTTCATCCGGGACAATCGGTTTGAGGAGGCTTCGCCATGAAAAAATGGTCGATGGCTATCGTCGTCTTGCTCGTCGTGACCATGGGAGTCGGCCTGGCAACAGCGCAAAAGCCCAGTGACAAACCCATCGTCCGACTGGATCCGGCGCTCGATGCACTCGTGTCTCCCGACGCCAAGTTGGAACTGGTGAAAGGCGGCTTTGGATTTACCGAGGGAGCTCTCTGGGTTCACAAAGGTAAGAGCGGGTATTTGCTGTTTAGCGATATGCCCGCCAACGTGATCTACAAGTGGACGCCCGACGGCAAGATGTCCGTCTATCTGGACCACAGCGGCTATACCGGACAGGACATTTGGCGTGTGGGATTCATGCAGACGAATGGGAAGGATCGAAGTGACCCGCTGTTCGAGGAGTTTCCCATGATCGGGTCGAACGGGCTTGCGTTGGACCGACAAGACCGACTCATCATCGCGACATGGGCAGGCCGGTCGATCGATCGCATCGAAAAGAACGGTAAGCGCACCGTCCTCGCCGATCGCTACGAAGGAAAGCGCTTCGGCGGCACCAACGACGTCGTCGTGAAGAAAGACGGATCGATTTATTTCACTGACGGGTTTGGCGGCCTGCGCCTCAGGGAAAAGGATCCGAGAAAGGAGTTAGATCACGGCGGCGTTTACATGCTCAGGGACGGCAAGGTGAGCCTGGTCATCAACGATATCCCAAACACGAACGGGCTCGCCTTCTCACCGGACGAAAAGTATCTCTATGCCAATGGCAGCCGCGACAAGTTCGTCAAGCGTTATGAGGTCCAGCCAAACGGCACGCTCACGAACGGGATGATGTTCATCGACATCAGCAAAGACCCGACTCCAGGCATCACCGACGGCCTGAGAGTCGATAGCAAAGGGAATCTTTACGAAACGGCGGCCGGCGGCGTCTGGATTATTTCGCCGGAGGGCAAACATCTGGGCACGATTCCTACGCCGGAGCTTGCTGCCAATGTCGAATTCGGCGACGCCGACCGAAAGACTCTCTATATCGCGGCGCGGACGAGCATCTATAAAATTCGCGTGAACACGCCGGGTATTCGGTAGCGCTTCGGGCAAGATGAAGATCCCGGCTGCCAGGCATTCGTATGACTTAATCTTCCCGCCGCTTCGATGGCAGTGGCGGCAACACACAATCCATATTGCGGAGGTGGCAATAGCTCGCTCACCTGATCTTCGAGGGCACGCTGGACCGCTTTCCGAATGTGAAAATCTGCGCGGCCCACGGTGGCGGCTTCGTGCCGTTCTACGCCGCACGGATGGATCATGGCTGTGCCGTGTTTCCCGACCAATGCAAAGGTCCGACCCTGAAGAAACAAGCAAGCGAATATTTGAAGCAGCTCTATTTCGATTCGCTGGTCTTCACGTCCGAGGCACTCCGGCATCTGGTGAACGAACACGGAGCGAGCCAGATCATGATTGGAACGGATTACGCGGTTCCTTGGGTGAAGGGGCCGGTCGATCATATCCTCAAGACGCCCGGTTTGAGCGACGTCGAGCGCGTCGCGAGCCTCAGCGGCAACGCTGCCAAGCTAATGAAGATTCCGACGTGAGCCACGGCGAGAATGTCTAACTGGTCGGAGGTGATCTGTGCAGGTCGCGATGGTTTTATCTTTTTTGCCTCTAAAATTCATCGTGCGCGTTGTTTCAGGGAGGCGTTCACTTCTACTAGCGATGTGTTTAGGTCTGCTGTTTTCTCAGGGCTGCGCAATGCTTCAACGTCCTCCCGCGTCCACCGAAACGACCGCACAGCCTGAGACTGCTAAACCGCCGATCAAACAAACTCCCGCTGAGCAAAGGAAATTGCCACAAACCGGCGAAGCTTCGTGGTATGGGGCGCAACATCAAGGAAAAAGGACGGCCAGCGGAGAGATTTTTGATCAAGGGCTGTTTACGGCCGCGCATCGGACCCTGCCCTTCGGTAGCAAAATAAAGGTTACGAATTTAGCCAATGGAAAATCGGTGGAAGTAAAGATTAACGATCGCGGACCCTTTGCAGAAGATCGTATCATCGATCTATCGCAGGCGGCGGCAAAAGCTCTAGAGATGTTGCAATCGGGCAAGACAACGGTCCGACTCGAGCTATCATCGGACTGACAAATACAGTTGACGCTATCAGTCGGAGAGTTAAAAGAGCGGAGTTACCGGAACATTTTCGCCCTCGGCGCCTCGCCAGTGAATCATCCGTACCTTTCAGAGAACGTTTTGACGTTTTGATAATTCTCAAAACGTGCAAGTCCCCGCGCCGAGTCTGTCCCTTGAACCTTTGAACGGACTTGTTCTTAGTTTAACTTGAACCTAGCGCAGCGATTGAACGGCTGGAACGATTGGAACGGGCCGCCGTATAACGATGGAGAAGAGTGACCCTGTCGCTTCGACGCGTCAGGTCTGAGGAATAGCCCAGCGCACTTTCCCTGCGGCGATCTCGCGAAGCGCAATAACAATATCTCGGTTCTTCGATTCTACGAGCGGCTTGGCACCTTTTAAGAGTTGCTTTGCTCGTATTGATGCGAGCAATACGAGATCAAAACGACTCGAAACTTTATCCAAACAATCTTCAACGGTTATTCTTGCCATAGCCAATCACTGTAGGCCCCCGGATCGTAGAACACAAGGACAATTTCTCCAGTTTTGCAGTTTTCACCTCCGCGTCCGCCGCCAGTCTCCATAATCGTCAGCGATCCCACGGAGTTAGTCGAAACGACCCAACGAGGGAGTGTTTCATTTATTTTTCGTCTCCGCCAACCGCCCCAGCGCAATGGACTTCCAAGTGTAAAGTCTTGCCACTCCAGAGAACGTTTGACGTTTTGATCATTACCAAAACGTGCAAGTCCCCTCCAAGTTGTAATTGACTATAGTGGCTTGAACAAAGCGTAGCGATTGAACGTTTGGAACGACTGGAACGTTTGGAACGGGCCGCAGTATTAAATAGCGGTGGAACGGTTTGAACCGTTAGTCTTGACTATTGCCTCGCGCCTAAGCCTTGTGCGATTAACCTTCATCCATGTAGTCTCTGCCGAATCGGAACTGCTCAAACCGTTTTTGTGCCTGAATCTGCTCTGTACTGGACGGTCCGTCGCACGGACCATAGTAATCGATGTAGTCACCCGCACCCATTACCGTTGGCCTTGCGGGATCCGTGGGACCAACAGGTTGCAGTTTCTTGTGACAGTAGCCGCTAGCGGTTTCTTGCTTGTCAACAGTGGCCACATTGTAAGTGCCGGTAGCACAGCCAACCAAAGAAACCAAAAAGAGAACCAGTGCGCTCGTTAGACCGAAACGGTTCATAGAAATCTCCTTTTGATCACGGCGTCATTATCTGAACCACTATCAACCCTTTGGCAGAGCTTATCAAGGGAGGACATCGGGGGCAGAGAAGTATTACTAGCTTTGCTGATCGCCACCAATAAAAAGCCCTCAACCCCTTCGTGATCTCGTCTCCCGCGGCTTAGTTACGGCAGGCTTAGCCGAGGCGTCGAGGTAGCTTCAAGCAGACGTAAAATCGAACGGTAACGGGAAGTTTCTACTTTCCGGATCGAGTCTTTTCTGTGCAAATTTCACCGCCCCGCGTCCTCGGCGCCTCGGCGGTGAATCATCCGTACCTTTCCGAGAACATTTTGACGTTTCGATATTCTCAAAACGTGCAAAGTTTCTCCTCCAGATTTAATGTCTATAACGACTTGAACGGAGCGCAGCGATTGAACGTTTGGACCTATTGAACGGGCCACAGCAGTCAATGAGCGCTTTCGACACCTCCCATTGGAAGAAATTAACTAACTTTTAAACATAACGCCAAATCTCGAGCCGGCTGATTTGCTATCGATGATAAAAAGTTTATTCTGGATTTGTCGCGCTGCGATTTTTTTTCACCTCTGAGACTAACGCATAGACAGAACACGAGCTATCAGGTGCCGACGGTTCGTTAAACCCGATCCTGCGAAGACCACCGATCGCTGAACGCAACTTGCCATGTTACAAGAGACCATCACCTTGATCTCCGCGACCGCCGGACTTGTCGCTGCCGCTGGAGGTGTTTGGGCCGCTCGTGCTGCCCATCGATCGGCCGTTACGGCACACGAGGCAGCCAGACATGCGGAAAATGTCGATCGTCGTGGACTGCTGAGAGATCTAACGACAACCGCTCACCGTGTTGTTGCGGAATCATTACAGATAGGTTCGCTCGTCGAAGAATTGAAGACCGAGTATCGCATGCTCCATACTTCCGCCGGGCAATCGGGAAGTTCGAGAGAGAAGCTGCTGATCCAACGGGCCGAAGTTAAGCAGAAGGAAGTATGTCCGTTGCAGGAGGAAGCACGAAAACTGATTGAAGAGCGAGCGCAACTTCGCAATGCTTCCGAAGAGGATTTGACGCAATCACTGAGCAAGTTCGACGGCTATCTCGTTCAGGTACTCCGGATAAAAGATAGTCTTGAAAGGGAAGTCGTCGCAACGGCACGTGATAACCGAATCCACCGTGAACGCCGCATCAAAGCTCTCCACCAGCACCGGTAGGGCAATCGAGATGCGAAGCCATGTTACTCAGCTCGCTCAGCTGTTTGAGTCTCCGACTTACCGTCGCAGGCGGCACACGGAAGGCGTCACCCACTCAAACGGGCGTCGAGCACGTTGTGAATCTGAGCAATCAAAAGGAGCCGCACGGGTCGACGTTCACCGGGATCCGCGATGGTTAGTCCAGAGCGGTTTTTTCGCGGCCAAAATGTGTCGCAACCATGAAACACGAACGCTTCCATTATTCGCGTGCATGGGACATCGCGCGGAATTTCCGATCATCGTTTGTCACCTCTGGTCATTCGAGCGGCAACCGATCATCGGCATTCGCATTGCTAAACCAACGATCATGAAGTTCTTTTGTAAACATTGTGATCAGATAGTCATCGGCAAGCCCCTATCGGGTAGTCAGCGAAGACAATGGCGTTATTTTGCTGAATATGACGGTTTGTGATTCGTGTCACAAACAAGCGAGAGCTCTTGGTTTACATTCCGAAGCCATCCAGAGCGATCAGTATCGTCGCGCAAAAATCGCTTTTCTTTCGTTTCCCCGGGCTCTGAGATAGTCGAAGCACGCGGCACCTTTTTTCAATAGTCGCTCGGTTTGTGACATCGAGGTGATCCGCTGTCTGAATGAGACCGCCTCTCACCTACCCAAGCTCAAATTCCGGGCTCTGGATGTCACCGCCCCACATATCGATGGGACTCCCCACTGGATACTCGATCGGCTGATGCGCATCATCGAGACGGCGCTGGCCCCAGCCGAATTCGACGCCAAATCCGCCGGGTGTTTGCACGTAAACGTGGACGGTCTGACAGTTGATGTGGCGGCCGGGGCCCATACCAATGGGCGCCTTGCGTATGCGCAGGAAATGATACGAGCGCATGACGTCATCGAGCGACTCCACTTCGAACATGATATGTTGCAGCCGGGGAGATTTGCCTGGCATGCATGGCGCGAAAGCCATGCTGTGGTGACGCTCGTTGCAGCGCAAGAAGCACAAACGAATGTGGTCGTCGATGTTGATCCAATCACTCAGGCGAAAGCCCAACACGCCGGTGTAGAAACCATGCGAGCGCTGGGTGTCTGCTACCGTGAGCAGCACGTGGCCTAAGCGCAGGACACTCAGATCACGGGTATAGCGCACCGGATCTTTGTCGACCTCGAAGCCATACGATAAAGCAAGAGCGTGTCCGTCGGGATCGTTGAATTCAATGAAATCGGTCACGCGTCGTTCGGCACGCTCTTTCGGGCTGCTGCGGCGCCAATCGATGCCTTCGGCCGTGAGCTTGGTCTCCCACTCTGCAAGCTGTTGATGGCCGCCGACATCCAAACCGATGTACTGCAGAGCTGGTTGTGGAGCCGTATAGGCCGCGATGCGATGGGAATACTGATCCGGCCGCAGGTAGGTAACTCTCCCGTCCGGCGATTGGCTGGCGGTAAATCCCAGCAGATTACGCGCAAAATTTTCGAATCTTTCGCGATCCGGCACACCGACGCCCACTTGCATGATATCTTGAATTGCCGTCACGGTAGACCTTCTTTCGTGTTTGTCATTCGATCCCTTACGAGCAACGGGAAAGCTATCCTGCGACGACAGTACTGTCAAGAATTTTTAAGAAGCAGGTAAGTGAAGGCCCTCGACAGTAAATCATCCGTGGCTTTCAGAGAACATTTTGACGTTTTGATAATTTTCAAAATGTGCAAATCCCTCCAAGTTGTAATTGTCTGCAATGACTTGAACAGAGCGTAGCGATTGAATGACTGGAACGATTGGAACGGGCCGATCCCCGTGATCTCGTCCTCGTGGAATTCCCGGCACAAATGGCTTCTAGCACGCGCGCCGCCGCCCTTTCAGTGAAAAGTAGCCTGCCTTTCTTCTCCCCCCTTTTAAGTTATAAGAATTGCTTTGCGGTCATTGCCGCACGACATGACGTGGTAAAGTGCGCCGTCGTATTCGATTCGTAAGGTTCGTGCCTGGCGCGCAACCGTATTGGAAATCAGCTAAATAGTGAAATCTAAACACACGCAACAGTTTAAAAGTCTCTTTAGAGAATACCGCTTATGAAACTCATGATCGAGACAAAAATAAAACTCAACGATGGTCACCTAATGCCTCAGCTGGGGTTGGGCGTGTGGCAGACTCGCGCGGGTGCGACCTGTGAAGCAGCGGTGCTTGCCGCGCTGGAAGCGGGGTACCGGCACATCGATACTGCGGCCATGTATGGTAACGAGGAGAGTGTCGGCGCTGCCATCGAAATGAGCGGCATTCCCCGGGAGAACATTTTTGTCACGACGAAATTGCCGGAATTCCGATCATGGAAATCCCGAGCGCGCGGTGGACACGAGTCTGCGTAAGCTCAAGTTGGATTATGTGGATCTTTATCTGATCCATTACCCGGTGCGGGAACGCCGGCAAAGCTGGCGCGCTCTGGAAGCGCTGCGCGCCGCGGGCAAGGCGCGTTCGATTGGCGTTAGCAATTTCACGATCAGGCATTTGACCGAGCTACTTGCGGCCACGAACACGGTCCCCGCAGTCAACCAGGTGGAGTTTCATCCTTATTTATATCAGCGCGATTTATTGGATTTCTGCGACGCCAAGAGCATAGTCGTCGAAGCCTACAGTCCCTTGACTAAGGGGGTGCGATTGAATGATCCGAAGCTTGTCGCAGTCGCCAAAAAATATTCGCAAGCCGGGCCGCAGCCGGCGGCTTCCCGGTCGCGATTGCCTCTTGTCGATAGGCTCCGCCGTTCGGAATCTAAATCGACGGCGCAAATCCTCATCCGCTGGGCGCTGCAACACGGATTGGTGGTGATTCCCAAATCGGCCAATCGCAGACGCATCTTCGAAGATGCCGATGTTTTTGACTTTGAAATTACCGTAGAAGATATGCAGATCCTCGATCGCTTCAATCAAAACCTCCGAACATGCTGGGATCCGACTAACGCACCTTGAGCGAAACTTATCTGTCGCAAAAAGATGCGAATCGACAGATTGTAATGATTGTTATGCCCACCCGCTCTTTTTTGTGTTTCTCGCTAGCTCTTTGCTAGGGCGCCGGCTTCCACTTTCTCGTATCGAGGTCGGCGCGAATTTTTCTCACCGGAGCAAAGTCATAGATTTCTCCGCCATGACTGGCAAGTTCCCCTCCGAGTTGTAATTGTCTGTAACGATTTGAACGGAGCGCAGCGGTTGAACGACTTGAACTTTTTGAACCTCTGGAACAGCCTTAAGTACTACTTTGAACGTTGAAACTTTGAACCTTTGAACTGCTGTTTTCTAGAAGCGCACCAGGAAAGCATTTCGATCTGCGGCATGGTTTCCACCGTGGATCCCGCCAGCGAGACCACGCTCTCCGCCTCGTTCATCGGTTCGCCCAAGGCAAGCAGCACAGAGACGGCTAGCA
>Ga0137407_10002679_pt1 | contig 11697 bp, 7 predicted proteins | sample CZOMad2_2_16fung_FD_108410 | JGI IMG/M metagenome (GOLD analysis project Ga0137407, IMG submission 108410) | Vadose zone soil fungal communities from Angelo Coast Range Reserve, California, USA - CZOMad2_2_16fungal (Illumina Assembly) | ecosystem: Environmental > Terrestrial > Soil > Vadose zone...
AGTTTCTCCCAGGGGAGGATGGAATGGATTTCGAAAAGGATCATTTCGACGACGAGACGGAGTTGTCTCCGCTGGAAGAAGAAGAAGCCGGCGACTCCGATGAGATCGTGGAAGCCGAAGAGGAAGAACTGATTATCGCTGACGACGATGCGGATGAGGAAGCGGCGGTCAAGCCGGCGGCCAAACCGGCGGCGAAGGCGGCAGCGGCAAAAAGTCCGGTGAAAAAGCCCGCAAAGAAGCCCGCTCCCAAGGCCAAACCCAAAAAAGCAGCCAAGAAGCCGGCGAAAAAGGCCACCCCAAAAAGCAAGCCCAGGAAAGCCGCCAAGAAGAAAAGGCGCTAGTAACCTTTAGATTAGTCGAATTGGCCGAATCAACGGTCTGCTGGCCCGGTCGCGCGATCGGGCCAGTTCTATTTGTGTATACGGTTCACCGAAAAGGTCCGGGCACGCTTGTTGCAGCGTGCAGGGAGTTCCAAATCGCTACCAAACTTTCTCGGGTTGGAAATTCGCTTTCGCGGCGTGGGTGCCAAAGTTGAAGGCGCAACTGCACTGAATGATTTTGTAGTTGTGGCCCGTCAGGAACGGGAGCGAATGTCGGTAACGGTTATTGCTAGGCGCTGAGCCAGCGGCCGATTGGTTTGCAAGCCTCGGTGTGATCGCAGACGACTCGCAGCGTGGCAGTAATTGGAATTGCCAGCAGCAGTCCCATGCCGCCCCAAACCCATCCCCAGAAAAGCAAGGAAACGGTGATTGCGACGGCGTTTAGGCGCAGCCGCCTTCCGACCAGCTGCGGCGCAATCAAATTCAGCGCGAAGATGTGGATGCCGGTCAGCACGCCAGCAATCAGCAAGAACCAGCCGATGGTTTGCCACTTGGTGAGCGCCAGCATGAATGCCGGTAGCCACGCCATGACCGCACCAATGTACGGCACCATATTCAAAACGCCGGACACGATTCCCAGCAGGATCGGATAATCGAGGCCCAGCACCCAGAAAAACAGGCTGCTGAAAGTGATCACCATCAAGGTGACCACGCTCATCCACAATACATAGTCGCGAAGGACGATGCGTAGGTCGTCCAACATCTCTTTCACTTGCGTGCGTCGTGAAGCAGGGAAAAGCTGCAGTGTGCCGTGCCAAGCTTCGCGTTTTCCGGCCAGCATGAAGAAAACCAGGAACGGAACGAAGGTGACTTCCAGGAACAACGCGTACAGCGATCCAATACTGCGAATAATCAGGTTGCGCACGACCCCACTATCACGCGACGGCTCGAATGGCGGCGCCGCATGAGTATTTTGTGGTGACGATGTTCCGTCGACGCCATGCTCGATGCCGCTGATTTTAGCCTCCACGGAATTGGCGGCCTGGCGCAGCACGCCGCTATATTTCGGCCAACTTTCGACGAAATCGGATGCGCGAGACCACAACCCATAGCCCACCGCGCCAATCACGGCACACAGCAACAGCACCATAACCATAGAGCCGATGGTGCGTGGAATATGCCAGCGCTCCAAAAATTCGACCACCGGATCGAGGCAATACGCCAAAAGGATTGAGAGCACCAGCGTGATGACCACGCCCTGCGCATAGTATGCGAACAACAAAATAATCGCGGCCGCAATCACTCGTAAGCTGAAGGTCGAGCCGAGCAGGCGCGCGTATTCCTTCTCACGCGGTGTTTCTGTTACGGGCAAGCGCGCCTCCGTCATTCCCAGACATCAAGGTATCACATCATTCCAGTCGCGAATTTACGGGAACGTGCAATGTTTCTCCATGCTAACAGCGGCTTCTTGAGCCGGATGCAGAAAACCGTTGTGCTAAACTTTTCTCAGGAGTGCGATTCCAGCCGCAGCCGGTATCAACGCAGGGTTGTAAGTACAAACCCTGAGACCCTGATCCTCATATTATGAGTAAACAATTTTTTGGCACCGACGGCATCCGCGGTGTCCCGGGAACGCCGCCTCTTGATGATGCCACTTTGCACGCGCTCGGCCGGGCAGTCGGAGTTTTCCTGCACAAAGAACACGCCACGCCACACGCGCTGATTGGCATGGACACCCGCGAATCTGGGCCGCACATTGCGGCCGTTCTCGCAGCCGGTTTGCAGCAATCGCAAGTACAAGTGACCTTCGCGGGTGTGCTGACGACGCCCGGAGTGGCACTCTTAGTCCGCCAAAATGATTTTGACGCCGGCGTGGTCATTTCCGCTTCGCACAATCCGTTTTCCGACAATGGCGTGAAGCTTTTTTCCCATGCCGGAATGAAATTTCCGGACAGCGTGGAAGAGCTAGTGGAAGGGGAGATCCCGGCATTTCTGCACGAGCCCGCCGAACCAAATGGCGCGAAACTTCCCACTGACGGCTCTCTGCATTCGGAGTATTTGAGTTTTCTCCGCAGCCGCGTGCTCGGCGGTGCGAGTCTGCGGGGTTTGCGGGTGGTTCTGGATTGCGCGAACGGCGCTGCGTACCAGCTGGGTCCGGAACTATTTAGTTCGTTGGGTTGCGACGTCGTGAGCATTGGCGCTGAGCCGGATGGAAAAAATATCAACTCCGGCTGTGGTTCCCTGCATCTGGAAGGATTGCAACAGGCAGTTCCGGCCGAGAAGGCATTGCTGGGAGTGGCGTTCGATGGGGACGCGGATCGCGCGTTGTTTGTTTCGGCGTCCGGGAAAGTCGTGAACGGAGACGGAATTCTGTTAGCGGCGGCGCGCTTCCTGAAGGGCGCCGGAAGGCTGCCGGGAAACCGCGTCGTGGCCACGTCGATGTCGAACTTGGGATTGGAACGCGTGCTTGAAGCCGAAGGCATCGCAATGGCAAGGACCAACGTCGGCGACCGGTACGTATTGGAAGAAATGCTCAAAAGCGGTAACGCACTGGGAGGGGAGCAGTCCGGACACATTATTTTTCTGGACGATTCTCCTGCGGGTGATGGTTTGTTGACGGCAGTGAAAGTGGCGTCGCTGGTGGCCATGCGCGGAAGCCTGGACGCTCTGGTGGCTGGCCTCAAAGACTATCCACAGACCATCGTGAACGTGAAGGTGAGGAGCAAACCGCCGCTGGAAAATGTGCCCGAAATCGCGAACGCGCTGCAAGATGCGGAGAAAACCCTCGGAAACAACGGACGGATTGTGTTGCGTTACTCCGGTACCGAGCCGTTGGCGCGCGTGATGGTCGAAGCTGAACACGCTGCGGATGTCGAGCGCTTCAGCGAAGCGATTGCGTCGGCGATCCGCGCAACGATTGGAAGTTAGCAGGCTGCCAATCCGCGAGCAAACGTTTCAGAATTGCCTTCTCCCAAAGAATGGAGGAGCCGAACGTGCTATCTGTGAGATTTTGTAGAATTTAGGCGTTCCGGCCAAGGGCCGATAGAGTTCCCAAAAGCTAACTCCCATTGTTTCAATCGTATGAATTTGAGTCGCACATAGGGCTTGGGCTGGCATCCGACTTGCATTCTACTCCTGCAAATAAAAATATTGGCTTCCCGGGGTGGCCGGAACACAACCTCGACTGTGTTCTGGTTTTGGGGGGTCAGTTGACGAAGGGGGCTTGCACCGGCCCCCTTTTTATTTTTCCGGACCAGAACACCAGACAGCAGCCCCGATACAATGAGACGATCTCGCAACTCCCTCTAAAGACTATCCAGCAATGCAGCAGAGCATCGAGCCGCAAGCGCTATGCTCTTCACCAGCTGTAATGAACCTTGTAGGCCAAGGTCTTTTCGCCATCCGCCGGGATCTGCATCAGGAACTCGACCGTCTTGCTGTCGAGTTTTTTGAACGCGTCAGAATTCTTTAGGATGTCCCAGTTCGTCCAGCGGTAGAGATGCTCAACGATGCGCACTTCAATGGTCTCGGTCTTGTGATTTCGCACCTTTATCTCGAATGATTCGTCCAGCCAGCGGGCATTGAAGTCCGCCCGATAATCTGTGCGGCTGCGCTCGCCCGTGATGTCAAACGCATTTCCAGTATAGAGGCGAAGCGTTTCGTCCTTCGGCGTGTGACCGATGTTATTTTCGCCGGTGAACTCAAGTTGCCCGTCTTCATCGCGCCGATAGAATCGCACGCGGCCCATCGGAAGGGGCATTCCGAGATGGTTGTCGCCGCTGTTCTTGAACTCCTGCATGACCCAAACTTTGGGATTGGAAAGGGCGCCATAACTTTCCTGTTGACGAATGGTTTCCAGCGGCCAATTTTGGCTGTTCGGGTCGGCCTTAAATCCGTCGTAAACATAGACGGCCTTCGACTGGATGCCAGTGGCGCGGACCATTTCCACTTGCTTGGTTTCGCGGTCGTGCAGAGTGGTGGAGTGCTCGAGAGTATAGAGGTGGTACTCGTCGAAAGTCTTCTCCGTTACCGGCGGGCCGAATTGCGCTGCGCCTGCACTCCCTTGAATCATCGCGTACATTTGGATCCGGTTAAGTCCTTGTGGCTGGACTTTGTTCACGTCACCTGCCATCAACTTGATGTGCGCGTCGCGGAACGTTTTCCCGCTTTGATTATCGAGCGTCACCCAGCCAACCAGCTCCAATACGTTGGATTTTGCCGGCGCAATGACGTTGTAACTCGCTTCCCAATTCATGCCGCCGGTCACGTAGCTGAACTCCGTCGGCGCAGCTCCCCGCTTGTCCGCCAGTAGCTCCCATGAGAGCGTCGGCTTGAGAATCGTGTCGTCGGCCAGAGCAGGGAATAGCGGCTGACCGGGCAAGGAGAATTGCAGCTTTCCGTTTACCTCGATCACCGGTTGCTCGGTGCCCTGAGCCATTGCAGCCTGCTGGGCGTAATACTCCTGGCCGTAGGCTTGTAAGGTGTTGTAATGGGGCACGTAGCCGCTGCGGATGATTTTGCCGGACACCGTATGCGTCGCGCCGTCCTTGTCGCTCACCACGAATTCGACAGTCTTGCCCTCGTAGAGCGATAGCAGCAATTGCTGCGTGACCGGATCATTGCGATAATTCTGCTCGAGAATCTGCACGCGGCGGGCGCTGTCAAGCGAGCGCAGGATAACGGAATCCGGCTCAAGATGCGCCGTGATGTCGGTGACTTGAACATGGTTAACACCCGAGTGCAAATCCAGCGGCAGCTTTTCCCGCACCACCGCGAACTGTTGGTTATAAATCGTCAGTGCCGCAGCGTCGCCTTTTTGATCCGCATCAGCGGAGGCCCAAACTGAATCCGACCCAGGCATACCCAACAACAAGGCTGCCGCGAGACAGGTACTCCCGATTCGCTGGATTAAGCCCATGTGTGCCTCCATGTACCGTCGTGTGCCAGTCGTCAGTGTTAGACGCCGGGTATTCTACCGGGTTGCCAACAACCCACGAAGTACGCTCCACACACAGAAATGACAAAATGCTGGTAAACCGAGCGACAGTAAAGGTATAAACCTATTATCGTTTATGTAACTTTGTTGCTTCGAGCGACTTCGGTGACGCGCGAGGATTGCGGTTTGACCTTATCAGTAGTAAGCGAGCGGACGAGGAAAAAGCAGCAGAGAAACGTACCTGGGGACAGCATGAGCCGACTTGAGCGACCGCTCGCGTTTGTTACACGGTATTTCTCACTCCTGTGAAAAGCCAGCGAATCAAACACTTCGTTCATTTGTCGATCCTTGCCCTAACTTTCCTGGCCTTCCCATCTGGCCTTCAGGCAGACACCATTTCCGGGACGGTCAAAGATCCTTCTGGCGCGGTGGTTGCCAATGCGCGCATCGAAATCACCGGCAACCACATTTCTCAGCCGATCATGCTGCTGTCGGATGAATTGGGCAAGTTTTCCGTACCAAATCTGACCGCTGGAAAATATTCGGTTCGCGTAGCGAAAGAAGGCTTCGAGGAGCTCATTACACCGGTTGATCTGCACGACATCATGAATCTCGACCTAAAACTTACCATCGCCACGCAGCAGACCAGAGTGAACGTAACGGAAAAAAGCGCCGGGCTCGCGAATTCAGACCCCGCGTATCGGCAACTCCGCGACGACGGCTTGGGCAATACCTACCACTGCGAAAACTTTAAGTTAACCCTGGACGTCGGCACATTTGAGTTGAAGTCCGGAAGCATCACTCTATTGAACGCCGTAAATAATTTTCAAACCGGCGCCATTTTCGTCGGCCAAGGGCACTTCACGCTCAAGCCGCTCATGCACATCGACACGCAGGAGATGATCCGGCGCAGCGGCGGCAGTGCTACCGCCGAGGAAGACTTCAGCGAAGTGGTCTTTCGCTTCACCCCTAGAATGTACCTGCAAGTCGCTGCTGCATTTGGCCCTAAAGTGGAGACGCCCCGCGAAGCCGCGGAGGCATTGCAGCACTGGAGGAACAAAGTTCGGCGCCGTCACGAATTTCCGGAAGGACTCACGCAAGCGATTTTCGAACAGGAAAGCATCGATAACGTGGATGCCGACATCCTCGCCGCGATTTACAATCCGAAACATCCTCCGTTCTTCAATGCCTACATGGTTGGCGCGCCCCACAAGGACCTGCGATTTTTCGTGCGCTCGCGCGTTGGCGCAATTCCGCAAATGGATTCGCCGGAAGAAGTAGCGCTGATCAACTTCAACGGCGGAGCGATGGACGACGGCGTCTGGTACTCCGAACATCTGACAGCGGAGCTGAAAGCGCAAACCGCGGATTCGCGTGAGGACCGGCGGCTATTCGCGACGCGCCGCTACAACATCGAAACGGTGATCGCCAAGAACAACCACCTGTACAGCCGGGCCACCATCACTTTTGCGCCGCGGGTCTCCGGCGAACGCGTAATGAAATTTGCTTTGCTGCCCAGTCTCCGTGTGACGCGGGTCAGCGATGAAGATGGCAAGGATTTGCACTTCATCCAGGAAGGCCGGAAGGAAGACGGCTCGTTCTACGCCCTGCTCGACGAAGCGCCGGCGATGGGCAAGGAATATGCAATCAGTGTCGAATACGTTGGTGACCAGGTTCTCTACGATGCGGGAAGCGGGAGTTACTACGTTGGTGCGCGCGAATCCTGGTATCCCAATCTGAACGGATTTGGCGAAAAGGCGCTATACGATCTGACGTTCAAGGTACCGCGCTCGAACGTGGTCATCAGCGTTGGCAAACTGGTGGGAGAATCGACCGAGGCGGGCTTTGCGGTTACTCACTGGGTTACGCCGGTTCCTGTCGCGGTAGCGGGGTTCAACTACGGCAAGTACACAAAAATCGATTTACCCGATACCATCACGCACTACAACATTTCTGGATATTACCTTTCGGAGTTGCCGAGCAATCTGAAGCAGTTTGCAGGGAGCGGGTTTTCGGGCAACGCGCCGGCCTCTAATATGCAGGCCAACGCGCTTTCTGCGATGTCGCCCATCTCGATGACGAAATACGCTCTGGACCAGACGCGTGCGCAAATGCAGGTGTGCACTTTGTATTTCGGCAGGGCGCCTTATGAGAACATCGAAATTACCGAACAGCCGAACTTTAGTTTTGGCCAATCATGGCCCAATCTCGTGTACTTGCCCATTTCCGCGTACATCGACTCGACCCAGCGCTGGATGCTCTTCGGCCATATCGACACAAAATTTACCGGCTTTGTTCGGGAGGTCACTCCGCACGAGGTGGCTCATCAGTGGTTCGGCCACAGCGTGGGCTGGGCGTCTTATCACGATCAGTGGCTTTCGGAAGGCTTTGCGGAGTTTGCGGCAGGCCTATTCCTGCAACAAGCAGTGGGGCCGAAGTGGCAGAAGGATTACCTCGATTTCTGGGAACGCCAACGGGAGCGCATCCTGGAGAAAAACAACTTCGGCGTTTCTCCCAACGACGCTGGTCCACTGTGGCTGGGACTACGCCTGATCTCGCCGCGCACCGGACAAGCCTATCAGGGCGTTACGTATTCGAAAGGCGCTTACGTGCTGCTGATGCTGCGCTCGTTGATGTATGGCGACCAGCAGCCCGAAGGCAACCGCGACCAGGCCTTCATCGACATGATGCACGACTTCATGCAAAGTCATCATGATTCGAACGCTTCCACCGAGTCATTTAAGGCTATCGTCGAAAAGCACATGCCCAAACGCCTGGATCTGCAGCAGAATGGACGGCTGGATTGGTTCTTCAACGAGTGGGTTTATGGCACCCAGGTGCCGCGATATCATTTCAAATATGACGTGCAGCCAGGAGAAAGAAACAGCTTCAAGGTTCACGTTGAAATTACGCAAAGTGAAGTGGACCAGAATTTCGCTATGTTCGTGCCAGTGTTCGCCGATTTTGGGCAAGGCTGGGTGCGGCTCGGCCAATTGGCGTTGGCCGGGAATTCCACTCGAACCGCAATCTTTAACATGGATCGCCAGCCCAAGAAAGTCGCTCTCAATGTCTTCAAGGACGTCCTCGAACGCTGAGACCTCAAGCCTACAACGCCTCAAGTAAACCTTGTCATTCTGAGGCTCTCCGACAAGGAGAGCCGAGGAATCTCAACTTTTTGAGTACACTCCCCGTTAAAGTGGGACTGTCAATTCGCGGAGAAGAAGTACGTCTCCTGTCAACAGCCGTAGGACACCAGCAAAAAAGTGAGCCGCCGGTGGGGTGCCGGCGGCTCGGGCGTGGGGGGTCGGAGGGAAACAGCCTGAAGATCAACTTCTAGGGCGCTTGACGACAGCTCTTTGCGGGGCGTCGTTTACCGCGGCGCTCAAAAGAAGCAAAATCATGCAGAGAACCAGGCTTGCAATGACCACGTTTGTCTCCGCATTTGCAGCCAGCGCACTTATTAACCGTGTCAGCCACTCTCGACAGTAGGAAGTATGCGTCTTAGGTTGGACACCGTCACTAGGCCACAGGGTTCATTTCCGCCGGTACCCGCCGCCAGTACCTTGGTACCCGGAGGACCGGGCACAGAGCCGGGGATGTAGCCCTTTCCGGCGTCAAGTTGCGGCAAGCCGCCGCCGCTGCTAAAATTTCTGATTTGTCGGGTCGTGGCGGCCCAGTTGGTGTCCGGGCCAGTCACGCTGGCCGTTAAGCCCGTCAGTAAGCCTCTTCGTGCGGGCCCTCGCGAAGAAACGAGTCGCCGCAACAATTTCGGTGCCAGCGCATAGGGCTGGCACTTGGCATGACCGCAGATCGCCGAATTCCGGCGGCCCATGCTGGCACCTGCAAGAAGGACCAACGTTCGAAAGTGAGGGCGCGTGGCTAAGTACGATGTAGCGATTATCGGCAGTGGACCAGGCGGCTATGTGGCCGCGATCCGTGCAGGCGAACTCGGACTGAAGACTGTAGTCGTCGAGAAAGACCCATTTCTGGGCGGCACTTGCCTGCACGTTGGCTGCATTCCCACCAAGGTTTTACTGCACCATGCGGATATTTATGACCATTTTAAGAATGGGGCGGAGCTGGGATTTGAAGTCAGCGGGCTGAAGGTGAACTGGGCCAACGTGATGGCTCGCAAGGATAAAATCGTCAAGAAGCACGCCAAAGGCATAGAGTTTCTTTTTAAGAAAAACAAAGTGGAATTTGTGCAGGGCTGGGGACGCTATGAAGGTCCCGGCAAAATCAGCGCCGAGAAGGACGGCAAGAAGTCCATCATTGAAGCGTCCAACATTTTGATGGTCACTGGGAGTGAAGCACGTTCGCTGCCCGGGATCGAACCGGATCACAAAATGATTTTGACCAACCGATCGATTCTGGAGTTACCGACGGTTCCTAAGACACTGATCGTGGTGGGAGCGGGCGCGGTAGGCGTCGAGTTTGCGTCCATTTACAACTCGTTCGGCACGCAGGTGACGATCCTCGAGGCCTTGCCGCGCGTAGTTCCAGTGGAAGACGAAGAAATTTCCGCCGAGCTCGACAAATCCTTCCGCAAGAAAAATATGCAAATTCAGACCGGTTGCAAAGTGGAAAGCGCGAAGAAAGACGCAAAAGGCGTGACCGTTTCGTTCGCCGATAAGGACGGGAAAAAGCAGACTCTGCAGGCCGAAAAACTTTTGCTGGCAGTGGGTCGCAAACCGTTAACGGAAAATTGCGGACTGGAAAAATCGAAAGCGAAGCTGGAACGCGGATTTGTCCACGTCGGCGAAAACATGGAAACGGAAGAAAAGGGCTTGTACGCGATCGGCGATATCGTCGCTGGAATGCCGCAACTGGCGCACGCGGCGATGATGGAAGGTATCATCGCGGTCACTCACATTGCCGGCAAGCCAACGCAACAGATTCGCAAGGACCGCATTCCCAACGCAACATACTGCGAGCCGCAGATCGGCTCCATCGGTCTCACGGAAAAACAGGCCAGGGACGCTGGGCACGCCGTAAAGGTCGGCAAGTTTCCTTTTGTCGGAAACAGCAAAGCCACCATTCTGGGCAATCACGGCGGCTTCATCAAAGTTGTCAGCGACGAAAAGTTCGGCGAGGTCCTAGGGATTCACATTATCGGGCCGCTGGCCACGGAAATTCTGGCGGAAGCTGCGGCAGTTCTGAACTTGGAAGGCACCATCGACGATTTAATGAATATGGTGCACGCGCATCCAACCGTATGGGAAGCGATGGGAGATGCTTTCGCGTCTGTGCGCGGTCTGCAAATCAACGTCTGAATCATGAGCGCCTGCTCGATCGTCGATCTTGGCCTGATTGCTTACGCAGAAGCGTGGCAGCTGCAGAAGCGTGTAGTCGCGGCACGCAAGGCCGGAGCGATCAGCGATGTGCTGCTATTTTGTGAGCATCCGCATGTGATTACGCTGGGCCGAAGCGGCAATCGCGCGAATCTTCTGGCCAGCGAAAATGTTTTGCGGCAAAAGGGCGTCGAATATTTCGAGACCACGCGCGGCGGCGATATTACCTATCACGGGCCGGGCCAGCTCGTGGGTTATCCGATCTTAAATCTGGCCGCTATTCGCCGCGATGTAGTCTGGTACGTCCGCACGCTGGAAGAAGCTATGATTCGTGCAACGGCGGAGTTGGACATTGCTGCTCGTCGCGAGGTAGGCAAAACGGGGATTTGGGTGGACACGCAAGTGCGGACTTCAACACAGAGTTCACAGAGTGCGCAGAGAAAAGGAGAGACGGCAGAAAAATTGGCGGCAATAGGCATACATATAAGCCGCTGGGTCACCTCCCACGGATTTGCCTACAACGTGGCCACCGATCTGCGTTACTTCGAATTGATTGTGCCGTGCGGAATCGCTGACCGCAAGGCAACATCACTCGAGAAACTGCTGGGACGCAATGTTTCGCTGGTAGAGCTCAGGCCGCTGCTCGCGAAACACGTATGCGAAGTTTTTGGTTTGACGGTTCGATGCGAGGAACCCGCCGGACTCTTCGCCCAGCTGGCGGAGTTCGAACAGGCTTTGCCGGTTTCAGCGTAAGATTCGCTGGTTTGCACTGGCCCAGCACAAGTTTTGGGAGCGCGAATGAAGAAGGAACTGACGCGGCAGCAATATCTGGATTTGTACTACTTCATGCGGCTGAACCGCGCCGTCGAAGACATGATGGTCAAGCTTTTCCGCCAGAATAAAATTGTCGGTGGACTGTATTCAAGTTTGGGTCAGGAAGCAGTTTCTGTCGGTACCGCGTACGCTCTCGAGAAAAAAGACTGGCTGGCGCCGATGATTCGCAACATCGGAGCGCTGTTGGTAAAGGGCGTTCCGCCGCGCGACATCTTCATGCAGCACATGGCGAAATATGATTCGCCGACCAAGGGCAAAGACGGCACCAGCCACTTCGGCGACCTGGAAAATCTGCACATCGTTTCTCCAATCTCTA
>Ga0137407_10002680_pt1 | contig 11697 bp, 5 predicted proteins | sample CZOMad2_2_16fung_FD_108410 | JGI IMG/M metagenome (GOLD analysis project Ga0137407, IMG submission 108410) | Vadose zone soil fungal communities from Angelo Coast Range Reserve, California, USA - CZOMad2_2_16fungal (Illumina Assembly) | ecosystem: Environmental > Terrestrial > Soil > Vadose zone...
CCGCCTGCAGAAAATCCAGCCCGTTCATGCCAGGCAATTTGAGATCGGTGATCACCAGATCGACGGAACCGCTCTGCAGCAGCTTCAACCCAGTTTCGGCATCCTCGGCAGAAACGGTTTGAAAGCCGTCATCTCGCAGATCGAGTTCCAGGAGGCGGCGCATCTTTGCTTCATCCTCGACAATCAGGATGGTGGCCTTTGGGTCCGTCATGAACCTCCCACTGCCTGTCCGGATTCTTCTTCTGCCGGAAAGAAAAGCACAAAACAGGCTCCCCTGCCGTCTGTCTTCTCCAGCCGAATGGCGCCGTGATGCTCGTCCACAATTTTTGAAACAATGGAGAGCCCCAAACCGACGCCGGTTTTCTTGGTGGTCACAAACGGATTGAAAATCTGCTCTCGCATTTCCCCTGGCACGCCCGGCCCGGAATCCTGCAGCCTCACCTGGACTCCCTTGCGCCCGTTCGAGCGAGCGAGCGCCACCTCAACCTTGAAGGTTCCACCTTCGTCGCCCATGGCCTCATAGGCATTCTGGGCCAGATTGAGGAACACCTGCTCGCAAAGATTCTCGTCGAGCGGAACTGTGGGCAAATCTGCCTGATACTCCCGGCTCACAACCACCGGCCCGCCCTTCCACTGCTCCGCCACGGATTTCAACGCCTGATCGATCAAATCCGTCACCCGCAGCAAACGGGTCTCGGTGCGCAACGGCCGAGCAAAGTCGAGGAAGCGAGTCACCAGAGCGCTCGCCCGGTTCACTTCACTCGATATATACCCCGCCAGTTCACTGGCCAGGGGGTTCGAATTCTCCAGCTTTCGGTTGAGTGTTTCCGCCGATCCTTTGATCACTCCCAGCGGATTGCGAATCTCATGCGCCAGCCCGGCGGAAAGCTGCCCCAGGGCTGCCAGCCGCTCCGAACGCCGGGCCTCCGCCTGGACTCGCTCCAGCAGGCGATTCGCTTCCCTCAGCTCTTCCGCCACTTGCTGATATTGCATTGTCTTCCGGCGGTTCTCCAGGCTGAATCGGTTCACCACCATGGCCGCCAAAAAGAAAAACATGATGCGGATGGCAAGTTCGGCGGCTCCCGTCGGCGTCAACGTGTATTCCTGGAGCGCGGGATAGAGATATGAACAGTAAGCCGCCGACGCCAGCAAAGTCCACAGCAACGTGCCCCAGGGGCCAAAGTGAATGGCAGCCGTGACAACCGGAACGTAATAGATGGGATAGTAGCTGCTGTTAATACCGATCTCGCCCGTGTGATTGATCAGCAGCGTGGCCAGCAGAATCTTGATGAGTACTACCAACGCGCTTCCGTATTGCCCCCCCTTCGCGATGATTCGGCCCTCGGCCAACTGCACCACACCGATCGCCAGCAAAACCAACTGCTTGTGCCGCTCCCATACCGGAGGCAACGCCGCCAGACCCAGCAGAAAGATCAGCCAGAGCACGTCCATCCACTTGATGCTGCCGTGTTTTTCTTCGTTCATACCGGGACGGCTTTGCCCTGGCGAGGCATCTGCACCGGGAAAGCAATTTGCCTGTAGTCTATCGCGGAAAGCCGGAATTGCGGGATGGAGGGTTAGGGAGGTAGTAGCTCGACTTGGAATTGTGAATCCTGCCGAGGAGCATCCTGAGCGAGTCGAAGGACCCCTAGCGTTACCACGTCTGCCCGGAACCCTTGGCCTCTGGTCTATTTCAGATACTCGTCGAACCAGCGCACTGTCCGCTTAATGACGTCGTACTGATCGGCGGGCTGGCCGATCCCATGTCCTTCATGGGCGTAGAAGAGTAGCTCAGTTTCAACACCCAGATGTTTGAGCGCGCGCCAGAGCTGAAACGTCTGTGGCGCCGGGCAAATATTGTCTTCCTTGCCGACGTAGAACAGCGTCGCAGCCTTCGCTTTCTTGATGAAACGGATGGGAGAACTCTTGTCGTAGATGGCAGGATCGTCGTAGGCCGAAGCCCCCATGTATGGGACCACCCACTTTTCCACGTCGGTTTGCCCGTAGTAGCTCTGCCAGTCGGAGACTCCCGGCCCGGCCACCGACGCACGGAACATATCGGTTTGCGTGATGGCCCACATCGCCATGTACCCGCCATAACTCCAGCCCGTAATGCCGACACGGTGCGAATCAACAGGAAAGTTCTTGAGCACGTACTGAACTCCAGTCTTGATGTCGCGAAAATCGCCGTATCCCAGATTCTTCACATTTCCTTGCGTGAAGGACTCGTCCTGCCCGAAACTCCCGCGCGGATTCGGATAAAAGACAAAGTAACCCAGGCTGGAAAGTACGCCCACATTGTCGAATGCTGCGGGCCAATGCAGCAGAAACGCCGCCGCTGGGCCGCCATGCACTGAAACCACCATCGGATATTTTTTATCAGGGGAATAATTCTGTGGATACAGGAGCCAGCCCTGAATCTGCATTCCGTCGCTCGTCCAGTGCACCGATTCAGCCTTGCCGATGGCGGACTTTGTGTCTTTGTTCACCTTGGAAATTTGCCGCCATTGACCTATCGGCCCGGCCCAGACTTCCGGCGCTCGATCGAATGATTCGCGAACCGCCGCGGAAGTTCGCCCATCCTTCGCAAGTGAGAGCGCAAACATCAAGCCGCCGCTGTACGGACCCTCCGCACCCTGCCACAGTGTGCCGCGGGCACCCTCGCCCGCGCTTGCACTATCGGTATGCACGACCGCCACCGCGCCCTCGCCGTCAACAATTTGAGTTGTCAATATCTCATCGCGGCCAGTCCATGCCAGCCAGGTCACCGACGCTTTCAGGCCGGGCGTCACATTCCGTGGTTCTCCACCAGCGGCAGCGATGACAAAAATATCGCCGCCTGGGGCGATGAAATCACTCATCAGCCCGCCGATGAAGGCGATACGATCACCCTCTGGAGACCAGCGCGGCGAGGCGATTTGCAACCGCGGCTTAAAGATGGAAACCACGCGGCCCGTTTCCACATCCAGCCGGTATAACTCGGCCGTCCACCAGTTATCGTCACCATCTCCCTTCGCATCCATGCAACACGGCGCGGCCGTGATGGCTATCTGGCGGCCGTCCGGCGACCAGTCGAATTCGTACACAAACAAATCGGGCGAGGTGAGAACGCGCACGCTGCCAGACTCCGGTTCTATCAGCACTAGACGCTGCCGCCGGTAGTCTTTGCCCACCCTCACCACGCGAGCGCCCTCGCTTGGCGCCGGGTCTGCCTCCGAAGACAACACTGCGATGCCCCGCCCATCCGATGACCAGCGCGGCGCGGTCACCATGCCTTTGAAAGTCGCCAGCGATCGCGACTGGCTGCCATCGGCGGAAGCGATTCTCAATTCGCTCCGTTCAGACACCCCTACCTGCTGTGCGTAAACAAACTCCTTGCTGTCCGGCGACCACGCAACGATGGACATTCCGTACTGCGCCCGTGAATCGCCAGGACCGACTTTGACCGGCACGGCCCCATCCTTCACCCCAGGCTTCGCCTCAGCTACGTAAACCGTGTGCTCATATTCGCTGTCGTTCTTGACCCTCGATTCGACCCACGCCACTCTCTGCCCGTCCGGCGAAATCGCAACTTCCGCAAAATGCCGCGTCGCCAGCACGGGGCGAAACGCAGCTTCAAATTTGTCGCTCTTGTCGTCCTGCGCGGCGCTGCCCGCCACCAGAGCTGCGGTCAGCAACATAGTCGCAACAACTCTGACGAATCTGTCAGCTCTTGTGGCGCAACGCATTCGTAGCATCCTCATCAATCCTGTTCTGTTCCGTGATTGCAACCTTGTAGTCCCTGGCCGCGGTTTCGCGCGACACCACTCCGTCCAGCACGTCGTTGAGCACCGCCGCTGGTTCTCGTTTGAGGGGATCGCCGTAACCGCCTCCGCACGGGCTGACCGTTCGCAGCGTGTCCCCGGTGCTCAGGCTCAGATTGCTGATCATGGCCGGAAGTTTCCGACTGTCCCCCCGCGGATTGAGAACCAGATCCCCGCAACTTCCCGGACTGCCCCCGAATACTCCCCAGGGCGCATGGCGGTGTCCATCGCCCTCGACCGACGCGTGCCCCGGCGAGAGAAACATCACTTCGCGAATCGACCCCACCCCTCCGCGCCAGGTCCCGGCGCCCGCCGTATCTTCCCGCATCTCGTAGCGCAAAACGCGCAGCGGATAATGCGATTCGATATCTTCAATGGGATTATTGCGCGTATTGGCGTAGAGCGTGTCCACACAGTCCAGCCCATCCTTGCCGAATCGCCCGCCGTACGAACCTTCGGTGATGTCCATGTACACCCAATAGTTCTCCTGCACCAGCCCGGAATATGCCACCACTTTCAGATTGCCCACGCCGGCGCTCACCTGACTCGGCGCCACCTGCGACAAAGCGTGCATCAGCGTGCTGGCCACAATGTTCCCCGGGCAGAAGCGCGCGATCGTCGGCGCGGGAAACGTCGGATTGCAAATCGAGCCCAGCGGCGCGTGGATGTGAATCGGCCGGGTCAGACCCGAATTCTGGGGAATGTATTCGTGAGTTTCCGTATCCAGCAGGATCGATCGCAACACCAGGTACACCGCGATGGCGACGGTGCCCTCAAACGGCATGTTGACCGGCCGGTCAGAAATCTGCGGAGAGGATCCGGTGAAGTCCACATAAATATCGCTGCCCTCCACCTTCGCACTCACCACGATCTTCAGATCGCGCTTGGCCGGGTCAGGATCGTTTTCAAATCCATCGACCAATCCTTCGGCTGTGTAAGTGCCATCGGGCAGCCGGTCAATTTCGCGCCGCAGCATCTTCTCCGAATAATCCATTAAATATTCGCTGGCCGCGAGCACGCGCTCCAACCCCTGTTCCCGTACCAGTTCGAGATAACGCTCCGCGCCCGTTCGGGAAGCCGATATCTGCGCCTCCATATCGCCGAGGACCATCGACGACGCTCGTATGTTGTCGGCAATAAACTGCCACATCTGCTGGTTCTTGACGCCGCGGTCAAACACTTTGATGGCTTTGAACTGCAGGCCCTCGGCATAAGCATCGACAGCATCGACGATGCCGCAACTCCCCGGAACCAGAGCTCCGATATCCAGATGATGTGCGGTCGTCACCGAAAATCCGATCAATTCGCTGCTGTCGAACACGGGCACGCAGAATGCCACGTCGGGCCCGTGCGAGGCCCCGTAGTACGGCGAGTTATGCATGATCACATCGCCGGGATGGAATTCCTCGCCACGTTCCTCGAACACCCGCTTGATGCCGCGCACGTAACCCGGAATCGGTCCCAACTGCAACGGTGTGCTGAACACCGACTCGCACAACTGATGGCAATCAGGATCGAGCAGCGCCGCGCCAAAATCTTCGGACTCGCGAATGATGCTGGAGTAGGACATGCGCGTAAGCTTGTGTCCCATCTCGATTGCGATATTCTCCAGCGCTCCCCAAATCACCTGTGCGGTGATCGGATCAATCGCGCTGCCCGCCTTGGGCTCGGGGTTGATGACCTTGCTCATTGAATCTCGACTGTGAATCAGATTTACGCATTCCGCGAAATCACCAGATTGCCCCACTCATCCGCCCGCGCATTCCAGGCCGGCGGCAACACCGTGGTTGTGTCTTTCTGGAAAAATACTGCTGGGCCGGAAATCGCCTCTCCGGCTGGAATTCGCGCCCGGTCAAAGAATTCCGTGCGCAACTTTTGCAATCTCCCTTTCACCCGGAAGTAGGTCTCGCCCGTTTTCAATCGGGCGTCGTTCAGCTTTGTCGCCGGATTGCGCTCGAAGCGCTCTGGCAGTCGTGGCATCACGCCCAGCCCGGTAACCCGAAGGTTCACTACTTCGATCGGATTCTGAGGAAAGCAGTGATCGTATTCAACCCGGTGGCGCTCATGGAATTCCGCCCAGATGCGCTCGCAATTCCCGCCATCGAAATCTTTTTCGGTGATCGGAATTCGCAGTTCGTACCCCTGGCCGACGTAGCGCAAATCCAGGCCCCGCACGAAGCGGATACGATCCTCCCGCAGACCATCTTTTAGCAACTGCCCTCGCGCCGCCGCCTCGAGTTCCCGCATGTCGCGCATCAATCGGGACGCGGGGTTGCTGGTCGAGATCAGCAGCTCGGTCTTTATGAAGTCATATTTCAGATCGGTAGTCAGCAGGCCAAATGCGGAGGTGATTCCGGGATAGACCGGCACAACCACTTCCGGAATTCGCAAATGATGCGCCACGTCGATCGCAGTCATGGGGCCCGCCCCGCCAAACGCAATCAGGCTGAACTGACGTGGATCGTGCCCTTTCTGCACGGTGCGCGATCGAATCGCGTTGGCCATATTGCTGGCCAGAATCGTACAGATGCCTTCCGCCGTCTCGTAGGGTTCAAGACCCACGCGTTCCGCGAGCCGGGAAACCGCCGCAAAAGCCTGCTGCCGATCAATCGGCATCTCGCCGCCCAGAAAATGATGTTCGTCCAGCCGGCCCAGGACCACGTTCGCATCTGTCACCGTGGGTTCTTCTCCACCCTTGCCATAGCAGGCCGGCCCCGGAGCTGATCCGGCGCTGCGCGGCCCGACCCGGAACGCACCGCCGGCATCGACGTACGCAATGCTGCCCCCGCCCGCACCGATGGTGTGAACATCGATCATGGGCACCATCACGGGAAATCCCGCGATCTTGGTATCGCGTGCGGAAGCTTCCATGATGCCCTGCGCGGTCACAATCCCGATGTCGGCGCTGGTGCCGCCTACATCGAACGTAATCAGGTTTTCCCGCCCGGTTCGCCGCCCCACCCACTCGCCGCCCAGCACACCCGCAGCCAGCCCTGAGAGCAGGGAGTACACCGGCTTCTCCGCGATGGTCCGGGCGGTGGCGACGCCCCCATTTGAAGTCATGATGTGAACGTCGCCCTTTAGCCCAGCCCCCTCAAGTCGCTCCGAAAGCCCCAGGACGAATTGCTTCACCTTGGGCCCGAGAAACGCATTCATGCACGCGGTCGTGAAACGTTCAAATTCGCGGAATTGAGGCGACACTTCCGCCGAGCTGGTGACAAACGCCTCGGGGAATTCTTCCGCCACCAGGGCGCATACCCGCTTTTCGTGTTCCGGATTCAGATAGGAAAACAAAAAGCAGACCGCGATCGCCTCCACGCCCTCGGCTTTGAGTTCGCGGATGCGGGCGCGCACCTCGGACTCGTTCAATTCCACCAGCACTTCGCCGTGCGGCGGGACAAGACGTTCCCGCACCGTCTTGCGATAACGCCGCCGCACCAGCGGCTTGGTCTGCCATGGAATATCCTGCATGATGGAATAGTTCTGCGGCCGCTGGTGACGCCCTATATGAAGGATGTCGCGATAGCCTTCGCTCGTGATCATGCCGGTTCGAGCGCCCTTATGCTCGAGCATCGCGTTGGTGGCGACCGTCGTGCCGTGGAATAGATAATCGACTTGCTGGGGACCAATGCCCTCGCGGGAACAGACGCCGACGATCCCGGCCAGCACCGCTTCGGACGGGTCTGGCGACGATGTGGGCAGTTTGTGAGTAGCCAACTGCCGCTTTTCCGTGTCTGCGAGAATAATGTCCGTGAAGGTGCCGCCGACATCCACTCCAATCAAAATCATTCCACTGACCCCGTAAGCTCATGCAGGATTTCGTCCAGACGCAGAATCGATTCCAGCAGCAATTGCGCCCCGCGCGCGCAGTCTTCCGAAGAGGTAAACTCGCGCGGCGAGTGGCTGATGCCTCCCATGCTCGGAACAAAGATCATACCGATGGGAGCGAGCTTTGCCATCATCTGAGCGTCGTGTCCGGCCCCACTGGGCAAAGTCTGAAATTTGAACCCAAGCTCGGCGCAGGATCGCACAATCGCTTCCCGCACCACCTCTGAACAGGGCACGGACTCAATCGGCGTCCGCACCGAGAACTCAATCTGAACCCCAGACCGAAATGCTATGCCCTGCCCACATTCTTGCAGGTGTTTCACGGTGGCCATCATCTTCTTCCGGTCCAGGTCCCTGACTTCAATAGTGAGCAAAACCTCGCCCGGAATAATGTTCATGGCATTCGGAGAAACCGCGAGTTGACCGACGGTGGCCACCTGGCATCTTTTGTCCAGCGCCGCTCGTCGCACGCACAGCACAAGTTCGGCAGCGCTGGCCAGGGCATCTTTTCGCAGTTCCATGGCGGTGGTGCCGGAGTGATTGGCGCTGCCCACAATCCGGACGTCAGCGTAGCTGATCCCCGAAATTCCCTCCACAATTCCGACAGGAACCCGGGCTTGCTCCAGCGTCCCTCCCTGTTCGATGTGCAGCTCCACAAAAGCGGCCACTTCTCCCACCTGGCGCGCAGCCGTCCGCAATTTCTCAGGATTTCCGCCAATGCTGCGAATGGCCTCGCCGAGGGTGCGTCCGGACTCATCCGCGTGCGCCAGATCTTCCGCCCCCAGCGCGCCGACCATGGCCCGGCTGCCGCACAACGCCCCGAATCTTTGTCCCTCTTCGTTCGAAAATGCGATGACCTCGAGCGGGTGCTCCGTCTTGTGCCCGGCCTCCTGCAGCGCTCCCACGCATTCGATCGCGGCCATCACTCCCAGGATCCCGTCGTAGTGTCCACCATTGCGCACCGTATCAATGTGCGACCCGAAAGCCAGGGGCGGAAGCGGCCGTCGTCCCCCACACCGGCCCACAATATTTCCCGCCGCGTCCACCGACACCCGCAACCCAACCTCACGCATCATCTCCATGACCACCGTTCGCCCCCGAATATCTTCCTCACTGTATGCCAACCGCGTCGGGCCGGTCTCGCTCATGAGTTGAATTCTGCGATAAAGGCTGGCACCATCAATTTGCGCTTTCGGGGACAACGGGCGGACGGGGGCCATGAGTGCGCAGTGCTCCTCAAAGAACGGGCGGATTCTAAGCCGATGGCGTACCATCTCCAATCAGGCATATTCCGTAAGTAGGACCTTCGCGCCGTCCTCAGGTGATCCAGGGACTTCACCGGATTGTTTTGTTTATGTCAGCAGTCATAATGCTTCGCCAATATGCCAAGCTCTAGGAATTCGACGCGAGCAGTCCTTGGTTTTGCCGATTACTGCCTCCCACATGGGTCCGCCGCATACAGAATGATGCGCCTCCGGTTTTGCTTGCTGGCCGCCTGCACGCTGGTGCTATTGTGGCCGCAAGTCGCAGCGGCCCAAACCGCCACTGGAAGCATTATTGGCACAATCACCGATAGCACGGGCGCGGTCGTCTCGGGCGCTATTGTGACCGTACAATCGGCATCCACGGGAACCACTCAGACCCGGACTACGACCACATCCGGTACCTATTCCATTGTTGCGCTCGATCCGGGAGACTATTCCGTCAAGGTCGAATCGGGCGGCTTTCAAGGCGTCCAGGCCAACGTCCACATTCTGGTAGGCCAGACCCTCAACGGCGACTTCAGCCTTCAGCCCCAGCAGACCAGAACCGAAGTGATCGTCCAGGCGGGCGTGAATGAGGTCAACACCATCCAGGCCACGATTCAGGACGCGACCACTTCCAAAGAAATTGATGTCCTGCCCCTCAACGGACGGAATTTTCTCGACCTCGCCCAGATGAGCCCAGGCGTTCAAATTCAGGACGGCGGAAACTTCGATCCCACCAAGAACGGCTTCACCGGCATTTCGGTGCAGGGCCGCTCCGGCCGCTCCACTCGCATCGAGGTCGATGGCGTGGACATTTCCGACGAGACTGTCGGCACGACCACCCTCAATCTTTCGGAAGACTCCATCCAGGAATTTCAGGTAGCGCAATCTACACTGGATCCAGCCACCGCCTTAACTTCCACCGGCGCCGTGAACGTGATCACACGCAGCGGCAGTAACAGCCTGCATGGCAGCGCCTTCTATCTCTTCCGCAATGACGCCACTGCCGCCAAAGTCGGGCCGGTTGCCGCGCCCTTCGAACGCGACCAGGTGGGCCTGCGCCTGGGTGGACCGCTGATCAAGAACAAGCTGTTCTGGTTCGTCAACTACGAACACACCTTGCAGCACGGCACTGTGTTCACCGCTCCCCCCGCGCCCTTCACCAGTTTCAGCAACGCGTTCCCCAATCCTTTTACCGAGACGGAAGCCACCGGACGCGCCGACTGGAATATCAGCAACAACTGGCGCGCCTTCTATTCCTTCCACCATGATCAGTTCAACGTTGTCACGGGCTACGGCGGCGCGGTCTTCCAGCCTTACGGCAACCGCAACCTGACGGACGTTCACACCACCGCCGTCGACGGCACCACGGGCAATTTCACCCACAGTCTTCGTTTTGGTTATCTCACATTCCGCAACTTCATTGTCGACGCCCGCTCGCAGGTCACCGGCCTGCCCCAGCCATTCCCGGGAGGCCAGCAAGCCGCCATCGCGATTGGTGGCGACCCCAGATGCCTGTTCGGAATCGACCTGCTGTGCCTTGGCCCCTCCTGGCTGGCGCCGCAGACCACGCTGCAGCGGAACTACCAGACGCGCTACGACGGCTCCCACCTGATCGGCAGCCACACCCTGCGCTACGGCGTCGACTACGTTCAGATTCCGCAGTTCACCTTCGGCAGCTTCAGCGGCCTGGGCCCGTTCCTGAACTCCAACGGCAATCCGGCCGAGATTGCCTTCGCCCAGACGGGACCATTCCCCGGTGGCGCATCGAATCCGCTGAACTATCCCCTTGAGCAATTGGAAGTCGGCAACGGCCTCGGATTCTTCTCGGAAAAACCTGCCTTGGGCTTCCCCCACGGCGGTTTTCACGTGCATCGCACCGGAGTCTACTTCGCGGACTTCTGGAAAGTCCGCCGCAATCTTTCCTTGACCATGTCACTGCGTTACAACCGCGTAGGCGGACGCTCCGACAGCGACCTGCCTCCGATTCCTGCGTTGAACGCCCTTTTACCTGGACTCGGCAACCGGATCAAGCAGCCGAACCTCGACTTCGCACCCCAGGTCGGCTTCGCCTGGGATCCGTTCAAGACCGGCAAAACATCGATTCGCGGCGGCGCCGGTCTTTTCTATGACGACATTCTCCTGACCGTCACTCTCTTCGACCGCACCCTGCGTATTCCCGCCGGACTGGGCAATTCCTTCCTGATCAGCACGGGAGGCGTTCTGCCCGGAACATCGGTTGATGTCACTCCGCTCATCGGGCAACCGATCGGCAGCGTGGTCGATCAGGCGGTGGCAGCTCAGAATGCGTTCGTCACTGCGCAAGCCGCCAACACCGCAAGCTTCAATCCCAACGGAACTCCGGGTATCATCGACCCCAACGCATTCCTCTTTAACAGCTTCGGTGGACTGCTCGATCCCAACTACAAGACACCCTACTCCACCCAGGTCAATTTTGGGATTCAGCAGCAGCTCACCAACAGCCTCTTCCTTTCGGTGGACTACGTTCATAACACCAACATCCACAATGTCCAGGTACACGACGCGAATATTGTCGGCGCCGTCAAAACCTTCAACGCTGCGAATGCGCAGGCGGCCGTGGCAGCCACCGAATCCCAGTTCGGCTGCGCCACCGTGGATTGCACCATCGCCGCCGGTGCGACGATCACCGACTTTGCCGGCCATGGCCTGGGCAGTCCCGCCTCCGGCCTGCCCCAGCAATTTGTCGTTCCCAACAGCGGATGGGCCTTCCCCGGCCTGAATCAAAATTTTGGCCAGATGGGAATCATCAGCACCAGTGGCCGTTCCGTCTATAACGC
>Ga0137407_10002681_pt1 | contig 11696 bp, 7 predicted proteins | sample CZOMad2_2_16fung_FD_108410 | JGI IMG/M metagenome (GOLD analysis project Ga0137407, IMG submission 108410) | Vadose zone soil fungal communities from Angelo Coast Range Reserve, California, USA - CZOMad2_2_16fungal (Illumina Assembly) | ecosystem: Environmental > Terrestrial > Soil > Vadose zone...
AATGCGTAATTACTGGTATAATTCGAGATGGGCGGTTATAAGCTTTCATGTGCTTGCATGGGTATTGTGGCTTTCATTACCTGCTTTCTTTCGCCATTCAGAGCATGGACAGAAAGAGAATGCAACCAATTTTTTTACGTTGATTTATTGTGTCTCCAATATTTCCTGGATTTTGCTCTTTTATTTCAATGCAAATTTTCTTATACCCCATTATATCAATAAGCGACGGGTTTGGCAATATATAGGTATCCTGCTGGTTTTGTATTTTGTAGTTGTATTGCTGATGTTCTTTGTTTTTCAAGTGGAAAAACCTTCGGGATTTTCATTTAATCGTCTTCCGTTCTTTTTTATTTTTCCTTTTCTTTTTATCTGGGCGATGAGCACGGTATATAGAACAGTATCAGATAAAGTGAAAATGGACCAGTTATTAAAAGACAGGGAGAATGAAAACCTGAAAACCGAATTATCTTTTTTACGTTCGCAGGTGAGCCCGCATTTTTTGTTCAATGTATTGAATAATATGGTTGCGATGGCGCGTCTTAAATCCGATAAGCTGGAACCTTCGCTGATAAAGCTTTCCGGCCTCATGCGATATATGCTCTATGAATCTGACGAGCAAAAAGTATTACTTTCGCGCGAGATTGAATATGTGACCAGTTATATAGATCTTCAAAAACTGCGGTTTGGAAAAGATATGCTGATCAATGTAAATATGAATGATGGGGAAGAATATCACCTGATCGAGCCGATGCTATTGATACCGTTTATTGAAAATGCTTTCAAGCATGGAACAGGAATGATTGAGCAACCTGAAATTGATATTTCTCTGGAAGTAAAAAAAGGAATTCTCGATTTCAGGGTCAGGAATAAATACAATGGCGAATCGAATGAAATAAAAGATAAAACCTCCGGTATCGGGCTCGCCAATGTTGCCCGCCGGTTGAATTTATTATACGATAAAAAACATATCCTTGAAACGGATAAACAAGATGGCTGGTTTATTGCATCGCTTCAATTAAAACTTCAATAATGCTTCGATGTATTGCTGTTGATGATGAGCCGCTGGCGCTTGACCTCCTCGAAGATAATATCAGGCAGATTCCTTATTTGCAACTGGCGGCCAAATGTAAAAACGCTATCGAAGCAGTTGAAATACTCCGGAAAGAAACAATTGATCTTATTTTTCTCGATATACAAATGCCCGGGCTAACGGGACTGCAGTTTATCCAGTCACTCACTGTAAAACCAATGATCATACTGATCACTGCATACGATCAATATGCATTGGAAGGATTCAACCTCGACGTAATTGATTACCTTGTAAAGCCGGTTTCATTCGACAGATTTTTCAAAGCATGCAATAAGGCCTGGGATTTTTTTAAGTTGAAGAATCAAACTGCAAAATTATCTGCCGGAGAAAATGTTCCTGAACTGGATTATTTTTTTGTGAATGCGGAATACAGCCTGGTCAAAGTTGTCGTGGATGATATCATCATGATAGAGGGATTAAAAGATTATGTAAAAATTCATCTCAATAATAACAAACCACTTATCATAAGAATCAGTATGAAAGCCATCGAAGAAAAATTACCCGGAAAAAAATTTATTCGCATACATAAATCATATATCATTTCGATTGCACGCATTACTTCGATCAGGAAAGGATCAGTATTTCTCGGAACCGCGGAACTTCCTCTGAGCGATAATTATAAAGAAGCATTCATGGCTGCAATCGGTCAGGGGTAGAACCGTGATTGAAGGATTAAAGGATTTTCATGAAATAAATAAATAAGACTTTTCTCATCCTGTCAATCCTTTAATCCTTTAATCACGGTTCCAACACTTTGCAATTCTCTACCCATGTCCACTTTTCGTCGCAACATTTTCCCTGCTTGTCTCATTTGTAGTATTTAAACAGTAAACCTTAATACTTTTATGACTTATTATCTTATGAGAATGATAAAAACTAATCATATGAAAAGAATTACAATATTTGTTTTGAGTATCTTCTCCGGCCTTGTATCAATGGCCCAGTTTCCGACCGGCGGAGCAGGTGGCAGAGGACAGTCGGCTCCCAATATCGGGCATATTTATGGAAAGATCGTCGACAGCGCCGGCAAGCCCGTGAGCGATGCAACGGTTATTTTATTGCAGAACAAATTCGATTCGGTTTCAAAAAAACGAAAAGATGTTTTGCTCAAGGGTTTGAGTACTAAAACCAATGGAGAATTTAATTTTGAAGAACTGCCATTGTTCGGAGCGATGAAATTAAAAATATCTGCTCTCGGGTATAAACCAGTTGAACAAACAGTGGCTTTTCAAATGAAAATGCCGCAGGGTGGAGCAACAAGACAATCGGGTGATCCTGCCCAGGCGATGAATTCGATGAGCGGCATGCTCAATTCCATTGACAAAGATCTGGGTAATATCAAACTGGCCCTCGACACGAAACAGTTGGAAGCTGTGATGGTTACTGCCAGCAAACCTACTTTGAAACTGGACATAGATAAAAAAGTATACAATGTAGAAAAAGATATGGTGAATGCAGGTGGTACCGCATTGGATGTAATGAAAAATGTACCTTCTGTAAATGTGGATATTGATGGAAATGTAACTTTGCGCAATGCAACTCCGCAGATATATATTGATGGCAGACCAACTACGCTGACGTTGGATCAGATCCCTGCTGATGCGATTGAAAGTGTGGAAGTGATCACCAATCCATCGGCAAAATATGATGCATCGGGTGGTGGAGCAGGTATCCTGAATATTGTTTTGAAGAAAAATAAAAAAACAGGATACAACGGTAATCTTCGCCTGGGGTCGGATAGTCGTGGTGGTATCAATGGAGGAGGGAATTTTAGTCTTCGTCAAAACAAATTCAATTTTAATGTAGCGGGATTTATTAATCAGAACAGGGGCGTTACAAGAGGAACTACTGACAGGCAAAATTTTACAGATACACCTTCATCTCTTCACCAGACAAACTATGATAAGAATAAAGGGGCTTTTATGTTTGGAAGTCTTGGCTTCGATTATTTCCTTACCAATCGTACAACAGTTTCTTTAACAGGAATCAAAGTGCATGGTAAATTTACGCCGTTACAGGAATTGAATATTTTTACAGATATTTTATATCCCGATTCAACAGTATCAACTTATAGTACGCGCAATACGAACAGTAAAAGAGAATTCAATGCGAATGGATTGCAGTTCGGTATCAAACACCTGTTTCCGAAGGAAGGTGAAACAATCTCTCTTGATCTGAATTATTTTGCCGGGCATAATGAAAATAGTTCTTTATATGTGACCGATTATTATGATAATGGTCCTGGGAGTTCAATCGGTGGCCTGCGCCAACAAAAAGTGGATGGAAATGGAACCAATAAATTTTTCACGGTTCAATCGGATTATGTACATCCATTCAACGCAAAAACCAAACTGGAAGCAGGTGTACGTGTAAATACACAACGTCTTATCAATAATCAATACAATTCCCTTGATACATTGGGCGATGGTACTTTTTACCTGGTTCCTTCAGCTTCGACAAATTACAAAAACACAAATAATGTGTATGCAGGTTATTTGTCATTCACAAGTGCGATCAGAGATTTTGGATACCAGGTTGGACTTCGTGCAGAAAGTTCCGAATATACGGGTGAATTGCTGAATACAAAACAACAGTTCGGTAACAAATACCCGGTCAGTTTATTTCCTTCAGTATTTTTAAGCCAGAAATTTAAAAATAAACAGGAGCTCCAGTTAAGTTATACGCGACGCATCAACAGGCCAAATTTTTTCCAGTTGATTCCTTATACCGATTATACGGATAGTTTAAATATTACAAGAGGCAATCCGAATATTGTTCCTGAGTTCACAAATTCAGTGGAATTTTCTTACTCAAAAACTTTGAAAGGGAATAATACTTTCCTCGCATCAGTATATTACAAGCAGACGAGCAATCTGATTACAAGATTTCTCGATACTGCAAGTAACCCGGTTTCAGGAAAACAGGATCTTATCAACACATATATCAATGCCAACTCCAGCAGAACGATGGGTGCGGAATTCACAGCGGTGAATACAATAACCAAATGGTGGGATGTTACAACGAATGTCAATATCTATAATTCAAAAATCAATACCGACAATACAAACCAGGCTTCCCAGGATGCATTATGGAGTTGGTTTGCAAAAATGAATACCAATTTTAAATTGCCATGGAAACTGAAATTGCAACTGACAGGAATTTATCAGTCTAAAACCAATCTGCCTGTGAACCAGGGTGGTGGCGGATTTGGCGGACCTCCCGGTGGTGGTTCTCCACAAAGTGCATCGCAAGGATACATCGCTTCGTTCTGGGCCGTTGATGCAGCAATCAGCAAAAGTTTCCTGAAGAATGATGCGGCTAATATCAGTGTTTCGATGGGAGATATTTTCAGAACACGCTGGTCGAAGCAGCATTCGGCAAGTCCGTTCTTTATACAGGATTATAACAGGCTCCGTGATCCCCAATTGGTGAGGGTGAATTTTACCTGGCGCTTTGGTAAACTGGATGTATCGATATTCAAACGCAAAAATCTGAATAGTTCAGGTTCATCAGATGCGATGCAGGGAATGCAATAAGATCAAATGTCTCGCGCAAAGACGCAGAGCCGCAAAGGAGTTGAAAAAGTTGAAAAAGTTGAAAAGTTGATGAACGAGTGATAACCACTTCTCAACAATTCAACTTTTCAACTTTTTCAACTCCTTTGCGGCTCTGCGTCTTTGCGCGAGATACAAACACCGAATCTAAAACAATTCTAATACTTCTTATATACCTAAAACTCACGACCATGCTTATGCTTGTCAAACGCCTGATGCTTCCCGCTATTATATTGCTGGTAGCTGTATTGCTGATCACTTCATGGAATAACAATAAGCCGAAAAATTTAAGTGACGAGGTTTACCCGGTGGGCATCTGCCTATTGAATTACCTTCTTCCATGGAAGCCGTACGCAACCAGAAAGAAGATCTTCCTTATGATTCGAAAGATCCTTTGTATAAGTTTGGATTTGGCCTCGGCTACTGAACTTCTGATTTGTTCTGATTAAACTGATTTTGTTCTGATTATTTCTCATTTAGAAGTATCATTAATGATTAAAATCAGTTTAATGAAAGTAACCAGAACTAAATCAGTTTAATCAGAACAAATCAGAAGTTACCAGAATCTCACATACAACAAAGAAATAATCAGCAGTGTAATCACAATCATTGCAATGGTACCGGGTTCCAGTTTGAACATGCTTTTATCCAATACAAATGCTTTTGGATTTACTTTTGGTCCGGCAAAACTCATCAGCACCATCACGAGCATCGTGAAGAAAAATGCCAGTCCCATACATACATGGAAGGGGATTTCATAATTGCCGGCATTATTTTTATAAGCAGTATAAAGAAATGTATCATTGCCGAACCAGGACGGTGCATATACATTAAACAACACGGAAAGAAGGAAACCCACTATTACTCCCGCCACCGCTGCGGCGCCTGTTGTTCTTTTCCAGAACATACCGAGGATGAACATTGCAAAAACGCCGGGGCTGATAAAGCCCGTATATTTTTGAATGAAAGTAAAGCCGCCTTCTCCGCCGATATCCAACGAATCTTTCCAGGTAAGCAGGATAGAAACAAATAAAGCAGCCAGGATCGTAACGCGCCCGATCCAAACCATCTTTTGTTCTGTTGCTTCCTTCCGGATATATTTTTTGTAAATATCAAGTGTGAAAATAGTTGATATGCTATTTGCTTTACCTGCAAGCGATGCAACAATAGCCGCTGTAAGGGCAGCGAGTGACAAACCGATCAGGCCATTTGGGAGATAACCTAAAATAGCAGAATACGCATTGTCGGAAACTACTTCTCCGTTTTTGCTATGGTTCATCATTTGTTGTTGCAATAATCCATGCTGGTGAAGCACGAAAGCTGCAATACCTGGAAGCATAACGATAACGGGCATGAGTAGTTTTAAAAAACCGGCAAACAAAATACCCTTGCGTGCTGTATGTAAATCCGCGCCCAGCGCTCTTTGTGTGATATATTGATTACAGCCCCAATAATTGAGGTTTATAATCCATATTCCTGCGGCATAAGATAATAAACCAGGGATGGTTATATAATTATTGATTTGATGCTGGCTGGAATTTGGCCTGGGTTTTTCAAAGATCATGTGAAAATGATCCGGTGCACTTTTCAATAGTTGATTAAATCCTGCCAATGCACTTTCTCCCAATCCGAATTCACGACTAACGACTGTAAGTGCCACGTAAGTGGTGGCAAGTCCTCCGATTATCAGGACCGACACTTGTATTACATCTGTAAATCCGATTACCTTCATACCACCCAAAGTAATCAGGACTGCGAATAAAGAAAGCGCGATGACGATCACATGAAACTGGTTCTCACCACCACCAACAAGGTTATTGATAGCTACTGCACCCAGGAATAAAATAGAAGTCAGGTTTACAAAAACATAAAGGAACAACCAGAAGATCGCCATGATCAAAGCCACTGTTTCATTGTACCTTGTTTTCAGGAACTGAGGCATCGTGAATATCTTATTCTTCAGATAAACAGGAATGAACCAAACTGCAACGATGATCAGCGCAATAGCCGCGATCCATTCATATGCCGCTACCGCAATGCCGATACTGAAACCATTTCCGCTCATGCCAATGAATTGCTCCGCAGAAATATTTGAAGCAATCAATGATGCCCCGATGGCCCACCAGGTTAGCGAACCTTCTGCAAGAAAAAAAGCCTTAGAATCATGCTCGCGGCTTTTTCTTTTTTTGTAAATCCAGTATCCATAGGAAGAAACGATGATGAAATAAACGATGAAAACAAAATAATCTGAAAAGACGAGTTGATTGTTCATGTGGCGGCGTTGGTTGATTATGGAATTAGGCATAAGGTGTGGTGGTATAAGGCGTGCGAAAAGCCATACCCTATACCTCTTACCTTTAACCTTTCAGCTGGTAATACACTTCATTCCAGCGTAATTCATTTTTAAATTGATAAATATCTGTATTCTTACCTATTAATACAAATTCAATTCCAGCCATGCCTGCAAAATCTTCGAGACATTCAGCGCTCAGATTCTGGCTATAACAGGTATGATGTGCACCACCTGCAAGAATCCATGCGGTACAACCTGTTTTCATATCAGGGTAGGGCCTCCATAAAACACGTGCCACCGGTAGCTTCGGCAGACTTTCCACCGGAGCAACAGCATATACCTCGTTTACCAATAACCGAAAACGATTGCCCATATCCATCATAGATGCATTCAACGCGAGACCTGCACCGGAATTAAAAACAAGTCGCACCGGATCGGCTTTACCGCCAATGCCCAAAGGATGTATTTCGCAGGATGGTTTGCCATCGGCAATAGATTCGCAAATTTCCAGCATATGTGCACCAAGCACCAATTGATTATCCGGATCAAAATGATACGTATAATCTTCCATAAAAGAATTGCCACCCGGCAATCCGCTCCCCATTGTTTTCATGGCCCTTACGAGTGCAGCAGTTTTCCAATCACCTTCTGCCGCAAAACCATAACCCGCATTCATCAGCCGTTGCGCTGCAATACCCGGCAACTGTACTATTCCGTGAAGATCTTCAAACGTATCTGTGAATCCTTTGTAATTGCCTTGTTCTAAAAAAATTTTCAGCCCAAGTTCTATCTTTGCTGCTTCTCTCAAAGATGCATGCTGACTCTTTCCTTTTTTTAAAGAATCAGCGATGGTATATAAGCCTTCATATTCTTTTACCAGCTTGTCAATATCAGCATCGGTTACCTGGTTAATTATTTTTACAAGATCACCTACGCCATGTGTATTGACAGCATAGCCGAATTTGTATTCGGCTTCCACTTTATCACCTTCTGTAACGGCTACCTGTCGCATATTATCGCCAAACCTGACAAAGCGGGCGCCCTGCCAGTCGTGCCATCCGGCAGCAGCTCTCGACCACATATTTATTTGCTCCAGCACATGCGTGTCCTGCCAATATCCCACCACTACTTTCCTGTTCATCCGCATACGACTCATGATAAATCCAAACTCACGGTCACCATGAGCCGATTGATTCAGGTTCATAAAATTCATATCGATCTCGCTCCAGGGAATATCACGGTTGAACTGGGTATGCAGATGGAGCAAAGGTTTTTGCAGGATCTTCAAACCGTTGATCCACATTTTGGCAGGTGAAAATGTATGCATCCATGCGACGATGCCGATACATTTTTCAGCATTATTCGCTTCCGTACAGGCACGATAGATTTCTTCAGGCGTTTTTACCGTTGGTTTATATATAACGGTAACGGGTATCTGTGATGATTTATCCAGGGATTCAGCAATGGTTTGCGCATGCATGGCAACCTGTCGTAAAGTTTCTTCGCCATACAAATGCTGGCTGCCGGTGATAAACCATATTTCAAATTCTTTCAAATCGATCATATCGTTGAGGTTTAGGGTGTGAGTAGGCAATGTGCGGATGTGCAGATGTGCAGATGTGCGAATTCTTTGAATTCGGTCAACAAAAAAGAATTCGCACATCTGCACATTCGCACATCAATTCATTGGCCATAATAACTATCCGGCCCATGTTTTCTTTCATAATGTTTTTTGATCAATGCATCTTTCAGCGTTTGTGCATTGTTGTTAATTTGCTCGGTCAGGTATGCCATTTTTGCGATGGCTTCAAGAACGGCGCTGTTATAAACTGCTTTCTCAGGTGTTTTGCCCCAGGTAAAAGGGGCATGACTTCCTATAAGTATCATCTCCAGTTCTTCATAATTCAAATCATGATCCCTGAAATAATTGATCACCTGGAAACCTGTCTGCTGTTCATAATCGCCCTTTATCATTTCATCATGCATGGGAGGAGCGCAGGGAATACTTACCGTATGATGGTCGGCGTGAGTTGTTCCATAAACCGGGATATCCCTTTGTGCCTGTGCCCAGGCTGTTGCATACATGGAATGCGTATGCACAATACTGCCGATCTTTTCCCAATGTTTGTATAATACAGCATGTGTTTTGGTATCGGATGAAGGTCTTAATGTTCCTTCAACCGTGCTGCCATCAAAATCCACGATCACCATTTTTTCGGGTGAAAGATTTTCATAAGGAACACCACTTGGTTTGATGGCAAATATCCCTGAATCCCTGTCCGCAACGCTCACGTTGCCAAATGTGAAAATAACAAGCCCTAATTTAGGCAATTGCATATTTGCATCGTAGGCAGCCCGGCGGATATGATCGAATTTACTCATTTTTTGAATGGGTTGAGGTTAGGGGCTAGTGGCTAGTGGCTAGTGGTGAGTGGCTAGTAGCTAGTGTAATTTCACTAGCTACTAGCCACTAGCTAATTACGACTGTTCTATAAAATTTCCCAGCTCTTTATATTTCCGGTATCTTTTCGCATATATATCAACGTTTGCTTTGTTGGGTGAATACCCGGCATCAAATCCCTGGCCCATGGCATTCATCGCATCTTCGACGGTTTTATAAATGCCGGCAGTTGTTGCTGCGAACATCGCTGCACCCATCGCGCAGGTTTGTTCGGAACGGTGAATCCTGATTGGCATATTCATTACATCAGCCATCATTTGCATGATGAAAGGCGATTTTTTTGCGACACCACCGAGGCCTATCAATCCCCTGACGGGGACTCCTTCATCATTGAAACGATCTACAATTGTCTTGGCCCCAAAACAGGTGGCTTCGGCAATTGCTTTAAACAACCTTGGCGCATCAGTTCCCAAATTTAATCCTGTTAGGGCTCCTTTCAATAACTGGTTTGCATCCGGAGTGCGGCGGCCATTCAACCAGTCAACAGCCAGTTCATTCTCTGTGTCTAAAGATAATTTTGCAGCTTCTTTGCTTAATGCAGGAATTAATTTAGCCATTGTTTCTTCGCTCAGGTTTCGTGCAACAGCGGGATCGATGATTGAGGATTGTGATAACAAATGCTGCAATGGCCATGATAATATGTTTTTGAACCAGGCATAAGCGTCGCCAAAAGCAGACTGACCTGCTTCCATTCCCATCATGCCGGGTATAACGGAGCCGGGTACCTGCCCGCAAATCCCTTTCACCAGTTTCCCTTTCACTTCTTCCAATGGAGCCACCAGCATATCGCAGGTGGATGTTCCCATTACTTTGCTCAGGTGATACGGTTCTATTTGTCCACCCACTGCGCCCATATGTGCATCAAATGCGCCAACGCCAACCATCACCTGCGTTGATAAGCCCAAACGCTGTGCCCATTCCGGGCTCAGATTCCCTGCTACCTGATCTGCCGTATATGTTTTTTTAAATAATCTCGATGTAAAGCCTTTCAACAAAGGATCCAGGGAAGAAAAAAAATCATCGGGTGGCAAACCTCCGAATGCTTCGGCCCATAATGCCTTGTGACCGGCACTGCAAACTCCACGTTTCATTTCCGACACCTCATTTCCTCCGGTTAACAAAAAAGGAATCCAGTCGCAATGTTCCACCCATGAATAACAATATTGCCTTACCTGCTGATCTTCTTTCAACACGTGCAACAGTTTTGCCCAAAACCATTCGGAAGAATAAATGCCTCCAACGAACTGGAGATAATTGGTATCAAATTTTTTTGCGTGTTCATTGATGGCGGCGGCTTCTTTTACGGATACATGATCTTTCCACAATACAAACATGGCATTGGGATTTTGTTCGAATCCGGGTAATAAAGAAAGTGGTGTTCCGGTTTTGTCAACCGCAACAGGGGAGGATCCTGTTGTATCTATAGATATGGCTTTGATATTTGCTACAGCAGCCGGACCGGCTTTCGACAGACATTCTTTGATGGACTGCTCAATGCCTTCAATATAATCTGCCGGATGTTGCCTGAATTGATTGATGGAAGGATTGCAATACAAACCATCTTTCCATCGCGGATAATAAAACGTTGCCGAAGCGATTTCGCTCCCATTATGCGCATTCACGATAACGGAACGTACCGAATCGGTACCATAATCCACTCCAATAACAAAAATATCATTTTTCATATAACAGGGCGACTGCTGGAATTCATGTCAAAATAACACTTATTATTTACCCACCAAAAACTTTCGTTCATTACATCGAAAGCCAGGGGTACTACATATTAAAAACCATCAAAGCAGTAATTTGTCGGGATTGGGAATGAAATTCAGGAATGCCTGGAAATTGGCCCTGTATTTCTTCTTATTCAGCTTATAATAAAACGCACCTTTTTTTGAATTCAGTTTGTCTTTTTCTTTTTGCTTGATCAGTAACCCCGTGGATAATATTTTGCGGCTGAAATTGCGGTTATCAAATTTTGTATCATATATCTCCTCATACAAACATTGCAATTGGGGAATGGTAAATTTTTCGGGCAGCAGTTCGAATAAAATCGGGTGCAGTGCGGCTTTATAACGTAATTTTTTCTGGGCCATTCTGACCATTTCTTCATGATCAAATATCAATGCCGGCATTTCGTCCAGCAAAAACCATTCGGCATGATAATCATGACTCAATTGTTTTTCGTACTGGTGAATATCGATGAGTGCAAAATACGCTGTGGAAATAGTTCTTTCCACGGGGTCACGCATGGGATCACTAAAGGTTTGCAACTGCTCCAGGTATACTCCCCGCAGC
>Ga0137407_10002683_pt1 | contig 11692 bp, 10 predicted proteins | sample CZOMad2_2_16fung_FD_108410 | JGI IMG/M metagenome (GOLD analysis project Ga0137407, IMG submission 108410) | Vadose zone soil fungal communities from Angelo Coast Range Reserve, California, USA - CZOMad2_2_16fungal (Illumina Assembly) | ecosystem: Environmental > Terrestrial > Soil > Vadose...
ACGAAAAGAACGCGCTGGCCGAGACCAACCGCAGCTTGACCGCGCGGCTCGATGATCTGACCCACAAGGTGCAGGCGGCGCAAACTGCCCGGGAGGATGGCAGCGAGGTTCTCGATGGACTGCAGGGTGATGTGTTGTTTCGAACCGGGAGCGCGGAGATCACACCGGAAATCGCCCACCAGGTTCAGGTGCTTGCCCAGGCGGTGGCGAAGTCTCCCGCGCTCAAAGTCCGCGTCGACGGCTACGCCGATCCGCGCGGCACGGTGGATGCCAATCTGAAGCTCTCGGAGGCTCGGGCCAATGCGGTGCGCGACCTGTTTCTTGCCGCGGGGATCAGCGAAAACCTCCTCGAGGTCAATGCCTACGGCAAGAGTCAGAGCGTCGCGGCCGACAGCGATGGCTATGCGCTCGAGCGCCGGGTTCGCCTGACCCTGCAAGCGCAGGGCGAGGCAGCGGTTGCCCAGGTGGGCGAAAGGGAGTGACCCGGCGAGGAACGATGAGGGGTCTTGCGGCCCGGAGCCAGACTTGAAGCTCCGGGCCGCACTTGTTTCCGCCCGCTTCCGAAGCCTAGGATAGGCAATGAGTGCGCACCCCAAGATCGTCGTCCTCGACCGATTGCAGACGGGAGAGTCTGCGAATCCGTCGCCCGAAAACATACTCGCCGGCATTCCGCGGGCGCGCGCATCGAATCAATACGCCGAGCCCACTCAGCAATTCTTCTGCGGCATCTGGACCAGCACCGCCGGCAAATGGCGCGTGCGCTACACCGAGCACGAATTCTGCGTGATCATCGAAGGCCGCGTGCGCATAGAGTCGGTCACGGGCGTGAAACATGACCTGCGCGCGGGCGATGCCTTCGTCGTACCCGCAGGCTTCGAGGGTATCTGGGAAGTCACCGAGCCCTGTAAGAAGTGGTACTCGATCTTCGAAGTGAAGGGCAGATAGTCAACGCTCGCGAAGCGAGCGCCGACGGATCTTTAGGCGGGGTGGCCTTCACCCCGTTGAATTCGGCGCGCAGCGCCTAACCAACCTCGCGAATCGCCGCGCCCAAGGTTTCGATGAGGCGCGCGATCTGTTTGGATTCGATGATCAACGGCGGCGACATGGCGATGGTATCGCCCGTCTGACGCACCATGACACCGCGCTCGAAACACTTGAGAAACACTTCGAAGGCGCGCGCACCGGGTTTACCTGCCCGCGGCTCGAGCTCCGCCGCGCCGATCAGGCCGTAATTACGCACGTCGAGGACATGCGGCAGGCCGCGCAGCGAATGCACGGCGTTCTCCCACTCGGATGCAAGCGAGGCCGCGCGGCTCAGCAGCCCCTCCTTGGTATACACCTCGAGCGCCGCCAGCGCGGCGGCGCAGGCCACGGGGTGGGCGGAGTAGGTGTAGCCGTGGAACAGCTCGATGGCGTTTTCCGGTCCCTGCATGAAGGCATCGTAGATTTTGCGGTGAGCAAACACCGCGCCCATGGGAATCGCGCCGTTGGTCAGGCCCTTTGCCGTGGTCATGAGGTCGGGGGTCACGTCGAACGCTTGACTCGCGAAGGGTTTGCCGACGCGGCCGAATCCCGTGATCACTTCGTCGAAAATCAAGAGAATGTCGTGCTTGTCGCAGATTTCGCGCAGGCGCTTCAGGTAGCCGATGGGAGGCAGGACCACTCCGGCGGACCCGGCGATGGGCTCGACGATGACCGCAGCGATGGTCGACGCGTCATGGAGGGCGACCAGGCGCTCCAATTGGTCGGCTAGATGGGCGCCCCACTGTGGCAGTCCGCGCGAGAATGCATTGTTCTCGATATCCAAGGTATGCGGCAGATGATCCACGCCGGGCAGCATCGAGGAGCCGAACACCTTGCGGTTGTTCACCATCCCGCCGACCGACATGCCGCCGAACCCCACTCCGTGGTAACCCTTTTCGCGGCCGATGAAGCGGATGCGCTGGCCGGCGCCGCGGGCGCGGTGATAGGCAATCGCAATTTTCAGTGCCGTATCGACCGACTCCGAGCCGGAGTTCGTGAAGAAAATGCGCTCGAGCCCCAAGGGCGCAATCTTGGCCAGCCGATCGGCCAGTTCGAATGCGATGGGATGACCCATTTGGAAGGCGGGCGCGTACTCCATGGTGCCGAGTTGCTTCGTGACCGCTTCGGTGATTTCACGCCGCCCGTGGCCCGCGTTCACGCACCAGAGGCCCGCGACCCCGTCGAGGACTTCACGGCCCTCGTCCGTCCAGTAATACATGCCCTCCGCTCGTGCGAGCAGGCGCGGATTTGCCTTGAATTGTCGATTCGCCGTGAACGGCATCCAGAATGCGTCGAGATTGCCGTGGGCGGGAGCAGGGGAAAGCTCTGCGTTCATTGCGGGTCCTTGCGGTATTTTTGCCATCGAACCGCTGAATGATAAGGAAAATCGACACTCAGCTCAATTTTCGTGTAAATATCGCGCGAACTGTCTATTATAATAGACATTATGAGCCTGGACGTGGGTGCCCATTTGAAGGCCGTACGGCAAATGTACGGGCTGTCGCAACGTGAGTTGGCGAAGCGTGCCGGCGTGACCAACGGCTTGATTTCCTTGATCGAGCAGAACCGGGTGAGCCCTTCGGTCAGTTCCCTGAAAAAGGTTCTCGACGGTATTCCCATGGCGCTCGCCGACTTCTTCACCCTGGATCTCGGCGGCCAGCCTCAGGTGTTTTTTCCTCGCGATGAACTCAGCGATATCGGTACCGCGAGCGTCGAGCTGCGCTTGGTCGGCAGCCGCCTGGCGAAACGCAATATGTCGATCCTGCACGAGCGCTATGCCCCGAATGCCGATACCGGCGAAGAGATGCTGACGCACCCCGGCGAGGAGGGGGGCGTGATCGTCAAAGGAAAAATAGAACTCACCGTCGGCGGCGAGTCGCGGATTCTGGGGCCCGGGGATGCCTACTATTTCAAAAGCTCATTGCCGCATCGCTTCCGCAACATCGGACGCGATGAATGCGAACTCGTCAGCGCCAGCTCGCCGCCGACTTTTTAGGCGCCGGCGCGCCGGATTTACGGAGTCGCAGCGACCGTGTCCGATAGTGGACAGACTCAGAGATCGAGTAGCATACAACCCTATGAGCAAGATTACGGTAGCGGCCACTCAGATGGCCTGCAGTTGGGACCGCGACGCGAATGTCGCGCGCGCCGAGAAATTGATCCGCGAGGCGGCGCGCCGCGGCGCCCAGGTGATTCTGATCCAGGAGTTGTTCGAGACTCCGTACTTCTGCAAGGATCATTCCTTACGGCATCTGGAACTCGCGAAGCCCCTGGACGCGCATCCCGCGGTCGAACATTTTCGCGCCGTCGCGCGCGATCTCCGCGTGGTGCTGCCGATCAGCGTATTCGAACGCGCCAACAATGCATTCTACAATTCCATCGTGATCGTCGATGCGGACGGGGCGGTGCTCGGAAGCTACCGCAAGTCGCATATTCCGGAGGGTCCGGGATATCACGAGAAGTTCTATTTTTCGCCCGGCGATACCGGATTCAAGGTGTTCGACACTCGGTATGCGAAGCTCGGAGTCGCGATCTGCTGGGACCAGTGGTTTCCGGAAGCGGCGCGCTCCATGGCATTGATGGGCGCGGACATGCTGCTCTATCCCACCGCGATCGGCTCGGAGCCCCAGGATCCGAGCATCGACTCGAGCGGACATTGGCAGCGAACCATGCAAGGCCATGCCGCGGCCAACATCCTGCCGGTGATAGCCTCGAATCGCATCGGCACGGAGGAGGGCGAAAAGTACACCATGACGTTCTATGGTTCATCGTTCATCGCCTCGCCGACCGGTGAAAAAGTGGCCGAAGCGGATCGCGTGACGGAAACGGTGCTGACCGCCGCCTTCGATCTGGATGAGGCGCGCCGGTACCGGCAATCCTGGGGTGTGTTCCGCGATCGCCGGCCGGATCTCTACTACCCCCTGCTGTCGCTCGATGGTCGCGGCTGAGGATCTTCTCCAGGATCTAGTATTCGTCGACTTGGAGACGACGGGCGGCAGCGCGGCGTTTGACCGAATCATTGAGGTGGGTATCGTTCGCGTAAGCAACGGCGAACCGGTCGAGGAGTGGAGCTCGCTGGTGAACCCCGAACGCCCCATCCCCGCCTACATCGAGGCCTTTACGGGCATCAGCAACGAGATGGTGGCCGGCGCACCGCGCTTCGTCGAGATCGCGGCCGCCGTGCGGGAGAAGCTTCAAGGAGCGGTGTTCGTGGCGCATAACGCGCGTTTCGACTACTCGTTTCTGCGCAGCGAATTCCTCAAGTCGGACATGAGTTTCTCCGCCAAAGTTCTCTGCACCGTCAAATTGTCGCGGCGCTTGTTTCCCGAATTTGCGCGGCACAACCTGGATGCGGTGATGGAGCGGAACGGCCTCAGCTGCGACGCCAGGCATCGCGCCTTGGGCGACGCGCGAGTGCTCCACGATTTCTGGGTGAAGCTGCGCCGTGACGTGGCGGAACCGCGCCTCGCCGCGGCGGTACAGACGGTGCTCGGCGCGCACCAATTGCCCGCTCACTTGCCGCCGGGCTTGCTCGATGACTTGCCCGACGGGCCGGGCGCGTATCGATTCTTCGGCGATGAGGATGTTTTGCTGTACATAGGCAGGAGCAATTCTCTTCGCAGCCGCGTGTCCAGCCACTTTGGCGCGGAGGGGGCCGACTCTTTGGATCGCCGGCTTAGCCGTCAAGTGCGGCGGGTCGACTGGGTGGAGACCGCCGGCGAGCTCGGGGCGATCCTCCGCGAAGCCGAGTGGATCAGGACTCAGAAGCCGCTGTACAACCGGCGCACCAAGAGCAAGGCGCAGCCTCACACCTTGCGTGGCCGCGCTTCGCGGACTCCGGCGGGCGAGGTGTACCGTCTCGAGGCCGAAGGCCTAGACAGCGTGGATTTCGCGGACCTCATGCAATGCTTCGGCGTCTTTCGTTCCGAGCAGGATGCCCGCAAGGCGCAAAGCGACATTGCGCGCGCGCACCAGCTCTGCCTCAAGGTGATGGGTTTGGAGGACGGCGCGGGTTCGTGCTTTGCATACCAGGTCGGGAAGTGCAGGGGCGCCTGCGTGGGCAAAGAACCGCTCATCCTGCACAACACGCGGCTGCAGCTGGCCTTGTCATCGTTGAAATTGAAAACGTGGCCGTTTCCGGGACGAGTGGCGTTGCGCGAGCGCGATCCGCGGGGCGGCGGCATGCCGGAGTACCTGCAGGCCGCCGACTTGCACGTCGTCGATCACTGGACCTATCTCGGGACGGCGCGGACCGAAGAGGAACTCGCCGAACTCAGGTCCCGGGAATCGAGCGCCGCCTTCGACGTCGACGTCTACCGGATTCTGGTGCGCTATTTCGCCAAGCACCCGAAGCTCGATTGGCTCGACCTCCGGCGTACCGAACGGCCCGTTTCCTAAAGATCCCGGGGCGCGTCGCGCCTGCACGTACCATTGCCTCTGCGGCGGCGTACAATATCGCGCGTGGACTCGATGCGCGGGGGGCAGGCGGCTCGGTCCCGGAGAGGCGTTTACCACCGCGCGCCGGCGCCTGTACGCGTTTAATTCGAAGTAACAACTAATTGTACGCAAACCTGTTTTTCTCATCGAAGCACAACAGCCAACCATCAGGGATCAACTCACATGCATCCGCTCAATACCGTCAAGGGCGCCATCACGACCGGTGTCGTGCTCGCCATAGTCATCAGCATTTGGCTTACCGTATCGGCCGGAATAATGGGTGTCAGTATTCACTGGGGCCATCTGGACCGGTGGCTGCACATCGTCGCCGGCGTCACGTGGATCGGTCTCTTGTACTATTTCAACGTCGTGCAGACGCCCGGGCTTGCGGCCGCGGCCGCCGACTCAGGCGGACCCGGCGGCGCCGGTATTTCGAAGTACATCGCCCCCCGGGCGCTCCTGTGGTTCCGCTGGTCCGCGGTAGTCACCTGGGTGACGGGAGCGGTCTACTTGCTGGGCGGGTTCGGCAAGGCGAGTGTCATCGTCCTGGCCTTTGCGCTGCAACCCGGCTTCCGGACCTTAGGTGTCGGCGCCTGGCTCGGCACGATCATGCTGTTCAACGTGTGGGTCTTCATTTGGCCGAACCAAAAGAAAATCCTCGGAGTCGTGCCGGCGACGGATGAGGAGAAGGCGGCGGCACGCAAGATTGCGGGCAGGGCATCGCGCATCAATTTCATCCTGTCCTTGCCCATGCTCATGTGCATGGGCGCTCAGTCGCATGGTTTGCCGTTCTAAGTAGTCGCAGGTTCGGTCGCGCGACCGGCCGCAGGGTCGCGCGACTCGAGCCGGCCGCCGACTCTACCCTGAACGAATACCGCGATATTGCTGCGTCAAATGCTCGATCGGCGCGGCGTGCGCGGTAGTACGATTTGCACGTGAACGAGAACGTGCGCTATTGGGTCGCGACGGCGCCGGTGGGCGCGGCGTCGGTGCTTGCCGAGGAACTCGCGCAATTCGGCGCCCAGGATGTTCGTGAGCGCAGCCACGATGTGAAGTTTCAAGGCACGCTCGAAGTGGGCTATCGCGCCTGCCTGTGGTCGCGTACCGCAACCCGTGTTCTGCTCAGCTTGGGATCCATCGACGCCGGCAGCGCAAAAAGCGTGTACGAGGCCGTCAAGCGCATCGATTGGCGGGAACATTTTAGCCTAAGTGCGACGCTCGCCTGCGATTGCAGCGGCGGCAACGAATCGATCAGACACACGATCTACGGTGCCCAGTTGCTCAAGGACGCGGTCTGCGACAATCTGCGCGACGCCACCGGCGAACGGCCCAACATCCAACCGGAGCGCCCCGACGTGCTGCTGCATTTGCACGTCGAAGGTCCCACGGCCTTGTTATCGGTGGATTTCTCCGGCGAAAGTCTGCATCGGCGCGGCTACCGCACCGAAGGCGGCCGCGCGCCCCTCAAGGAGAACGTGGCGGCGGCCGTGCTGCTGCGCGCGGGCTGGCCGGGCATCTGTGAACGAGGCGGCATCCTGCTCGATCCCATGTGCGGTTCCGGTACCTTTCTCACCGAAGCTGCCTTGATCGCGGCCGACGCCGCGCCGGCGCTCGAGCGCGGCTATTTTGGGTTCACGGGTTGGCGCGGTCACGATGCGGAGCTCTGGGAACAGTTGCGCACAGAGGCTCGCGAGCGGCGCGGCGCGCGCACTGCACGGCGCTCCATTCTGGGTTCCGACGTCGACGCGGATGCCGTGCGCATGGCGATTGCCAATGGCGAGCGCGCCGGCGTTGCCGATTGGCTGCACGTGGAGAAACGCTCGCTCCGCGAGATCGACCGTCCCAAGGGCGGCGTCGGCCTCGTTGTGACCAATCCCCCTTACGGCGAACGCATCGGTGCGGAATCGGGGCTCCCGGCCCTGTATTCGGAACTTGGGTCGACGCTGCGCGATCGATTCCAAGGCTGGCAGGCAGCGATTCTCACGGGCAATCCGCCGCTTGCCAGGAACCTCAAGATTTATGCCAAGCGCACACATCGGTTTTTCAACGGCACCATCGAGTGCCGCCTGCTGCGCTTCGAATTGAACGAGGCCAGTGAACAACGGCCGGCCGACGTGGTCCGCGCGGATTGGTCGAACCGGCCCGGCGCTCAGATGTTCGCCAATCGGCTGCGCAAGAATCTGCAGCGCCTCAAGCCCTGGGCCGAGCGCGAGCACATCGATTGTTTTCGCGTGTACGACGCGGATATGCCGGAATACGCCTTCGCGATCGACCTCTACGGCCAAGGCACGCCGGAACTCACCGGGCAGCGGTCGCGGCACGTCTATGTGCAAGAATATGCTCCGCCGAAGACCGTCAATCAGGAGAGCGCCAGGGAGCGTCGCCGCGAAGCGCTGGCCGTCCTGCCGGAAGTCATCGGCGTGCCGATCTCTCAGGTGCACTCTCGAGTGCGCAAGCCGCAGAAGGGCAGCGAGCAATACGAGAAGCGCGACGCCAAAGCCGAACGCCACGCCGTGCAGGAAGGCGGCCTCAAATTCTGGGTCAACTTCCGGGATTATCTGGATACGGGACTGTTTCTCGACCACCGCATCGTGCGCGCCACCTTGCGCGAATGGGCGAAGGGCGCGGATTTTCTGAATTTATTCTGCTACACCGGCAGCGCCACGGTCTACGCGGCCGCGGGCGGAGCGCGCACCACGACGAGTGTCGATTTATCGAACACCTACTTGGATTGGGCGCACGAGAATCTGCTGCTGAACGGCTTTGGCGACGCGAGCCACGAGTTGTACCGCGCCGACTGTCTGCAGTGGCTGGAGGAACAGGAGCCCAAAGGACCGCGCTTCGACTTGATCTTCGTGGATCCGCCGACTTTCTCCAACTCCAAACGCATGGAGGGGGTGCTGGACGTGCAGCGAGATCATGTGGGCATGATTCGCCGCTCGCTGAAGCTGCTGCGCCCGTCCGGCCGCCTGGTGTTCTCCACCAATTACACCCGGTTCAAGCTCGACTCGGAGGCGCTCGCGGACTTGAGCGTCGAAGACATCAGCGCCCAAACCATCCCGAAGGACTTCGAGCGCCATGCGCGGATCCATCGCTGCTTCAGCGTGAAGTTCGGCAGGGACTGATGCCGCAAATGATCGGCGACATGAAGTTCAAGCGACGGACTGATGCCGCAAATGATCGGCAACATGAAGTTCAAGCGACGGACTGATGCCGCAAATGATTGGCAACTGCGGCGCGATCCGGTTATCTTCATGCCCATGGGGAAACTCTCCAAACGCATCATCGTCGCCGCAGCCCTGATGGCTTGCGCGCGGCTCGCGCCATTGCCCGCCAACGCCGCGGACAAAGAAGCGATCAACCCCCCGCCGAGCCCGCAGGACTGGCAGGCCCTCGCCAAGCTCCCGGACTGGAGCGGGGTGTGGACGCCCGTCATCAGCGATCAGGTCGCTCAGGAGAAGACCAACCGGCCTCCCTGGACGCCGCAGGTTGCGAAGCAGATCGATCACATGTACGCGGAAGAGGCGGCCGGCCGGCCCTTCCCCATCATCGACCACTGTTTCCCCACCGGCATGCCGAGCTGGATGCTCATCACGCACAACGCCTTCGAAATTCTGTTCACACCGGGCCGGGTCACGATCCTGGGCGAGGGCGACGGCAATCGGCTGCGGCGCATCTATACCGATGGCCGTGCGCATCCGGCCGATCCCGACCCGAGCTTTCACGGCCATTCCATCGGACACTGGGAGCAAGACACGCTCGTGGTCGACACGGTGGCGCTGCTCCCGCAGGCGTACCTCGCGGTGAACGAAGCGGTGGGGGTGCCGAACAACGGTGACATGCACATCGTCGAGCGCCTGCATCTACAAGGTCCCGACACCCTGCTCGACGATCTGGACATCACCGCGAACAAGCTGCTCTCCAAACCCTGGCACACGACCCGCAAGTACTATCGGCAGCGGGCGCAGAAGTACGACATCGCCGAAGGGGTGTGCACCCAGGGTTCCTTTACGGATGCCGTCGACAAGAACGGCAACGCGATTTTCGCGCCCGTTAAATTTCACAATGGCGTCCCCGTAGGATCTGACTCGAAATGAAACTTGCATCGTTGAAGCTGGCCTCGATGGGGGCCGTTCTGGCCGCCGTGGTGGGCGCCGCATCGCCCGCAGCAGCGCATCATTCCTTCGCCATGTACGAGCCCACCAAGACATTGACGTTGAAAGGAACCGTCAAGTCGTTTCAATGGACCAATCCGCACGTCATCCTTTGGGTCCTGGTGCAGCCGGAAGACGGCGGCGCTCCGCAGGAATGGTCGCTCGAGACCACGAGCCCGGGAGTATTGACCCGCAACGGCTGGACTCGCCAATCCCTCAAGACCGGAGATCGCGTGAGCGTGACGTTCAGTCCGCTGCGGGACGGATCGCGCGGCGGGGGGCTGAACTCGGTAACCCTGCTCGATACAGGTCAGACGTTGATACCGAAGTTCGGCAAGGAAGAGCCGGGTTTGAAATAGCGCCCGCGCGGATGGCCCGACAATGCACTGACAGGCGAAATTGCGTCGTCACACGGTTTTTTCTACAACAGGTCGCGCAGCCGGTAGTACATCATCGCCGCCACGAGCGACGGCCGCCTGAATAGACGCCCTCCGGGGAAATCGCGATGCGGGATGCGCGCGAACACGTCGAAGCGCTCCGCGGTACCGGCGACGGCTTCGGCCACCAACTTTCCTGCGAGGCCGGTGAGGGACATGCCGTGACCGGAGAATCCTTGGCAATAGAACACATTGGGCGCGAGCCGTCCGAAATTGGGCGCACGATTCATGGTGATGTCCAAGTAGCCGCCCCAGGCATACGCCACGCGGACATCGGCGAGCGAGGGGAATATGCGGCGCAGGCGCTTGGCCATGGACTCGGCCAGCCGCGGCGGCTGCACTGCGCTGTAGCTGACCCGGCCGCCGAATAACAAGCGGTGATCGGCCGAGCGTCTGAAATAATCCAAGATCCAATTGGTGTCGGCGACCGCGGCATTGCTCGGCAACAGCGCGCGGACTCGCTCCTCGCCCAGCGGCTCCGTCGCGATGATGTAGGTGCCTACACCCAATATTCGCCGCGCGAGCGCCGGTGCGACGGCGCCGATGTAGGCGTTTCCGCAGAGCACGAGATGCGCGCAGCGCACGCTGCCGCGCGCCGTGTGCACGGTGACTTCATGTCCATCCTGATAGCGCAGAACCTCTGAATTCTCGAAGATCTTGGCGCCTGCGGTCTCGGCGGCGCGTGCCAGGCCTCGAGTGAATTTGAGGGGGTGCAGGTGGCCGCTGCGCGGGTCGATCAGCCCTCCGAGATAGCGAGCGCTCCGTACATGCGCCTGTAATTCGTCGCGATTCAACAGGCGCGCGGAGGAGTAGTCGTACTCCTCGTGCAATTCGCGCGCCCAATCGGCCAGTTCCTCGAGATGTCTCGGTTTGACGGCGACGTGAACATGGTTGGGGTGGTAGTCGCAATCGATGGCGTTCTCGGCGATCAGCGACTGCGTGAGATCCAAGGCCTCGACGGACAAATCGAACAAACGCCGGGCATCGTCGCGGCCGACGGCGGCGGCCAGCGCCTTTTGACTCGCGGCGAGGCCAAAAATCGTTTGCCCACCGCTGCGGCCTGAGGCGCCGTAGCCGACGACGCGCGCCTCGAGCAAGGCGACCTGAAGCCCACGCTTCGCCAAGTGCAGCGCAGCGGAGCAGCCGGCGATGCCGCCGCCGAGAACCACCACATCGGCTCGAATGGCGCCGCGCAGCGTTTCGCGGTGGGCCGGCGCGCCGTCAACGGCGAGGGTCGCCGAGGACGCGGCGGAGGCGGCGTAATAGGAGGGGGCGGGTGGGTCGAACAGACGCAAGGCGGCTCTCGTTTCTAGGGTAGTGTTTAAAATCTTGTGGCTATTGACAGGATTGGGCGCCTGTGGGCCACCTAAGTTATTCGACCAGGGCGCAATGCTGCCGCACTGCACCAAACGACGCTAAGTCATGGAAATGCCTAAATCTTAGCCAATTATCACAGCTCTAGCGGGACGAGTCACGGGTGGTGTGGTGTAATACGGTCGTTAAGGAAGCCCAATCGTCCATCTGGACGTTTAATATATTAAACATGTCTCGGTTGCCTCTCATCGGAATTCCAGCCGATCGCAGGCTGTGTGGAAAGCATTACTTCCACATGGCCGGCGAGAAGTACATCGAAGCCGTCGC
>Ga0137407_10002690_pt1 | contig 11684 bp, 8 predicted proteins | sample CZOMad2_2_16fung_FD_108410 | JGI IMG/M metagenome (GOLD analysis project Ga0137407, IMG submission 108410) | Vadose zone soil fungal communities from Angelo Coast Range Reserve, California, USA - CZOMad2_2_16fungal (Illumina Assembly) | ecosystem: Environmental > Terrestrial > Soil > Vadose zone...
CAGGGTGAGCCGCAATTCGGGAGGGTGTAGAGAGTTACGGGAAAGTTCTTCGCCGCCACCTGGGTCGCGTAAGGCAGATTGGAGACATCGGTTCCGCCACCGCGAAAACTCTTTCGTTGCACATTTCTTGCGTTCGGCGGTGGGGGTGTCTGCGTGTAGTGAACCCTGCCGTCTTGATCCACCCAGCGATAAGCCTGCCCGAAAGCGCCGGCGCAGAGAGTGGAGAGGATCGCCGCAGCAACGAGCAGTAAGCGCATGCGCTAATGCTCCTCAGGCCGCGATCATACCATTGTGACGCAGCAGTGCGTCGATTCTCGGCTCGCGGCCTCGAAACGCCTTGAACGATTCGAGCGCCGGGCGGCTGCCGCCGACTGCGAGAATCTCGTCGCGGAATCGCGCGCCGGTGCCCGAGTCGAGCACCCCGTTCTGTTCGAACAGGCTGTAGGCGTCGGCTGAGAGGACCTCGGCCCACTTATAACTGTAGTAACCGGCAGCGTAGGCTCCCGAGAAGACGTGCGAGAAGCTGTTGAGGAAGCGGTTGTACTCCGGCTGCATCGCCACGGCGACTCTCGCCCTGATTTCGAGGAGCAGTTGCAGCGGCGTCTTTGCGCCTGCGGGATCGTGGTCATGGTGGAGATGCATGTCGACCAATGCGAACTCGATCTGGCGCACGGTCTGCATGCCGCTCTGGAAATTCTTTGCTGCGAGCATCTTGTCGAACAGGCCGCGCGGTAAAGCCTCTCCGCTTTCGACATGGGCGGTCATGCGGGCGAGCACGCTCCATTCCCAGCAGAAGTTCTCCATGAACTGGGAAGGTAGCTCGACCGCATCCCACTCTACACCGCGTATTCCGGACACGCCCAGGTCGTCGACTCGCGAGAGTAGATGGTGCAACCCGTGGCCGAACTCGTGGAACAAGGTCATGACCTCGTCGTGCGTAAATAACGCGGGCTTGTTCCCGACCGGTGCGGGAAAGTTGCAGATAAGATGCGCGACCGGGGTCCGGAGGCCGCCGGGGATCCGCTGCCGCGTGATCGCCTCGTCCATCCACGCACCGCCGCGCTTGGTTTCCCGCGAGTACAGGTCCAGATAAAACTGGCCGATCAGGCTCCCGTCCAAGTCGGCAATTCGAAAAAAACGCACCTCCGGATGCCAAGTTTCAGCCGCGTCCGGAAGAATACGAATGCCATAGAGGGCCCCGACAAGCTGGAACATGCCTTTCAGGACCTGATGTTCCGGGAAATACCGCTTCACTTCCTGATCGGAAAAGGCGTAGCGTTTCGCGCGCAGTTTTTCCGATGCGAAGGAAATATCCCAAGCCTGCAGCTCCTCGATCCCGAGCTCCGCGCGTGCGAACTCCTCCAGCTCAGCATAATCCCTGCGCGCGTGAGGCAGCGCCCTCCCGGCGAGGTCATTGAGGAAGTCGAGCGCAGCCTGGGGTGACTCGGCCATTTTCGGGACGAGCGAAAATTCCGCAAAACTCTCATAACCGAGCAGTCGCGCCTTCTCCTGTCGCAGGCGAAGCTCACGAACGATGATCGAGGTATTGTCGAGTTCCGGCTCTCGGAGTTCGCTCGCCCGTGTAGCGTGCGCGCGGTACAGATTTTCCCGCAGCCCGCGATTTTCGGCGTATTGCATCAGAGGTCCGTACGACGGCGCTTGCAAAGTGAACTTCCACCCCTCCTGGCCATCCCGACGCGCAGCTTCCTTGGCGGCCTCGAGTACATCTTCGGGGACGCCGAGCAGGTCTGGGCGATCGGCGATCAACGCCGAGAAAGCATTGGTTGCATCAAGCAGATTCTCGGAAAACTTGGCTTCGAGCGCAGCAACTTCTTCCTGGATTTCGCCAAAGCGTCGCTTTTTCAGAGGTTCCAGTTCGGCTCCTCCAAGACGATAGTCGCGCAAGTCGTTCTCGACGATCTTGCGCTGAGCTTGAGACAGATCCTCAAAACCCGGTGAGGCGCGCAACGCCTTGAGCTTTTCGTAGAGCTGAAGGTTTTGTGCGAGGTCGGTACGGTACCGTGTGATTTTCGGCAGGTTCGCGTTGTAGGCATCTCGGATCGCGGCGCTATCGTCCACTGCGTGCAGGTGAGCGACCACGCCCCAGGCGCGCCATAGCCGTTCATTCGCGTTTTCCAGCGGTTCGGCAAGCCCGGTCCAGGACGCTGCGGCACCTTCCTCTGTGAGCTGAGCAATCAGCGCGCGGTTTTCGGCGAGCAACTGATCGATGGCGGAGGCGACGTGCTCCGGCCGGATCGATCTGTAGCGCGGCAAGCCCGAGAAATCGAGCAGCGGATTGACGGTGTCTTTCAGGTTCAACTCCTAATCTCTCCAATTGAGGTCACGGACTTTGCACTCCCGTCTCAGGACCTGCCGCCGCTGGCGGAAACCCGCTCGGCGGACATGACCGTGTTCTCAAGCAACATCGCGATCGTCATGGGGCCCACTCCGCCGGGCACCGGCGTGATGCACGAAGCGGTTCCGAGCACGCCCTGGAAATCCACGTCCCCGGTGAGTTTACCGTCCGCGAGCCGGGTGATACCGACGTCGATGACGACCGCTCCGGGCTTCACCATGCCAGCTGTAACGAGCTTGGGTCTGCCCGCTGCCACGACGAGAACGTCCGCTTGCCCGGTCATCGCTCCCAGATCGGGGGTTCGGGAGTTGCAAATGGTGACCGTGGCGCCCTTTTGCAAGAGTAGCAGCGCCATCGGTTTGCCGACGATGTTGCTGCGGCCGACCACCACGGCGTGCCGGCCCTGCACGCTGATTTCCTCGTGCTCGATCAGCTTCATGACTCCGAGGGGCGTGCAGGGCACGAAGCGCGGACTGCCGGCTGCGAGCAAGCCCATATTCATTGGATGGAATCCGTCCACGTCCTTCGCCGGGGCCAGGGCGTCGACCACCCGCTCCGCCGAAAATCCCGTAGGCAAGGGGAGCTGCACGAGGATGCCATGGATACGACTGTCGCGGTTCAGGGTCCGGATGCGCCCGAGGAGCGTCGATTCATCCGTATCCGCCGGCAATTCAATGTGCTCAGAATGGAGGCCCACTTCGCCGCAGGCTTTCATCTTGTTCCGTACGTAGATTTTCGAAGCCGGGTGGTTCCCGACTTGCAGCACCGCGAGACCGGGGTGCACACCCATCGCCGCAAGCGCAGCGACACGTCGAATCAGCCCGGCGCGTAACTCGCGCGCAATGGCGTTGCCGTCAATGATGCGGGTCTGCACGGACAAGAATCGGCGAACGAGCACGGAAGGCGCGCATTCTAGCATCCGCGGTTTCCTGGCTTTGGTTTGCCGGCTGACGCGGTCTCTTTGATTGTGCGCGGCGCGTTTTCGTATAATGCGAAATGCTCTTTCATGATATCAGACAGGGTGCAATTGATCCTGTAAGGCTGGCAGGTAAGCTGCAAGCGATTCCCCGCAGGTCCCGCACTCCCGCCCATACCTTCGCGTAGAGAGGGAAATGTCATGTCCGCGCTGCCTGAATTCCCCGCCGCCAACGATCCCGACGCCCTGGAGACGCAGGAATGGCTCGATGCGCTCGAGTCCGTTCTCGAACGCGAGGGCCCTGAGCGCGCCCATTACCTGCTGGAGAAGCTCGTCGACAAGGCGCGCCGTTCGGGAGCCTACATTCCTTTCTCGCTCAATACGGCCTACATGAACACGATTCCCCCGCATCTGGAGGAACGTTCGCCCGGGGATCATGCGCTGGAGGAACGCATCCGTTCTTTTTGCCGCTGGAACGCGATGGTAATGGTGGCGAAGGCGAACAAATCCGACGACGAGCTGGGCGGACACATCGCGAGTTTCGCTTCGGTCGGGACGTTGTTCGGCATCGGCTTCAACCACTTCTGGCATGCACCGCACGAAGGACACGGGGGAGATCTCGTCTACTTCCAGGGACATTCCTCGCCCGGCATCTATGCGCGGGCCTTTCTCGAGGGCCGGTTCACCGAAGGGCAACTGCTTTACTTCCGCCGCGAGGTCGACGGCAAGGGAATTTCTTCTTACCCGCATCCGTGGCTGATGCCGGATTTCTGGCAATTCCCCACCGTCTCGATGGGGCTCGGGCCGATCCAGGGTATCTACACGGCGAGGTTCCTGAAATACCTGCAGGCGCGCGGGCTGGCGGGTACGGACAACCGGAAGGTGTGGGTGTTCTGCGGCGACGGCGAGATGGATGAACCCGAATCCCTCGGCGCGATCGGCCTCGCGGCGCGTGAAAAGCTCGATAACTTGATTTTCATTGTGAACTGCAATCTGCAGCGCCTCGACGGTCCGGTGCGCGGCAACGGCAAGATCATTCAGGAGCTCGAAGCCGATTTCCGCGGCGCCGGCTGGAACGTCATCAAGCTGATATGGGGCTCGTACTGGGATCCGCTGTTTGTGCGCGACACCGAGGGGCGGTTGCTGCGCGTGATGGAAGAAACGGTCGACGGCGAATACCAGAACTACAAGGCGAATGACGGCGCCTTCGTGCGCAAGCATTTTTTCGGCAAGGATCCCAAGCTCCTTGAGATGGTCTCGCGCATGACCGATGAGGACATCTGGCGGCTGAACCGCGGCGGTCATGACCCGCATAAAATCTACGCTGCTTACGCAGCGGCGGTGAAGCACAAGGACCAGCCCACGGTGATCCTCGCCAAGACCATCAAGGGCTATGGCCTGGGCAAGCAGGGTCAGGCGAAAAACCCCACTCACCAGTTGAAGAAGATGGACCTTGCGACGATCCGCGAGATGCGCGATCGCTTCAACGTGCCGATTCCCGATGATAAAGTCGAGGAGCTTCCGTTCTACAAACCCAAGGACGACGATCCGGTGATGGTGTACCTGCAGGAGCGCAGAAAAGCGCTCGGCGGTTATCTGCCGCAACGCCGGCGCAAGGCCGAAAGCGCGCCTACGGTGCCGCCGCTTTCGGCGTTCGAGGCGGTGTTGAAAGGCTCCGACGGACGCGAAATCTCGACTACCATGGCGTTCGTGCGCATTCTCACGGCGCTGGTGCGCGACAAGAACATCGGAAAGCACGTCGTGCCCATCGTTCCGGACGAGGCGCGCACCTTCGGCATGGAAGGCATGTTCCGGCAACTCGGCATCTATTCCTCGGAAGGACAGAAGTACGAGCCTGTGGACCGCGACCAGGTGATGTACTACCGCGAGGACAAAGGCGGGCAGGTCCTCGAAGAAGGCATCAACGAGGCGGGAGCCTTCTCGTCGTGGATTGCGGCGGCGACCTCCTACAGCACCACCAACGTCGTCACGGTACCGTTCTACATTTTTTATTCGATGTTCGGTATGCAGAGGATAGGTGACCTCGCCTGGGCGGCGGGCGACCAACGCGCAAGAGGGTTCCTGCTCGGCGCCACGGCGGGCCGCACCACGCTGAACGGCGAGGGCCTGCAGCACGAGGACGGCCACAGCCACGTGCTGTCCTCGGCGATCCCCAACTGCGTTTCCTACGATCCGACCTTCGGCTATGAGCTCGCGGTCATCATCCAGGACGGCCTGCGGCGCATGGTGACGGACCAGGAGGACGTGTTCTACTACATCACCGTGATGAACGAGAACTACGAGCATCCCGCGATCCCGGCGGGTGCCGAGGAGGGCATTCTCAAAGGCTTGTACTTGTGGCGGGAGTCGAAATCAAAATCCAAGAGCCGCGCGCAGCTCATGGGCTCGGGGACGATCCTGCGCGAAGTCATCGCCGCGGGAGACCTGCTCGAAGCGGACTGGAAAGTCGCGGCCGATATCTGGAGCGCGACCAGCTTCACCGAGCTTCGCCGCGAAGGGCTCGCTGCCGAGCGCTGGAACCTGTTGCACCCGGAGGGCAAGCCGCGCACGCCCTACGTGACCGGGCGTCTGGAAGAGCGCGCCGGCCCGGTGGTGGCCGCGACCGACTACATGAAAACGTTCGCCGACCAGATCAGGCCGTTCATGCCCAAGGACCGCGTCTATCGCGTGCTGGGGACCGACGGCTTCGGCCGCTCGGATTCGCGCTCAAAGCTGCGCCACTTCTTCGAGGTGGACCGCTACTTCATTGCGATCGCAGCGCTCAAGGCGCTCGCCGATGTCAGCGAAGTGAAGCCCAAGGTCGTGGCCGAAGCGATCAAAAAATACGGCATCAATCCCGAAAAATACGATCCGGTGACCGTTTAATCCGTTCAAGAGCCAGGATGGGAGCGGGTACCCGGCTCCTGGCCTGGAACGAAAACAAGCATGGGAACCCTCAGAGAGATCGTCGTTCCCGACATCGGCGACTTCAAGGACGTCGATGTCATCGAGGTATTAGTGAAGCCGGGCGACGCTATCCAGCCGGAGCAGTCCTTGATCACGGTGGAATCGGACAAGGCGACGATGGAGATTCCATCACCCGCCGCAGGTACAGTGAAGGAGCTCCGCATCAAGGTTGGCGACAAAGTGTCAGCCGGTACCTTGCTCCTGATGCTCGAGGCGGCCGAAGGCACGCCTGCCGGGGTGGCGAAACCCGCCGCGGTTCCGCCGCCGGTTCCTGCTCCCGCTCCTGCACCGGCGAGTGCCGCGCCGCCACCTGTGGTGTCGCTGGTCGGCAAGCACGATCCGGTCCCCTACGAGCCTGCGCCGGCTCCGGGATCGACGCCCCACGCGAGTCCGTCGGTGCGCAAGTTTGCGCGCGAACTGGGCGTCGAACTCGCCAAAGTGAAAGGCTCGGGCCCGAAGGGCCGAATCACACAGGAAGACGTGCAAGCGTTCGTCAAGGGCGTGTTGAAGGGCGCGCAAGCGGCGCCTGCGCCTGCCGCGAGGGGCGGTTTCGGCTTCGACCTGCCCGAGTGGCCGCAGGTAGATTTCTCGAAATTCGGTCCGGTCGAAACGAAACCCTTGTCGCGCATCAGGAAGCTCTCCGGCGGGTTTCTTCATCGCAACTGGGTTTCTATTCCGCATGTCACACAGCACGACGAGGCCGACATCACCGAGCTCGAAACTTTTCGCAAGGAAAACGCGCAGGTCGCGGAAAAGGAGGGCTTTAAGCTCACCATGCTCGCCTTCCTGGTCAAAGCTTCGGTCAATGCGCTGCGACAATTCCCGGATTTCAACGCTTCGCTCGACAAGACAGGCGAGAACCTGATCGTCAAGAAGTATTACCACATCGGCGTCGCGGTGGACACACCGGATGGACTGGTGGTACCCGTGATCCGTGACGCTGACCGCAAGGGCGTCTTCGATCTTGCCCGCGAGCTCGCGGAAATCTCCAAGCTCGCGCGGGAGAAAAAGCTCAAGCCTGACAGCATGCGCGGCGGCACCTTCAGCATCTCCAGCCTCGGCGGCATCGGTGGCACGGCGTTTACGCCGATCATCAACGCGCCCGAAGTCGCGATCCTCGGCGTGGCAAGATCGCAGATGCGGCCGGTATACAAGGACGGCGCATTCGTGCCGCGGCTGATGCTGCCGCTGTCACTCGCTTACGACCACCGCGTTATCGACGGCGCCGCCGGGGCGCGCTTCACCACCTATCTGGCCTCGGTCCTCTCCGACATCCGCCGCACCCTTCTATGAGGACGGCGTGGCGCAGATGATTGAAGTAAAAGTACCGGACATCGGCGATTTCAAGGACGTCGAGATCATCGAAGTCTTGGTGAAGCCCGGCGAGCGGGTGGAAAAAGAGGCCTCCCTCATCACCCTTGAGTCCGACAAGGCGACGATAGAAATTCCGTCGCCGCAAGCCGGGGTTGTGAAGGAATTGCGCGTCAAGCTTGGCGACAAGGTCTCGCAAGGATCGCCGATTCTCGTGCTCGAAGAGAGCGCAGGTGCTGCTGCGGCCCCGCCGCCTAAACCGGCTCCCGCTCTGTCCGCTGCGGCAACACCCGCACCGACATCCACACCCGCGCCAAAACCCGCGCCCGCACTCGCGAAACCCGCCGCGCCCGTGCCTGCGGCAGCGGTATTCAAGGGCGCGGTTGACTTGACTTGCGACATGCTGGTGCTGGGCTCCGGCCCCGGCGGTTATTCGGCGGCGTTTCGTGCCGCCGATCTCGGCCTCGCCACGGTGCTCATTGAGCGCTATCCGGCGCTGGGTGGCGTATGCCTCAACGTCGGCTGTATCCCTTCCAAGTCGCTCCTGCACACCGCGGCCATCATGGACGAGGCGCGCGCGATGGCGGCGCACGGCGTCACATTCGCCGAGCCTTCGATCGACATGGACAAGCTGCGCGACTTCAAGAATAAAGTCGTCGGCAAGTTGAGCAGCGGCATCGCCGGCATGGCGAAAATGCGCAAGGTGACGGTGCTCACAGGCGTTGGCGGCTTCGTGGGTCCGAACCACATGGCAGTCGAGACGAAGGAAGGCCGCAAGATCGTCGCGTTCAAGATCGCGATCATCGCTGCGGGTTCGCAGTCGGCGAAGCTTCCCGCCGTTCCCGAAGATCCGCGCATCGTCGATTCCACCGGCGCGTTGGAGCTGCGCTCCAAACCCAAACGTCTGCTGGTGATCGGCGGCGGCATCATCGGCCTGGAAATGGGCACGGTGTACTCGACGCTCGGCGCACGGCTCGATGTGGTCGAGACGCTGGACGGCCTGATGTCCGGGGTGGACAGGGACCTGGTCAAGGTATGGCAGACGTTCAACGCGCGCCGCTTCGACACGGTGATGCTCAAGACCAGGACCGTGAAAGTCGAAGCGTTGAAGGAAGGGCTGAGGGTGTCTTTCGAAGGCGAGAAGGCGCCGGCAAAGCCGCAGCTCTACGACATGATCCTGGTTTCGGTGGGCCGCGCGCCCAACGGCAGGAAAATCGGGGCCGAAGCCGCGGGCGTCGCGATCGACGAGCGTGGTTTCATCCCGGTCGATTCGCAGATGCGCACCAACGTTTCGCACATCTTCGCCATCGGCGACATCGCGCGCCCACCCATGCTCGCGCACAAGGCGGTCCATGAGGGGCATGTCGCCGCCGAAGCGGCGGCCAACCAGAAATCCCACTTCGATGCCCGCGTCATTCCTTCGGTAGCGTATACCGATCCCGAGATCGCCTGGGCGGGGCTGACCGAGGAAGAAGCGAAGAAACAGGGCGTCAAGGTCGGGATTGCGAAATTCCCCTGGGCAGCCTCGGGGCGGGCCATCGCCAACGGGCGGGACGAGGGATTCACGAAGCTCATCTTCTCCGAGGAAACGCACCGCGTGGTCGGCGGAGGGATCGTCGGCGCAGGAGCGGGTGATCTCATCAGTGAAATCGCGCTCGCCATCGAGATGGGCGCGGATGCAATCGACATCGGAAAAACCATACACCCGCATCCAACCGTAAGCGAGTCCATCGGCATGGCGGCGGAGCTCTACGAAGGCGTTTGCACGGACCTTCCCCCGGCGAAGCGCCCATGACCCAGGACGAGCTCAAGCAGGCAGTCGCCCGCGAGGCGATCAAGCACGTGGTGGAGGACGCCGTGATCGGCGTCGGCACCGGGTCCACGGCCAATTTCTTCATCGACGAGCTCGCAAGAATGAAGAATCGCATTGCCGGGGCGGTCGCGAGCTCGGAAGGGTCCGCCGAGCGGTTGAAGAGGCACGGCATTCGCGTCTTGGATCTCAACAGCGTCAACGAGCTGCCGGTCTATATCGACGGTGCCGACGAGATCACCGAACACCTCGCCATGATCAAGGGCGGGGGCGGTGCGCTCACGCGAGAGAAAATCATCGCGGCTGTGGCGAAGAAGTTTGTTTGCATCGCGGACGAGTCGAAGCTCGTTCCGGTGCTTGGAAAGTTTCCGCTGCCGGTCGAGGTGATTGCGATGGCGCGCGCCTATGTGGCGCGCCAGATGGTGAAGCTCGGCGGCCAGCCCAAGCTCCGCGAAGGCTTTGCCACGGACAACGGAAACATCGTGCTCGACGTGTGGGGGCTCTCGATCCTCGACCCTGTCGAGCTGGAAACGGCGGTCAACAATATCGCCGGTGTCGTTACCAACGGATTGTTCGCCCGGCGCGGGGCGGATGTGCTCCTGCTGGGAACAAAGACGGGCGTGAGAACGATCGCCCGGAAGTAGAGGACCTACTTGTCCGGCGGCACGTAGCCGGAAGCCACGTCGGCTCCGGATCCGAAGAAATGCTTCTCCATCTGCTCGGCGAGGTACTTCCTCGCGCGCGGGTCGGCGAGGTTCAACTTGTTCTCGTTGATGAGCATGGTCTGGTGCTTGATCCAGGCCTGCCAGGCTTCCTTGGAGACGTTCTCGTAGATGCGCTTGCCGAGTTCGCCCGGGTAAGGGGGGAAGTCCAGCCCTTCCGCGTCGCGGCCGAGCTTGATGCATTTCACCATCCGAGCCATTTCGCAACCCTCGATTCCGGTATCAGGTCGATTTTAAGTCCGCTTTACTAGGATTTTCGAGCGCCGCTGATAGTTGTACAGCGCTTTCCGTTCCCCCGGCAACGCGGCGATATCCGCTTCGGCGAACCCGCGCTCTATGAACCAATGGGTCGCCCGCGTCGTGAGTACGAACAGCTTCTTCAGCTTGCAGGCTCGCGCCTGTGCTTCGATATGGTGCAGCAAGCGCTCGCCGTAGCCTGCGTCCCTGTAATCGGGCTGTACCGCGAGGCAGGCAAGCTCGCCGGCGCGGGCGCCGGGGAACGGGTAGAGGGCCGCGCAGCCGACGATCACCCCGTCGTGCTCAATCAACGAAAAGCGCCCGATCTCGCGTTCGAGCAGTTCGCGCCCGCGGCGCACGAGCGTCCCGTCTTCCTCGAGCGGCTCGATCAGCTTCAGAATGCCCCCCGCGTCGTCGATCTTGGCCGGCCGTAGCTTCACCACCTTGTCGGCAGTGATCATGGTGCCCGAACCCTCGTGGGTGAACAATTCGATCAGCAGAGCGCCGGGTACTGTCCGGCTGATGATATGGGCGCGTTGCATCCCTCCGCGCACGGCCTCGACGGCGTGTGCGAGATAGAGCCGCGTATCGTCTGACAGGCGGTTGTTGCGCGCGAGCAGCCCGGCCGCCTCCTCTGCCGTGAGCTCCGGCAGCAACTCGCCTTCCTTGTCCTGCACGGGCGAATCAGAGAAGAAGATCAACTTTTCGGCGTGGATGGCCGTCGCCGTCGCCACCGCCACGTCTTCCATGGCGAGGTTGAAGACCTCGCCTGTGGGCGAATAACCGACGGGCGATACGATTGCTATGTTTCCGGCGTCCAGACATCCCGCGATCGCCTGCGCATCGACCTTGCGCACCGAGCCGGTGTACTGGAAGTCGATGCCGTCGTGCACGCCCAGCGGCTGCGCCGTGATGAAATTTCCCGAGACGCTGTTGATCGCAGCGCCCGCCATGGGTGAGTTGGGAAGACCCAGGGACAGCAACGCGTCGATCTCCACGCGCAACAAACCGACAGCCTCCTTCACGCATTCGAGCGCAACAGGATCCGTGATGCGCAGGCCCTTCGCGTAGCGCGAGCGGAGCTTGCGGCGCTTGAGCTGCGCCTCGATTTGCGGACGTGAGCCGTGCACCAATACCACGCGCATGCCCGTGCTATGAAGCAGGCTGATGTCGTGTGCGAGGTCGACGAACCTGCGCTCGGCGAATATTTCTCCGCCAAATGCGAGTACGAAGGTCTTTCCCCGGAACGCGTGGAAATACGGGGCAACAGAGCGAACCCAGCTGACGAACTGGGTGGGATGGGACGGCATCGTGGTGTTGTTCTAAAGGAACCCCGATTCTAGCCAGTTGCCCCTGGCAGATACA
>Ga0137407_10002692_pt1 | contig 11684 bp, 8 predicted proteins | sample CZOMad2_2_16fung_FD_108410 | JGI IMG/M metagenome (GOLD analysis project Ga0137407, IMG submission 108410) | Vadose zone soil fungal communities from Angelo Coast Range Reserve, California, USA - CZOMad2_2_16fungal (Illumina Assembly) | ecosystem: Environmental > Terrestrial > Soil > Vadose zone...
CCTAATCAACACCGGTCAGGCCATGGCGGCGAGGTGTGGAGTCAGGACCGCGATTGAAAACCAACAAGCTCGGGGTCACCTTGCCCCCCGCTAGTCCCCGAGCGGCTCGAGGAACGCCGCGACGCCGCGCGTGACGCTTTCGAGGAACGGGATGGAGAGGGTCTCGAGCGTGTCGGTCGGCTGGTGGTAGTGGGGGTTGCGGTAGAACGCGGTGTCCCCGACCATCACGGCCGGGTACCCCTGCCTCCAGAAAGACGCATGGTCCGACAGCGACGCGCCGATCAGCATCGCGAGGCTCGCCGGAAGCGTGGCGGTCTCGACGGGAAGTCCGGCGCTCCCGAGGGACCGGGCGACCCGTGCCGTCAGCTTCCGTGAGGCCCCGTTCCCGACGACGGAGACGAAGTCTCCGGTGCGGCGGCGGCCGATTCCCATCCCCGGCGGAAAGCTCTGGGCCGAAGGAGCCGAGTCGACGTAGCCGATCATCTCGAGCGAGATCATCCCGTCGACCTCCCGATCGGCGCGCCGCAGCGCGGCGGCGTGCTCCTGGCTCCCGACCATCCCCCACTCCTCGAGATTGAAGGCCGCGAACCTGAGCGCGTGCGATCGAGGCGCCGGGCGCCCTCCGGCCCACTCGGCGAGGGCCAGGAGCGCCGCGGACCCGCTCGCGTTGTCGTCGGCGCCGGGGGTTCCCCGCACCGTGTCGAGGTGCGCGCCGACGACGAAGAGCGGCACGGCGCCTTCGGGGCCGATGTCCCCGAAGACGTTGCACCACGCGCCCCCGACGGCGGCGATGGGCTCGCGGAACACGCGGAGCCCCGCGGCCTGGAGTATTCTCTGGGCGTAGGACTCGGCCTCGCGGAGGCGATCGGGGCCCCCGAGGGGAGACCGGTCTCCGATCAGCGCGCCGAGGTGTCGCTGAATCCGATCCAGCATGCCGCGTCATGTTACATCGATTGGACGCGGCGGGTTCCTGAGGGGACAAGTCGATGGCGGGAGGGGGTTGCAAGAAGATCGCGTTCTACAGCGGCGTCGGGTGCCTCGGTCTCGTGATCCTCATCGCGCTCGGCGTCTCCGGCCTGATCTTCATGGCGCGGCGCGCGGGGAACGACGCCAACCAGCACCCGGTCCCGACGACCTTTACCATCCCGGTGCCGGCCGCCGCGCCCCCGCCGGCCTCCTCGCCCGCCGGCCCCCAGAGTCCCGGCAGGGACCTTCCGGCGCTCGACGCCGACCGGAAGGGACGCGCGGACCTCGAGCCCGTCCACGTGGTCCTGGATCTCTCCGAGGGGAACTTCACGATTCAGCCCGGCCCGCCCGGGAGCGGGGTCAAGGTCGACGGTAAGTTCGACCCCGGGACGTACTCCCTGGCGCAGGAGGAATCCCGCGACGGCGAAGGACGGCGCCAGCTGACGGTCTCCTTCCGCCGCCGCGTCCCGTTCTTCCTCATCATGTTCGGCGACCACCACCCCCACAACGAGATCAACATCACGCTGCCGGAGAGCGTGCCGACCGCGCTCGACCTGCACCTCTCCAGGTGCGATTCGCACGTCGATCTCGGCGGCCTCACCCTCACCGACCTCGAGGCGCGCATGAGCATGGGGGATCAGGATCTGAACTTCTCGAGACCGCTGGCCGGAAAGCTCGCCCACGCGGCCTTCCGTTTCTCGATGGGCGACACGAAGGTCCGCGGGCTCGGCAACGCCCTCCCGGCGAGCCTCGAGCTCCACGGATCGATGGGGGACGTGCGCGTGAGCTTCGACGGCGCGTGGCCGCCTTCGAGCAGGATCTCCGCGGTGGCTCGCATGTCGATGGGCGATTTCCGGATCGTCGTCCCCCGGAACGTGCGGCTGAACTCCCACTCGTCGATCGCCTTCGGCGATTCGGACGTGCCGCGCGGCGAGTCGCAGCCCACGGATGAGACGGCTCCGGAGCTCGAGCTCCAGACGCACGCTTCGATGGGCGATCTCAGCGTCAAGCACGACTGATTCCACCGTTGAGCCATGGGACACACGCGCGCCGTCGAGTTCGCGGGGCCGGCGGGACGGCTCGAGGGGATCCTCCAGGGACGGATCGAGGATCACCCGCGTCGCGCGGCGGTCTTCTGCCACCCCCACCCCCTCGGCGGCGGGACGATGCACACGAAGGTGGTCCACCGGGCGGCGAGGGCCCTCGAGGAATCCGGGCATCTCGTCCTGAGGTTCAACTTCCGGGGCGTGGGAGGGAGCGAAGGGGTCCACGATCGGGGGATCGGCGAGCGCGACGACGCCCTCGCCGCGCTCGAGTGGATCTTCGACGCGTCGTCCGGCCTCCCCGTCACGATGGGGGGGTTCTCGTTCGGATCGTGGGTGGGGCTGAGCGTGGGGGTTCGCGACCCGCGGGTGGACGCTCTCATCGGGATCGCCCCGCCCGCGAACCTGGCGGACTTCTCGTTCCTCGAGGGGTGCCGCAAGCCCGCGCTCTTCATCCACGGCACCGCCGACACCCTCGCCCCGCTCAGGGAGTTCGAGCCGATTTACTCCCGGATCCCCGGGCCGAAGACCCTGGCGCGGGTGGAAGGGGGGTCCCACCTGCTGGTCGAGCACCTGGAGCGGGTGGCTGAAGAGGTCTCGCGCTTTGCGCGAGAGCTCCCGCCTCGGGAAGCCCGCTGAGGGCCGCGAGCGCCTCCGTGTTGGCCGGGTCGAGCGTGACGGCCATTTGAAACGCCGCCCGCGCCTCGTGAAGCTCCCCCGCCGCCGCGAGGGCAACCCCGAAATGGTACTGCGCCGGGGCCAGGGTCGGCCTCAACGCCACCGCCCGCCGCGCGGGGCCCAGGGCGGCGCGGGCCTGGTGCGACGCGATCAGTGAGGCCGCCAGGGCGTCCCAGATCTCCGGTAACCCGGGGGCGAGGGATGCGGCGGCCCGGAGGTTTTCGACCGCTTCCGCGTGGCGCCCCAGCCGCGCCTCGAGCATCCCCTGATTCGCGCGCAAGGTCGGCTCGCCGGGGCTGAGACCGAGGGCGCGCCCGAGGATCTCCCCCGCCTCCGCCTCCCTTCCGAGGACGACGAGGGCCCGCGCGAGGTCGGACATCGCGGCGATGTCGGTCGGGTTCCCCGCGAGGGCGCCGCGAAGAAGGGGCTCGGCCTCACCCGCGCGACCCTGGACGAGGAGCGCGGAGGCGAGCTGCCGCCGGGCCCGGTCGTGATCGGGCTTCAGCTTCAGGGCCTCCCGGAAGTCGCCGATCGCCTCCGTGACGTGTCCCTGCCGCAGGGCGACCGTCCCGAGCATGTGCCATCCCTCGGCGAGGGTCGGCTCGTGCTCCACGACGGAGCGGAACTCCCCCTCCGGCTTCGACCACGGGATGAGGTTCGAGTAGGTCCCTTCCATCTTCTTCGCGAAATAGGCGACCCCCAGGCTGAAGGAGGTCGGTCCCTCGGCCCCTTCGGGCTCGCCGCCGACCCGGAGGACGCTGAGCGTCGCTCCGGGGCGCTCCGCGGCCGGCGGAGCCGGCGGCTCGACGCGGCGCCGGATCCAGTGGTCGGTGAAGGCGGTGAACCTCTGGTCCGCCGGCTCGGAGCGTCGCATGTGGCACGCCACGCAGTCGTCCGACGCGACCGTGCGCCGCCGTTCGGATTCCTGGACAGTGCACGAGGCGGTCGTGTGGCACGTGAGGCAGGCCTTCCGGAACTGATCCTTGGGCCGGGTCTTCGAGAAGACGGAGACGTGGGGGTCGTGGCACGTCAGGCAATCGACCCCGCCGCCGCTCTCTTTGTAGCAGCGGCTCAGCATGAGACGGTCTCCCTGGCTCCCGAGGCCGAACCGGTTGGCCATCGGCGGGTCGAAGGAGAGGACGTCGAGGTACTCGCCGATGTGGCCGCCGGGGCGGAAGTCGCGAAGGTCCCGGCCGGGGCGCGTGACCCGCGCGCCGGCGTCCGAATCCCCGAGGTGGCACTGGAGGCAGACCTGGATCCGGGTCACCTTCCCCAGCTTCCTCGGGTTCACGATCGTGTCGTCCGACTCCGGGGGGTGGTCCGAAAGCCTCTTCCAGCGCGCCACGTGAAGCTCTCCGGGGCCGTGACATCTCTCACAATCGATCCCGTGAGGGAGCGGCTCCGCGAAGTGGTTCTCGGTCCCGGCGACCAGCGCGACACGCGCGTCGTGGCAGAAGAGGCACGAGGCCTCGATCTTCCGTCCGAAGTGCTCCCCGTTGAGCTCGTACCCCGGGCAGAGATCCCATCCTGGCTTGTCGGGGTACCAGCAGATGGGCATCTGGTAGAGGCCTCCGCCGTCTTCGGAGACGTACGAACGGCTGTGGTTCCCCGAGCCGATGACGTAACGGATCTTTCGTGTCGCCGAGGTCAGGACGCTTCCGTCCACGTCGTGGACGTCCATTCGCATGAAATGATCGTCGCCTTCCGCGACCATCTGGTAGCTGATGCGGTTCGAGGCCACGTCGAGCCGGTTGGCCCGGGTGAAATCCTCCACGACGCGATCGGGGGTCAGGGGGTAGAGCGATCGGCCCATCCCGGTCGTGGCGAACGATTCGCCAATCTGGGCGTGGCAGGGGCGGCACGACTCCGAGCCGACGTACGCGACCGCCGTGTCCATGTTCTTGAACGGACGCGCGCGCGTGGCCTCGTGCCCGGCGCACCCGCCCATCGCGGCCGCCAGGCCGGCCAGCGTCGCCAGCAGCAAGGGTCGAGAGGGCCCGCCGATTCGTTCGATACCGAACACTGTTCGTCCCTCAGCCGGACTCCGCCGGTCGGAATGCCCCGCGAACCGCCGGGCCGGATCGAGCTTTATGCTGCCATGGCAAGAGTCGAGCCAGCCATCCGTCGCCGTGTGTGTACGATGGACACGCAGGAGGGTTGCGAGGATCTCTCCGGATGATCCTCGCGAGGCGAGGTCAGGTCCGCCGGCGGGGCGGGCGCTCGCGCCGGGAGCCCGGCACCGGGGGATCGCCGCCCGCATCACCGGTGTCCTCCCTCTCCTCCCGCACCTTCCGGACCTGCTCGCGCCCCGGCTCGAGGAGCCCCTGCAGCTCGAGGAGCCCTTCGCCCACCCCGCGGCGGAGGGCGTTCCCCGGCCCGGACCCGCGCCCGAGCCGATCGTCGTACTCCTTCCGTGTCATCGAGCGCTTGCGCCCGAGGGCCGCGAGGCCGGCGAAAACGAGAGCGGCGACGGCGATGTAGACGAGGACGACCATGACACCTCACCTTGAGAGAGCTCCGCGCCGAGTCAAGGGATCGCGGGGAAACGGTCAGAGAATCGCGACGTCGGCGATGTCGGGGATGCGGAGGCCGACAACCCCGTCTATATTCACCTCGTCGCCCACGCGTTCCAGCCGGACGCAAGCCGCCCGCGGAGGGGAGGGGAACCCTTGAACCGCTCGTATCGACTCGCGATGATCCTCGCCGGCATCGCCGGAGCCGGGCTGAGCGCCGTGAACTTCCTCGAGTCCATCGGCCTCATCCAGTCCAACGCCCTGACCGACGGCGACCCGGTCGGCCTCCGCGACCATTATCTCCAGATCGGGCGATTCTACAGCCGGGGGTTCACGACAGGATTCTTCTTCTGCTTCTCGCTCATGCTCGTGGCCATCGCCGTGGGCACGTGGTACGACGAACGGCGCAAGCTGCGGCGCGCGAGTGCGGGCAAGCGCCCCGGATTCGCCGAGGCGCGTCCCCCCGTCGCCGCCGGCTGAAAGCCGGCGCTCCCGCATCGCCTCAGTCCAGACCGAGCTCGCGCAGCCTCTTGAGAAACGTCGGATAGGAAATCCCGAGGACCTGCGCCGCCGCCATCCGCCGCCCCTCGAGGTGGTCGAGCACGCGACTGACGTAATGCCTCTCGACGACCTCGAGCGTGGGAGGCGGCCCCTCGGAGGGCATCGGCACCGTGAAGAACCCCGCGGCGCGGGTCTCCCGACTGACGGCGTCGGGGAGGACGATGTCCCGATCGGAGACCTCCAGCCCCTGCGCGAGGATCACCGCCCGCTCGATGATGTTGCGAAGCTCACGGACGTTGCCCGGGTAGTCATAGGACGCGAGAAGCCGCTTCGCCCCCTCAGTGAGCCCGGAGACGCGCTTCTTGATGCGGGAGGCGAAGTGCCTCGCGAACGTCTCGGCGAGATCGGGGATGTCCTCGCGACGCGTCGCGAGCGCGGGCAGATGCACCAGGAAGACGGCGAGCCGGTGGTAGAGGTCCTCGCGGAACCGGCCCGTCCGCAGGAGACCGCTCACCTCCTGGTTCGTCGCGGCGATCACGCGGAGGCCGACCGAGATCTCGCGCTCGCCGCCGACGCGGCGGAAGCGCATCGTGTCGAGGAACTTGAGAATCTTCGCCTGCGCCGGCTGCGGGAGCTCGGTCACCTCGTCGAGGAAGAGCGTGCCTCCGTCCGCGATCTCGATGAGGCCCCGGCGCGTCGTCCGCGCGTCGGTGAACGCGCCGCGCTCGTGGCCGAACAGCTCGCTCTCGACGAGGTGCTCGGGCAGCGCGGCGCAGTTCACCTCGACGAACGGCGCGTTCTCGTCCGATTCGAGATACGTCATGGAGTGCAGCATCTCGGCGGCGCACTGTTTACCGACGCCGGAGGGCCCGATGATGAAGGCCGGCGTGTGCGGGCTCTGGGTGAGACTCTTGAGCTTGTCGATCGCCGCGCGCATGCCGGGGCTCTTCGGGCCGACGAGAGGCGGACCTCCCCCGCTCTTTCTCGCGATCTCCAGGCGATCCCGGAGGCCGCGGGCCTCCAGCACTTTCCGCAGCTTCACGACGAGATCGGTGAGCTGCACCGGCTTCGCCAGGTAATCCCACGCGCCCGCGCGCAGCGCGTTGACCGCGTTCTCGACGTCGCCGTAGGCGGTGACGACGATCACCAGCGGTGCGGAGGGCCCTTCGGCGCGCAGCGCCTTCATGAAGTCGATCCCGTCGCCGTCCGGAAGGCGGCGGTCGAGGATCACGACGTCGGGCGCCGACTTCTCCATCTCCGCCCGCGCGCGGGCCAGGGTCCCCGCGGTCTTGACCTCGAATCCCTCGGAGGAGAGCGCCTCCTCCGCGAGCATGCGGAAGACCTGCTCGTCATCGACGACGAGTACCCTCGCGTTCATTTTGCCTCCATCGGCAAGGTGAGAAGGAAGCTGGCGCCCCCGCCCGACGCCTCCAGCACCAGATCTCCGCCGTGGGCCCTCGCGATCTTCCGCGACAGCGCGAGGCCGATCCCCACGCCGCTGGGCTTGCCGCTCACGAACGGCTCGAAGAGGGACGGGCGGATGGCGGGCGCGACGCCCGGGCCGTTGTCCGACACCCGCACCCATCCGAACTCTCCCGTCGATCCGACCTCGACCCTGACCCGCGGAGCCGTTCCGGATCCGTTGGTCGAGAGGGCGTCGAGCGCGTTGCCCACGAGGTTCGTGAGGACGACGTGCGTCAGCGACGGATCCGCGGTCACCCGCACGTCATCCACGTTCGACTCCACGCCGAGGAGCACGCCGGCCTCGTCCGCGGCGCCCTTCTGCAGCTCGGCGATTTTCCCCGCGAACTCGCGCAGATTGATCGCCACGGGCCGCGGCGTCACGCCCTTCGAGAAGACGAGGAGCTCGCTCGTGAAGTTGGACATCGTCTCGATCTGCGTTCGCAGCCCCGCGATGATTCTCTCCTCCGAGGCGTCCCGGGCGGCGCGCTCGCCGCGCAGCAGAAGGTCGAGGCCGATGCGGAAGCCGTTGAGCGAGTTCTTCACCTCGTGCGCGATGAGGTTCGCGGCCTCGCCGAGCAGGCGGAGCCGCTCCTCGCGCATCGCCAGCTCCTCGGCCTCGCGCAGGAATCGGAGCGATCGCCTGAAGAGGAACACCAGGAGGACCAGCGGGACAAGGATGACCGACAGGGTGAGCGCCACGCGTTCGGTCATGCGCGTGGTGGCGTCGCTCAGGAACTCGCGCTTCGGCGCGAGCGCGATCAGGAGCAGGTCCGTGTCCGGGACCTCGGTGGCGGCGACGAGCCGGGTCGCCCCCTGGAGCTCGAGCTCTCCGAGGTCGGGCTCCCAGGATGTCCGGCCGAAGATGCGCAGCCAGGCTCGATCGGTCGCGAAGGGCGGCGGCGTGGGCGGGTAGACGACCGCCCCCTGCCGCGTCGCGAGAATCGTCAGGACGCCGTCCTTGCGCCCCGCCACGGCGCTCATGTCGCTCGTCCGGGCGAGGTCGATGCCGCCGACGAGCGCGCCGGTGAACCGGCCCCCGCGAAGGATCGGAGCCACGACGTACAGCGACGCCTCCTCCGCCCGATCGGGATCGACGGGAACGATGCTGACCCTCGTGCCGCTCCGCATCAGATCGAACCACGGCTGCCGCGCGAACGACGTGCCGGCGCTGAGAAACGTCTGCGGCTCGGACCAGAGCACGGATCCGTCGACGCTCAGAATCGCGATGCCCATGTTGAAGAACGCGCTGCGCGCGTGCGTCAGGCTCAGCAGGCTCTGCTCGGGCCCGAGATTCTGGTCGAGGAGATCCACCTCGCTGCGGAGGCCGAGGCGCATCACCTCGCCGCCGAGGTGCTCGAGCTGCTTGCCGAGGTAAAAGGCCTGCGCCTGAGTCTGGAGGAGGAGGTTCGCCTTGATCTCCTGCTCCTCGTGGATCCGATCCTGCGATATGGAGGCCAGAAGCATCGTGACGGCCACCGCCGCCACCGCGGCGTAGATCGCCAGCGCCGCCCTGGCGAAGCGCGCGTGGGCCTTCGAGAGGCTGTCGCCGGCGAGGTGCGGAAGAGCGTGGATCAGCGGATTCTTCATCGCTGCCGGCGATTATAGCCGCCGGGTATCCCGGCCTCGACCGCACGGGGCCGCCCGGTCAAGCGCCCTGCGGCACGAGCCGGCGGAGCCGGTCCGAGATCGTCTCGCGGAGGCGATGGGCCCAGTAATAGGTGACGGGCAGGACGATCAGCGTGAGCGCCGCCGCCGAAATCGTCCCGCCCACCACCACCACGGCGATCGGCCTCTGGGTCTCGCTTCCGATCGCGTGGGAAAGCGCTGCGGGGACGAGCCCCAGGCACGCGAGGAGCGCCGTCATCAGGACCGCGCGCAGGCGCTCGCGGGCGCCGAAGACGACCGCGCCGAGGAATGCTTCACCCTTCTCCAGACGGCTTCGGATCGCCGCAACGACGAGCACCCCGTTGAGGACCGCCTGGCCGAGAAGCGCGATGAATCCGACCGCCGCCGACACCGAGAGCGTGAGGTGCGCGATCGCCAGGCCGACGACGCCGCCGATCAGGGCGAACGGGACGTTGAGAAGGATGATGAGCGCGTCCCAGACCGACTCGAACGCCGAAAAGAGGAGCAGGAACGTGAGGATCAGGGCCAGCGGGATGACGAGGCCGAGGCGCGCCATGGCCCGCTGCTGATTCTCGAACTCCCCCGCCCACGTGATCTCGTACCCGGCGGGAAGGGGCGCCGCCGACTCGACCTTCCGCCGCGCCTCCAGGACGAACGACCCCATGTCCCGGTTGCGGACGTTCATCCGGATGCCGACGTAACGCCGGCCGTTCTCGCGCGTGATCGCGGCGCGGCCCGTCCCCATCGACACGTCGGCCACCGCCGAGAGCGGGATGAGCGAGCCGTTACGGAGCGGCAGCATGATCCCCCGGATCTCCCCGACGTCCTCGCGGGTCGCCCTCGGAAGCCTCACGGTCACGTCGAACTTCTTCTCGCCCTCCCAGAGCTCTGTGGCGACGTGCCCGCCCATCGCCGTCTCGGCGTAGTCCTGCACGTCGGCGAGGTCGAGGTCGTACCGTGCGAGGGCTTCGCGGTCGAGCTTCACGCCCACGAGGGGCATCTCCCCCGACTTGACGATGCCGAGGTCGGCGGCGCCCGGCACCGTCGCGATGGCCGCCTTCGCGTTCTCGGCCAGCTGCTGGAGCGTCGCGAGATCGTCCCCGTAGATCTTCACCGCGATCTGGCCGAACTGTCCCGAGATGTTCTCGTTGACGTTGTCGCGGATCGGCTGCGAGAAGTTGTACTCGAGTCCCGGGATCTCCTTGAGGTTGGCGTCCATCTCGGTCACGAGAGCGGTCAGCGTCTTCGCCTGCGGGCGCCACTGCTCGAGGGGCTTGAGCTTGAGGAAGATCTCGAGATTGTTGGGGAGCGTCGGGTCGGTGCCGTCCTCGGGGCGGCCGAGCTGGGAGATCATCCCGGTGACTTCGGGGGTGCGGGCGAGGACCCCCTTGATCCGCGGCGTGAGCTTCCTCCCCTCGGTCAGCGAGATGTTGTCGGGAAGCGTGAACGTGACGTAGAGCGCCCCCTCGTTCAGCTCGGGGAGGAACTCCGACCCGAGGCGCGGCACCAGCGTCAGAGCCGCGGCCATCAGCCCGACCGCCACGACCAGCACGACGAGGGGCTCCATCATCGAGTAGCCGAGCGCGGGCTCGTAGAGCCGGCTCGCGAGCTTCAGCACCGGCGAGTCGCGATGCGTCGTCTTCCCGCGCAGGGCGAAGAGGGCGAGCACGGGGACGAGGGTGAAGCTCACGAGGAGCGCGCCGACGAGCGCGCTCACGACGGTGTTCGCCATCGGCGCGAAGATTCTCCCCTCGACCCGCTGGAGCGAGAAGATGGGGATGTACGCGGCGATGATGATCAGCAGCGAGAAGAGGGTCGGCCGGGCGACCTCACGAGCGGCCCCGAGGACCCGGTCGGCAGGGGTCCCGGGGCCGCTGTGGGCCTCGTCGGAGAACCTGTGGAACAGGTGCTCGACGAGAATGACGGCGCCGTCCACGATGATGCCGAAGTCGACCGCACCCATCGAAAGCAGGTTGGCCGACATCCCCCGCGCGTAGAGGTACAGGAACGACGCGGCGAGGGAGAGCGGGATCACCGCGGCGACGATCAGCGACGCGCGGATCGAGAGGAGGAAGACGAAGAGGACGAGGGTGACGAGCGTGGCCCCCTCGGCCAGGTTGCGGAAGACGGTCCTGAGGGTCGTCTGCACCAGCTCCGTACGGTCATAGAACGGCACGACCGCCACTCCCTTGGGGAGGATGCGGCCGTTGATCTCCTCGACGCGCTGCCTCAGGGCCGAGAGGACGACCGACGGATTCTGGCCGCGCCGCATGAGCACGATCCCCTCGATCGCGTCCTCGTTCGCGTCGCGCGTGACGATCCCCTGGCGCGGCGCGTACCCCTCGCGCACCATCGCGATGTCGCTGACCCTCACCGGGACGCCGTTGTGATAGGCGACACGGACCCTCTCGATGTCCGCGATGTCCCTGAAGATGCCGAGCGAGCGGATGACGAACATCTCCGAGCCGCGCTCGACGTAGCCGCCGGTCGCGTTCGCGCTCCCCTTCTTCAGGGCGTCGGCGATGTCCGAGAGCCCGACGCCGAGCTCGGCCATGCGCTTCGGGTCGGGCTGGACGTGGATCTCCTTGACGAGCCCGCCGTAGCTGACGACGTCCGCGACGCCGGCCACTCTCAGAAGCTGCGGCCGCACGACCCAGTCCTGGAGGGTCCGGAGCGCCATCGGATCGGACGACGTGCCGTCGAGCGTGTAGCGGTAAACCTCGCCGATCGGGGTCGCCACGGGCCCGAGCGACGGCTCGACCCCTTCGGGCAGCTCGGCGTCGGCGAGGCGCTCCTTCACCTGCTGGCGGGCGAAGTAGAGATCGACTCCATCGTCGAAGGTCGCCGTCACGAACGAGAGGCCGAAGAGCGAGATGCTCCGGAGCCTGAAGAG
>Ga0137407_10002693_pt1 | contig 11683 bp, 9 predicted proteins | sample CZOMad2_2_16fung_FD_108410 | JGI IMG/M metagenome (GOLD analysis project Ga0137407, IMG submission 108410) | Vadose zone soil fungal communities from Angelo Coast Range Reserve, California, USA - CZOMad2_2_16fungal (Illumina Assembly) | ecosystem: Environmental > Terrestrial > Soil > Vadose zone...
TCATCGTTCCCGCTCTCTTGAAAGCTACCCACGAGCCAAGAGCTAGTACAGGATTGATCTGAACACCTCGAACAGTGACTGCAAGATCGGTCTGTGCCTCTACAGCAATTGAGAGACTTAAAATTAACAACAGGACTTGCAGAACTGGAGAGAACCGCTTAACCCACTGCTCACTAGACGCGTGACGTTTGGGCTGGTTATCAATGCTCGAGCTTTTCATGATGACATTTCCTTTCCTTGAATGATGTCAGTTTTGATCTTAGCCTGCGTATCTTTCCTCGACGGTTACGGTGAAAACAATCGTGGCGATTATTCCAATAACCCCGGCGGTCAAGAACGGAACCTGCGGGGCAATCTTCCACAGGAGACCACCAATCGCGGCGGCGGGCGTGATCGAAAGGCTGCGTACCAGATAATAAAGTCCCACCGATCGCGCTCGCAGATTCTCGCGCGCGAAGTCAACGATCATCGCCTTACGCGAAGGTTCTCCGATTTCTCGAAGACCACCAATGATGAACGCGATTATGAGAAACGCGAAACTCGTAGCCATCATCACGGCCAGCGGAAATAAGGCAAAACTCACAAAGGTGGCGATGACGAAGGGCTTGCGCCCAATGCGATCTGCAATCTTGCCCGCCGGTATATAAATCAATATTGAAGTAAACATCTGAATAGCTACCAGGGTGCCGTAACGCGCCGTGCTAAAACCCTGCACATTGGTAACGTAAAGAATGGTCAGAACGCCAGTCATGCCTTCGCACATTCTGATGATGACGTCGGAAATGAGCAGGCGTTTAAGCGCCCGGTGAAACGAACGCCACACCCCGCGGATATTTGTCGCTTCAGAAGCCTTGATGGCGATGTCTACTTTCAGCACCAGCAGGAAGGTTAACGCCGCCAGTCCGAGAGTAATCAACAGACCGGCTCGGACACCCTGGACGATCCCCAGCGAAGCAATCATTGCTCCGCCGATGATCGGTGCGATAACTATCGGCACGCGTTTCAGGATCGACTGCAAGGTGAATCCCATCGCCCGCCGTTCCTGCGGCAGGGAATCGCCGATGACGGCAAAGATCGCCGGCGAGGCCATGCTCTGCCAGGCCATGGCCAAGGCGAGCCCGACAAAGACAAATGGCCACGAGGAAGCGAAGTAGTAAACAAAATATCCACCGCCCGCTATGGCGATGAAAATCAGGAAGGCGTGTCGGCGACCCAGACGATCGGCGATCCAACCGCCAGGGTATTGATAGATTGCGTCAAAGAAGTCTTCAGCGGTGCCGAATAGGCCAATGATGGGTGTGCTGGCGCCAAGCGCTTCAAGATATTTGGGAAGGAATTTCTTCCAAAGCTCCTCGCCAAGGCCGAGGAGGAAAACAGCGGCCGAAGCAATCGACACATTTCGTTCGAGGCTGAGGTAGTCGGCGAGCTTTGTAAGCAGGCGTGCCGGCCTATCGGTCGGAGTTGTTTCCACGTGATCGTCTGAGTCTAAACGGACCAAGTCCGCTTTATACCAGAGATGCGATGGTGGATCGAGGGGCAACGTGAGCCAGGGTCAGCCCAGTCAGAGAAAAAACTATTAGGCCGGTACCGGCAGGGACAGTCCGTCAAGAGCAGTGTGGTGTTGCGGAAAGTTAGTTTCGGATCAAGCGGCCTTCTGTTCGCTCATCACAGTTGCCGGCTCACCCTCAACTACGACCTTATTCTTTCGGGAAGCGCGCCACATGCCAAAAGCTTCCTTTGAGAGACTGAGGATCGGGTGACGGTTTTGGAAGATCAGTTTCATCCAGGCACGCTTATTCATCTGCGGAAAGTAGATGCCGCGGAAGAATAGACGTGAAACCAGATGGCTGAGGCGATATCTGAATGGCGCATCGCTAATCGAATTGATCGCCTCGGCATTTCGTTCGGGACTGTAAGATACCCTCCACGCGTGGTCAGTCTCCTGCCGCGCCTCCTGGATCGACATCTTGAGCGGTGTGTGAGCCATCCAGAAAGGCGCAAAGTCCATCCAGTGTTTGGGACGTGCGAGTCGGCCGGCTTTTTCCAGGCGATCGTAAAGCGGCGTTGCCGGAAAGGGCGTGAGCTGCCCAAAAACGGGCAGGCCCGGTGGCCATGAGTGAATCTCATTCAGCGTGCGATCGGCTACGCCTTCAGTGTCGTTGTCCATACCGAAAATGAACGAAGTGATTGCATAGACGTTACGCTGCGCCAGGCGCTGGAGCACTGCGCCGTACTCGCCGGGCTTGCTGAAATTCTTATTGACATCGGCCATATTCGCCGGGTCAATCGACTCCATGCCGATAAAGATCCACTGGCCGCCCGATTTCGCGATGAGGTCAACTAGTTCCTCGTCGCGCAGCAGGTTGGCGCTGATCTGCGCGACCCACGGCAACTGCGCGCCGGCTTCGATGATGTCTCTCAAGAGTGACTTTGTGCGCTTGATGTTGATGGCTAGATTGTCGTCAATGAAAAAGACCGCGATTTGTCCGCGCTCTTGGCGCGCGCGCTCTTTGAGTCGGAGGAGTTCCTCAATGACGCTCTCATTGGTGCGAAAGCGAATCGAGTCGCCAAAGAATCCGGTGACCGTGCAGAACTCGCAGCCATAAGGACACCCCCGACCAGTCTCCAACGGCACCACGTGAAATGTGCCCCAGCCGGCACCCATGCCGGACATAAAGGAACGGAACATTTTCGGTACCAGGCTGAACTGGTCAAGGTCGAGCTTCTCCCAGGGGATTGATGGATAGGGTTGCAGGCTCGGCTTAATATCCACACCCTTGGCATCTCGCTCCGGCTGGTAGACTTCCTTGAGCTCGCCGCGCGCCGCGTCTTCGACAATCAAAGGCCACGTGCTGTCTGCCTCGCCCAGAGCGACCGCGTCAGCGTAACGCGGCCCGCCGTTTCGACCGATGGCCTCGTCAGGGCATTCCGTTACGTGCGGTCCGCCCATCACGACCGGCACGCCGGCGGCGCGAATCGCACTGGCTACGCGGTAAGCCTTCGCCACCATTCGCGTCATTGCCCCAATACCGACCAGTCCGATCTTGTTCTCCTGTACGAATCGCACTATCTCGTCATCGTCCATCGCGCGAGCGTTACCATCGATTAAGATCACTTCATGGCCGGGCGGTGTGAGTGCCTGAAGCAGGAACATCCAGAGGTGGGGCATGAAGTTCCGGGTCACCCCATTATCAGGGTTATAAAGCAGGATTTTCATAACTTTTTCCAATCAATCGGGGTTACAGCAAAAGTTCAAGCGAAACCTGATATAACCCTTCGTGCGATCGTGTTTAAAATTACAGGGCGGAAAGAAACGGGGATAATCGTTCCTGATACCGTCGGGGGCGAATTTTTCGGGAGCAGCATACCAATTATGTGCGTTGGCGTACATAGCCAGAAGCCGCATATCAGGATGTGAAACAGCGTGGAAGATAACACGGCTCATCGCTTTCGCCTAAGCCTTGGCGGGTTAAGCAGTTTCCCGAGTCGCTGCTAGTAGAGGCCGCGGGCTACAGCATAAGTAATTCCGGTAGCGAGGGCGCCGACTGCAACGACGGCAACATCCACCTTCAACACGAGGATGAGAAGAAAAGCCGCGAGAGCAATAATAATACCTGGCAATCCGGCAAGAGCCTCCGGTGCCAGATTGAGCGAAACGACAATTATGATGCCAACGACTGCCGCGCTCGCGCCGGCGAGGAATGCCTGAATGAAACGGTTGCTGCGGACCTGTTCAAAGTAACGCGCTCCGACCAGAACGAACACAAACGATGGCAGGAAAACCAGAAACGTCGCGAGAACTGCACCTGCGACCCCGCCCGCAAGGTAGCCAACGAAGGTCGTAAACAACATAAACGGTCCCGGCGTGGCTACGCTCAGCGCTACGCCGTCAAGCAATTGTCCGGCAGTAAGCCAGCCATGCTCGGCTACCGCCCCACGCTCAAGAAAAATGATTGAAGCGTACGCACCGCCAAAACTAAACATGCCCGTCTTGAGAAAGAGCCACGACATTTGAACCCACCGTGAATTAGTGAAGGGAAGGGTCGCGGTAAACCCTCCCAGGATCAACGAGAGGGTTATTGGAAGAATGCCCGCTTGTTTTCTCAGGTGCGGCCAGCCTTCGGTGAAGAAGAAGTTCAAGAACCCGGCCGCAATCATTATCAACAGGAAATTGATTCTCCCGAAATACATCCCCGCAAAAGCGCCCACCAGCAACACTGCCAGAAACACGCTCGTGATCGAAGCCCGTCCCAACTTGATAATTCCCGCGCAGATTATTCCGAGCACTGCCGGCTTCAGCACGTAGAGGACATAACCCACTTGTGGCAGGCGGCCGTAAGTAACATAAAGCCAACTCAATATGACCATCGCGACAGCGCCGGGCAGGATAAAGGTAAGACCCGCCACGATTCCGCCGAGCAGTCGGCGTTTCAGATAACCAACGTAGATAGCCAGTTGTAATGCTTCGGGCCCGGGCAGCATGTGGCAGAAACTCATGATTTTGATGAAGCGATCGTTTGACAACCAATGCTTACGCTCGACCATGTGGTTGTACATCATGGTTATCTGGGCCACCGGTCCGCCAATGTTGACGAATCCAAGCATCAGGAAATAGAGAAACACTTCACGCCACGGAGGCGTAGTGAGATCGGCCTGGTCGGCCGAATCGATCGTGGTTTTATGGTTCAATAGAAATCACCGCTGACCGCTGATGCAAGGCCCAGGCAGAAGCCGTGAGGGAGGGCTTCAAGCACGAGTGCTTGAAGAAGGAACAAAAGCATAGGATTTTCACTTAGCCGGTGGCTTGCGATATCCCATCTTCGACAGAAGCTCCTGTCCCTCGTTACCTAACAGGAAATCTACAAATTGCCGGGCCGCAGTCTGTTTCATCGAGTCTTTAATGATGCCCAAAGCCTGATCGATCGGCTCGTGCAGTTCATCGCTAAGTTCGAGATAGTCTCCTTCGCCTGGTTTCACGAGCGCCAGGGGTATGAAAGCGACTTCGGTGTTGCCGGTGGCGGCATACTGCTTCGCTTGGGAAACGTTCTGCGCATAAATAACTCGCCCTTCGATCTCATTCCAGATTCCCAGCCTTCGAAGACTTTCGACGGCCGCTCTCCCGTACGGCGCAACATCAGGCTTGGCGATTGCTATCCGCTCAAACGCTTTAGCGGTTACGTCTTGAATGCGCTCGACCTTTAGGTTGCTACCCGGCGGCAACCACATTACCAGGCGGCCGCGCGCATAAAGCGCGCGTGTTCCAGATGTAAGCAAGCCCTGGCGTTCGAGCTGTTCGATATGTTCAGTATCGGCCGCTGCAAACACATCAAAGGGAGCCCCGTTTTCTATCTGCTTTGCGAGGTCCGCGGTAGCGCCGAAGCTGAAGACAACGCGGATACCAGTTTTACCAGTAAACCGCGGACCAACTTCCGCGAAGGCCTCGGTCAGGTTAGCGGCGGCTGCTACGACTAATTCGGAGCCGTCCGCCTGACTATTCTTTGTCGACTGAGAGTGGCAACTTACTGAGATAAGTACCGAGCAAACAACTAGAAAGTCTCGCATATTAGACACTTTGGTTAATTTCTCCACCAGTTGAACTCAGAAGACCGGCCAGCATCATAGGCTCACTCTCTTTGATCTTTCCAGAAAAGGCAAAGGTATGGTATAGACCACTAACCCCCGCAACCGAACGCCGTCGTGGCGCTTGAGGTCCCGACGAAAATTTGAAGGGCTTGGTGCCTTATGAGGAAACGTACATTCAAAATGGTCTCAGCTGCGGGTTTTGCCCTCTTCGGGCTTGCTTTGTGCGCTGCTCGTTCTTTGCCAAACCGCCTTCCGGTCCCTTTTGTTGAGGCCCTCACCAGTATCTCTGGAGCGACGATGTGTAGTGAGGCAGTCTGAAGTCCTACTGAGTCAAGTAGCAGATCATCAATTCGAATCACCAATGCACGAACGTAATGCATCTCGAGAGAATGACAATTCCATGCGAAGAGCACCAGGCAACCGGACGACAAAGAGTGTTGCTCTGATCGCACTCTTAATTTCATTAGCCGTGTCGATCTGTTTTCAAGGTTGCGGCGGAGGGCCGCGCTCGAACGGCAATAAGGTTACGCTGATACTCGGAGGATATACCACGCCGCGTGAAGCATACGGCAAGGGAATCATCCCAGCCTTCCAGAAGTACTGGAAGGAAAAGACCGGTCAGGATGTGGAATTCCGGGAGTCCTACCAGGGAAGCGGTGCGCAGTCTCGTGCCATTATCGGTGGTTTCGAAGCCGACATCGCGGCTCTGTCACTTGAGGGGGATATAGACAAAATCGTCGAGGCGGGACTCATCACGCATGACTGGAGATCGAAACCAAATCGCGGAATGGTCAGCACCTCCATCGCCGTTATTGCAGTTAGGCAGGGTAACCCGAAAGGCATACGCGATTGGCCGGACTTAACCCGGCCCGGATTGAACGTTCTCACACCGGATCCCAAAACCTCTGGTGGCGCGCAATGGAATATCAACGCCATCTATGGAGCAGCTCTACGTGGGTACGCTGGCGTCCCGAAAGACGATCCCGCGGCGGCGAAGCAGTTTCTCAGAGATGTCTTTCGTAATGTGTCGATCCTCGACAAGGGCGCTCGCGAATCGATCACTAATTACGAGAAGGGAGTTGGGGATGTAGCAATCACTTACGAGAACGAGGTGGTGGTCGGCCGTCAAGCCGGGCAGACTTATGACTACGTCATTCCTCGCTCTACGATTTTGATCGAAAATCCGGTAGCGCTCATTGATAAGTACGCGGACAAACATGGTGCACGCCAGGTGGCAGAAGCTTTTGTCAATTTTCTTTGGGAGAAGGAGTCACAACGGGCCTACGCGAAGTACGGCTTGAGGCCGGTCGACGCGGAGGTTGCCGCTGAAGTCCAGGGGCAGTATCCGAAGGTTGAGGATCTCTGGAAGATAGATTTTCTTGGGGGTTGGGCCAGGGTTTCAAAGGAAATTTACGGTCCAGACGGGGTTTACACCAAAATCTTTGAAGAGCTGCACGGTGTGAAATGAGGCTTCAAGCGTCAAGCATCGGAGAGTCCAGACCTTTCTCATGGAGGCGAGTTCGTTTTCCGTGGGGGCGATGGGGGTTGCGCTGGGTGGCCATCGGATACCTGGGGGTGGCGATCCTCTTGCCGCTCTCGGCCATCCTGAAGAGCGGGTTATCGGACGGGCTCTCCACATTCTGGAGAGATGTCACAAACCCGATGGCTTTCGCCGCACTCAAGCTCACCATTCTGGTGGCCGTGATTACTACGGTGATTAACCTCGTCTTGGGTACACTCACTGCATATGTGCTGGAGCGTTACGAATTTCCCGGGCGTCGCCTGCTCAACTCCATTATCGACCTGCCGTTCGCGATCCCGACGCTGGTTACCGGGGTGATGCTGGTCCTGCTCTACGGCCCCCAGAGCACGCTGGGTGCCTGGTTGTCCTCGAAGGGCATTCAAGTGATCTTCAATACGCCTGGCATCGTCGTGGCCTTACTCCTCGTAACCTATCCCTTCGTCATACGCGCTGTGCAGCCGGTACTCCGCGAGCTGGATCGGTCACAGGAGGAGGCTGCCTACACGATAGGAGCCTCGAAATGGACGATTTTTCGAACCATCATTATGCCGGCGATCTCCCCGGCAATAATCACAGGCGCACTGTTATCTTTTGCTCGCGCTCTTGGCGAATTCGGCTCCATCGTGGTGGTGGCGGGAAACATTCCCGGACGCACACTGACCGCACCAGTCTACGTTTATGGACAGCTTGAGTCGTACAACCAACGCGGCGCGAGTGCGGTGTCGGTTGTGCTGCTTGCCCTCTCATTTACGCTAATGCTCTTAGTTGACTGGATGCAGAAACGCTGGGACATTCAAGCGGAGACAGTTGGGGCGGCGCGTACAAGAACGAAGCGACCTAATTTGGTCGAGTGGACCTTGATCGGTGTCGCCTTGTTCTATGCAACCGTGCTCCTCGCCGGGCCCCTCGTTGCCATGACATGGGGGGCGTTCTCCGAAGGGCTGGGCGCCTTTTGGGCACAGATCACGTCTGCCAACGCGCTGAACGCTTTCAAACTTACGCTTCTCCTCGGCGCCGGAGCGACCTTGATAAATACTCTCCTGGGCGTGTGCATTGCCTGGGTGCTGGTGCGGGACGATTTTAAAGGCAAAAGATTTATCAACGGAATGGTCGACTTGCCATTCGCCGTTTCGCCGGTCATCGCCGGACTGATGGTGATTCTCCTTTTTGGTAGAGGCGGGTGGCTTACTCCGGTCACTGACGCACTTGGCGTGAAAATAGTCTTTGCCTGGCCTGGAATGTTGTTGGCAACCGTCTTTATCTCGCTGCCGTTCATCATCCGGGAAGTAATGCCGGTCCTGGCCCAGGTCGGCGTTGAGCAGGAGCAGGCTGCTTACACGATGGGCGCCACAGGCCTGCAAGCTTTCCGGCATATCACGCTGCCCTCCATCAAGTGGGGCCTCCTCTACGGCATTTCCCTAACATTAGCTCGCTCAATCGGAGAATTCGGCACAGTGCTGGTCGTCAGCGGCGGCGTGAGCGGCCTGACTGAGACTTCCACGCTATTCATCTTTCGCTCGCTCGATGATCGCAATTATACAGCCGCTTATGCGACGTCGCTGTTACTGGCTTGCATCACCTTCATTATTTTCATCATGATGGAGTTCTTTAGAAGGGAAGTCATGACACATGACGGTACGGCGGAACCTGCTTAGAAGTGTTGGTAAAAAAAATGTCCGACAGGTTATAGTTTTCGATTGTTCAGCAAGTCGGGCAACGACCTGACTCCATGCAAAATATAGGGACAGCGACAAATTGAAGTTTATTGGACAAGGCCTTGGCCGGACGTTTATTGAGGCGTATTGTGAAAGCGCAACCAGCTAGAATCGAAAATGGAGCCGTGAGCGCCGAATTAAGGGAAAACGGGCCCCAGGTCGCGGCGAGTGTCCTTGGCATTAGCAAGCGCTTCGGTAAAACGAGTGTGCTTGAGAATATCTCGTTTGAAGTTGCCGAAGGCGAGGCGCTCGTGTTGCTGGGCGCTTCGGGCAGCGGAAAAACGACGATTCTGCGCATCATAGCTGGCTTAGAGCAGCCGTACACCGGGAAAGTTATTCTGCATGGCAAAGACGTCACCGAACTTCCGGCTCGCAAGCGCGGTGTGGGAGTAATCTTTCAGTCGTATGCGTTGTTCCCCAAGATGACCGTAGAGAAGAACATTGGTTACGGTCTGAGGATCAGAGGGAGGAAGCGAAAAGAAATCAGGAACATCGTCGATGAGTTGATCTCGCTGGTTCAGCTTGAAGAACATCGGAAGAAATATCCTGCACAGCTCTCGGGAGGCCAACAGCAGCGCGTGGCCATCGCGCGCGCTCTTGCTTACAAGCCTGAAGTCCTGCTCTTTGACGAGCCCTTCGGTGCGCTCGACGCGCAGATCCGAGCACGCCTACGACGCGAGATTCGGAGCCTGCTAAAGAAGGTTAACGTGCCGGCAGTATTCATTACGCATGATCAGGAGGAGGCTCTTGACCTGGGCGATCGCATCGCCGTGATCAACGTGGGCCACATAGAACAGATTGGCACACCTTATGAGGTCTATAACAATCCGGCCAGCGAGTATGTCGCGACTTTCCTGGGCGCGGCAAATATTCTCGAAGGAATATTTCGCGGAGATCACGTCGAGATGGGTTCCACGGGACTCCCTGCGCTTCTGGATTCCCAGAGATTCAAAGATGGCCAGGCAGTAAAACTGATCTTTCGGCCCGAGGACGTTTCATTGAGCAAAACCCAGTCATTTCCTGCGGGTCAGGCGTGCCTTTCCAGCGGCATAGTCGAAGAAACGAGTTTTGTCGGAGCTTATGAGCGCTTGCGTATTGGGCTTGAACCCACTGGAGGTACGGCGTGTGAAACGGGCGAGACTCCCTACTATCTAACCACCGAAACTCCGGAAAGCCAGACGGCGAAGCCGATTATTGCGACCAGACCCAAACCGGAAGCAATGGCAGTCAAACTTAAGAAAGGGGATCGAGTATTTGTTGGCCTCAACTATTTCACGATCCTTCCCAAAGACCCACGCACAAAAGCCGGCATGTAGTCCAGCAGATGAAAATAGGATCCCGGCGACATTCACGCCATCGGCACAACGTGGCGAATCAAGCCATAGAAGATTCGGCTGTCTCGAGCGCGGCAACAGCCATACTATGAAACTGCCGGCGCACGCTATTGATATTGGTAAACGGAAGCGCGCGGGCGTGAGTGCGATTGGTTAACAGGATAAAAACGCGCTCGTGCTGTGGATCGTTCCAGCAGCTTGTGCCGGTAAACCCACTATGGCCAAAACTATCACGCGGAAGATCCGGACCGGCGGCTGAGTCTTTTGTTTCAGCCAACTGCCAGCCGAAAGATCGAGCTTCTTCTAACCCTGCTGTCAGGTTCTCACGAAACAACTGGCACGTGGCAGGCTGAAGCAATTTCGTTTCACCAGCCACAAACTGATTTGCGAGTGCGAGTGTTTCTTGTGCGGTTGAGAAAAGTCCCGCATGACCCGCAGCGCCTCCGAGGAAATACGCGTTTCCATCATGCACCTGGCCCCAGATTATTTCCTGACGCCAATTCTTGTAATTGCCTCCGTCACTATCGCGACTCATCTCTCGTTCGTAGGCATTGCCGGTCTCGCAAGCGGCGATTCCGGTTTGCATGGCAATCTCAGGATTGAAGAAGGTACGTTTCAAGTCCAGGGGCTGGAAGATTTCGCCGCGCGCCAGTTCAATCAAACGCTGCCCTGTTAGTTTTTCCAGGAGCAAGCCGAGAACGATGAATCCCAAATCGCTATAAACTACGCGCGCTCCGGGCTGGTACTCCAGGTTCAGATTCGCAATCGCCGAAAGAGTCCCGTCCGGTCCGCCTGTGGCAAGCAGGTAGAGCGGGCGCCAGGCGGGCAGGCCTGAAGTGTGGGTAAGTAGCTGGCGGATGGTGATAGCTTTCTTATCCGAACGATCAAACTCCGGCAGGAATTGCGCAACTGAACTCTCGAGCGCGAGCTCGCCTGCTTCAAAGCGGCGCGCACAGAGCAGACCTGTCACCAACGGCTTTGTGAGCGAGGCAAGATCGTAGATCGTGTCGAGCGTGGCAGCGATCCGTTGAGGCTCGATTACCGAATTGCCAAGCGCATCAACAAAAACGGGAGACCCGTGCTCGGCGACCAGGTAAACTGCGGAAGGGAAGTCACCGGCCGCGATGCGCTCGGTTAAAAAGTTTGAGATGGAATTGGCTGGTGTAGACATACTCCAGAAGGTCGGCGATCGAACCCCGCTCCTGGCTACGGAAGTCTCTGGCCAACAGATCCAACTTGAACCTTCGTCGAGTGATTTTCAATTCGTTCCAACGCTCGCAACGCCAGGGCAAGCGCGTTTCTTCCTTCCATTCCCGACACTGGCGCGGGCAGTCCATCGCGCGCTGCTTCGACAAACGCGAGAATCTCCGCGCGCAAGGGTTCCACGTCCAGGACATCCAGATTTTTCACGTGCACACCAGGCCAGGCCCCATCCGCGCCTGGCGGTGCCAAGCTGCTAATTGACGCTCGTTTAGTCGCGTAATCGACAGCCACATAATCATGCGGCTGAAAGAAGCGCATCTTTCTAA
>Ga0137407_10002694_pt1 | contig 11683 bp, 8 predicted proteins | sample CZOMad2_2_16fung_FD_108410 | JGI IMG/M metagenome (GOLD analysis project Ga0137407, IMG submission 108410) | Vadose zone soil fungal communities from Angelo Coast Range Reserve, California, USA - CZOMad2_2_16fungal (Illumina Assembly) | ecosystem: Environmental > Terrestrial > Soil > Vadose zone...
CCGGCCGTCCACTTTTTTTTCAGAAACATGACCGTGCCCACGCCTGCCGAACCGCCTACCAACGCCACCTTCCAGTTCTCCATTCCGCCCTCCGCAGGATAAGGATCGATGCCCCGCTTAGCCCTCGATTACTTTATACTCCCGAAGCTACCATGGAGGATATCGGATGCTGAAAGGCCGTCCTGGAGTGTGGATTGCTGCACTAGTTTTTTTTTGGCTTGTGACCATGGCCAAGGCCCAGTCTGGCCCTCGAGCCCGGGACCTGGGCGTTCCCTTTGACGGCACCCCCGGGCCCTTAAATGCCATCACCGACGTCAAGGGAGTGGAAGTCGGACAGACCACGCTGATTTCCGGGAGCGGACCTCTGAAGGTGGGCATGGGGCCAGTGCGCACCGGAGTGACCGCCATTCTGCCTCGTGGCAAGAACTCCCAGGATTTAGCCTTCGCGGGCTGGTTCACTCTCAACGGTAACGGAGAAATGACCGGCACGACCTGGCTGGAAGACTCCGGCTTCCTGGACGGTCCGGTGATGATCACCAACACCCACAGCGTGGGCGTGGTGCGTGACGCGGTGATTGGGTGGCGGGTAAAGCATGCGCCACCGGATGAAGAAGGCTACTCTTGGTCCCTGCCAGTGGTCGCCGAGACCTGGGACGGTGAGTTGAACGACGTCAATGGATTTCATGTTAAGCCCGAGCATGTGTTCCATGCGCTGGACACTGCTCAAACAGGCCCGGTCGAGGAGGGCAATGTGGGTGGCGGGACCGGAATGATCTGCAATGAGTTCAAGGGTGGAATCGGAACCTCCTCTCGCGTGCTGGATGCGAAATTTGGCGGCTACACGGTAGGGGTCCTGGTGCAATGTAACTATGGGCGTCGAAGTCAGTTGCGCATCGCTGGAGTGCCGGTGGGTCGGGAAATTCCCGAGCACGCGGTTCGCGATGAAGACATCGGATCCATCATCGTGGTGGTGGCCACGGACGCGCCCTTGATTCCGACCCAATTGAAGCGTGTCGCCCGCCGGGTAGCACTGGGTTTGGGCAGGGACGGCAGCTTTTCGGGTGACGGTTCAGGAGATATTTTCATTGCCTTCTCAACCGCAAACCCCGGCGCCGCGGGAGCGAAGGGCCTGCACCAGCTCGCCATGCTTCCCAACCAGCGCCTGAATCCCATTTTTCTAGCCACCGTGCAGGCCACCGAAGAAGCGGTGGTCAATGCCATGGTCGCGGCGAAGACGATGAAGGGGATTAACGACTTCGAGGTCATTGGACTGCCCCATGATCGCCTGCGCGAGGTATTGAAGAAGTACAACCGGCTGGAGAAGTAGCGATTCGTGTGGGGCGCACAGTCCGGTCCGCCGCGTTTGACCGGAACTGTTCGGCAAGAGTAATTCGCTCCCTAGGTAATTACAGAGAAACCGACGATCCCCAAACCCAAGAATCGAAGTCCAGAGCGGCGGACAACAGTGTCCGCCCCCACGGTCTTAATAAATCGTGTATCCCGGTGCCGGGGTGCGCAGATCCGGCTTCGATGCCATCAGCAGCAACGCGCCTATGTGCTTAAACGCCCGCAAGTCGTCCAAGCTGTGGAAGGACTTCGTCTGGTAGTCATCGGGGGTGGGGGTATCATCCGGAAGGCGCCGGGATTCCACATTCTCGAAGGCGTGCTTTCTCAACAGCTCGACATATTCCGCCTCGGAACGCACGTGGACCGGAACTTTCAGCTTGTCCACCCATTGCAGGGAGTAAGGATTGTCTTTGTATAGATTGATCAGGATAAACAGGCGGCCGTGCGGCGCCATGACACGAAAAAGTTCCGCCAGCGAACGGTCCTGGTCCGGGTAGTAGTAAAACGACTCCACCGACAATACCTTGTCGAAAAAATTTTCTTCCCAGGGAATCTGCTGCGCCGATCCCCAAACGTACAAAATATTCTCGAAATCTCTTGAAGCCGCGCGAGCCTGCCGAATCATTTCGTCGGAGACGTCGAGACCGACCACCTGGCCGAAACCTTCAGGCTCGTCTCCCACCAGACGGGAGAGCAGCCGCGTAGCCCAGCCGGAGCCGCATCCAAGATCGAGCACGCGCTCGCCGGGGCGGAGGTTCATCAGCCGCAGGGTCTTCTCGGTGATATCGAGATGATGGTTCTCCATCTTCTCGGCTTCGCCGGCCTGGGCCCAGCGGTTGAACTCATGCTGCAGCTTTTCGTCAGGCGTAGGGGAGTTTTCGCGCATGTTCATATCTTAACGCCGCAGATGCACACCTAGGAGCGTAGGTCCCTTCGACTTGGCTCTCAGGGCTGACTCTCATCCGCGCGACAGAGTTGACGACCCAGGCGTGGAAAACCTGGCGAAGCTTCGCTCGCCTGCCCGGAAGGGGCGTCCCGGTTCGTTTCCTCTGGTAAGGACGGCGGTGCTGTCTCTATGCTACATTTGCCATCTTCATGGCGCCAAACCCGCAAAAGGAGCCTGACCCGGAGCCACTGTACTGTCCCCGATGCGGCCAGGAAGTTACCGATCCGCTCACTTGCGGCGACTGCTCGGCCGTCATTTGCCGACGCTGCGGGACTCCGCTCGAATCGCCCGACGAACTCGGAATGGGTTAACTACGAATGAGCCTGCCTTCGGTTTCTCCGTCTCCGACTGCGAAAAACGACGCGCAGCCCAGCCTGGTTCGTGGACTTTCGCTGCTCGACTCCGTATTGCTGCTGGCGGGCGGCATTATTGGGTCTTCGATTTTCCTGACAGCAAAAGATATTGCCGGCCCGCTGCCCCATCCGCTGTTGTTCCTGCTGGTCTGGGCGTTGGGCGGCGTGATCTCCCTGTGTGCTTGCGTCGCCTTTGCTGAACTGGGTTCGATGTTTCCCGACTCCGGCGGACAGTACGTTTACCTGCGCGAAGCCTATGGCGATTTGCCAGCGTTCCTCTATGGCTGGATGTTGTTCAGCGTTGCCAATGGCGGCACCATTGCTGCTCTCTCGGTGGCTTCCGCGGCGTATTTGGGCAGAATAGTTCCCCTCATTGCCCAGGAGCACGTGGTCTTCTCCGCGGCAGGAATCGTTCTTACCCGCGCTCATGTAGTCGCCTTGATCTCCATCATCGGAGTGACCTGGATCAACGTAGTCGGACTGCGATGGGGCACCATACTGCAAAACCTGGCCACCTGGGCGAAGTTCGCTGCTATGGCGGCGTTTGTGATTTTTGGATTCGCCATCGGCAAAGGCGACTGGCATCATTTTGCGGCGGCTCCGGGGGAAAGCCTGGGCCTGGGATTGAGTCCGGGACAGTTAATCTCGGCGTTCGGGGTCGCCTTGATCGCCGTGTTTTGGGCCTATGACGGTTGGGTCTACATCACATGGGTTTCGGGCGAGGTCAAAGAACCACGGCGCAATGTGCCGCTGGCTATGGTTTTGGGCGTGATCGTGGTCGGCGTCATTTACATGGCCATGAACATGACTTATGTCTACGCCCTGCCGCTCAGCGAAGTGGCAAAGCATGAGACTATCGCGCACGCCGCGGCCACGGCACTGTTTTCTCCGGCGGCGGCGCTGTGGCTTTCTGCGCTGATTGCGGTCTCCTGTTTCGGCGCGATGGCCAGCTGCACCCTGAGTGGGGCGCGCGTGTATTTCGCCATGGCGCGCGATGGAGCCTTCTTTCAGAAGATGGCACAGGTGCATCCCCAGTGGCGCACGCCCGCATTCAGTTTGATCGGGCAAGGCATCTGGGGCGCGATTCTGACCGTGAGCGGCCGCTACGACCAGCTCTATACATATGTAATGTTTGGCATGGTGCTGTCTTACACCATGACTGTGATCGGCCTGTTTATTTTGCGCTGGAAGCGGCCGGATATTCCGCGTCCGTATCGCTGCACCGGGTATCCCTGGCTGCCGGCGATTTACGTCTTGATCGGCGGCGCTTGGACGCTGAATACCATCGTCACCCGGCCCATGGAGTCTCTGGCGGGAACGGTGATTGTGCTGATTGGTGTGCCGGGATATTTGTACTGGAAGCGGACGAGCCGGAGAGCAACCACCTAGGCAGGGTCCTCCGTGCCCTCTGTGTTCTCGTGGTTAGGACCGGGGATTTTGCGTTTGCGACGGAGGACACAGAGGGCACGGAGAATGTCCCAGCCAAAACCCGCGTCTGGCCAGTCCGAAATCAGATCGCTCTCTTCCAGCCTTCCCACCAGCAGCCTGCCCACAAGCGAGGCTGAGAGCCTCAACCAGCCCAAGCGCGTGATGGGCTTCGGTGACCTGTTCCTGTTCTACGTGGTGACGGGCATTAGCCTGCGCTGGATTGCGACGGCGGCCGCCGCCGGGCCCAGTTCGATCGTGATCTGGATCGGGACGTGGCTGGTGTTCTACCTCCCGCTGGCGCTTTCCGTCCTAGAAATGTCGTCACGCTATCCCGACGAGGGCGGGCTTTACGTCTGGAGCAAGAAGGCGTTCGGTGATTTCTCCGGATTCATGTCGGCTTGGGCTTACTGGACCAGCAATCTGCCTTATTTTCCCGCGGTGCTTTATTTCGCCGCCAGCAATGTCATTTACATACGGCAGAGCGTCTGGGGACATCTTTCGAACGATGCAACTTTCTACATTATTTTCTCACTGCTCACCCTGACCCTCGCGACCGTGGTGAACGTCGTTGGTTTGAATGTCGGCAAGTGGCTGCACAACCTGGGCGCGGTCGCCATGTGGATTCCGGCCGTGATCGTGATCGTAATGGGCGGAATCGCCTTGCACCGCTTTGGCTCGGCGAACGCTTTTACCCTGCACAGCATGACGCCTAGCATGCACTTCAAGGACATTATCTTCTGGTCGTTGCTGGTGTTCGCCTTCGGGGGATGCGAAACCGGCTCGTTCCTGGGCGGAGAGATTAAGAATCCGCGGCGCACGATTCCCTGGGCGGTGTTCTTCGCGGGCGTGACCGTGATCTTCTGCTACATCATTGGAACTGTGGGCGTGCTGGTGGCGCTGCCATCGACCGAGGTCAGCAACTTGCAAGGCTTGGTGCAGGCGATCGCGAAGACGGTGGATCGAGTGGGGTATTTCTGGACTCTGCCGGTGGCGGCGTTCCTGATTGCATTGAGCAACGTGGGCGCGGCCGGAGGGTATCTGGCTGCGGTGGCGCGACTGCCCTTTGTGGCCGGCATCGACCGTTTTCTGCCGCCAGCGTTTGGCGCGCTGCATCCGCGCTGGAAAACGCCATGGGTCGCTCTGCTCGCGCAATATGTTCTGGGTGTGCTGTTCATTTTTCTGGGGCAGGCGGGAACCAGCGTCAAAGGCGCATACGACGTGCTCGCCAGCATGACCGTGATCACCTACTTTATTCCCTACCTGTACGTATTTGCCGCGATGATCAGATTGCAGCGCGAGCCCGCAGGACCGGAGGTAATCCGGGTTCCGGGGGGGAAACCGGTTGCGGTTCTGATCTCCGTGATTGGATTGCTCACGACGACAGCGACAATACTGCTGTCGGTCGTGCCGCCAGCGGATGATCCTAACCAGCCGCTGGCGGTGTTCAAGATTGTGGGCGGCACGGCCGTGTTAATGGCGGCGGGCGGGTGGATTTACTGGGCAGGAAAGAAGAAGGCAACCAGCCGAAACACGTAGGGACGGGCGCCGCCCCTACGCGGTCCGTGCTAAACCGGTAGCGCTGTCTTTCTCTCCGGGTTGAAGAACGGCATCTTCACGATCTTGGCCGTCACTCTTTGCCGGATGGCTTCGATGGTGATTTCCATCTGCAGCTTGGCGCCGAGTTTTGAATGCTGAGTTTCTACGCTGGCCAGCGCAATCATCTTTTTCAGCACCGGCGACCACGTGGTGGTCGTCGCCTTGCCTACCTGCTTGTCACCCAAGTAGACGGGAACAGGCACGCGGGAGGCCTGGCTGGGTGCGGCGGGCGTGAGGCCGAATTTTTCGTACCGTTCCTCGACTTCGGGCCAATCGATCTCGAGTCCTACCAACTGGCGTGGCACGCCGTGCTTCTGCTGCTCGGCCAAAGCGGCTTTGCCGATGAAATTTTCCTTCGTGAGGTGGACCATCTTGGCGAAGCCCAACTCGTAGGGTGAATATTTCTGCGACGCAATCAGCGCCTTCTTGCTGCTGGTGTAGTCCACTTCGATAAGCAGCAGGCCGGCTTCGACCCGGGCCACATCCAGCGCCAGCATCCCAGCGGCGTGGATATCGAACTGCTTCCCCTTTTCCATAACCGCGTCCCAGACTTTCACCGCGTCGTTCCACGGAACCCATATCTCGTAACCGAGATCGCCGGTGTATCCGGTGCGGGAGATGTCTACGAAAACGTTGCCGATCTTGCCGCGAGTCATGCGGAAATATTTGAGATTGGCGATATCGGCTGCTTCCACAACCGACTTGAGCAGCTTGCCTGAGGTTGGCCCTTGCAGCGCGAGGGCGGCGAGTTGCTCCGAAATGTCCTCGACCTGGACGTCCATGTTCAAGCCGTTCTGGCGGAACCAGCGCAGGCTGGGATCGGCTGCGGTCCAGCGGTACTTATTGTCTTCCAGGCGCGTGATGGTGCCGTCGTCGATGACCTTGCCCTGCTCATCGCACCAGCAGCAGTAAATCACCTGGCCCACCCTCACTTTGGTGATGTCGCGGGTGATCACGCGGTTTACCAGTCTGGTGGCGTCCTTGCCCGTGATCAGATCCTTGTAGAGCGGCGAGATGTCGATGAGCGCGGCCGCGTTGCGGATGGCGTTGTACTCGTGCTCATGGTGCACTTCGTACACGCTGACGGCGTAATATCCCGACCACTCGCGGTAATTCAGGCTCTGGCAGAGAGGAAAAGTTCTCTCGTGAAATGCGGTTCCAACTGGCAAGATGGCTCCCTTGAGGTCCGGATTGCTGGTTGAGGTGCCTGGACTACAAGGAATCTTAGGGACGGCGCTCGATGAAGTCAACGCGAGAACGATACAATACCCAACCCCTGAAAAACATGAATCAAAATGCATCCAAACCCACTGATCTGGATAGCGGTCGCTGTTCTCGTTGGTTACGCGATCTGGGGTCGTAAGGGAAACGGAGCGATCGCTCGCGAAATTCGAATGATGAGGGCGATCAAAGGCGTCGCGGCCGCGTATCGCGCTGGGGACTACGCCTTAGCTCTGCAGAAAACCGAGCGACTTGCGCTAAAGATGCTGGAAAAGAATCAGGATCACTTTCGTCAAGCCTCCGAGATCGATCCACAAGGGATTTTCGGACGGCTCGCCCGCGCGATGTTTTGCTAGTCGAGTGCCGCGATAACCCAGGCATCGGTCCTCGACTCACTATTCCTGGCGACAGGGTGTCTTATCTCGGATAGAATGGGGGCCGATCTTCCTTGCCATGCGCCGCCTTATACAGTGGAGCGTTCTACCCAGCGGGCTCTGATCCCAGCAGATGCCAAGACGGTGCTGTCGCGATTGTCCCTTGTTTTTTCCCGGAAGCTGAAGGCTAGGAGCTAAGAGCTAGTGGCTGATTCAGACAAGTACGACGCAATCATCATTGGCGGGGGGCATAACGGCCTTACCACCGCCGCCTATTTGGCGCGCGCCGGCAAGAAAGTTCTGGTGCTCGAGCGCCGTCATGTGCTGGGCGGCGCCGCGGTCACCGAAGAAGTGTTTCCTGGCTTCAAGTTCTCGGTGTGCTCCTACGTAGTTTCGCTTTTGCGGCCGGAGATCATTCGCGATCTCGACCTGCCCCGCCATGGTTTGGAAATCCTGCCGCTCGACGGCACTTTCACTCCCATGCCCAGCGGCGACTATTTGTGGCGCGTCAATGATCACGGCAAGACGCACCGCGAAATTGCGCGGCATTCGAAACTCGATGCAGAAGCATACGACGAGTTTGGCAAGGCGATGCAGGCCATGTGCCGGTTTGTGAAGCCGATCCTGAGCATGGTGCCGCCTGATCCGGCGACTCTCAATCCAAAAGAACTGATGAAGTTGCTGTTCATCGGCCGCCGCTTTCAGGGCATGACCAGCGAGGATAAATATAACCAGGTGCAGTTGATGACCATGAGCGCCATCGACTTCCTGGATCAGTGGTTTGAGACTGATGTGCTTAAGGCGACGATGTCCGCCTCCGGCATTATTGGAACTTTCCTGGGCGTGCGTTCGCCGGGAACTGCTTACGTGTTGCTGCACCACTACATGGGAGAGATTGACGGCGCGTTCCGTTCCTGGGGATTTGCCCGCGGCGGCACCGGCGCCATCTCCCATGCGATAGCCGATGCTGCGGGCGAAGCGGGCGCTGAAATCCGCACTCAGGCGCCGATTGCGAAGATCATGGTTAAGAACGGCAAAGCCACGGGCGTTGTCCTCGCCAACGGCGACGAGATTTATGCCAACATCATCTCGTCGAGCGTCGATCCCCGGCTCACCTTTACGAAATTTATCCAGGAAGGCACCCTACCCAGCGAATTCTTGGAAGCAGTGAATCGCTACAAGTTCCGTGGCTCGTCGGGCAAAGTTAACCTTGCTCTGGATGCGCTCCCCAGCTTCAAGTGCATGCCGGGGCCGGGCCCTCATCTGCGCGGTGCGATCTCGATTTCTCCCAGCGTGGAATACATGGAGAGAGCTTACGACGACGCCAAGTATGGCAACTTCTCGCCCCGTCCCTACATTGACATGGTGATTCCCACGCTGACCGATCCTTCGATCGCGCCGCCGGGAAAACACATCATGTCGTGCTTTGTGCAGTACGCTCCTTACAAGCTGCGTCCCGGCCTGAACTGGGATGACCAAAAAGAGGCCTTCGGCGACAACGTGATCAATACCATTGCCGAGTACGCGCCCAATATCAAGGACATCATCCTGCACCGGCAGGTGGTCACGCCGCTTGATCTGGAACGCGATTTTGGCTTGAGCGAAGGCAATATCTTCCAAGGCGAGCTTTCGCTCGAGCAACTCTTCTTCCTGCGACCAGTACCGGGCTGGGCGCAATTCCGCACGCCCATCAAGAACCTTTATATGTGCGGATCCGCGACCCATCCGGGCGGAGGCATTATGGGCGGGCCGGGCAGGCTGGCGGCACTGGAAATCCTCAAGGACTTCAAGGGAGCGGCCTAAGCCCATGCCCGAAAAGACCAGCATGGCTGCGAACCGCGACGTCGTCATCATTGGCGGAGGGCATAACGGGCTGGTCACCGCCTTCTACCTGGCCAAGGCAGGGTACAAGACCCTGGTGCTGGAGCGTCGAGCGCAAGCGGGCGGCGCGGCTATCACGGACGAATTCCATCCCGGCTTCCGCTGTTCGACACTCGCGCACTCGGCGGGGCCACTGCGTCCAGACGTTGTCCGCGACATGCAACTGCAAAAGCACGGGTTGAGGATGATCACGCCCGAGGTTGAGATGACTTCCCTGTCCCCCGACGGCCGGGCCCTCATTTTCTACAAGGACGCGGAGAAATGTGCGCAGGAAATCGCCGAGTTCTCGCAGCAAGACGCGGCGAAGTATCCCCCGTTCCAGGCATCGCTGGGCCGGATGGGCAAAGTGATTGGCAAGGCGCTGGCTCTGGCCCCACCAAACATTGACAACCCGAGTTCGGGCGATCTGTGGGGCATGCTCAACACCGGCCGCGCTGTGCGCAAACTCGGTCGCAGAGATATGTACCGGCTGCTGCGCTGGGGGCCGATGGCGGTTGCCGATCTGGTGGCGGAGTATTTCGAGACTGAACTGCTGCGGGCCACGATTGCAGCCCGCGGCATCTTTGGGACATTTCTCGGACCGTGGTCAGCGGGAAGCAGTCTGGTGCTTCTCATCCGCGCTGCCGCGGACGAGCATCCCGCCGGAACTGCGGGCTTCGCCGTTGGCGGCATGGGCGCCGTCACCCAGGCCATGGCCGCAGCCGCGCAGCAAGCTGGAGCCGAAATCCGAAGTGGCGCAGAAGTGATTGAGGTTCGCATCAAGGACGGCGTGGCCAGCGGGGTCGTGCTCTCGACCGGAGAGGAAATCAACGCCAGAGCCGTTGTCTCGAACGCAGATCCCAAGCGCACGCTGCTGAAGCTGGTTGATCCGGCACAGCTGTCGCCGGATTTCATAATGAAGCTGCAGCACTATCGCATGCCCGGAACCGTGGCCAAGGTGAACCTTGCCCTTTCCGGGCTGCCTAGATTCACCGCGCTCGAAGGCGAAGGCCATGATCGTGCACTGAGCGGCCGGGTTCATATTGGCCCGGAGATTGATTATCTCGAGCGCGCCTTCGACGAGTCCAAATACGGCAATTTCTCCAAACAGCCTTATCTGGAAGTTGCGATTCCGTCGCTTACCGATCCCTCGCTCGCGCCGGAGGGCAAGCATGTGATGTCGATCTACATGCAATACGCTCCTTATAAGCTAAAAGGCAGCGACTGGGAAAAGCAGCGCGTCCCGCTCGGCGACACCGTGGTCAAGACGCTGGCCCAATATGCGCCCAATCTACCGGAGCTGATTCTGACTCCCCAGATCATCACGCCGCAGGATCTGGAAGAAACCTACGGGCTTACCGGGGGGCACATTTTTCACGGGGAGCTGGCGCTGGATCAGTTCTTTACCATGCGTCCGTTGCTGGATTGGGCGCGTTACCGGACCCCGATACGGAATCTGTATCTGTGCGGCTCGGGAACGCACCCGGGGGCGGGTCTGACCGGCGGCTCGGGGACCAACGCGGCCCGCGAAATCATGAAAGATTTGAAGAAGTAGTGGCAGAAAATCGCTGACTTCAGATTGATGATTTTGGATCGAAATCTGAAATCTGAAATCAACCAGCGGAAATTCACTGCCTGGGTCCGACCCGTCCTCGCTGGTGACTTTAGTGCCACCCCTTTGGGAAAACGATTGTGTGGGCAGCCTGGGATAAGATTTACTAATTCAAACCTGTGTTCACAGCATTCCGCGGGTTGGAGCAGCGGGAGTGACAACGTAAGTGGCAGAAGATCCAAAGTGGGAGCTGGCTATCCTGGCGACTGTGCAGGGCTTCTATGAGAAGCTCCTGCAGGAGTGCGTCGGCGGCGAAGTCCCGGTTCCGGCGGGCTTAGAGGCAATTTCCCTGCAGCAGGGCGAGGGCGAAGTGCATGCGACGCTAAACAAGATGCGTCGTTGGCTGCGTCTGCTCGATCAGGCCATCACTCCGGCTATGCTGCGGCGGGCGTTTACGAGCGAGACTGATCCCGAAATCGCGGAAGCGGTGCTGCGCTATTTCGCCCGCCAGAAAGATACCAGCGATGTAAATCGCGACAAGACCGACCTGGTCGCCACCTTTCTCTACCGTCACCCGCGTGTACCGGGACAGTGGGAGCGCCGCGGTTATGGGCTCGACGGCTCGCTTCCGCTTTCGCCCTTCGAGATTGCCCTGATCGAAATTCTCGCCGACAGCGACGTGCCCTCACTGCCCGAGGAACACGTGCAAGAGTTGCGGCGCTTCGATCCCCTGCGCCAAGAAGCACAAAATTACAAGGACCTGAACGCGCTGCTGGACTCGGAAATCATCACCCGGGTCCGTGACCTCAAACAGTCTCTGGATTCGTCTTTTTATCATCCCGGAGTTCTGGCCACGATCGCTCCCTACAATGCCGCTTTCGGCAAGCGTTTCGACGAATTGTTTCATACCGCAGCAGCCGAAATAAAAGAATTCGCGTCCGCCTTGCAGGAACAGGGCGGCAGTATTCTGGGCAATGTAGAGGGCATTGACGTCACGGTTGAGCAC
>Ga0137407_10002695_pt1 | contig 11682 bp, 4 predicted proteins | sample CZOMad2_2_16fung_FD_108410 | JGI IMG/M metagenome (GOLD analysis project Ga0137407, IMG submission 108410) | Vadose zone soil fungal communities from Angelo Coast Range Reserve, California, USA - CZOMad2_2_16fungal (Illumina Assembly) | ecosystem: Environmental > Terrestrial > Soil > Vadose zone...
AACACTTGGTGCTGTTTGGGGTACTTCTCTACTCATCAGACTCGCGCCGGAGAATCTGCCTCGTTTGGAGCAGATCCGGATTGATACATTTGTATTGGGTTGGACGGCCGTCGTTTCGCTAGTCACCGGTCTGATTTTTGGGCTGGCGCCCGCCTGGCAAAGTTCGCGGCTAAATCTGAATGAGGCGCTACGAGACGGCGGGCGCAACACGACGGAAAGCGTCGGCAAACGACGGTGGCGTAACTTGTTCGTGATCACCGAGCTTGCCCTGGCGATGATGCTGCTGACGGGGGCCGGACTGCTGATTAAAAGTCTGTGGCGGCTGCAACAGGTCGACCTTGGTATAAATTCGGAGCGCGTGCTGACGATGCAGGTTGCGTTGCGCGGCCAGCGTTATCAAAAGCCCGAGCAAGCGCGTGACTTCAACACTCGCCTGGTTGAACAGACAAGATCCTTGCCGGGAGTGAGCGCGGCAGCGGTGAGCAATAGTCTGCCGCCAGACGATACCGATTTTTCGAGCGACTTCACGATTGAGGGCCGCCCCGCTACCTCCAATAAAGATCCGCAAATCGCGTACTTCAATAAAGTAAGCTCTGAGTATTTCCGGGCGCTTGGTATTCCGCTGCGCAAGGGGCGTTCGTTCACTGGTGCCGACTCCGCCGACGCTCCACAAGTCGCGCTCATCAACGAAACATTTCAAAGGCGATTTTTCTCTGGTGAAGATCCGATCGGCAAACGCCTGAATCTTGGTAACGAGAAGGAACCGGATTGGAACCAGATCGTCGGCGTGGTGGGCGACGTTAAGTACAACGGCGTCGCTGATGACGTGCAGCCCGCTATATACCTGGCTGCGCAGCAGTCGCCGATGTGGGGCATAGCATTGGTTGTCAAGACGGATTTCGCTGATCCGTTAAGCCTGACGAGCGCCGTGCGTAGCGAGATTAGCAAACTTGATCCTGATTTGCCGGTAACTCAGGTCAGCACGATGGAACAGCGGTTCTCGAAAGCAATAGCACAGCCGCGATTTCGCACAATCCTGATTGCCTTATTCGCCGGGGTCGCGTTGGTCCTGGCGTGCGTAGGCATCTATGGAGTTATTTCCTATTCGGTGAGTCAGCGCACTCACGAAATTGGCATCAGAATGGCGCTGGGTGCGGGACGACGCAACGTGCTGAAGCTCGTGATCGGACAAGGCGCATGGCTGGCAATTATCGGGGTTGCAATTGGATTAGGAGGCGCGTTCGCCCTTACCAGGTTGATGACGGGGTTGCTGTTTGGCGTCACTCCAACCGACGCGGCGACATTTGTCAGCGTGCCACTGGTCCTGATTCTGGTGGCTCTGCTCGCCTGCTACATCCCGGCGAGACGGGCAACGAAAGTCGATCCGCTGGTAGCGCTCAGATACGAGTGAAGCAAAGAGTGAACTCGTTTAGGAAGCCGACTTGTCCGCACACGGACCTTGGGGCACAAGTGCCCTATCTAAACGGGCGATCGAGGAGCTGGAAATCGGAGATGTGATCATGGAGACATTTCTTAGGGACATTCGCTATGGCGTTAGGAGTTTGCTGAAGCGGCCGGGATTCACCGCGATCGCCCTGATCGCGTTAGCCCTGGGCATTGGCGCCAATACGGCAATTTTTAGTTTGGTAAACGCAGTGCTGCTGCGCCCACTGCCTTTCGCTGAACCAGACCGGCTGGTCTGGATATGGGGCAACATACGAAACGGCGGCAACCGCGCTAGTGTCTCCCCGCTCGACTTTCTTGACTATCGCAAACAGAACACAACGTTCGAAGAGTTTGCCGCTTCCTTCGGGGTTCCGTTGCCTTTGAACCTAACAGGCAGTGGCGAGCCCGAGCGGCTAACCGCAGCCGGCGTTACGGGAAACTACTTCAAGGCTCTCGGTGCAAAGCCGGCGTTGGGCCGTACATTCCAGCTCGAAAACGAGAAGCCGGGAAGTGATCAGGTGGCTGTGTTGAGTTACGGGCTCTGGCAGAAACGTTTTGGGGGCGATGCGGGAATTGTCAACAAGACTGTCACGCTCGACGGCAAAACCTGTGAAGTGCTCGGGGTGATGCCGCAGGACTTTACCTTTCCACAGTCTGCTGAGTTGTGGGTTCCCATCAACTTCGACGTTTCGCCGGGAATGAAACAACGCAAAGCGCATTTTCTGCGACCGATTGGCAAGCTTAAATCCGGAATAACTATCGCGCAGGCGCAAGCCGACACCGACACGATCGCCCGGCGGCTGGAGGAACAGTACCCGGATACAAACACAGGTTGGGGGTTGCGTTTGGTTTCACTGCGAGAGCAACTGGTCGGTAACACCAGGCCGACTCTCTTCATTCTGTTTGGGGCGGTCGGATTTGTTCTGCTGATTGCATGTGCAAACGTGGCAAACCTGCTGTTGGTACGCGCGGCGGGGCGGCAGAAAGAAATTGCACTCCGCACCGCGCTGGGCGCCGGCCGCTTCCGAATCGTGCGGCAAATGATCACCGAAAGTGTATTGCTCGCCCTCGCAGGTGGTGCCCTGGGAACGTTGCTGGCCGTCTGGGGAGTGGAACTGCTCGTTAAGCTAAGCGCTGGAAGTATTCCCCCGACCGCGCAGGTCAGAATCGACGCCACGGTGCTTGGCTTCACACTATTGATTTCGGTGCTCACGGGAGTGTTGTTCGGTTTGGCTCCTGCGCTTCGCACTATGAAGCTAAATCTTAGTGAGTCGCTAAAGGAAGGCGGCAGAACGGGCAGCGAGGGAGCGCAGCGCAATCGCATCCGCAGTGTGTTGGTGGTGCTTGAGAGCGCAATTGCGGTAGTGCTGCTGATCGGCGCGGGGCTCCTGGTAAGAAGTCTGATCCAGTTGCAGAACGTCAGCCCAGGTTTTGATGCGCATAACGTCCTGACGATGCGTCTTGATTTGCCTGAGCAGAAATATTCAACGCCTGACAAGGCGGGAAACTTTTTTGAACAACTCGAAATTCGTATCGGCAGCTTACCGGGAGTGGAAAGTGTTGGTCTTGTCAGTGAACTTCCGCTGAGTGGTCAACCCAACGATATGCCATATACGGTCGAAGGCCGCCCGCCGGTGTCGATCGATCAGGCATTTGATGACGATTTTAGGCGAGTGAACCGGCAGTACTTCAGCGCGTTGCGGATTCCACTTTTGCGTGGCCGCAATTTCACTGAACAGGAAGTCCGCCAGAGCGCGAAGGTCGTGATCATCAGTGACCTGCTGGCTCGTCAGGTCTTTCCCAACGAAGAGCCGATCGGCAAACGACTGATCATGGCAATGGGTAATGAGCCGTTCGAGATTATTGGGATTGTCGGTGATATTCGCCACCGAACGTTGGAGTCCGTTCCGGCCGCGGCTATGTATCTGCCAACCTATGGATCCCCATGGATGAACATTGTGATACGCACGAAGGGCGATCCCACCAGTCTTTCAGCGGCGGTGCGAAAAGAAGTGCGCACCATCGATCCGGACCAACCAGTTGCCGCAGTGAAGACAATGGAGGATTGGGTTGACACGGCTGTCGCAGCGCCGCGCTATCGCACAGCCTTGCTCGCATTGTTTGCCCTGGTGGCCCTGCTGCTCGCCTCTACCGGAATTTACGGCGTGATGTCTTATTCAGTGTCCCAGCGGACGCATGAGATTGGCGTGCGGATGGCACTGGGTGCGCGACAGCTTGATGTCTTGAAGCTGGTGGTCAGACAGGGAATGACTCTGGTAGTGGTCGGCGTCGGAGTCGGCCTCGTCGGCGCAATCGCGCTAACGAGAGTGATGTCAACTTTGTTGTTCGGTGTAACCGCAAAGGATCCGGTGACCTTTGTGATAGTTGGAGCGTTGCTGACGCTGGTGGCGTTCGTCGCTTGTTACTTGCCGGCGCGCCGGGCAACCAAAGTCGATCCCCTCGTGGCGCTACGTTATGAATGATGTCCCTCTGTTCTGTGAGGCCGCGGCTTGGCCGTCGGCTGTGCGGAAGGGGTGGCGTTGAGGTACGAATAAGAATTTCGAATTACTAATTTCGGAGTTCGCATTGTGATGAGTGCTCCGGGAGAAACAGAAATGCAAATACTTCGACAAGACCTGCGCTACGGCGTCCGCATTCTGACCAAAAAACCGGTGTTCTCGATCATTGCGGTGATCACGCTGGCGCTGGGAATTGGGGCGAACACCGCGATCTTCAGTGTTGTCAACGCGGTATTACTGCGCGCTCTGCCTTACCATAACGCCAGTCAACTAGTCGCCCTCTCGTCCACCAGCTCGTCTGGAGATCGGGATGGATTGTCCATACCCGAAATGCAGGACTTTCAAGCGCGCATGCAATCCCTGGAAGACCTGGCGGCATTCCAGTCCCAGAGTGTGAATGTAACTGGAGGCGAGCGACCGGACCGTGTGCGCGGCGCCTTGGTGTCCGCCAACTTCTTCAAAGTTTTCAATCTCAACCCAGTCGTAGGCCGCACCTTTGTGGACGGCGAAGATCGGCAGGGCGCTGCGAAGCTCGCCGTCGTCAACGAGAAAATGTGGCGCGAGCGTTTGAACAGCGACAAGAACGTCGAAGCGAAAAAGCTCATTCTTAACGGCGAGCCTTACAGCGTGATCGGCGTAGTGCCGGAAAGCTTCAAGCAGCCCTTTGATCCGGATGTCGAGGTGTGGATGCCGGCAGGGAACTTTCCCGGTAACACGGGACAGCGAGAAGCGCGCTTCTTGTTTGGCATGGGTCACCTCAAGCCGGGTGTCAGTCGGGAACAGGCGCAGGCGGAAGCAGGCACAATTGCCAGTCAACTCGCGCAGGCATACCCGAAGGAAAACACCGGACGTGGCGCTAAGGTTGAATACTTTCGCGAGTTGTTGGTTAGAGACGTCCGCCCGATGCTTTGGCTGTTGTTTGCCGCGGTAGGTGTGATTCTACTCATCGCCTGCGCGAACCTCGCGAATCTGCTGTTAGCGCGCGGGCTTGCAAGGCAAAAAGAGATTGCCGTACGAGCGGCTCTGGGCGCGAGCCGCTGGCGGCTCATTAGGCAGTTGCTGACTGAGACGACGTTAATCGGCCTACTCGGTGGTATAGGTGGCTTATTGCTGGCCCATTGGGGTCTGTATGCGCTGCTCAAGCTGCCGCAGAACTTCGTGAATACCAAAGAGGCCACGCTTGATACTCGCGTTCTGCTGTTCGCCCTGGCCGTTTCGGTGATGACGGGTTGGCTGTTCGGATTGGTTCCGGCACTGCAACTTGCCAAACCCGAGCTGCAATCATTTCTCAAGGAAGGGGCGCGCGGTAGCGGCGAAAGTTCCAGGTGGAATCGCGTTCGCGGCGCGTTTGTAGTCGTTCAGGTGGCGTTGTCGCTCATCCTGCTGGTGAGTGCGGGCTTGCTAATCAGAAGTTTCGACAAGCTCCTGAGAGTTGATGTGGGTTTTAAGACAGAACGACTACTGACTTTGGAATACCGGCTGCCGCGCAATAAGTACAAGGAGCCGATCGTCCAGTGGAATTTTCACCGTCAGGTAGTCGAACGACTACAGGAAGTTCCGGGCGTGCAATCGGCTTCGCTTGTGCGAGGCCTCCCATTCAGCGGCAACGGCGGCACCACGAGCATTGTTCTTCCTGATCGGGAACCTCCGCCGAAGGGCATGGAACCGGAAGTAATGTTCAATACCGCGATGCCCAATTATTTCGCGACGATTGGGATTCCTTTGCTCAAAGGCCGGCTCTTCGGAAACGAGGACCAGGCCAACACGCCCGCAGTTGTAGTGATTAACCAAACAATGGCGCGCAGGTTCTGGCCCAGTCAGGATCCACTTGGTCAGCAGATCAAATTTGTTCAGGACAGCTCCACGGCAACCGTGGTAGGCGTGGTCGGCGATGCGAAGCACTACTGGCTCGAGGAAGAACAAAAGCCGCAGATGTATGACGCGTATAGTCAGGATCCCGGCCTCTTCGCCACAGTTGTTATTCGCACTGCCGTCGAACCGTTAAGCCTGACTGAGCCGGTGCGTCAGGCCATCTGGAAGGTAGATGCCGACCAGCCGATGTGGAAAATCCGCACGGTTGAATTTCTGGTAAACCGCAGCACGGCGGACCGGAAATTCCTGATGGCCTTGATGGGCATCTTCGCATCGCTCGCGCTGGTGCTGACCATAATCGGACTCTACGGCGTTATCAGTTATCTCGTTAATCAACGTACTCAGGAGATTGGCATTCGCATGGCGCTGGGTGCGCAGATGCGCGACATCATGCGCATGGTGCTGAAGCAGGGAATGATTCTGGTCTTAACCGGAGTTGCCTTGGGACTCGCCGCTGCCTGGATGTTGACGCGGTTGATGTCTCGTTTGCTCTACCAGGTGAGCGCCACGGATCCACTCACCTTCGCGGCAATTGCAACGTTACTAGTCACAGTCGCCTTGTTGGCTTGCTACATACCGGCGCGACGCGCGACGAAAGTCGATCCGCTGGTGGCGTTGAGGTACGAATAAAGACATTGGCGATTGGAAATTGGCAATTTGGGAATAACCATCATGGAAACACTTCTGAGAGACATTCGCTACGGAATCAGAAGCCTGCTGAAGCACCCCGGCTTCACTGCCATCACATTAATCACTCTCTCTTTAGGCATTGGCGCGAATACGGCGATCTTCAGTGTCGTCAATGCGGTGCTCGTCCGCGAGTTGCCTGTGAAGGATCCGCGGCAGCTCGTCTTCCTCTCGAACCCGGATCGTCATGGCGTAAACGGAGGGCAAGAAGCTGGAGACAGGAGACTGTTTGCCTATCATGAGTTCGAATTTCTGCGCGATCATAATCAGGTCTTCTCTGGCGTCGTGGCAGTCCAAAGCGCTCTGTCTACTATGCCGGTAACCGTAGTGGGTGCCGGTCAGAGTGGAGAAGCGGAGCGTGCGCGAATCAGTCAGGTGAGCGGTGCTTATTTTTCGGTACTGGGAGTGAATGCGGTCCGCGGGCGTACCTTCACCGCGGAACTCGACAGAATCGGAAACGGCAATCCCGTCGCGGTGATCAGCTACAGCTACTGGAAGAACCGCTTCGCACTCGACCCGGCCATCGTCAGCCGCCGTTTACTTGTTGGTAAGACTTCGTTTGAGATCATAGGCGTCGCGCAGCCGGAATTCTCCGGCGAGACCGTCGGTTCCGCACCTGATGCGTGGATTCCGCTGACCACGCAATCGGATGCAGGTTTACTGGCGGCGCCGCGGGACGTAAGGAACAAGTACATGTGGCTGCAGGTAGTGGCCCGGCTGAAACCCGAGTTGACCGTGGAGCAGGCAAAGGCCAGCATCAACTTGACCCTGCAACAAATGCTTGAGTCCGAAGCGAACCAACTTTCAGCGGCTGAGCGCCCCGGATACTTGAATCAGCGGATTGCACTGGCCGATGGCAGCCGGGGAGCGTCGACGCTTCGCAACTCATTTGGAAAGCCGCTATTGATCCTGATGGGTCTGTCTGGGCTGGTGCTATTGATTGCCTGCTCCAACGTAGCCAATCTGCTCCTGGCACGCGCTACCAGGCAGCAGAAAGAGATCGCTGTGCGGGTTGCCCTTGGCGCGGGTCGTCGTCGGGTCATCCAGACATTCCTGACGGAAAGCTTACTGGTGGCGCTGTTGGCCGGAGGCCTCGGTCTTTTGCTGGCACAGTGGGCTGATGTGCTGCTCTTGCAACTGGTTTCTTCTGGAGGGACGCAGGTTCCGCTCGATCTTCGTCTCGATACCAGCATGTTCGGGTTCACTCTTGCGATCTCCACGCTCACCGGAATCTTGTTTGGCCTGGCGCCGGCGTTGCGGGTCGCGCGCGTGGATTTGAACTCGATCCTGAAGGGAACCGCGAAGGAACCGGTTGGTGGCGTGAGTCACAGTAGCGGCGTAACCGTCGGCAAGATTCTGGTGGTGGGGCAAGTCGCCCTGTCCCTTATATCACTGATCGTGGCCGGCCTCCTGGTGCATAGCTTTCAGAAGCTGACGCATGTTGAGCTTGGTTATGACAGCAGTCATCTTCTGCAGTTCGGGATTTATCCGAGTCCTGACAACTACAAAGGCTCAGCAAACCAACTCCACCAGGAGGTGCTCGCTCGCATCCAGGCCATCCCCGGCGTGGCCGGCGCCAGTCTCTCATTAAGCGGGTTCTTCAGCTGGATGACCTCCGGCATGAACATCTCGATCGAAGGCTACGTTCCGGCATCCGGCGAGCAGATGGGAGCTTTCAACGATTATGTCGGGCCGAATTATTTTTCCACGGCGCGCATCCCGCTGCTGTTGGGCCGTGAAATCGGACCGCAAGACGAGGGAAACGCGCCGCTGGTCGGAGTGATCAACCAGACGATGGCGCGCACCTACTTCGGTGAGACAAACCCGATTGGCCGCCAGGTCAAAGCCAACTTGCCGCCCATGAAATTGGATTTTGTGGTCGTGGGTGTCGTGGCCGACTCCAAACACAGCGACCTGCGCACGCCAAGCGGGAGCTGGTTCTATACACCATTTTTTCATTCTTCACGCGACCCGGGCTTTTCATGGGCGATGAATGAAGTTCGCGTCTCCGGAAATGCCGCGGCAGTTGCCACAGCAATTCGCGCCGCGGTCAAAGAGACAGCTCCGCTTATGGACACACCGCAGATTCAGTCTATCGATGAACTCGTGGGCCAAACCCTCACAACCGAGCGCATGCTCACACAGCTTGCCAGTTTCTTCGGCCTGTTGGCTTTGCTGCTTGCTTCGATAGGGCTGTACGGCGTGATGTCCTACAACGTCGCCGGCAAGACAAACGAAATCGGCATTCGCATGGCCTTGGGCGCGCAAACCGGTGATGTACTTAGACTGGTCTTGAGACAGGGAATGTTGTTGACCGCAGTCGGCGTCGCAATCGGATTGGCCGGCGCGTTAGCACTAACGAGATTGATGAGGACGCTGCTGTTTGGAGTCACCCCGACGGATGCCTTTACTTTCACGGTTGTTTCGCTCGCCTTGATCACGGTGGCGTTGCTCGCTTGTTACATCCCGGCTCGACGCGCGACGAAAGTCGATCCATTGGTGGCGTTACGTTACGAGTGAATTTGAATAGTCAAGGAAAGGTTTTCATGACTACATTGTTTCGTGACCTTCGTTACTCGCTTCGTCTTTTGATTAAAAGCCCGGCTTTCACTGCGGTAGCGGTGCTCTCGATTGCACTGGGCATCGGTGCGAACACGACTGTGTTTAGCGTGATCAATGCGGTACTCCTGCGATCGGTTCCTTACAAAGACCCTAACACTCTGATGCTCTTATGGGGCGACTCTCCTGGAGCGCCTAGTCTCAGGAATCACAGTCAAGTGTCCGCAACTGACGTCGCCGACTATCGTGCCCAGACGAATGTCTTTGAAGAGGTCGCTACCTACTCCGGTTGGTACCCCACCATGACGGGCGATGGGGAAGCCGAAAGAATTCCCGGAATTCAGGTCGGCGATGGCTTCTTCAAAATTATGAAAGGCCAGCCGTTGCTTGGCCGGGTCTTCACTGCCGAAGAACAAGTGGACGGCAAGGACTTCGTGATTGTTCTGGGCTATGGCCTGTGGCAACGCCGTTTCGGTGGCGACCCGAATATTGTTGGCAAGACAGTCCAGCTCAGCGGTCGGCCTTACAGCATAGTGGGGGTCATGGGCCCCGACTTTCATCCGCTGCCTGCAACTCTGGTTTCACCGGAAGGTCAATTCTATCGGTCCGTGGCGGAAAATTACGACGACTCAGCGCGCGACGAGCGACACCTGCGCGCCATCGCCCGCCTTAAACCCGGAGCAACTGTGGAACAGGCGCGCAGTGATGTGAAGGCCATCGCTCAACGGCTGGAGCAGCAGCATCCCGAGACTAACAAAGATCAGGGCGCGTATGTGGTCTCTATTACGGACGAGATCACCGGCGGCATACGTCCGACTCTATTAATGATCTTTGGTGCGGTGATTTTTGTATTGCTCGTTGCCTGCGCAAACGTCGCCAATCTTCTGTTGGCCCGTTCGACTGTCAGGTTCAAAGAGATCACCATTCGCTCGGCGATTGGCGCGGCAAGAAGCCAATTGATTCGCCAGTTGTTGACCGAAAGCCTGGTGCTGGCGTTGCTGGGCGGTGTCCTCGGTTTGTTGTTGGCCATTTGGGGCACGGGCCTCGTCGAATCGGCCGGCTCGAAAATCAATCCTATGTTCCACGACATTCACGTGGATATGCGTTGCCTCGCATTTACTTTCGGCATCTCGATAATCACGGGTCTGATTTTCGGACTCGCTCCTGCCATGCAGATCTCAAGGCCCAACCTCGCGGAATCGCTCAAGGAGTCCGGGCGCGGTTCAGGACCTGCAGCGAGTCGCAACCGTCTCCGAAGCGTGCTCGTAGTTTCAGAGATCGCGATGACTCTGGTGCTGTTGGTATGCGCCGGCTTGCTGATCAGGACAGTGATGCGGCTCAGGAATGTCGATACGGGATTCAACGCGCAAAACATCCTGGCCATGAACGTCGGCTTGCCCGGCATCAAGTATCCAAAACCGGAAAATCAGGTCGCGTTTTATAAGGAAGTTACCGAACGCATCGCGTCGCTGCCTGGAGTAAGAGCGACCGGCACCACCAGCGTGCTGCCGCTCAGCAACAACTTCGACGGGCGAGGCCTTCTCGTTGAAGATCATCCCAAACCGCGCGGCGAAGAGATAACTGTCGATCTCTACATTGCTTCTCCGGGATATCTGCGAGTGATGGAGATCCCGATAGTCAAAGGACGCGCAATCACTGAGCAGGACACTATGGACTCAGCCAGGATCGCGTTGATTAACAGCACGATGGCCGCCCAGTTGTGGCCCAACGAAGATCCGCTGGGCAAACGCATCAAGTTTCCGGGCAGCGAAAAGAACCCGCAGCCGTGGCGCACTGTAGTCGGCGTTGTCAAAGATGTCTCGCAGTATGCATTGGATAAGAAGCCGCCAATGCAGATATATGTGCCACACGCGCAGTTCCCAACAGGATTCAGCACCATAGTCGTCAAGACCGAGGGCGAACCCATGGCGATGACAGGCGCTATCCGGCGCGAGATCCTGGCGATCGATAAAGATCAGGCTGTATTCAACGTCACCACGCTTGAGCAGTTAATGGGCGATTCCATTGCGATTAGAAGGTTTTTTATGTTCCTACTGCTGGTCTTTGCGACCCTGGCCCTGACTCTCGCGGCAGTGGGAATTTACGGCGTCATCTCTTATGTAGCCGCGCAGCGAACACATGAGATCGGGATACGAATGGCGCTCGGGGCGCAGGCTAACGACGTGCTGAAACTGATCATTGGAAACGGAATGGTTTTGGTGCTGATTGGTGTAACCGCAGGATTGGCAGGCTCCTTTGCGCTGACACGCTTGATGGCAGGGCTGCTGTTCGGCGTCTCAGCAACGGATGCCGTCACGTTTCTTGTCGTATCGGTAGGATTGATTGTCGTAGCTTTGTTCGCTTGCTACATACCCGCGCGACGAGCTACGAAAGTCGATCCGTTGGAGGCGTTGAGATACGAATGAGATGGTCTTGGGTCTTTGGTCTTTGGGCTTTGAGCGCATAGCCGTCCTCGAGTGGCTACGTACTCGGGAACTAAGACCAAAGACCAAAGGCCCAAGGCCAACACACGCAAATCGCAAATCGAAAATTGGAACCATGGAACCATTACTAAAAGACATTAGCTACGGCGTTCGCA
>Ga0137407_10002696_pt1 | contig 11681 bp, 8 predicted proteins | sample CZOMad2_2_16fung_FD_108410 | JGI IMG/M metagenome (GOLD analysis project Ga0137407, IMG submission 108410) | Vadose zone soil fungal communities from Angelo Coast Range Reserve, California, USA - CZOMad2_2_16fungal (Illumina Assembly) | ecosystem: Environmental > Terrestrial > Soil > Vadose zone...
ATCGGCGACGCCGGGCGCCAGTTGCAGCAGCAGGTCGTCGCGCGTGCGCGCAGCCATGGGATTCGCCTGCTTGGTCCGAACTGCCTCGGCGTGATGCGCCCGGACATCGGACTGAACGCGACGTTCGCGCGCACGGCCGCAAGAGCCGGGTCGGTGGCCTTGCTCTCGCAGTCGGGCGCCGTCATGGCGGCGCTGCTTGACTACGCGCGGACCGCCGGCTTCGGCTTCTCTTCAGCCGTGTCGACAGGTGCCGGGTCCGACGTCGAGTTCTCCGAACTGCTCGATTTCCTCGCGCTCGATCCCGCGAGCAAAAGCATCGTGCTCTACGTCGAGGGCGTGCACGATGCGCGCGCGTTCATGTCGAGCGTACGCGCCGCGGCGAGCGCAAAACCAGTCGTCATTCTGAAGGTTGGTCGCCACATGACCGGGCTCAAGGCGGCCATGAGTCACACCGGCGCGCTGGTGGGCAACGACGCCGTGTTCGACATGGCGCTCAAGCGCGCCGGTGCAATCCGCGTCAAGGCGTACAACCAGATGTTCGCAGCCACCGAGGCGCTCGCGGCAGGACGTTTGCCCGAAGGTACGCCGGCGAATCGGCTCGCCATTCTCACCAACGGCGGCGGGCCGGGTGTCCTGGCGGCCGATTCCGCGGCGGAATCGGACGTGACGCTTGCGACTCTGACCCCGGAGGCCATGCAGGCGCTCGACGCCGTGCTGCCCTCGACGTGGTCGCACGGCAATCCGGTGGACATCATCGGCGACGCGGATGCGGAGCGTTTCGCGCGCGCCTTCAAGATCCTGCTGGATGATCGAAGCAACGACGGCGTGCTGGTGCTTTATTGCCCCACGATCAGGCTCGACGCGGAGAAGGCGGCGCGCGCTCTGCTCGAGGTCGCCGTCACAACCGCCAAGCCGGTGGTCAGCGTGTGGCTCGGCGAGCACGAGGCGGGACGCGGCGGCGCGGTGTTCAAGGCAGCGGGCCTGCCCGCTCTGACCAGCCCGGAACGCGGCGTCGAATCATTTTCATACCTGGCCCGCTACGTGCGCCATCGACGTTTGCGGCTGCAGGTTCCCGCGCCACGGGTCGACGAGTTCGATCTCGACCTGGGTGGCGCGCGCAGTGTGTTGCGCGATGCGCTGGAGGCGGGCCGGGCAACACTCGACGAACGCGATTCGAAGCGGCTGCTCGATTGTTTCGGCATCGCCACTGTGCCGGCGCGTCTGGCTACGACACCGGATGCGGCTGTGCGCTATGCCCAGCAGGTCGGTTTTCCGGTTGTGCTGAAGGTGGTCGCCACGGGCATCAGCCACAAGAGCGAAGTCGGCGGGGTGCTGCTCGGGTTGCGCACGGACGACGAGGTGACGCAGGGATTCGAAACGATCAAGCGCAACGTCGCCGCGCGTACGCCATCCGCTCGCTTTATTGGCGTGCACGTGCAGGCGATGCTCGACCGGCCGCGCGGGCGTGAGCTCATCATCGGCATCGCGCGCGATCCACACTTCGGCCCGGTGATCAGTTTCGGCATGGGCGGTATCGGAGTCGAGGTGTTCCGCGATTCCGCGGTTGCTCTGCCGCCATTGAACCGTTTTCTGGCGCAGGAAATGATCGCGGCGACGCGCGTTTCACGCATGCTGGGGGAGTTTCGCGGCCGACCCGCGGTGCCCCTGGACGCAGTGGTCGATGTATTGCTCAAGGTCTCCGAGATCGCATGCGAGTTACCGTGCGTCGAGGAACTCGATATCAATCCTTTGCTGGCCGACGAAACCGGCGTCATCGCTCTCGACGCGCGCGTGGTGCTTGGAAACGGTCCGCTGGCCGCGGACGCGCGGTACTCGCATCTGGCGATTCATCCCTACCCGAAGAATCTGTGGCGCGCAGTGCGCTTGGGCACGGGCGACACGGCGCTGCTGCGCCCGATACGTCCCGAAGACGCCGAGGCCGAACAGCGCTTCATCGCACGCCTTTCTGCGCGCAGCATGTACTTGCGCTTTCATGCGCCGCTGCGCGAGCTTTCGCTGGAGCGCCTGATCCGCTTTACCCAGATCGACTACGACCGCGAGATGGCGTTCGTCGCAATTGACCTGCAGGGCGACGCCGAGGAGATCCACGGCATTGCGCGGTACACGCGCAATCCCGACGCCACGACCTGCGAGTTCGGCATCGTGGTCGAAGATGTTTGGCACGGACGTGGGCTGGGCAAGGCGCTTTTGACCGCGATCGAAGCCGCCGCGCGCGAGCGCGGCTTGCGGCAGATGTTCGGTTTGGTGCTCGCGGAAAATGACGACATGGCGCGGCTGATGACAAGCCAGGGTTTCGAAGCGCAGCGTGAAGAGGATGATGCGGCTGTCATCCGCTTCGTCAAGGCGCTGTAGATAGAATCGCGCCGCCACCGGGATACGCTCATGCATCGACCCCTTGTTCATGCTCTTGCGCTGATCTTGTTCCTGCTGCTGACGCCGCACGCGGGGGCGCAGGCGGATTCGGCGGGTGACGCCTTGCTCAAGCAGGCCGAGAAGGCGCCGAAACGCGGCTTCTTCTGGGAGGCGCGCAAGGGCGATCGCAAGATCTACCTCTTCGGCACCGTGCACGTCGGGCGCGCCGAGTTCTATCCGCCCAACATCGAGTATCTGCGGCGTTTCAATGAGGCGACGGCGGTGGTGCTCGAAGCGAACGTGTTCGACGCCAAGCGCGTGGGCGAGGTGGTGCAGAAGGTTGCGCTGTACGGGGAGGGCGAACCAGGACTCGACACCCGCATCAGCGAAGATCTCAAGAAGCGCGTCACCGCCCAGGCCAAGCGTTTCGGCCTGGACCCGGACCGGGTCTGGCGCATGAAGCCGTGGATGCTCGCCAACACGCTGGTCATCCTGCAGGCAACAGGGGGAGGTTACAGCCCGGCGTACGCGAGTGAATCGTTCCTGTTCCAGTTCGCCACCGGAAGCGGCAAGCCGCTCCTGGAGATCGAGTCGCTCGAATTGCAGCTTTCCATCTTCGAGCGCTCGGACCAGGAGACCCAGGTCGCCTATCTCGAGCAGGCAGTGCGCGGACTCGAGTCAGGTGACGCCGAGCGCGAGGTGCGCAAGATTGTCGAAGCGTGGGAACGTCGCGACAAGGATGCGGCGGAGCAATTGATCACCGAGATTCACAAAGCCAAGAGCCGCGGCGAGCGGTTCGTCGCGGATCAGTTGTTCGACGCGCGCCATCCACGCATGGTGGAAGCGATCGAAAAATACGCGGCCAGCGGCTCGGTCTATCTGGTTGCCGTCGGCGCGCTGCACTACTTCGGCTCGCGTGGCCTGCTGGAGATGCTGCGCGCGCGTGGCTTCACCATCACGCCGGTCACGTGACGACGGACGACGGGCAGACTCATTGCGGCCAGCTCATTGCCGCCAGCTCATTGCGGCCAGAAGACGTAGGAGTCCATCGCCAGCACGCCGCTGTCGACCCCGGAGTCGAGTCGTTCAACCTTCGGTGCTGGGCCTGCGGCACCCAGGGCGATGAACAGCGGAAGGAAGTGCTCATCGCTCGGATGCGCACGCTGCGCGTTGGGTGCAAGTTCGCGATAGCGCACCAGTTCGGTCCGGTTGTCGGTCTGCAACCGGTCGTCGACCCAGTGACGAAACTCCTCCACGTACGGAACCGCGCCGCCAACTACGACCTCACGTCCCTTGCCGTGCAAGGTCCGCATCCAGTCGCCCAGGTTGTGGGTCATGTGACCCGATCCGATCACGAGCACATTTGCGCGCGTAAGCGGAGCGAGCGCTGCACCAAGGCGCAGATGGTGGTCGGCGCCGAGCGGCGGTTGCACTGAGATCTGCGCGGTCGGTACGTCGGCATCCGGATACATCTTCAGAAGCGGCACCCACGCGCCGTGGTCGAGGCCGCGGCAGCCGTTCGGCGTGGCGACAAAACCCGCCTCCTTCAGCAGCGCCAATGCCTGTTCGGCCACTTGCGGTGCTCCCGGAGCCGGGTACTTGATGCGATACAACTCCGGCGGGAAACCGCCGAAGTCATGGATCGTCTCGGGATTGCGGCTGGTCGCGACCATCGGCAGCTCGGTTTCCCAGTGCGCCGAAGCGATCAGGATTGCCGCCGGCCGCGCCAAGCGCTGGCCGAGTTCGGCCCACAAAACGCCAGCGCGACCGGCCTGCACCGCGTGCATCGGCGAGCCGTGAGAGATGAAGAGGGTGGGTTGTGTTGGCATGTCCAGACTCAATTCCTAAACCTGGCCTTCCTCCCGCTTGGACGAGAGGGCGCCACGGCCGGTTGCTGCCGCGGCGCTGGGATCGAATTCAATCAAGCTGCTTGCAGACTTGCACGCTTGCCGGTCGTCCGACCGCTGCTGAGCGCCAGCGCCCCTGCGCCGAGCAGCGCTTGCACCAGTGCCGCAATCGCCAGGAACGCCGGGTATTCCCAGCCACCATTGGCGGACGTGAACAACCATCCGTTGCCGGAGTGAACCCACGTCGCACCGAGCAACACGGGAATCAGCGCAACAGCGATCCAGCGTACTTGAAGGCCGGCGATCAGCGCCGCGCCACCTGCGATTTCCGCGAACACGGTCAAGTAGGCAAGGAAGCCGGGCAAACCGACTGATTGGAAGAAGGCGACGGTGCCGGGCAGAGTAAACACAAGAAGCTTGAGCAGGCCGTGGGCGATGAACATCACGCCCAGGGCAACGCGCAGCACGAGGGCTGCATAGGGTGCGGTGCGGGTTTCGATCATGATCGGTGCTCCGGTTGGTTGCGGCAACAGCGGTTGATGGGGGCGGTCCGCGCAACCCAAGAGGTGTGCCGGAACCGTTGAAGGCGAAAGGTAAGCATCTTGTCGGGCGGGAAAAAGAGGCGCAGACGGGAAAGTTTGTTGAGGATTCCGGGATAATCGAGCTATGGACCGGCTGGCTGCGATGCAGGCGTTCGTGCGCGTGGTGGAGGCGGGAAGTTTTGTGCGCGCGGCCGAGCGGCTCGAGTGGTCGACCTCCTCGCTGTCGCGCCTGATCGCCGACCTGGAAGAACACCTCGGCGCACGCCTGCTCAACCGCACCACGCGCCGGTTGTCTCTCACCGAGAGCGGGCAGGCGTTCTACGAGCGCAGCGTGCAGCTCTTGAACGACCTCGAAGAGGCCGAAGCTCTCGCTGGCCAGACCGTGGCCGCTCCCCGCGGCACGATTCGCCTGACGTGCTCGTACAACGTGGCGACGCATCGTCTCGCGCCGGCCATCGCGAGTTTCGTCGCGCGTTATCCGCAGGTGCGGTTTGATGTGACGGTAGCGGAACGCATCGTCGATCTGGTCGATGAAGGATTCGATCTCTCGATCCGGATCGGACGTGTCGGCAGCGAGCAGTTGGTGGCACGCAAACTGGGCGAGACGATGCTCGTGGTTTGCGCTGCGCCTGCTTATATCGACCGGCGCGGCGCGCCAGTGCAACCGGACGACCTGGCCGCGCATGACACGCTGACTTATGCCTACGCGCCGAACGCCCGCACCTGGCAACTATTTGATGCCGCCGGCCTCATGCATGAGGTCCGCGCCGGAGGCAGCCTGCACGCAAACAACGGCGACATGCTGATCGCGGCCGCAGTGGCAGGTTTGGGCATCGTCTGCGAGCCGGACTTCCTGGTCGGTGCGGAATTGCAAAGCGGCCGACTGTTGCCGTTGCTTCCCGGTTACGTCGGCCGGCGTGCGGACATCTGGGCGGTCTACCCAAGCCGGCGCCACCTGTCCGTCAAAGTGCGGCTATTTGTCGACCATGTCGCGGCGTTGTTCCGACCGGCGGTGCCGGCGCCCAAGCCGCGTCCGCGGATCTCCAAACGGCGCCCCGCTTCCACGGGACGCAAACGCGGTCCCTAGAGCTCGAGCTCTACGCGTCCGCGGTTGACGGCGGCGGCATGATCGGAAATAGTACGAACGTTCGTTTTTTCCCCACCTCCTCCCGATTCGCTCCGTGACGCTGGTTTTCCCTTCGCCGCCCCGCGCTGGCTCCGCCAGTCAGGCTCAAGAGCGCCCGCGCAAGGGTGAAACCACGCGCGCTGCCATCGTCGAGGCGGCACTCGCAGTGGCGCGCCGCGAAGGCCTCGAGGGTCTGACCATCGGTCTGCTCGCCGAAGCGCTCGGGATGAGCAAGAGCGGCGTGTTTGCACACTTCGGTTCACGCGAAGACCTGCAACTGGCGGTGCTGCACGAATACGCGGTGCGTTTTGTCGAAGAGGTGCTGCGGCCCGCGGTCGAGCTCGAGCGTGGCCTGCCCCGCTTGCAGGCCATGCTTGAAAACTGGCTGCGCCTTCTTGCGCGCGAACTGGAGCAGGGCTGCCTGATGATTTCGGGCGCCTGCGAATACGACGACCGTCCCGGCGCTCTGCGCGACGCGATGGTCGCTATCGTCACCGGCTGGAAGCACGAGCTGTTGCGCGCGATCGACGCGGCCAAGACTGTGGGGCATCTGCGCGCCAAGGTCGAGTCGCGCCAGCTGGTGTTCGAGATCTACGGCCTGATGCTCGCGCTGCATCAGGACGCGCGCTTGCTGCGCTCCGCTGACAGCGTCAAACGCGCGCGAGCGGGACTCGGTCGCCTGATCGATGACGCGCGCGTGCGACCCACCACCAAGCGTGGCGGCAAGCTGAACCGGTCCAGTCGCAAATCCACCGGCGCGGAGCCACCCTCCGCCCGTATACGCCGGCCGCATTCTTCGTAGGAGTCTTTTCATGCCGATCTACACGCCCCCCTTGCGCGACCAGCAGTTCGTGCTGCACGAAGTGCTGCACGCGGTGGACGAATTCAAGGCGATGCCGGTACACGCGGAGGTCGACGCCGACACGCTCAACCAGGTGGTCGAAGAGGCGGGCAAGTTCTGCTCCGAGGTGCTGCTGCCGATCAACCGCAGCGGCGACGAGGAGGGCTGCACCTTTGACCCGGCCACGCACGTTGTTCAGACGCCAAAGGGTTTCAAAGAGGCCTACGCGCAGTTTCGCGACGCCGGGTGGCAGGGCCTGGCTGCGGAAACTGAATACGGTGGACAAGGACTGCCGCACTTGTTGCAGGTCGCGTTCTACGAGATGCAGTACTCGTGCAATCAATCGTGGGCAATGTATCCCGGCCTTACAAACGGCGCCTACGAGTGCCTGATACGTCACGGCACGGCAGAGCAGAAGGAGCTATTCGTCACCAAGCTGGTCTCAGGCACCTGGACCGGCACCATGTGTCTGACCGAACCCCACTGCGGCACCGATCTCGGCATGCTGCGCACCAAGGCCGAGCCGCGCGGCGACGGCAGTCATTCGCTTACCGGCAACAAGATCTTCATTTCGTCAGGCGAGCACGAGATGGCCGAAAACATCGTGCATCTCGTGCTCGCCCGCCTGCCGGATGCGCCGGCGGGCACCAAGGGCATCTCGCTCTTCATCGTTCCCAAGTTCGTTCCCGAAGGCACGGGCCGCACTGCGCGAATCGGCAAGCGCAACGGCATCTACTGCGGTGGCATCGAACACAAGATGGGCATCCACGCCAACTCGACTTGCCAGATCCTTCTCGAAGGCGCGACCGGCTGGCTGGTCGGAGAGGCGAACAAGGGCCTCAATGCGATGTTTGTGATGATGAACGGCGCGCGGCTTGGCGTCGGCGTGCAAGGTCTCGGGCTGACGGAGGTGGCGTATCAAAATGCGGTCGCGTATGCGAAGGAACGGATCCAGGGCCGTTCGTTGTCGGGGGTGAAGAATCCCGACAAACCCGCGGACGAGATCATTTTTCATGCCGACGTGCGCAAGATGCTGCTCACCGCGCGCGCTTACGCCGAAGGCGGCCGCGCGTTTGCGTATTGGGTTGCGCTGCAGGCAGACAGACAGCAATCGCACGCGGACGAAGAGCAGCGCCAGTTCGGCGCCGACATGATGGCGCTGATGACGCCGATCGTAAAAGCCTTCATGACCGACAATGGCTTTCGCTGTGCATCGGAGTGCATGCAGGTGCTCGGCGGGCACGGTTACATCCGCGAATGGGGCATGGAACAGTTCGTGCGCGACGCGCGCATCAACATGATCTACGAGGGCACCAACACCATCCAGAGCCTCGACCTGCTCGGCCGCAAAGTGCTGATGGACAACGGCGCGAAGCTGAAGAAATTCGGCAAGCTGGTGCAGGCATTTGTCGAGCAGTACGGCACCGACCCCAGCCTGAGTGAGTTCGTAACGCCGCTCGCAGACCTCGGTGACAAGGTCACCAAACTTACGATGGAAATCGGCATGAAGGCGTTCCAGAACCAGGATGAGGCGGGCGCGGCCGCGGTCGACTACCTGCGTATCGTCGGCCACCTGGTGTATGCCTATTTCTGGGCCCGCATGGCACAGGTTGCGCTTGCGCACATTGCCGCTGATGGCGCACGGGTAGATCCGTTCTACGTCGCCAAGGTTGCCACGGCGCGCTTTTATTTCCAGCGCCTGCTGCCTGAGACGGCGTTTCACATTCGCGCCGCGCGCTCTGGTGCCAAGGGCGTGATGGATCTCGCCGCGGAGTTGTTCTGATGCGGCTGCTGGCCGCGACACTGTTGCTCTTGCCCCTGTCGGCGCTGGCGCAGGTCGAGGGCGGATCGCCCGTGGGGCTCTGGCGTACGATCGACGACAACACCGGGAGACCGCGCGCGCTGGTGCGCCTGTTCGAGAAGGATGGCCGCGTCTTCGGCCGCATCGAAAAGGGTCTTGCCCTGGAGGCCGAGAGCGACCCGGTGTGTAGTGCGTGCACTGACGAGCGCCGCGGCTTGCCGAAAATCGGTCTGGTGATCATCCGCAACATGCAGCGCGACGGCGATGTCTGGAGCGGCGGCGACATCCTCGATCCCGACAACGGCAAGGTGTATCGCTGCCGCTTGCGGGTGGTCGATGACGATCGCAGCCTGGAAGTGCGCGGCTTCATCGGTTTTTCCCTGCTTGGTAGAACCCAGATGTGGGAGCGCGCCGATTGAGCGAATGCACCGCAGCCCAGGTCCGCTGCGCGCGTGTTCCCGCCGCCGCTCAGTAACAAGGAGACTCAAGTGAGCAATTTTCTGGTGCGAAAGGTCGCGGTGCTCGGCGCCGGTGTAATGGGTGCGCAGATCGCCGCGCATTGCGTGAGCGCAAGGGTTCCCGTGCTGCTGTTCGATCTGCCGGACGCGAAGTCGGGCAACAAGAACGGCATAGTGCTGCGCGCGATCGACAATCTGAAGAAACTCAGCCCGGCGCCGCTCGGCAAAAGTGACGACGCCGCATACATCGAAGCCGCCAACTTTGAAGAGCACCTCGAGCTGCTCAAGGGTTGCGACATCGTGATCGAGGCGATCGCCGAGCGGATGGACTGGAAGCACGATCTGTATCGCAAAGTGGCGCCGTTCATTGCGCCCGGCGCGATCTTCGCTTCCAACACATCCGGGCTTTCCATCAACCGGCTTGCCGAGGCGCTCGATGCGGGCCTGCGCAAGCGCTTCTGCGGCGTGCACTTTTTCAATCCGCCGCGCTACATGCATCTGGTCGAGCTGATTGCCACCGTCGCGACCGACGCAACGATCCTCGACAATCTCGAAACCTTTCTCACCAGCATGCTTGGCAAAGGTGTCGTCCGCGCCAAGGACACGCCGAACTTCATCGCCAACCGGGTTGGCATCTTCGGCATGCTGGCGACGATTCACGAGGCGGAGAAATTCGGTCTTGGCTACGACGTTGTCGACGACCTGACCGGCTCCAACCTCGGGCGCGCCAAAAGCGCGACGTTTCGCACCGCCGACGTGGTTGGCCTTGACACGATGGCGCACGTCATCAAGACCATGCAAGACACGCTCAAGCCCGAGATCGATCCGTTCGCAAGGTATTTCGCGACGCCCGCAGTGCTGAAAGGGCTGGTCGAGAAGGGCGCCCTTGGGCAGAAGGCGGGTGCCGGGTTTTATCGCAAGGACGGCAAGGTCATCAAGGTACTCGACCCGAAACGCGGTGAGTACGTCGAGAGCCAGGGCAAGGCCGACGAGTTGGTGGTGCGGATCCTGAAGAAGAAGGATCCTGCAGAACGCCTGCGCCTGCTGCGCGAAACCAAACATCCGCAGGCGCAGTTCCTGTGGTCGATCTTCCGCGATGGTTTTCACTACATCGCGGTACATCTTGAATCGATCGCCGATACCGCGCGCGACGTCGACTTTGCGCTGCGGTGGGGCTTCGGCTGGAACACGGGTCCGTTCGAGAACTGGCAGGCGGCAGGATGGAAGCAGGTGGCCGACTGGGTGCAGGCCGACATTGATTCGGGCGAGGCGCTGACGAAGGCGCCGTTGCCCAAGTGGGTGAGCGACGGCCCGGTCGCGAAAGCAGGCGGTGTCCACACCGCTGCCGGCTCGTGGAGCCCGGCGCGCAAGGCTTTCGTGCCACGCGCCGACCTGCCGGTGTATGCCAAGCAGATCTTTCGTGCACCCCTGATCGGCGAGGCGATGGCGGACGGTCGCACCGACGCCAACGGTGGCGGCAAGACGTTGTTCGAAGACGAGTCGTGCCGGATCTGGACGCTCAGCGCCGGACAAGGGGCCGAAGTCCTGGTGTTCTCGATCAAGACCAAGGTCCATGCGATCGGGCCTGGCGTCGGGGCCGGGTTGCTCAAGGCGATCGAACTCGCCGAAAGCCGTTATCGCGGACTCGTCGTGTGGTCGCCCGACGAACCGTTCTCGGTCGGCGCCGATTTGCAGGCGATGCTGCCGCTCTTCATGTCGGGCGGCGTGAAGGCCATCGGAGCAGAGGAAAGGAAGTTGCAGGACGTGCTGATGCGGTTGAAGTATGCGCAGGTGCCCACGATTTCCGTCGTAAGCGGCATGGCGCTTGGTGGCGGGTGCGAACTTGCGCTGCATAGCGCGCGGCGCGTCGTCAATCTGGAAAGCTACTTCGGCCTGGTCGAAGTTGGTGTCGGGCTCATTCCCGGTGGCGGCGGCCTGAAGGAAGGTGCGCTGCGCGGCGCGATGGCGGCGCAGGCCGCGGGTTTGACGGATGTATTTCCGTTCATTCGCAACTGGTTCATGAACGCGGCGATGGCCAAGGTTTCGACGTCTGCGCTCGAAGCGAAGGCAATGGGATACCTGTTGCCGACCGACACCGTCGTCTTCAATCGTTACGAAATGCTGTGGACCGCGATTGGCGAGGCGTTCGCGATGCACGCCACCGGTTATCGGCCGCCACTGCGCACGCAGGGGTTCCCGGTCGCCGGCCGCACGGGCGTGGCGACCATCAAGGGTCAACTTGCCAACATGCGCGACGGCGGCTTCATCAGCGCGCACGACTTCTTCATCGCAAGCTGCATCGCCGAGGTGATGTGCGGCGGCGACGTCGAAGCGGGTTCGCTGGTCGATGAGCAGTGGCTGCTCGACCTCGAGCGCAAGTACTTCATGCAACTGGTCACGCATCCGAAGTCGCAGGAACGCATGATGGGAATGATGCAATCCGGCAAGCCCGTGCGGAACTGACGTTCCGCACGGGCTCGCCGGCCTGCCGGAAGGTGGAGGAACGAGGGGGCTGGGCTGGCCCCCTCGTGCTCCCCCAGCCCATGTGAGGAATCTAGGAGAAGCTTATGACGCGCCAAGTTCAAGATGCTTACATCGTCGCCGCCACGCGCACGCCCATCGGCAAAGCGCCCAAGGGTGTGTTTCGCAATACACGGCCCGACGATCTGTTGATTGCCGCGTTGCGCGGCGCG
>Ga0137407_10002698_pt1 | contig 11679 bp, 8 predicted proteins | sample CZOMad2_2_16fung_FD_108410 | JGI IMG/M metagenome (GOLD analysis project Ga0137407, IMG submission 108410) | Vadose zone soil fungal communities from Angelo Coast Range Reserve, California, USA - CZOMad2_2_16fungal (Illumina Assembly) | ecosystem: Environmental > Terrestrial > Soil > Vadose zone...
CTCGACGGCCGGCTCGACCTTATCGTTGCCAATGGCCACATTGACGACACCGTTCGCAACATTCGCGGCAACGTGGGCTACGCCCAGCCTCCGCATCTTTTTCTGAATCTTGGCAACGGAAAATTTCAGGACGTAGCAGGCACACCCGGCGGCGACTTTGCGACCCCGCGCGTCGGCCGCGGACTCGCCTTCGCCGACTTCGATCGCGACGGCGACGTGGATCTGCTTCTCACCACCAACAACGGGCCGGCCTATCTTTTTCGCAACGATATCCGTTCCGGAAACCGATCGTTGCGGCTGCATCTCACCGGCACGAAATCCAATCGCGATGCGATCGGCGCCGTTGTTCGCATCTATCACGGTGGCGAAAGCCAAATGCGGACCGTGCACGGCGGCTCCAGCTACCTGTCGCAATCCGAGCTAGCCGCAACCTTCGGTGTAGGTAGAGCCGACCGCATCGACCGTTTGACCGTGGAATGGCCCAGTGGAGGCACCCAAGAATTCAAAAATATTCCTGCCGGAAGAGCTTATGAAGTAGATGAAACCAAAGGACTTATCGAGGTTCCTAAATTCTAGTATGTTTCCATTATTGTGTGCTTTCGCGTCCGCCTCTATAAATTGCTTCAACAAAGTAACTTGCGCTGCCCGAATTTACGAGTTTCTTAACACCTCGGGAGCACCCCTTAACGACGCGGTCGGATACCCCAAACTATTCCGGCCGCGTTCGTGTTTCTCGGGGATTGGCGGGTCGAAAAATTTGTTTTCCGGGGTAAACGGATTATGAGCCGCTGGCGGTTCGCTCTTCTTTTCCTTCTGACGCTCTCCGCGATTTATCTGTACGCGTTTCCGTCGGCCACAATTATTTACGCCGGCGGCGTCCTCCTCCATGCTGGCGCCGGAATTTTGCTTGCCATTTTGTTGGTTCCGATTTTGCGGCAAGTCTTTCGCGATTGTTCGTGGGAAATTCGCTTCGGTTGGCTTCTCATCGCTGCCGGAACTTTGCTCGGCCTCGCGCTGATCAAGATCGGCACACCGCACCGCTTGCGCGGTTGGCTTTATCTGCACATCGTTCTATGCGCCGTCGGCGTTCTATTCCTAGGGACTTCCTGGCTCGCAAAGCGCGGCTGGTTTGGCAAAGGTTTCGCTGCCGGAGCAGCAAGCTTCGCAGTCTTGGCCTTGACGCTGTCTGCCGTCGCTGCCGGCTCCTGGTGGGTGCGAGAAATTGCCTGGAAGGACAGCTACCGCGTAACAAATCCAAAAATGCCTTCAGAAACGATGGACGGCGAGGGTGACGGCCCCTCCGGGAAATTTTTCCCCAGCTCCGCGCAAACCAAAGACGGCAAAAACATCCCCGCGAAATATTTTATGCAATCGCAGGCTTGCGAGCGCTGTCACAAAGACATCTACAAACAATGGAACAGTTCCGCACATCACTTTTCTTCCTTCAACAATCAGTGGTATCGCAAAAGCATTGAGTACATGCAGGACGTTGCCGGGGTGAAGTCCTCCAAGTGGTGCGCGGGCTGCCACGATCCCGCATTGCTGTTCAGCGGAATGTTCGATACGCCGATTCGCCAAATTGAAAATACTCCGGCGGCGCAAGCCGGCCTCAGCTGCATGATGTGCCACAGCATCGTCGAAGTGAAAAGCACCATGGGCCAAGGCGATTTCGTTCTCGAATATCCGAAATTGCATGAACTCGCCGCCAGCGAAAATCCCGTGATGCGCACGTTGCATGACTTCATGGTGAAGGTGAATCCGGAGCCGCATCGCCGCACGTTCCTGAAGCCTTTCATGCGCGAACAGACCGCGGAATTCTGTTCTGGCTGTCACAAAGTCCACCTCGACGTTCCGGTGAACCGCTACCGCTGGGTTCGCGGCTTCAATGAGTACGACAACTGGCAGGCCAGCGGCGTTTCCGGACAAGGCGCGCGTTCCTTCTACTATCCGGCAAATCCGATGATGTGCGCGGACTGCCACATGCCCCTGCTGCCCTCGAAAGATGAAGGCAACCTCAACGGCTTTGTTCACTCACACCGCTTCCCCGGAGCCAACACCGCGGTTCCTACTGCGAATCTCGACTCTGACCAACTTACACAGAGTGTGAAATTCTTGCAGGACAAACAAGTCACCGTCGATGTCTTCGCGATTTCGCCAGCGGGCAAAGAGACCAAAACTCCGTCGCCATCTCCGCTGGCGAATGGTCAGGAACTTTCGACGACGTTCGCGGTTGGCGAAGAGGCTGAGGTCACCTCACCGCGAGGTCCTAAAGGCGAAGTCCGCGCGATTACGGCGCCACTTGGACGTTTGCAAGCTTCCGTACGTCGCGGCGACGATTACCGCGTGGATGTTGTCGTCCGCACACGCAAGGTAGGACACTTTTTCCCCGGCGGTACCGTGGACGCATTTGACGTGTGGCTCGAATTGCAAGCGACCGATGAGAAGGGACAAATTCTTTTCTGGAGCGGCAAAGTCGAAGATGACGGCAAAGGCCCTGTCGAGCCAGGGGCACATTTCTATCGCTCGCAGCAGATCGACGCCCACGGCAATGTCATCAACAAACGCAACGCGTGGTCAAACCGCGCGGTCGTTTACGTTCATTTGATCCCGCCAGGCGCGGCGGACACCGTTCACTATCGAATTCACATTCCCGAGGATGCCGGCGAGAAAATTAATTTGCACGCGCAACTCAACTATCGAAAATTCATGTGGTTCAACACGCAATTTGCCTATGCGGGCGAAGAAGATCCCCACCAACCGAAAGGCCAGACCACTCCCGACTACGATGATCGTAAGTTCGCATTCCACGGTGATACTTCGGGCGTCGCGGGTACGCTGAAGAAAATTCCCAACCTGCCCATCATTACTGTCGCCGAAGACACGAAAACCCTTGCAGTGCTTGCGAAGTCGAATCCCATGCCGGCTCCGAATGCAGTCGCCGCGAAAGAAGACTGGATGCGTTGGAATGACTACGGCATCGGACTATTTCTCCAGAACGATTTCAAAGGAGCCGAAGCCGCCTTCACGAAAACAATCGAAGCCGAGCCCGCAAACGCCGACGGCTGGGTAAATATTGGCCGCGTTCGCACGCAGGAGGGCGATACCGCGGGCGCGTTCACAGTTTTGGATAAGGCACTTTCCCTCAAACCGGATCTTGCGCGCGCAAATTATTTCTACGCGCGCAACCTCAAGGAAGAAGGCAAGTACAACGAGGCCATTACGAAATTGCAAAGTGTGCTGAGGCAATATCCGCGCGATCGCGTGGTACGCAACGAACTTGGGCGGATTTATTTTCTCCAAAAGAAATATTCCGACGCCGTGCAACAATTTGAATACACGCTTACCATCGATCCGGAAGATTTGCAGGCCCACTACAATTTAATGCTCTGCTACAACGGCCTAGGCGACGAAGCCAAAGCTGAAGCGCACAAAATCCGCTACCTGCGATTTAAGGCGGATGAATCGTCGCAGGCGATCACCGGACCGTACCGGCAAAATCATCCTGAAGACAATAACGAGCGCCAGTCGGTTCACGAGCATGTTTCCGTCTTGTTAAATGCCACAGCGGCGAGTGCTGCAAAGACATCTGGCGCAGCGCAAAACAATCGATCTCGCAAATCATCGGCGGGAAAAGATTGATTTCGAAATCCCACAAGGAACGAAAATAAAATGACCTGGATCAAAACAGTTTCGATGTGGGATGACGAGCGCGTAAAAGCTGCGATGGAAGCGCAGCGCAAGCTGTATCCCCAGGAGTACGCGACTCCCGTGCCCGCAGTGGATCACGGGCCGGAAGCTGGCATTGTGGCGTCGCACACGCTGCTGCCGGATGTACTGTTTCATTCCTTTAGCGCGTATGGCGCGATGATGGCGCCCGAGTTGCCGCTCGCGCGCAGGCAGCACGAAATGATTGCCACCATGGTGTCGGTCACGAACCGATGCCACTATTGAATCGAATCTCACGCAGAGTTTCTGCGTCGCGTGACGTTAGACGATTCGCTGATTGTGGCGCTGCGCCGCGACTATCGCGCTGCGCCCATCACCGAGCAGGAACGCGTGATGTGCGATTACGTCGTGAAGCTTACGAGGGACGCCGTGCAATGCAGTCCGCAGGACTTGGATAAGTTACGCGCAGTCGGATTCGACGACAAAGGCATTTTGCAGATCACATTGATTGCATCCTGGTTCAATTACATCAATCGCGTTGCCGATGCGCTGGGCGTTGGCCGCGAAAATCCCGCGGAGAAACCTTGAAGAAATATTTTACAATCAGCCGACTGCTGGCAATTGTGATTTCGTTCCTGTTTTTGTTTTCTTCTCTTGCAAACGCGCAAAGCGCTGAAGCCGGCATTACATTTCAAGACGTCACCGCAAAATCTGGAATTCATTTTGTTCATAACAACGGGGCCTTCGGAAAAAAGTTTTTGCCAGAGACGGTGGGGCCGGGCGTTGCATTCATCGATTATGACAACGACGGGTGGCCAGATATTTTCCTCGTGAACGGAACGGGCTGGCCGGGCCACGGGCAAAAACACACGACGCCGAAGCTTTATCACAACAATCACGACGGCACGTTCACTGACGTTACGCACCAAGCGGGACTCGACGTTGAAATGTACGGCATCGGCGTGGCGGTCGGCGATTACGACAACGACGGCTACGACGATCTTTTCGTCACTGCGTACGGGCAGAGCCGGCTGTTTCACAACAATGGCCCAGACAAGGCGGGCAACGTAACGTTCACCGACGTCACACAAAAAGCTGGACTGTCGGGAGTGAAGGAATTCAGCACCAGCGCTGCCTGGGTCGATTACGACAAAGACGGCAAGCTCGATCTGGTCGTTGGCAACTATGTGCAGTGGACGCCAGAGACCGATCTTTATTGCACGATGGACGGCAAAATCAAATCGTATTGCACGCCGGAATCGTACAAAGGTACTTCGGTACGGCTGTGGCACAACAATGGTAAGGACAGCGGTGGCAACGTCACGTTTTCCGATGTGACGCAGAAAGCTGGGCTCGGCGAACCAACTTCGAAGACGTTGGGCGTTGCGATGATTGACTACGACAACGACGGCTGGCCCGACTTGCTTTTCTCCAACGACACGCAACCCAACAAGCTTTATCACAACAATGGCCCGGACAAAGGGGGCAACGTAACGTTCACCGAAAAAGCGATTGTCGCTGGAGTAGCGTTCAGCGAAGACGGCGTGGCGCGCGCGGGAATGGGCGTGGATACTGCCGACTACGACCGCAGTGGAAATACGAGTTTGCTGATCACCAACTTCTCGAACCAAATGCTTTCGCTCTATCACAACGAAGGCAAAGGATTGTTTGTAGATGAAGCGCCACGCAGCGAAGTGGGCCGCGCTTCCCTGCTCACCCTCGGGTTTGGATGTTTCTTTTTCGACTACGACCTTGATGGCTGGCCGGATATTCTGGTGACGAACGGCCACATCGATCCGGACATTCAGAAGGTGCAGGTGAATGTGAAGTTCGCGGAGCCGCCGCATCTTTTTCGAAATTTGGGCAAAGGAAAATTTGTGGAGGTCACGAAATCGGCGGGAGCGGAGTTTGCCGCTGCGCGCGTGGGAAGGTCGGCTGCGTACGCTGACGTTTTCAATGATGGGCGACTCGATGTCCTGCTCTCCACAAATGGCGGCGCGGTGCATCTTTTTCGAAATGTGGCCCGAAACGTTGCCGCAAAAGGTGCTGCTGTCAATAAGAGTCTTCGTGTCAAATTAGTTGGCACGAAGTCGAATCGCGATGGAATTGGCTCCGTGGTACGCGTGACTTCGTCGGGCGGAACACAAACGCAAATGCTGAAGAGCGGTTCGAGCTACCTTGCGGCCAATGAGTTGGTGCTGACGTTTGGTCTGGGACAATTGAGCAAAGCCGACGCGGTGGAGATTCGCTGGCCGAGCGGTCAAGTCGATCGCCTATCGAACGTGAACGCCGGGCAGACTGTCATGGTGACCGAAGGCAAGGGAGTGACGGCTGCGAGGGTCTTCGGGAAGTAAGCGAAACCAGCGAGGTGGTGGACGGCTAAACATCACGCAGGCGCAAAAAGGAACAGGATGACTACCTGAAGGTAGCCGCTACAAAGACGAGATTCGAGAATCAGATTTCTAGAGTGCGAAGGTAAGGGACGCTGGCTTTCATGAGCTCCAGGTTCATTTCGACGAAGTAGGTTGTGACGCCCGCGGTTTTAGCCGTTGTAAAGATTTTTTTCCAGTCGAGCGAATCGTGGCCTACTGCGACGATTTTCTTTTCCTGAGCGGACCAGCCTTGTACGTGCATTGAGAAGAAACGACCGGGGTATTTGGTGAAGTATTCGGCGGCATCGTAACCGCGAGAGATGGTCGAGACCTGGAATTGGAACTTGACCAGCTTGGGATCGAGCAGGCGGAGGAGGATGTCGTAGGTGCGTTCGCCATTGACGGTGGATAACTCGAATTCCTCGTTGTGCAAGCCTTGCTGGATGCCGGCCTGGGCTGCTCGTTCGGCCATCTTGTTGTATTCATCGGCGGCGCGCTGCACGTCATCCATCGTAGGATTCTTGGGACCGCTAAGAGTGGGCACGATCATTTGCGCCAGGCCGACGTCTTTGGCCCAGGCAATGCGATCCTGCTGGTTAGCGCGCAATTCTTCAATACCGAAATGAGAGCTGACGCAACTGAGGCCGTTATCGGCGAGAATTCTTTTGAGTTCGGAACCTTTGTATTTGGCAAGACCGCCGAAGCCGAATTCCTTGTAGCCGACAGGCGAACACAGCTCGATCGACTGAAAGCCGGCGTCGGCAAGCTGCTTGATGGTGCCGGGAAAATCTTTGGCAATCATTTCTTTTACGGGCCAGGTCTGGCAGCCGATCGAGAGACCGAGCGGATTTGCGCTGAGCTTGAGAGCGCTTGTTCCCAGGAGGCTGACTGCGGCGGCTTGTGTTCCGGTGTGCTTCAAGAACGTTCTCCTTGATGTCAGATTCATTCGTGGCTCCTTGTGATCTTCAAAAATTCCGTCAAAAATAGCCGGTCAGAGCTCCCAGTGGGAGCGCCGCTCAGGGCGTATGAATTTTTCAGCCAGGCGAGAATTGCTGACCTTCAGATTTGAACGGTCCCAATCGAGCCTGCCGCCAAGCATGGTAGCGACGTTGCCGAGAAGCAAGGTTTCGGTCACCATACCGGAAAATTCAAAGTTTCCGCCGGGCTTGGTTTTGCTCCCTTTGCAGGCGTCCAGCCATTCGCGTTCATTGCCCGGCGAGCGGGGCAGCGTTTTCGGCGGCGGCACAAACGTTTTCATTTTAGACTCGGGGATCAGCTTGGGGCTGCCGCCGTGGAACGAGCAAAGGATTTTACCGCGATCGCCGACGAACAGTAGGCCTTCATCATTTTCCTCGCCATCGCCGCGCAGCGGAAGGTTTTCCGGGAGCTCGTCCGGGCGCGCGGGTTTCAATCCGCCATCGTACCAAGTGAACTTAACGGGAGGCATTTCGCCGCGAGCGGCAAAGTTGTAACGGATGATCGAGGCCAGCGGGTACGTCTCGTCATAGCGATCCGTGGAACTTGCCTCGACACTGGTGGGCGCTTCCAACTTCAACACGCGAAAAATTGTGTCGAAACTGTAGGAACCCATATCGCCCAGCGCGCCGCAGCCGAAGTCGCTCCAGCCGCGCCAGACGAATGGCAAGTAGGCGCGATTAAAAGGCCGCTCAGACGCGGGACCGAGCCACAGATCCCAATCGAGCCCTTCGGGAACAGGCTCGGCCTGCGTCGGACGCTCAAGTCCCTGTGGCCAGAACGGCCGGCTGGACCAATTTAAGACTTCGCGAACCGGGCCGATGGCGCCGGCCCAAATCCATTCGCAGAGCGAGCGAGTGTCTTCGGACGCTTGATTGGCAACAGCGATCTGAGTGGCGACTCCGGTCTCGCGCGCGATTTCGGCAAGGCGACGCGCTTCGTAGATCGTGTGGGTTAGTGGCTTCTGGCAGAAGACGTGTTTGCCCTTTTTCATCGCGGCGGCGGAGACGGCGGCGTGCAGATTGTCGGTGGTACAGACGACGACGGCGTCGAGGTCCTTCTGCTTTTCAAGCAGCTCGCGGAAGTCGCTGTACGCCGAACAGCCGCGATATTGGCCGGAGCGTTGCTGAGTAGCGTAATGGGCGTCCACGATTTTTTGGCAAGGTTCGCGGCCGGAGACTCCACTGGGTGCGCGGAGAGAATGGGTCAGTTGGAGAGGCTGGTCTGGGCTGAGCCAGTCCCAGCCGCTGTTGGTGCCGAGCAATTTACGGACAGAATTGCAAAACTCGTGCGTATCCCATTGTGGATGGTTGAAGCCGATTTTATTGGGATCACAGACTGCTACGCCCTGCACGTCTGGTTGCTGCAAAAAGTGCAGCATGACGCGGAAACCCTGGGAGCCGACCCCGATGAAAGCAATGTTGAGCTTGTCGCTTGGCGCGACGTAATTTATGCCGCCCAAGACCCGGCGCGGAACGATGGTGAGACTCGCAGCCGCCGCGGCTTGCGCCAAGAATTTGCGTCGCGAAGGCGGGCGCTCGAGAGAGCTGCAAGGCTGAAGCCAATTCTTCACTGTCCCTCCCTAACCGCGGCTTAGACATAACGCATGAGTTTGCCTCGGTCGGATAGTGCAACGGTTCAAGAGAATATCGGTTTACGTCGATACTGTAAACGAACTTGCCATAAGGTCCGCGAAGGATGCGGCGTTAGAACTTTTCCAGGATACTCTCGCTGCTTGGTTGCGAAGAGATCGGCAGGTTTATATATGACTCGTTATAAACTGCTAAAGAATGTCGCGCATAATCTGGGGCATTCTTTCACCAGCTTGATGAATTTTTCCGGTACCGACTATGCGATGGGCCATATTCTCCGGTTTGCGCGGCAGACCGGACACGATACTTTAAGAATCAACCTGGTAACGGGCGAAGCTGAACCTCCGGAGCTGTTAGCACCACCGATTACAGAACTGCCCGTCCGCTACATGCAGATGTTTTGGTATCTGGTCGATCGGCACGGCTCCGATCGTTCGTTCGTGCAGGATGCCAGGCTTTTGCTGCGCTTCGATACATCGCAAGCGCGCCCCGCGCAGGTCGCACCACAATTTCAGGAAAGTCCCTACACGTGCGACGTCACACTTATCGACGTGCGAGGCAATGAGTATCTGGCGCACTTCGAGGGATGGTGGTTTCCAGAGGTGGTTTCCAGAGGACATGCATCATACAGACCATCGAGTGACGATTAAACTACGTTTATGGTCACGGCTGGCGCATGATGCTCCGGCGCAGAATCCGATCCAATCAACAGCGCTGAGAATATTTCCTACAAGCGGCAGATGAGGAGTTCGCGTTCGTAGATCATTTCTTTGGGCAAGTGGTCGTGGAGCTGGATGAAGAGCTCTTCATGATCGATGACTTCGCGGTACCAGGATTCGCGCTCGAATTTTTGGAGCTCGTTGAATCTTTCCTCGGGAAAATCGAGCCCGCTCCATTCCATGTCTTTGTAGTGGGGCATCCAGCCGATGGGAGTTTCGCGGCCAAGAGCGCGTCCGCGGACGCGATCGACAATCCATTTGAGGACGCGCATGTTTTCGCTGTAACCGGGCCAGAGAAAATTGCCTTCGGCATTTTTGCGGAACCAGTTCACGTGGAAGATGCGCGGCGTGACGCTGAGTGTGCGCGCCATCTTGATCCAGTGACGGAAATAATCGCCCATGTGATAGCCGCAGAACGGCAGCATGGCCATGGGATCGCGACGAACTTTGCCGACGGTGCCTGCCGCGGCGGCGGTCATTTCCGATCCCATCGTTGCGCCGGTGTAGACGCCGGCGCTCCAATTGAAGGCCTGATAGACGAGTGGCATGGTGGCGGCGCGGCGTCCACCGAAAATAAACGCGTGGAGCGGAACGCCGTTGGGATCTTCCCAAGCGGGATCGATGGTGGGACATTGCGAGGCGGGCGCGGTGAAGCGCGCGTTGGGGTGAGCGGCTTTCGCGCCGGTCTGTTTGGCGATTTCGGGCGTCCAGCGATTGCCTTGCCAGTCGAGACATTCGGCGGGAGGCGTGTCAGTCATTCCTTCCCACCAGACGCCGCCATCCGGAGTGAGCGCCACGTTAGTGAAAATTGTGTTTTTAGAAAGCGTGGCCATGGCGTTGGGATTTGTTTTTGCGGAGCTGCCGGGCGCAACGCCGAAAAAGCCGGCCTCGGGATTGATGGCGCGGAGGCAGCCGTGCTCGTCGGGGCGAATCCAGGCGATGTCGTCACCAACGGTCCAGACTTTCCAGCCTTCGAATCCTTTGGGCGGAATGAGCATGGCGAAATTTGTTTTTCCGCAGGCGCTGGGAAATGCGGCGGCGACATATGTTTTCTCGCCCTTGGGATCTTCGACGCCGAGGATGAGCATGTGCTCGGCCATCCAGCCTTCATCGCGCGCGATGTTGGAGGCGATGCGCAATGCGAAACATTTTTTGCCGAGAAGAGCGTTACCGCCGTAGCCGGAGCCGTACGACCAGATTTCGCGCGATTCGGGAAAGTGCACGATGTACTTCTCTTTATTGCAGGGCCAGGGAACGTCCTTTTGACCGGGAGCGAGCGGCGCGCCGACGGAGTGCATGCAAGGCACAACGCGGGCGCCTTGATCGATTTCGTCGAAGACACGCTGGCCGATGCGGGCCATGATGCGCATGTTGACTACGACGTAGGGCGAATCGGTAAGTTGAACGCCAATTTTTGCGAGCGGCGAACCGATGGGCCCCATGCTGAAGGGAAGAACGTACATGGTGCGGCCGAGCATTGCGCCGTTGAAGAGGCCCTTGAGCTTGCGGCGCATGTCGTAGGGATTTTCCCAATTGTTGGTGGGGCCGGCGGTGTCCTTGGAGTAGGAGCAGATGAAGGTGCGATCTTCGACTCGGGCGACGTCGTTGGCGTCAGAGCGGGCATAGAAGCAGCCGGGCCAAAGTTTCTGGTTGAGCTGGACGAACGTGCCGCTTGCGACCATCTCCTGGCAGAGCTGGTCGTATTCGAATTGAGAGCCGTCAACCCAATGGATTCTGGCGGGGCGGGTGAGTTCGGCCATTTTTTCGACCCAACGGAGAAGGTGGTCGTTCTTACTGAGAGGAATTGCGGGATTGCGGGAACTTATGCTGGTGGAACTCATGCCGAGCGGTGCCCTCCCAGAGTGTCTTAAGCGACTCAACGCGGCGATGCGGATTCGAGACGCAATCAGGCTAGCGAAATGGTAGCGATACCGGGATTCGAACCCGGATTTTTGCCTTGAGAGGGCAATGTCCTAACCCTTAGACGATATCGCCAGAGAAACTCGACCGCGTGTTGTTGAGCGTGACGGCGTCTACCCAGAGCGCCGGCAAGCTCAGGCAGAAGATAGTATATCGCGAGGGCGTCGGGTTTGTCGCGCGGGGCACCGGATGGACACAATCTGAGGGCTTAGCTGGCAATTTTGTACTCGTTGTCTTCCACATGTTTGCTCAGTGGAAGGAGAGTAAAAAACTTGTGGCGGCAGGGAATGCAGCGGAATGCAGGGACGCTGAGAGAACGCCAGAGGGGAGCGCCGAAACCTTCGGCGAGCTCGGGGGAGATGCGTTTGACTTCAATGTTGCCACAGATGGAGCAGTGCGCGGAGAGCAAGTTGGCGAAAGGTGTAGCGCGGGAGC